>Ga0310821_100026_pt1 | contig 317340 bp, 317 predicted proteins | sample P4_ome_FD_201300 | JGI IMG/M metagenome (GOLD analysis project Ga0310821, IMG submission 201300) | Sorghum-adapted microbial communities from Joint BioEnergy Institute, Emeryville, California, United States - P4_Day56_Rep1 | ecosystem: Engineered > Bioreactor > SSF (Solid state fermentation) >...
CACCAGATCGTCCAGACAGACCATCTGGACCTGCAACGTCTCCTCGCCCGACCGGACCGCGAACGCCGTGAGAGCCATACCCCACAGCCTCCCGGTCACACCGGACGAAAGTTCAACACGCTCCTAGAGCACCGATGAGGGCTCTCACGTCCCGGTCCGCGGGCGTCGGATCGCCCGCCTGGCGGTGAGGCGAGGGCGCTCGGCGAGGCGGGGGCGGCTCGCACCCCTTCGCCGATGCCGTTCGCTTCGACCCGGCAGCGCGACCGGGCGGGTCAGGCGAGCCCGACCGCGACGCCGGCGGCGCTGCCCAGCGCGAGGCACGGGGCGAACGGCATCGTCGCCGTGCGCGCGGCGTGGACGCCGTGGGCGACGAGCACGGCGAGGCCGTAGAGCCCGCCGGCCGCGAACGCCGCGGCCAGCGCCACGACGACGGCCGGGCCGAGGCACAGGCCCATCACGCCGGCGAGCTTCACGTCGCCCATGCCCATGCCGTCGGGCTCGGCGAGCGCGGCGGCGAGCAGGAGGCCGCCGGCGCCCGCGGCCGCGGCGACCCGCGCCGGCTCGCCGCCCGGATCGATCGCCAGCCCGGCGGCGATCGCCGCGATCGCGGCCGCGCCGGTCAGCCGGTTCGGGATCACCCGGCGCGCGACGTCGACCCGCGCCGCGACGGCACAGGTCGCGAGCAGCAGCGCGCCCAGGACCACGTCGACCGCCGCCACGCTCACAGGCCCGCCGCGCGGAACGCGTCGGCGCGGCCCGCGCCGACCTCGACGACCGACCGGGCCCGCGGGCACGTGCGCACCCGCCACGGCGGCACGTCGTGGTCGACGCGCACCACGCGGCCGGCGCCGTCGAGCCAGATCAGGTCCAGCGGGAAGCGCATCCCGATCGTGTGCACCGAGCGGCACGGCACGAGCTGCAGCCCCACCTCGGACGCGAGGGCGTCGAGCCCGGCCAGCCCGTGCCGGCGCTCGCGGCGCGAACGGGCGACGAAGACGACGAGGCCGCCGGGGAGGAGCCGGGACGAGGAGCCGAGGGTCATGCCCCCACGAGGCGCCCGGCCCCGCAGGCTCGCCCCCGGCGGCGCGCGCGATCGCCACCGGGCGGTGACGAGGGGCGGTCGGCGCGCCGGGGGTCCTGACCGCGCGGCCCGCGTCGTGTGCTCCGGCCCGTCTCCGCTAGCGTGTCCGCTCGGCGCATCCATGCGCCAGATCGGAGAACGAGCACAAGCCACCATGGCCAGCACCGAGCCCGCACCGCGCCACGTCATGTCCCATCAGGAGCAGGCGCGGCGCCACCTGTGGCTGCATTTCAGCCGGATGGGCGCCTACGACGCCGACCACGAGATCCCCGTCATCGTGCGCGGCGACGGGTGTCACGTCTGGGACGAGCACGGCCGCCGCTACTTCGACGGCCTCAGCGCCCTGTTCTGCGTGAACATCGGCCACGGCCGCGCCGACATCGCCCAGGCCGGCGCCGACCAGGCCAAGGAGCTGGGCTTCTTCACGAACTGGTCCTACGCGCATCCGCGCGCGATCGAGCTCGCCACGCGCGTCGCCGGCCTCGCGCCCGGCGACCTCAACCGCGTCTTCTTCACCAGCGGCGGCAGCGAGGCGGTCGAGTCGGCGTTGAAGCTCGCCCGCCACTACCACAAGCTCACCGGGCACCCGAACAAGACGAAGGTCATCGCCCGCGAGGTCGCCTACCACGGCACCAGCCTCGGCGCGCTCAGCGCCACCGGCATCACCGCGCTGCGCCAGCCGTACGAGCCGTTCACGCCCGGCGGCTGCCACGTGCCGAACACGAACCTGTACCGGCTCAAGCCCGGCTACGGCGCCGAGACGCTGGCCGAGGCGGTGCGCGAGCGGATCGAGTTCGAGGGCCCCGACACCGTCGCCGCCGTGATCATGGAGCCGGTCCAGAACGCCGGCGGCTGCTTCACGCCGCCCGAGGGCTACTGGCAGCGGATCCGCGAGATCTGCGACGAGTACGACGTCCTGCTGATCTCCGACGAGGTCATCTGCTCGTGGGGCCGCCTGGGCGAGTGGTTCGGCGCCCAGCGCTACGACTACCAGCCGGACATCATCACGACCGCGAAGGGGATCACGTCCGCGTACGCCCCGCTCGGCGCGATGATCGTCTCCGACCGGATCGCCGAGCCCTTCCTCGAGGGGAACACGTCCTTCACGCACGGTTTCACGTTCGCCGGCCACCCGATCGCCTGCGCGGTCGCGCTCGCCAACATCGACGCGCTCGAGCGCGAGGGCATCCTCGACAACGTCCGCGAGAACGAGCAGGCGTTCCGCGACATGCTCGAGTCGCTGCGCGACATCCCGATCGTCGGCGACGTCCGCGGGGCCGGCTACTTCCACGCGATCGAGCTGGTCAAGGACCGCGACACGAAGGAGAGCTTCGACGCGGACGAGTCCGAGTGGCTGCTGCGCGGCTTCCTGTCGGGCGAGCTGTACCGGCGCGGGCTCATCTGCCGCGCCGACGACCGCGGCGACCCGGTCATCCAGCTCTCGCCGCCGCTGATCGCCGGGCCCGACGAGTTCGCCGAGATCGAGTCGGTCCTGCGGCCCACGCTCGAGGACGCCTGGGCCCAGGTCCAGCGGCGACGCTGACGGGATGCTCACCGTCCAGGACCTCGTCCGCGACCTCGGTCTCGAGCTGCTGACCGGCCACGACGCGGCCGTGGCGCCGCTGCGGTGGGTGCACATCTCCGAGGAGCCCGACCCGACCCGGTGGCTGTCGGGCGGCGAGCTGCTGCTGTGCACCGGCATGGGGCTGGGCGACGACGCCGAGCAGCGCCGGTTCGTCGAGCGGCTGGCCGATCACGGCCTGGCCGGTCTCGGCTTCGGCGTCACGCCGGAGCGCCCGCACACCCCGCCCGCGCTGCTCGAAGCGGCCGCCGACCACGGGTTCCCCGTGTTCGAGGTGCCGTCCGAGATGCCGTTCATCGCGGTGACCGAGCGCGCGTTCTCGACGCTCGTCAACGAGAACTACGCGGTCCTGCGCCGCTCGTTCTCCGCCCAGGAGCGCCTGCAGCGCATCGTGCTGTCCGAGCGCGGCCTGGATGCGATCGCCGGCGCGCTCGCCTCGCTGCTCGGCGGCGCGGTGCTCATCGCCGACGGCCGCGGCCGGTGGCTCGCGCGGCGCACGTTCCGCCGCGAGGTGGACGAGGACGCCGCCGCCCGCCTGGCCGAGGCGCTCCACGCGCACGCGCGCGCGAGGACCGCCGGCGAGTTCGCCCCCGACGACCCCGAGCTCGGCGGCCGCGCGCTCGCGCTGCCGGTCGGAGCGACCGGAGAGCCGGGCCGCCGCGCGACCACCGCGCCGCAGGCCTGGCTGGTCGCGATCAAGGACGGCGGCGGCCTCGACGAGTTCGACCGCCTGCTGCTGCACCAGGCCACGACCGTCGTCGCGCTGGAGCTCCTGCGCCGCCGGGTCGCCGGCACGACCGAGCGGCGGCTGGCCGGCGACATCCTCACGCAGCTCGCCGACGGCGAGCTGCGCGGCGCCGACCTCGCCCGCCGCCTCGAGCCGTTCGGCATCGGCCAGCGGGTCGCCGCGCTGGCGCTGACGTCGCAGGGCCGCCCCGACCGGCTCGAGGACGCCGTCGACGCCGCGCTGCGCGACGAGGCGGTCGACGGCCTCGTCGCCCGCACCGGGACGCTCGTCTGCGCGCTCGTCCCCGGCTACCCGGAGGACGAGCTCGTCGAGCTGGCCGAGCGCGTCGTCCTCCGCGTCGGGGACGCGCTGGGGCAGGACGCGCACGTGGCGGTCGGCGCGGGCCGCGCGGTCGACGCGGGCGACGCCCGGCGGGCCTACCACGAGGCGCGCTGGGCGCTCGAGGCGCGCGCGCTGGCCGCCGGCGCCGGGGCCGACGGCGACACCAACGGCAACGGCCGCCGCAACGGCAACGGGAACGGGCGCGGCGCCGCCGCGACCGCCACCCGGCCCGTCGTGGCCACCCACCGCGACCTCGGCTCCTTCCAGCTGCTGCTGTCGCTGCAGGACAGCGAGGCGCTGGCGCTGTACTGCGACTCGCTGCTGGGGCCGCTCGAGGACGGCGAGGGCGCCTACGGCAACGAGCTCATGCGCTCGCTCGAGGCGTTCATCGAGTGCAACGGCCAGTGGGAGATGGCCGCCCGCCGCCTGTACTGCCACCGCCACACGCTGCGCTACCGGGTGCGGCGCATCGAGGACCTGACCGGCCGCGACCTGTCCTCGGCGCGCGACCGCATCGAGTTCTGGCTCGCGCTGCGCGGCCGCGAGCTCGCCGGGCCCGTCGCCTAGCTGACCGCCCGCCGGAACGACCGCGTCCGCATCACGATCCGCGTCTCGGTCACCGCCGCGCCCGCCCGCCGCAGCGCGCGCACCGTCTGGTCGAGGTCGTCGGCGTCGCGGCACGACACGCGCACCTGGTAGTCGAAGCGGCCGCTGAGGAACGTCAGCTCCCGCACCGACGGCAGCTCGGCGAGCACCGTCTCGAAGGCGTCGGGGTCGACGGCCGAGCCGAGGCGGACGTCGACGAACGCCTCCAGCCCGCGTCCGAGCGCGCCGAAGTCGACGGTCGCGACGAACCCGGTGATCACGCCGGCGTCGACCAGGCGTCGCACCCGCGGGCCGATCGCGTGCGGGCTGAGACCGGCGAGCTGGCCGAGCTCCGTGTAGGTCGCACGTCCGTTTCGGAGCAGCTCGCTGAGGATCTGTCGGTCGATGTCGTCGAGAGCAAGCGTTTTCACGGTCTTCGCTCCCAAACGATGACACGGATCGCGCTCGCGGAGATCATTTCTCGACATGACCGTGATCGGCGTGCCCACCGAGATCAAGACCGACGAGTACCGGGTGGCGTTGACGCCGTCCGGCGTGCGCGAGCTGACCGACAACGGCCACGAGGTGGTGGTCCAGTCCGGCGCCGGCACCGGATCGGCGATCGACGACGCCGCGTACGCCGAGCAGGGCGCCCGGATCGTGCCCGACGCCGACGCCGTCTTCGAGCAGGCGGACCTCATCGTCAAGGTCAAGGAGCCCCAGCCCGAGGAGGTCGCGCGCCTGCGGCCCGAGCACACCCTCTTCACCTACCTGCACCTGGCGCCCGACCCCGAGCTGACCCGCGGGCTGATGGCGTCCGGCGCGACCTGCATCGCCTACGAGACCGTCGAGGACGCGCGCGGCCGCCTGCCGCTGCTGGCCCCGATGAGCGAGGTGGCCGGCAAGATCGCCACGCAGGCCGGCGCGTTCATGCTCGAGAAGCCGCTCGGCGGCCGCGGCCTGCTGCTCGGCGGCGTTCCCGGCGTCGCGGCCGGCAAGGTCATGGTCATCGGCGGCGGCGTGGTCGGCCAGAACGCGGCCGAGATCGCCGTCGGCCTCGGCGCGGAGACCTACGTCTACGACCGCTCGATCGACCGCCTGCGCGAGCTCGAGGTCCTCCTCAACGGCCGCGTGTCCACCTGCTTCGCCTCGACGCTGGAGATCGAGGAGCGCCTGCCCGAGATGGATCTCGTGATCGGCTGCGTGCTCGTCCACGGCGCGAAGGCGCCGCACGTCATCACGCGCGAGCAGCTGAAGCTGATGAAGCGCGGCGCGGTGCTCGTCGACGTGTCGATCGACCAGGGCGGCTGCTTCGAGACCTCGCGGCCGACGACCCACAGCGACCCCACCTACGAGGTCGACGGCGTCACCCACTACTGCGTGGCGAACATGCCCGGCGCGGTCCCGATCACCTCCACCTACGCGCTGACGAACGCGACGATGCCCTACATCGTCAAGCTCGCCAACCGCGGCGTGCACGCGCTGCTCGACGACCCCGGCTTCCTGGCCGGGCTGAACGTCTGCGCGGGCAAGGTCACGTACGCGCCGGTGGCTGAGGCCGTCGGGGTCGACGCCGCCGAGCCCGACGTGGCGCTGGCCGCGTAGCTACAGGGGTCGTCCGAGCGCGCGCGGCGCCGCGCTGCCGCGCGCGACCGCGATCAGCACGGCGAGCGTGACGAGGTACGGCAGCGCCGTGAAGACCTCGATCGGCACCGGCGAGCCGCCCCGCTGCGCCTGCAGCGCCAGCGAGTCGAACAGCGCGAACACGCCCGCGCCCGCCATCGCGCCGACGGGCGACCAGCGGCCGATGATCACCGCGGCCAGCGCGACGTACCCGCGACCGCCGGTGACGTTGTCGGTGAAGCTGCCCAGGTAGCCGACGGTCAGCGTGCAGCCGCCCAGCGCGGCCAGCGCGCCGCCCGCCGCCAGGCTCAGCGTGCGCACCCGCCGCGGCGCCACGCCCCGCAGCGCCGCGCGCACCGGGTCGTCGCCGGACGCGCGCACGGCCAGCCCGGCGCCGGTGCGCCGCAGGCCCCAGGCCACGACGATCACGAGCGCCACCGCCAGGTACGTGAACAGGCTCTGGTCGAACAGCGCCTCGCCGATCACGGGGATCGACGACAGCCCGGGCACGTCGACGCCCGGCGCGAGCGGCACGCGGGCGGCGTCCCGGCCCGACGGCTGCCACAGCTGGAACAGGTAGGTCGACATGCCGGCGGCCAGCAGCGTCAGCGCGAGCCCGACGACGAGCTGGTTGGCCCCGCCCCACAGCACGGCGCCGGCCATCACCACCCCCAGCGCCGCGCCGACGGCGAGCGCCAGCAGCACGCCGACCCACCAGCCGCCCTGGGACGCGCCCCAGGCGCCGGCGAACGCGCCCGCGAGCATCATCCCCTCGATGCCGAGGTTGATCGTGCCGGAGCGCTCGACGATCGCCTCGCCCAGCGCGGCCAGCACGACCGGGGTGGCGAGCCGCACCGCGCCGCCGAGGACGAGGGTCCAGTAGCTGAGCTCGATCCAGTCCATCGCTACGCCACCTCCTTGGCGATCCGGCGCCGGCGCGCCTCGAAGCCGATCGCCGCGGCCAGCAGGAGCAGGCCCTGCAGGACCGTGGCCAGCGACGCCGGCGTGCCCGTGTCGATCTGCAGGCCGTCGGCGCCCGCGCTCAGCGCGCCGAACAGGACGGCTGCCAGCAGGATCCCCAGCGGCCGCAGCCCGCCGAGCAGCGCGACGAGGATGCCGGTGAACCCGAGGCCGCCCGCGACGCTGCCGTACAGGGCGCCGTCGACGCTCGTGACCTTCAGCCAGCCCGCGATCCCGGCCATCGCGCCGGCCACGAGCATCGTCGCGACGATCGCCCGGCCGGCCGAGACGCCGGCCCGGCGGGCCAGCGCCCGGTGGGTGTCGAAGACGTCGTAGGCCAGCGCGCGCGGCGTGCGCAGCCACCAGGCGAGCGCGATCGCGGCGACCGGGACCAGCACGATGCCCCAGTGCAGGCGCGTGCCCTCGAGGAGGTTGGGCATCGCGGCGCCCGGCGGGAGGTTGTCGCTGCGCGGAGACGGGACCGACTCCGACGTCTTCAGCCAGGTCCGCAGCCCCCACCCCAGGAACGCGGCGGCCACGTAGTTGAGCAGCAGCGTCGAGAGGATCTCGTTGACGTTCAGGCGGGCGCGCAGGAGCGCCGGCAGCAGCGCCCACAGCGCGCCGGCCACCGCGCCGGCGACCGCCCCCGCGGCGATCAGGACGACCGACGGCGCGCCGTCGCCCAGCGCGAGCACGACCGCGGTGGCGGCCATCGCGCCGAGGATCACCTGGCCCTCGGCGCCGATCGTGAACACGCCCGCGCGCAACGCCGGGGCGACGCCGAGCGCCACGATCGCCAGCGGCAGCGCCCGCACGAGCGTCTCGCCGACGTCGTACCGGGTCCCGAACGCGCCCTGCACGAGCGCGTCGTAGCCGTCGACCGGGTTGGCGCCGCTCGCCGCCAGCAGCAGCGCGCCGACGACGAGCGCCGCGACGAGCGACAGGGCCGCCGGCAGGAATGCGCGCAGGCTCACCGTCACTGGTACAGGCCCGGCTCCGGCTCCCACGCCTCGAGGACGTGGCGGCCGATCTCCACGCGCTTCCACTCGACCGGGTCGTGCAGCGACAGCGTCCGCGCGTTGCGCCAGTACCGGTCGAACGCGTTCGGGCGCTTCACGGACCGGGTGCCCATCAGCGTGAAGATCTCGCTGGTGGCGCGCAGCGCCGCGGACGTCGCCGCCACCTTCGCCGAGTAGATCGGCACGGCGAGCTGGGTGCGGTCGATCTCGCCGGCCTCGAAGGCGTCCAGCAGGTCGCCGGTCGCCATCACCGCCGTGTAGGCGGCGACGAGGTCGGCGACGAGCGAGCCGGCCAGGCGCCGCACGGTCGGGTCCTGGGCGGCGGAGTCGACGTCCGCGGACGGCCACGGACGGCTCGTCTCGCGCACGAACGGGGCCGCGGCGCGGACGGCGCCGATCCCGATGCCGACGAGCTCGGCCGCGAACCCGGCCTGGAAGCGCGGGCCCGACTGCGTCATGAGCCCGGTGGCGACGAACGGCCCGTACGGCGGCTCCACCCGCACGCGCTCGAACGTCACGCTTCCCGACTCGGTGGCCCGCTGCCCGAGCGCGTTCCAGTCGTAGTGGAGGCGCACGCCCGGCGCGTCGGCCGGCACGAGGAACGACTTGATGCCCGCGAGCGGGTCCTCGGCGCCCGCGACCGGGTCGAACGCGGCGACGATGATCACGTCGCTGCCGGCCGATCCGGTCGCGTAGATCTTCTCGCCGTCGATGACGTAGGAGCCGTCGTCCTGGGCGATCGCCAGCGTCGTCATCGGGCTGTCGACGCGCTTGGAGTTCTCCGGCGCGGCGAGGCCGAGGATCGCGTCCTGCTCGACGATGAGCGAGGTCAGCAGCTCGCGCTGGGCGTCGTCGGCGAACACGTGCAGCTCGCGCACCGAGTCCTCGTGGACGCGGAAGATCTGCGCGACCGACGAGTCGGCCGCGGCCATGCGCACCTGCGCCTCCAGCGTGAGCCGGTGGGAGGCGCCGCCGCCGCCCAGCTCGCGCGGGAACGACGCGGCCAGGATGCCGGTCGGCTTCAGCGCGTCGATCGAGCGGCGCGGGTAGCGGCCCGCCGCGTCGTGCTCGCCGGCGAGGGGCTCGACGGTCTCGTCGAGCGCCCGCTGGACGCGGGCCAGGATCGCCATCTCCTCGTCCGCCAGCCGCGGCGGCGGGAACGCCCGGTCGAGCAGGCCGGGCACGGTGGTCGGCTCTGCGGTCGCGCTCATGCGCTCACCTCCTTCACGCGGGCCGTGCTGCCCGCCATCGCATGTCCAAGTCGCGTGGCGTCGACGTCCTCGCCGGCGTGCAGCTCATCGGTGATCCGGCCCGCGCTCAGCACGACGATCCGGTCCGACAGGGCCAGGACCTCGTCGAGGTCGTGCGACAGCACGAGCACGGCGGCGCCGCGCCGGGCGGCGGCGACGAGGTCGTCGCGGATCGCCGCGGCCGCGCGCAGGTCGAGCCCCTGCGTCGGTCCGTGGGCGACGACGACGCCGGGATCGCGGTCGAGCTCGCGCCCGACCAGGAGCTTCTGCTGGTTGCCGCCCGACAGCGCGCCCGCGCGCAGCGCCGGCCGGCGCGGCCGCACGTCGAAGCGCTCGTACAGCGTGTCGGCGAGCGCCCGCTCCGCCGTGCGGTTGCGCAGGCCCAGCCGCGTGCGCAGCCGCCGTTCGCGCAGCGCGCGCAGCAGCACCGCGTTCTCGGTCCCCGACCGCGCGCCGACGAGGCCCTCGGCGCGGTCCTGCGGCACGTAGGCCACGGCCGCGTCGGGGACGCCGGTGACGTCGGCCCCGTCCACCACGACGCGTCCGGCGCGCGGCTGCACGAGCCCGGCGATCGCGTCCGCGAGCATCCGCTGCCCGCTCCCGGCCACCCCGGCGACGCCGACGATCTCGCCGCCGCGCACGTGCAGCGAGACGCCGTGCAGGGCGCCGGGCCCGTCGCCCGCGGCCAGGCCGACGACCTCCAGGCGCACGTCGCCGGGCACGCGCGCGACGCGCTCGGCCGCGGGCGTGAGCTCGCCGACCATCAGCTGGGCGACGGCGTCGGCGTCCAGGTCGGCGATCGGCCCCTGGTGCACGAGCCGGCCGCCGCGCAGGACCGTCACCGACGAGGCGGCCTCGAGCGCCTCGCGGATGCGGTGGGTGACGAGCACGACGGCGACGCCGTCGGCCGACAGGCTTCGCACCGCCTCGATCAGCGCCTCGACCTGCTCGGGCCCCAGGCTCGAGGTCGGCTCGTCGAGGATCAGGACCCGCGCGCCCAGCGCGAGCGCGACGGCCAGCTCGCCGAGCTGGCACTCGGGCAGGCTGAGGCGCAGCGTGGCGACGTCCGTGTCGATCGCGCCCGCGCCCAGCCGGTCCAGCGCCGCCTGCAGCGCGCCGCGGGCCGCGCGCGCGTCGAACCGGCCCCGTCCGCGGGCCAGCGCGACGTGCTCGACCAGCGACAGCTCGCCGACCAGCGACAGCGCCTGGGGCACCATCGCCGGGCGGGCGTCGGCGACGACCTCGCCGGCGTCGGGGGCCAGCTCGCCCGCCAGCAGGCGGGCGAGCGTCGACTTCCCGGCGCCGTTCTCGCCGACGACGGCGTGGACGTCGCCGGCGGCCAGCGCGATGGAGACGCCGTCGAGCGCGACGACGTCCCCGAACCGCTTGGTCAGGCCGCGCCCTCGGAGCAGAGGTGCGGCGTCGCTCATTCGAAGAAGCTCGGCAGCTCCAGCTCGCCCGAGGCGAGCTGCTGCGAGAGCTCGTCGACCTTCTCCTGGAGGTCCGCCGGGACCTCGTCGGAGACCTGGTTGACCGGCTCGATGCCGATCTGCTTGTTGGCGAGGTCGCCGACCTCGAACTTCTTGCCGAACGACCCGGCCCTGATGTCGTCGACGTAGCCCTTGTAGACGGGGTAGAAGTTCAGGTTCGGGGACGTGATGTTCACGTCCTTGGCGGCCGGGCTGCCGGCCACCGCCACGCCGATCGTCCAGGCGCCCTCGGCCTTGGCCGCGGGCGCGACGCCGTTGCCCTCCGCCGTGTTGGCGTAGATCAGCGTGTTGCCCTTCTGGACCAGGCTGCGGACGGCCTCCTGCTCCTTCTGGCTGTCGTAGAAGTCGCCGGTGTAGATCGTCTCGATCTTCGCCTGCGGGTTCGTCGCCTCCAGCCCGGCGGCGAAGCCCCTGCCCGCGGCCTCGACGAACGGGATCTTCGGGCCGCCGACGACGCCGACCTGGTCGTGGCCCTGGATGAGGCCCGCGACGTAGCCGCCGACGTAGCCGAACTGGCCGAAGTCGTAGGTCCAGCCGTCGACGTTGTCGAGCAGCTTGTCGGCGAGCGTGTTGTCGCCGGTCGTGGCGAAGTGGACGTCCGGGAACTGGCGCGCGACCTTCAGCGTCGCCTCGGACAGGTCGATCCCGTGGCCGATGATGAGGTCGTAGCCGCGGGAGGCGAACTCGCGCAGGACGGGCTCGGCGGCGGTCGGGTCCGCGAGCTGCTGGCGGATCTGGGCCTTGACGAGGCCCTCCTCCTCGAGCTGGCGGAGGGCCTCGGCGGCCCACTGGTTGAAGCCGCCGTCGTTGGTCAGCCCGCTGGTGAGCAGCGCGACCTGCAGCGGCTCGGCGTCGGCCGCCGCACTCGCCGTCGCGCTCGTCGACGGCGACGCGGCGGTCGCGTCCGAGTCCCCGTCGTCGGAGCCGCAGCCGATGGCGACGGCGGCGACGGCGAGGAGCGCGATGAGCAGCGCAAGGAGGGTGGAGGGGGTGCGACGCACGGTGGGGCAGGTCCTTTCGGGATCTGGATAAAGTTGATAGGGATTCCCGACAATACACAAGCGACCGACCACCCGACAGGACCGCCCGTGACCGCCTCACCAGCCTCCGACGAGCAGCTCGAGCTGCTCTGGTACCTCACCGCCCCCGACGGCCGCGCCCCCTGGTCGCCCGCCGGGACGCGCGACGTCGACTTCTCCTACCTGCGCCAGCTCGCCGGCGCGATCGACCGCCTCGGCTTCGACGGCGCGCTGCTCGCGACCGGCCCGCACGACGTGCACGTGCTGGCCGCCTCGCTGGCCACGCACACCGAGCGCATGCGCTTCCTGCTCGCCGTCCACCCGCCGCTGCTGTCGCCGATGCTCGCGGCCAAGATGGCGGTGACCATCGACCAGTTCACGCGGGGCCGCGTCCTGCTGAACATCGTCAACGGCGACGGCGCGACGCTGCAGTCGATGGGCTCCTCGCTGGCCCACGACGACCGCTACGCCTACACGAACGAGTGGATTCCGATCTGGCGCGCGGCCATGGCGGGCGAGACCGTGAACTTCGAGGGCGACTTCCTGACGGTGCGCAACGGGAAGCTCGCGCTGCCGTCGGTCCAGCAGCCGACACCGCCGCTTTGGTTCGGCGGCCAGTCGCCGGCCGCCCTGGAGGTCGCCGCCCGCCACATCGACACCTACCTCGTCTACGGCGACGCGCCGGAGGTCATCGAGGACCGCCTCGACACGATGCGCGCGCTCGCCGCGCGGCACGGCCGCACGCTGCACTACGGCATCCGCCTGTACCTCGTCGTGCGCGACACCGACGACGAGGCCTGGGACGAGGCCGCGCGGATCCTGCGCACGATGGACCCCGACACGATCGCCCGCATCCAGGCCTCGCTGGGCGCCAGCGACTCCCACGTCCAGCAGCGCCAGCTCGCGCTGCACGGCGGCGCGATCCCCGACGATCCCCACGAGCTGGAGTTCGCGCCGGCGCTGTGGTCGGGCTTCGGCCTCGTGCGCGCCGGCGCCGCGACCGCGATCGTCGGCTCGCCCGAGACCGTCGCCGCGCGCCTGAACGACTTCCGCGCGCTGGGGATCTCGAAGTTCATCCTGTCGGGCGTCCCGCTGCTCGAGGAGGCCTACCGCGTCGCCGAGACCGTCTTCCCGCTGCTGCGCGGCGACGCGGCCGGGAACGCCGCGCTCGGCTACGGCGCGCTCGTGGGGGAGGGCCGGCGATGACCCCGCGGTTCGGCGTGTGGGCCCTGATCGGGGGCACGTGGGCGTCGCTGCACCACCCCGAGGATCCGCCGGACGCGTCGTGGCGGCGCAACCGCGCGCAGATCCTCGAGGCGGAGGAGCTCGGCTACGACACGACGCTGGTGGCCCAGCACACGATCAGCCCGTGGGGCGACGAGTACGACAACCTCGAGGCGTGGACCGCGTCGGCCGCGCTGGCCGAGGCGACGTCCCGCATCGAGATCATCACCGCGATCAAGCCGTACCTGGCCCACCCGGTGGTCCTCGCCAAGCAGGCGCTGCAGATCGAGGAGATCAGCGGCGGGCGCTTCGCGATCAACCTCGTCAACGCCTGGTACAAGCCCGAGCTCGAGAAGGCCGGCATCGGCTTCGCCGAGCACGACGAGCGCTACGCCTACGGGCGCGAGTGGATCACGATCGTCAAGTCGCTCATCTCGGGCGAGCGGACGTCCTTTCAGGGCCGCTGGTTCACGGTCGACGACTACGTCCTGCGTCCCGAGGACCGCCATCGCGAGCGGCCGCTGATCTACCTCGGCGGCGAGTCGGAGCCGGCGCGCGCGCTGGCCGCCGACGTCGCCGACCTGTGGTTCATCAACGGGCAGCCGCGCGAGCGCGTCGCCGAGCTGATCGCCGACGTCGCCCGTCGCGACCGCGGCGGCCGCCCGCCGCTGCGCTTCGGCCTGTCGGCGTTCGTCATCGCCCGCGAGACGGAGGCCGAGGCCCAGGAGGCGCTCGCCTACGCGTGGGAGATCGCCGCGAAGGACCAGCCGGCGGTCAGCGAGATGCTCAAGCACATCGACACGAAGGCCGTGATGTTCCAGACGCACGCGAAGTTCCCGGCGATCGGCACGAACGGCGGCACCGCCGCCGGCCTGGTCGGCAGCTACGACCAGGTGGCCGAGCGGATCGCCGCCTTCCACGCCGACGGCGTGGAGACCTTCATGCTGCAGTTCCAGCCCTTCGAGGCGGAGATGCGGCGGTTCGCCCACGAGGTCATCCCGCGCGTGCGCGCCCTGACCGCGTCGACCTCCGCCGCGGCATGAGCCTGGCCACCGACGCGCACGTGATCGCCTCCGACGCGGAGGCGATCGAGATCGCCCACGAGCTCGCCGACCTGTGGCGCCCCGGCGCCGCCGATCGCGATCGCGAGCGGCGCGTGCCCCGCGAGGAGCTCGCCCAGCTCGGCCGCAGCGGCCTGCTCGGCATCACGGTGCCCCGCGCCTACGGGGGCGCCGAGGTGTCGACCGAGACGCTCGCCGAGGTCATGCGCGTGCTGGCGTCCGGCGACCCCGCCGTCGGGCAGGTGCCGCAGAACCACTTCGTGTTCGTCGGCGTGCTGCTCGCCGACGGCACGCCCGAGCAGCAGGAGTTCTTCTTCGGCGAGATCCTGCGCGGCGCCCGCTTCGGCAACGCGCTGTCGGAGCGCGGCACCAAGCACGTGATGGACATCACGACCCGGCTGACCGCCGACCCGGACGGCGGCTACCGCGTCAACGGGCGCAAGTACTACTGCACGGGCGCGCTGACGGCCCAGTGGATCCCGGTGTTCACGCTCGACGAGCAGGACCGGCTCGCGGTCGCCTACGTCGAGCGCGACGTGCCGGGCGTCGAGGTCGACGAGGACTGGACCGCGATGGGCCAGCGCGCGACGATCAGCGGCACGACCACGCTGACCGACGTGTGGGTGCCCGAGGACCGCGTCGTGTGGCACTGGCGCACCTACGAGCGGCCGCAGGTCTACGGCGCCTTCGGGCAGCTGCTGCACGCCGCGATCGACGCGGGCATCGCCGCGAACGCGCTGTCCGACGCGGCGGCGTTCGTGCGCGAGCGCTCGCGCCCGTGGTTCGAGTCGGGGCTGGAGCGGGCGGCCGACGAGCCGCTCGTCATCGCCCGCTTCGGCGAGCTCACGCTGCAGCTCCACGCCGCCGAGGCGCTCCTCGCGCGCGCCGCGCGCGCGATCGACCACGCCCGCGAGGCCGGCGTGACCGAGGAGACCGCCGCCGCCGCGTCGCTCGCGGTGGCCGAGGCGAAGGTCGCCACCGGGGAGGCCGCCGTCGCGATCTCCAACGAGCTGTTCGCGCTCGCGGGCACGAGCGCGACCGACGCCCGCTGGGGCCTGGACCGCCACTGGCGCAACGCGCGCACGCACACGCTCCACGACCCGAACCGCTGGAAGCTGCACCACATCGGCAACCACGCGCTCAACGGCGTGCGGCCGCCGAACCACGGCCTGCTGTGAGGGGCGCGCGCCGGCTGCCGCCCGCTCACACGCGCGGCAGCCGGCGCCCCAGCCAGCGGTCGAGCGTCGCCGAGAACGTGGCGGTGAGGTGGTACGTGTTGCGGTACACGAGCACGTTGCCGACCACCGACGGGCAGATCCGCTGCGGGCACAGCAGCGGCATCGGGTCGATGAGCTTCACGCCGGGGACCCGGCGGGCGGCGCGCGCGTCGAAGGCGTGGTCGACGGGCCGGTCGGGCGAGAACGCGCACTGGTCCAGCGACTCGAGGTTGGCGGCGACGCAGTCGATCGGGTCGAACGGCAGGCGCGGCTGGTCGCGGATGACGGCCACCTTGGCGCCGGTCGCCTTCAGCCGGCGCAGCGTCTCCGTCATCCCGCGCTCCAGGTGCGGCTGGCTCTCCTCCCGGCTCAGGCGCGTGCCGTCCTCGGTCTTCACCTCGTAGCGGTCCATCGTCCCGGTGGTGACGACGACGAGCGCGGGCCGGGTGCGGGCGATGCGCCGCAGCGTGTTCTGGCGCCACTCGTCGCAGCGGGGCGCCAGCCGCACGACCGCGACCGTGCAGCCCGCGCGCGTGAGGCTCTCCAGCCGCCAGCCGCGGCGCTCGGCCAGCTTGATCATGCCCGGCGCGTACTGCAGGCCGTGCGAGTCGCCGAAGAGCACGACGGTCGTGTCGGAGCGCAGGTCGCCGTACGCGCAGCGCGGCGAGTCGACGCGCTCGTCGTTCTTGATGTGGCAGCCCTCCTCGAACGGCAGCCCGCGGTCGTCCTCGGCCTCGCGCAGGTCGGGCCGGATCGCGACCGCCGCCTGCTGGGGCGTCTCGCCCCGCTCGAGCACGCGCGCGCCGACCGCCTGCTCGCCGCTGGCCACCGGCACGCTCGGCTGCACCGCCGAGAAGGCCACCGCGAGCGCGACGGCGGTCACGGTGAACGTGGAGCCCACCCGCAGCGACAGGCCGGGACGGCGGGCGAGCGTCGGCGAGCGGCGGAAGCGCTCCTCGATCAGGTGGTGGGAGACGATGGTCGGGACCCACGCCGCGAGCGTGACCAGCACGCTGTCGGCGACGCTCAGCGGACCGAAGAGCTTCGCCGCGAACACGAGCGCGGGCCAGTGCCACAGGTACCAGGCGTAGGAGATCCGGCCCAGGTACTGCATCGGCGCCAGTGAGAACAGCCGGATCGGCGCCGCCGCGGTGACGGCGGTCCCGGCGACGATCCACGCCGCCGTGGCCAGCGTCGGCACGAGCGCGTACCAGCCCGGGTACGGGATGTCGTTGCGGAAGGTGATCGTGATCCACGCGAGCGCGGCGAGCGCGCCGGCGCTCAGGGCGGTGGCCAGCAGCCGCGGCATCCGCAGGCCCGCCGGCAGGATCAGCGCGAGCGCGCACCCGACGCCGAGCTCCCAGCCGCGCGACAGCGTCGAGAAGTACGCCTGCTGGGTGGAGACCTCGCTGAACCAGACCCCGTAGGCGAACGAGCCGGCCGTGAGCGTGCCGATCAGGACCGCCAGCAGCCCGCGATGGCCGAGCCCGCGGCGGCGCGCGACGACCAGCACGGCGAGCACGAGCAGCGGCCACACCAGGTAGAACTGCTCCTCGACCGACAGCGACCAGTAGTGCTGGACGGGGGAGACGTTGGGGTCCTCGAAGGCGAAGTAGTCGACCGCCTGCGCCATGAACCGCCAGTTGACGAAGTACAGGGCGGCGGCGATGACGTCCCCCGAGACCTCCTCGGTGCGCACCGAGGAGAACAGCACGAGCGCGCCGACGAGGATCACGATGAGCACGGTCACGGCCAGCGGCAGCAGCCGCCGGGCGCGCCGCGCGTAGAAGCGCACGATCGAGACCGTGCCGGTCCTGTCGACCTCGGCCAGCATCAGGCCGGTGATCAGGAAGCCCGACAGGACGAAGAAGATGTCCAGCCCGACGAACCCTCCCTCGGCCCACGGGACGCCCGCGTGGCAGAGGAGGACGAGGATCAGGGCGAAGCCGCGGATGCCCTGGATGTCGAGACGGAAGCCCTTCTCCGTCAACGCGCCCGAACGCGGCGCGTCCTGCTGCTGTGTCGTTGCCGGCACGCGCCACCACACCATAGGCGAGCCCGTTCCCCAGCTCCCCCGCGGAGTAGTCGCTGCTACGCTTCCTGGTCGCATGCCCACGACCTCGCAGCTGATCCGCAAGGGCCGCAAGGCCAAGCCCAAGAAGCTCGCGACCCCCGGCCTGAAGTCCGGCAAGGGTCGCAAGAAGCAGGTCGCCGCGCCTCAGCGCCGCGGCGTCTGCACGCGCGTCTTCACCACCACGCCCAAGAAGCCGAACTCCGCCCTGCGCAAGGTGGCGCGAGTCCGCATCACCGGGTCGATGGAGGTCACCGCGTACATCCCGGGCGAGGGCCACAACCTGCAGGAGCACTCGGTCGTGCTCGTCCGCGGCGGCCGCGTCAAGGACCTTCCGGGCGTGCGCTACAAGGTCGTGCGCGGCACGCTCGACGCCGCCGGCGTGAGCGATCGCAAGAAGGCCCGCTCCCAGTACGGCGTCAAGAAGAAGTAGAGCCATGCCCCGTCGCGCAGCTGCCCAGATCCGGCCGATCGAGCCGGACCCCGTCTACCGCTCCCGCCTCGTCCAGCAGGTGATCAACAAGGTCATGCTGGACGGCAAGAAGTCGACCGCCGAGCGCATCGTCTACGACGCGCTGGCGATCATCGGCGAGCGCACCGGCAAGGATCCGGTCGAGGCCCTGGAGCAGTCGATCAAGGCGCTCACCCCGGTCCTCGAGGTCCGCTCCCGCCGCGTCGGCGGCGCGACCTACCAGGTGCCCGTCGAGGTGCCCCAGCGCCGGGCCCGCACGCTCGCCGTGCGCTGGCTCGTGGAGTTCGCCCGCCAGCGCCGCGAGAAGACCATGGCGCAGCGTCTCGCCAACGAGCTGCTCGACGCCCAGCAGCAGCAGGGCGGGGCCTACAAGCGCAAGGACGACATCTACCGGATGGCGCAGGCCAACAAGGCCTTCGCGCACTACCGCTGGTAGCCGCTCCCGCATCCCGCTTCGTCATGGGGCGAGGCGGGGATTCGCGCCCAGGGGCCGATCGCGCTTTTTGCTATCGTGCTCTGCCGCTGCGGACTGGTGCCCAATCAGCGCAGCGCCCACGCCCGCACGGATGGTGACTTCGACCAGATAGCGACTTCGTTGCCGATCAGGACGGAGTCGTGTGCGGGCCCGCTGGGCCCGTTCTTTTTGCTCGAGATCACGCCGTAGACCCCGCCGACAGCCAGCCTTCTTTCATGCCCCGCAAGTTCACGCTCGAGAAGACCCGAAACATCGGGATCATGGCGCACATCGACGCCGGCAAGACGACGACGACCGAGCGCATCCTGTACTACACCGGTCGGACGTACAAGATCGGCGAGGTCCACGAGGGCGCCGCGACGATGGACTGGATGGAGCAGGAGCAGGAGCGCGGCATCACCATCACGTCGGCGGCGACGACCTGCGAGTGGCGCGGCCACCGCATCAACATCATCGACACGCCCGGTCACGTCGACTTCACCGTCGAGGTGGAGCGCTCGCTGCGCGTCCTCGACGGCGCCATCGCCGTGTTCGACTCGGTCGCCGGCGTCGAGCCGCAGTCGGAGACCGTCTGGCGCCAGGCCGACAAGTACCGCGTCCCGCGCATCGCGTTCATCAACAAGATGGACCGGGTCGGCGCCGACTTCGAGGGCTCCGTGCAGACGATGATCGACCGCCTCGGGGCCAACCCGGTGCCGGTCCAGCTCCCGTGGGGCGCCGAGTCCGACCTCGTCGGCATCGTCGACCTGATCGGCATGAAGGCGATCCGCTACCTCGACGACCTCGGCAAGGAGCAGGAGATCGTCGACATCCCGGCCGAGATGGCCGACAAGGCGGAGGCCGCGCGCGAGCACCTCATCAACGAGGTCTCCAACTTCGACGACGACCTCGCCGAGGCGTACCTCGAGAACGGCGACGTCGAGCCCGAGCAGCTGAAGGCCGCCATCCGCAAGGCGACGCTCGCGATCCAGCTGACGCCGGTCTTCTGCGGCTCGGCGTTCAAGAACAAGGGCGTGCAGCCGCTGCTGGACGCGGTCCTCGACTACCTGCCCAGCCCGCTGGACGTGCCGCCCGTGACCGGCACCGTCGAGAAGAACGGCGAGGTGGTCGAGGAGACCCGTCCCGCCGACGACTCGGCGCCGTTCGCCGCGCTCGCCTTCAAGATCATGGCCGACCCCTTCGTCGGCAAGCTCACCTACTTCCGGGTGTACTCGGGCAAGCTCGAGGCCGGCTCGCGCGTCCTGAACGTGTCGACGGGCCGCACCGAGCGCATCGGCCGCATCCTGATGATGCACGCGAACGACCGCGAGGAGGTCTCGGAGGTCTACGCGGGCGACATCGCCGCGGGCGTCGGCATCAAGCAGGTCGTCACCGGCGACACGCTGGCCGCCCCGGACGCGCCGATCAAGCTCGAGACGATCGAGTTCCCCGAGCCGGTCATCAAGGTCGCCGTCGAGCCGAAGACGAAGTCCGACCAGGAGAAGATGTCGGTCGCCCTGGGCCGCCTGGCCGAGGAGGACCCGACGTTCCAGGTCCAGACGAACGAGGAGACCGGGCAGACCGAGATCTCGGGCATGGGCGAGCTGCACCTCGAGGTGCTGGTCGACCGCATGAAGCGCGAGTACAAGGTCGAGGCCAACGTCGGCCGGCCGCAGGTCTCCTACCGCGAGACCATCCGCGGCACGGCCCAGAAGGTCGAGGGCCGCTTCGTGCGCCAGACCGGCGGCTCGGGCCAGTACGGCATCGTCTACATCGACATGGAGCCGGCGCCCGGCGAGGGCTTCGACTTCGTGTCGGAGATCAAGGGCGGCGCCGTGCCGACCGAGTTCATCCCCGCGGTGGAGAAGGGCTGCGAAGAGGCCATGGAGACCGGCGTCATGGCCGGCTACCCGATGGTCGACGTCCGCGTGAAGCTCGTGGACGGCAAGTACCACGAGACGGACTCCTCGGAGGTCGCCTTCAAGATCGCGGGCTCGCTCGCGTTCAAGGAGGCGGCCAAGCGGGCCAAGCCGGTCCTGCTGGAGCCCGTCTTCTCCGTCGAGGTCGTCACCCCGGAGGAGTTCCTGGGCGACGTGATCGGCGACCTGTCACGCCGGCGCGGCCGGGTCGAGGGCCAGGAGCGCCGGGGCAATGCGCTTGCGGTGACCGCGCGCGTGCCGCTGAGCGAGATGTTCGGCTACGCGACCGACGTGCGCTCGATGACGCAGGGACGCGCCACGTACACGATGCAGTTCGACGGATACGAAGAGGTCCCGCCCAACATCGCCGAGAAGATCGTCGGCGAGCGCTCGGGCGAGCCCGTCCCCGCGTAGCGATTTCCAGTACTTTCCAGCGGTTCGAGATTTCAAAGGGAGAAAGGCACAGTGGCTAAGGAGAAGTTCGAGCGCGGCAAGCCGCACGTCAACGTCGGCACGATCGGTCACATCGACCACGGCAAGACGACGCTGACCGCTGCCATCACGAAGGTGCTCGCCGACACGTACGGCGGCCAGGCCCGCTCGTTCGACGAGATCGACAACGCTCCGGAGGAGAAGGAGCGCGGGATCACCATCGCCACGTCGCACGTCGAGTACGAGACCGACAAGCGCCATTACGCGCACGTCGACTGCCCGGGTCACGCCGACTACGTCAAGAACATGATCACCGGCGCCGCCCAGATGGACGGCGCGATCCTGGTCGTGTCGGCCGCCGACGGCCCGATGCCGCAGACCCGCGAGCACATCCTGCTCGCCCGCCAGGTCGGCGTGCCCTACATCGTCGTGTTCCTCAACAAGGCCGACATGGTCGACGACGAGGAGCTGCTCGAGCTCGTCGAGGTCGAGGTCCGCGAGCTGCTGTCCGAGTACGAGTTCCCGGGCGACGACATCCCGTTCGTCACCGGCTCGGCGCTGAAGGCCCTCGAGGGCGACCCCGAGTACACGCAGAAGATCGTCGAGCTCGCCGAGCAGCTCGACACGTACATCCCCGAGCCCGAGCGCGACCTGGACAAGCCGTTCCTGATGCCGGTCGAGGACGTCTTCTCGATCACCGGCCGCGGCACGGTGGCCACGGGCCGCATCGAGCAGGGCGTGATCCACACCGGCGACACCGTCGAGATCGTCGGCATCCGTCCGACCACCTCGACCGTCGTCACCGGCGTCGAGATGTTCCGCAAGATCCTCGACGAGGGCCAGGCGGGCGACAACGTCGGCTGCCTGCTGCGCGGCACCAAGCGCGAGGAGATCGAGCGCGGCCAGGTGCTGTGCGCCCCCGGCTCGATCACGCCGCACACCAAGTTCAAGGCGGAGGTCTACGTCCTGAAGAAGGAGGAGGGTGGCCGTCACACCCCGTTCTTCTCGGGCTACCGTCCGCAGTTCTACTTCCGCACGACCGACGTGACCGGCGTCGCCAACCTCCCGGAGGGCGTCGAGATGGTCATGCCGGGCGACAACGTCCAGATGGAGATCGAGCTGATCCAGCCGATCGCCATGGACGCCGGCCTGCGCTTCGCGATCCGCGAGGGTGGCCGGACCGTCGGGTCGGGCGTCGTCACGGAGGTCATTGAGTAGGTCTCCGAGGAGACCCGGAAAGGAACTCGCTGAGGCAGGGGGCGGTTGGCCCACCAACCGCCCCCTCTTCACGAACTGACGCACATGGCAACGGCAGCGCAGAACAAGATCCGCATCCGCCTCAAGGCGTATGACCACTCGGCCATCGAGGCGGCGGCCAAGGAGATCGTCGAGACGGCGACGCGCACGGGCGCGACCGTCTCCGGTCCGGTGCCGCTGCCGACCGAGAAGAACGTGTACGCGGTGGTCCGGTCCCCGTTCAAGGACAAGGACTCCCAGGAGCACTTCGAGATCCGCACGCACAAGCGGCTGATCGACATCCACCAGCCCACCCCGAAGACCGTCGACTCGCTCCAGCGCCTGGACCAGCTCCCGGCCGGGGTCGACATCGAGATCCGTCTCGCCTGAAGCAATGACCGCCATCCTCGCCCGCAAGCTCGGCATGACCCAGGTGTTCGCCGAAGACGGCCACGTCGAGCGCGTGACCGTCCTCGAGGCGGGCCCCTGCCCGGTCACTGCGATCCGCACGCTCGATCGCGACGGCTACGAGGCCGTCCAGCTCGCGTTCGGCCCCACCAAGGAGAAGCACCTGTCCAAGGCCGAGCTCGGCCACCTCAAGAAGGCCGACGCGCCGCCCATGCGCCACGTCCGCGAGTTCCGCACGGATGGCGGCCCGCCCACCCAGCTGACGGTGGGCGAGACCGTGACGGTCGACGCCTTCAACGTCGGCGACGTGGTCAAGGTCGCCGGCATCTCCAAGGGCAAGGGCTTCCAGGGCACGATCAAGCGCCACAACTTCAAGCGCGGCCCCAAGAGCCACGGCAGCCACAACGTGCGCGCGCCGGGCTCGATCGGCGCGTCGGCCACCCCGTCGCGCGTCGTGAAGGGCATCCGCGGCGCCGGCCAGATGGGCAACAAGCGCGTCACCCAGAAGGGCCTGACGGTCGTGGACGTGCGCCCCGAGCAGAACCTGCTGCTGGTGCGCGGCTCCGTGCCGGGCCCCCGCAACGGCGTGGTGGAGGTGCGCACCGATGGCTAAGCCCACGGCCCCCGTGCTGGGCGCCGGCGACACCGTCACCCTCGACGACGCCGCGTTCGGCGCCGACTTCCACGGCCCGCTCGTGCACGAGTCCGTGCGCGCCGAGCTGAACGCGCGCCGCCAGGGCACGCACGCGACCAAGACCCGCGGCCAGGTCTCCGGCGGCGGCTCCAAGCCGTGGCGCCAGAAGGGCACCGGCCGTGCCCGCGCCGGCTCGACCCGCAGCCCGCTGTGGACCGGCGGCGGCACCGTGTTCGGCCCCCAGCCGCGCCGCTACACCTTCAAGGTCAACCGCAAGGAGCGCCGTGCCGCGCTGCGCAGCGCGCTCTCGCTGCACGCCGGCCGCGACTCGCTGGCCGTCCTCGACCCGGCGCCGTTCCTGGAGACGCCGTCGACGAAGCAGGCGGCCCAGCTCCTGGCCGACTGGGGCCAGCCGAAGGGCGTCCTCGTGGTGCTGACCGACGAGGAGGCCAAGGCGGCCCTCTCGTTCCGCAACCTCGACCGCGTGTCGGTGCTGCCCGCCGCCGCGGTGGGCGTCGCCGACCTCGTCGGCGCGTCGGCCGTGCTCGCCTCGCGCGCGGCGCTCGACCAGCTCACGGAGCGTGCCCGATGAACGCGACGCAGATCATCATCCGCCCCGTCGTGAGCGAGAAGAGCTACGTGCTCGCGTCGGTCGACAAGTACACGTTCCGCGTCCACCCGGACGCGCACAAGACGCAGATCCGCCAGGCGATCGAGGAGCTGTTCGACGTCAAGGTGCTCAGCGTCCACACGATGTCCGTCAAGAGCAAGCCCAAGCGCCGCGGCTACACGTCCGGCAAGACGCGCTCGTGGAAGAAGGCGGTCGTCCAGGTCCGTCCCGGCGACACGATCCCGATCTTCCAGGGCCTGCAGGGGCTGGAGGAGTCCTAGGCCATGCCCATCCGCAAGCCGAAGCCGACGAGCCCGGGGCGCCGCTTCGCGACGTACCCGGACTTCGCCGAGATCACGAAGACCGAGCCGGAGAAGTCGCTGGTCGAGGGCCTGACGAAGTCGGGCGGGCGCAACAGCTACGGCCGCAAGACGTCGCGCCACCGCGGCGGCGGCGCCAAGCGGCTGTATCGCCGGATCGACTTCAAGCGGCGCAAGGACGGCGTCCCGGCCAAGGTCGCCGCGATCGAGTACGACCCCAACCGCACCGCGTACATCGCGCTGCTGCACTACGCCGACGGCGAGAAGCGCTACATCCTGGCGCCGAACCGCCTGCAGGTCGGCGCGACGGTGATGTCCGGCGAGGGCGCCGACATCGCGGTGGGCCACTGTCTGCCGCTCGACCGGATCCCGACCGGCACCGTCGTCCACAACGTCGAGCTGCAGCCGGGCCGCGGCGGGCAGCTGGCCCGCTCCGCCGGCGCCGGCGTCCAGCTCATGGCCAAGGAGCGCGGCATGGCCACCCTGCGCCTGCCCTCGGGCGAGATGCGCATGGTGCCGGCCGCCTGTCGCGCCACGATCGGGACGATCGGCAACGCCGAGCACCAGAACGTCACGATCGGCAAGGCGGGCCGCAAGCGCCACATGGGCGTGCGCCCGCAGACGCGCGGCACCGCGATGAACCCGGTCGACCACCCGCATGGCGGCGGCGAGGGCTCCACGACGCCGGGTCGCCACCCGGTGACCCCGTGGGGCGTGCCGACGCTCGGGTACCGCACCCGCAAGAAGAACAAGGCCTCCGACCGCCTCATCGTGCGCGGCCGGAAGCGTGGGAAGGGCAAGCGTTAACCGATGAGCCGTTCGAGCAAGAAGGGGCCGTTCGTCGAGGAGCGCCTGATGCGGCGCATCGAGGCGATGAACGCCTCCGGCAACAAGACCATGATCAAGACCTGGTCGCGGACCTCGACGATCTTCCCGGAGATGGTCGGGCACACGATCGCCGTCCACGACGGCCGCAAGCACGTGCCCGTGTTCGTGTCGGAGTCGATGGTCGGGCACAAGCTCGGCGAGTTCGCGCCGACCCGCACCTACCGTGGCCACGCCGGCTCGGGGAAGGTCCGCTGATGGCCGACGACGACAAGAAGCCCGAGGAGACGCAGGAGACCGAGGCCGCCGTCGAGGAGACGGAGGCGACCGAGGCTGCCGCGGCCGAGGAGAAGCCGAAGCCCAAGCGCGCGCCGCGCAAGAAGGCCGAGCCGAAGGCCGAGAAGGCCGAGAAGACCGAGGCCGAGGAGGCGCCCGCCGCCGAGGCCGAGGCTCCGGCCGAGGAGGAGCCCGTCGCCGAGGAGACGCCCGCCGAGGAGAAGAAGCCGGCGCGCAAGGCGCCGGCCAAGGCCGCCGCGTCACGCGGCCGCGGCGCCGCGCGCGAGGCCGACGCCGCCCCGCCGGTCGTCCGCGCCCAGGCCAAGTACGTGCGCACCTCCGCCCGCAAGGCGCGCCTGGTGTGCGAGCACATCCGCGGCAAGTCCGTCGAGGAGGCCCGTGCGATCCTGGCGTTCACGCCGCGCGCCGTCGCCAAGGACTGGGCCAAGCTGCTGGACTCGGCCGTCGCCAACGCCGAGCACAACCACGAGCTGCTGGGCGACGACCTGAAGGTCGCCGCCGCCTACGCTGACGAGGGGCCGACCCTCAAGCGGTTCCAGCCGCGCGCCATGGGTCGCGCGACCCGGATCCGCAAGCGCACGAGCCATCTCACGATCACGCTGACGCCGAAGGGATAACGAATGGGACAGAAGGTTCATCCCGAGGCGCTGCGCGTCGGCTACATCCACGACTGGAAGTCGAACTGGTTCAACGAGCGCCAGTTCGCCGACTACCTGGCCGAGGACGTCGCGATCCGCCGCCACATCATCGGCAAGCTCTCGCACGCCGGGCTGAGCGACATCACGATCCGCAAGGACGCCGGCGAGGTGGAGGTCAACATCCACACGGCGCGCCCGGGCATCGTGATCGGCAAGTCGGGCTCCGAGGTCGACGCGCTGCGCAAGGACCTGCATCGCATGACGCAGAAGTCCATCAAGGTCAACATCCTGGAGATCAAGCGCCCGGAGCTGGACGCCAAGCTCGTCGCCCAGTCCGTGGGCGAGCAGCTCCAGAACCGCGTGGCCTTCCGCCGCGCGATGAAGCGCGCGCTGACGAGCGCCATGCGCTCGGGCGCCAAGGGCTGCAAGATCCAGGTCTCCGGCCGCCTGGGCGGCGCGGAGATGGCCCGCACGGAGATGTACTCCGACGGCCGCGTGCCGCTGCACACGCTGCGCGCCGACATCGACTACGGCTTCTACGAGGCTCGCACCACCTTCGGCCGCATCGGCGTGAAGGTGTGGATCAACAAGGGCGAGATCATGCCCGAGGGCTTCACGGGCGTCGACCTGACCGACATGAACGCTCCGGCGCCCCAGCAGGACCGCGACCGGCGCGATCGCCGCGACGGCCGTGACGGCCGCGGCCGCGGTCGCGGGCGCGGCGGCCAGGGCGGCCCCGGCGGCCGCGGACGCGGCGGCCAGGGCGGCGGCCGTGGGCGCGGCGGCCAGGGCGGCGGCGGGCGCGGGCCGGGTGGCCCGGGCGGTCGCGGCGGCCAGGGCGGCGGCGGTGGCCGCGGCCCGCAGGGAGGTGGGCGCTAGATGCTGTCCCCCAAGCGCGTCAAGCATCGCAAGCAGCACCGTGGGCGCCGCGCCGGCATGTCGCGGGGCCAGACGACCGTGCAGTTCGGCGAGTACGGCATCAAGGCGCTCGATGCCGGCTGGCTCACCAACCGCCAGATCGAGGCCGCCCGTATCGCGATGACCCGCAAGATCAAGCGCGGCGGCAAGGTCTGGATCAACGTCTTCCCCGACAAGCCCTACACGAAGAAGCCGGCCGAGACCCGCATGGGCTCCGGCAAGGGCTCGCCCGAGGGCTGGGTCGCCGTGGTCAAGCCCGGTCGCGTGATGTTCGAGCTGGCCGGCGTGCCCGAGCCCCTCGCCCGCGAGGCGATGCGCCTGGCCGGCCACAAGCTGCCCGTTCGCACGAAGTTCGTGACCCGAGAGGACAGCGAGTGATGGCGACGCAGACCGCACGTGAGCTGCGCGAGCTCGACGACACCCAGCTCGTGGAGCACATCCAGACCCTCCGACGGGATCTGTTCGGCCTGCGCTTCCAGCACGCCACCGGCGAGCTGGAGAACACCGCGGGCCTCCGAAACTCCAAGCGCGCGCTCGCGCGGGCCCTCACCGTGGCCCGCGAGCGCGGCATCGACACCAACCAGATCTGATGGCTGACGAAGAGACCAACGAGGAGACGCCCGTCGAGGCGACCGAGCCCGAGGCGCCCGAGGCCGAGGCGACCGACGCCGACGCCCCCGCCGAGGAGGCTCCCGCTCCCCTGACCGCCAAGGAGAAGCGGGCGCAAGCGAAGCACCTCGCGGCCTCGAAGCGTCCGCCGCGGACCCCCGAGGAGCGCCACGCCGAGCGCCAGGCCGAGCGTGCCCGCAAGGCGCGCCTGCGCCGCGCGCGCCGGCTGAAGGAGCGCGAGGCCCGCAAGGCCGAGCCGAAGACCCCGCCGCCGGCGCCGGTCGAGCACGTGCACGGCCGCAAGAAGGTGCGCCAGGGCGTCGTCGTCTCCGACAAGGCCGACAAGACGATCACGGTGCGCGTCGACATCGCGCGCCGCCACCGCCGCTACGAGAAGATCGTGCGCACCTCCACGACGCTGCACGCCCACGACGAGGCCAACGAGGCCCACGAGGGCGATACCGTGCGCGTCGAGGAGAGCCGTCCGCTGTCGCGGACGAAGCGCTGGAAGCTCGTCGAGGTCCTGGAGCGCGCCAAGTGATCCAGAACGAGTCCCGCCTCAAGGTCGCCGACAACACGGGCGCGCGCGAGATCCTCGTGATCCGCGTGAAGGGCGGCTCGCGCCGTCGCTACGCCCACGTCGGCGACGTCATCACCGCGACCGTCAAGCAGGCCAACCCGCAGGGGTCGGTCAAGAAGGGCGACGTCGTGACCGCCGTGGTCGTGCGCACGAAGAAGCCGTTCGGCCGCGACGACGGCACGTACATCGCCTTCGACGAGAACGCGGCGGTGATCATCGACGCGCAGAACAACCCGCGCGGCACCCGCATCTTCGGGCCCGTCGCGCGCGAGCTGCGCGAGCGCAACTTCATGAAGATCGTCTCGCTCGCTCCGGAGGTGCTGTAGACCGATGGCCGCTAGCCTGAAGATCCGGCGCGACGACGAGGTCGTGGTCATCTCCGGCAAGGACCGCGGGAAGACCGGACGGGTCCTGCGCGTGGAGCCCAAGAAGCAGCGGGTCTACGTCGAGGGGCTGAACATCGTCAAGCGCCACCAGAAGCCGTCGGCCCTGAACCCCAACGCTCAGGCCGGCGTCATCGAGCGGGAAGGCCCGATCCACATCTCCAACGTGGCGCTGGTCGACCCGAAGGACAAGAAGCCGACGCGCGTCGGCATCAAGCGAGAGGACGGCAAGCGCTTCCGCGTCGCCCGTCGCTCCGGACAGCAGATCGACTGATGGCCACCGACACCCCCACCGCACCCGCCCGGCTCAAGGTCCGGTATCTCGAGGAGATCCGCCCGGCGCTCAAGGAGCAGCTCGGGCTGTCCTCGATCATGCAGGTGCCCAAGATCGAGAAGATCACGCTGAACATGGGCGTCGGCGAGGCCAAGCAGGACTCCAAGATGCTGGAGGCCGCCCAGGAGCAGCTCGCGACGATCGCCGGCCAGAAGCCGAACGTCCGCCGCGCGCGCAAGTCGATCGCGGCGTTCAAGCTGCGCGAGGGGATGCCCGTCGGGCTGTCGGTCACGCTTCGCGGCGACCGCGCCTACGAGTTCCTCGATCGCCTGCTGTCCATCGCGATCCCGCGCATCCGCGACTTCCGCGGGCTGAAGCGCACGTCGTTCGACGGCCGCGGCAACTACACGCTCGGCGTGCGCGAGCAGATCATCTTCCCGGAGATCGACTACGACGCCATCGACCAGGTCCGCGGCCTGGACGTGACGATCACGACGACCTCCCCGAACGACGAGGGCGCGCTCGCCCTCCTCACCGCGTTCGGCATGCCATTCACCCGAGAGGACCAGTAGGAACGCCATGGCGAAGACCTCGCAGCGCGTCCGCCAGGCGCGCCCCGCCAAGTACAAGACCCGGGAGTACACTCGCTGTCGCCGTTGCGGCCGCCCTCGCGCCGTGTACCGCAAGTTCGGCGTCTGCCGGATCTGCCTGCGCGAGCTGGCGCACGACGGCTACATCCCCGGGATGACGAAGAGCAGCTGGTAGCCCCACCATGTCCATGACCGATCCCATCGCCGACTTCCTGACGCGGATCCGCAACGCGATCCACGCGGCGCACGAGACCGCGGAGATCCCGTCGAGCAAGCTGAAGGTCGAGATGGCGCGCATCCTCAAGGAGCAGGGCTACATCGACGGATACGAGGTCGAGGGGCCCAACGCCGACCATCCGGGCGAGGTCATCCGGGTGCGCCTGAAGTACACGGACTCGCGCCAGTCGGCGATCAGCGGCCTCGAGCGCGTGTCGCGCCCCGGCCAGCGCCACTACGTGCCGGCGTCGAAGATCCCGAAGGTGCAGGGCGGCATGGGCACGGCGATCGTGTCCACGTCGCGCGGTGTCATGACCGGCCACGACGCGCGGCGCGCGGGCGTGGGCGGCGAAGTCGTGGCGAAGGTGTGGTGACGTGAGCCGCATCGGTCGCAAGCCGATCCCCGTCCCGTCGGGGGTCACCGTCACCATCGATCCCGAGGTCGTCCGGGTCCACGGCCCGCGCGGCGAGCTGAGCGAGCGCATCCCGCGCGACATCACGGTCGCGCAGGAGGGCGACGAGCTCGTCGTCACCCGTCCTACGGACCGCGGCCCGCACCGTGCCCTGCACGGCCTCACCCGGTCGCTCGTCGCCAACATGGTCGAGGGCGTCACGAACGGCTACCAGAAGGCGCTCGAGATCCAGGGCGTCGGCTACCGCGCGCAGCTCAAGGGCAAGGACCTGGAGCTCGCGCTCGGCTACTCGCACCCGGTGTCGATCAAGGCGCCGGAGGGCATCGAGTTCGAGGTCCCCCAGCCGACGCGCATCGTCGTCAAGGGGATCAGCAAGCAGCTCGTGGGCGAGGTGGCCGCCAACATCCGCAAGCAGCGGCCGCCGGAGCCCTACAAGGGCAAGGGCATCCGCTACGAGGGCGAGTACGTCGCCCGGAAGGTCGGGAAGCGCGCATGACGGTTCTGACGAAGGAAGCGCGCCGCCTCAAGCGTCGCCGCCGCGTGCGTGCGAAGGTCGTCGGCACGGCGACCCGCCCGCGCCTGGCCGTGTTCCGCTCCAACCGCGGCGTGTTCGCCCAGCTCATCGACGACGAGGCCGGCCGCACGCTGGCCGCCGCCCAGTGGACCGAGCCCGACGTGCGCGGCCTGGGCCGCATGGAGCAGGCCAAGCGGGTCGGCGAGCTGATCGCCGAGCGCGCGAAGGCCGCCGGCATCGAGCGCGCCGTGTTCGACCGCGGCGGCTACCAGTACCACGGCCGCGTGAAGGCCGTGGCGGACGGCGCCCGCGAAGCCGGACTGGCAATCTAGGAAGAGACCTCTGATGCAGATCGATCGTTCCGTCAGCCCCGCCGGCCTGGACCTCCAGGAGCGCGTCGTGGAGATCAACCGCGTCGCCAAGGTCGTCAAGGGCGGCCGCCGCTTCTCGTTCACCGCGCTCGTCGTCGTCGGCGACGAGGAGAGCGTGGTCGGCGTCGGCTACGGCAAGGCCAACGAGGTCCCGCTGGCGATCCAGAAGGGCGTCGAGCAGGCCAAGAAGAACCTCTTCCGCGTGCCCAAGCACGGCTCGACCATCACCCATCAGGTCGACGGCGTCTTCGGCTCCGGCCACGTGCTGCTGAAGCCCGCCTCGCCCGGTACCGGCGTCATCGCCGGCGGCGGCGTGCGCGCGGTGCTCGAGCTGGCCGGCATCCACGACATCCTCAGCAAGTCGCTGGGCACCCAGAACCCGATCAACCTCGTGAAGGCGACGGTCGCGGGCCTGCAGTCCCTGCGCCGCCCCGAGGAGGTCGCGCAGCTGCGCGGCCTGTCGGTCAACGCGGTGCTCGGCCTCGACGCCCGCGCCGACACGCCCGCGCCCGAGTCCGCCGGCGAGACGGCGGAGGAGGTCACCGCCTGATGGCCGGCGCGGTGAAGGTCACGCAGATCAAGAGCCGCAACGGCGCCAACCACGCGCAGCGCGAGACGCTGCGGTCGCTGGGCCTGCGGCGCATCGGCCACACGGTCGAGGTCAAGGACAACCCGCAGACCCGGGGCATGCTGCACCGGGTCCGTCACCTGGTGAAGGTCGATGGCTGACAAGACTTCCAACGAGAACGAGCGGATCGGGCTGCACTCGCTGAGCCCTGCTCCCGGCTCGCGCCGTCCGCGCAAGCGCGTCGGGCGCGGCGAGGGCTCCGGCACCGGCAAGACGTCGGGTCGCGGCCAGAAGGGCGCCGGCGCGCGGTCGGGCTCGAAGTCGCGTGCGAACTTCGAGGGCGGCCAGATGCCGATCCACATGCGGATGCGCAAGCTGCGCGGCCCGCACATGAAGAAGTCGATGCCGTTCGAGCCGTTCCGCACGCACACCCAGCCGGTGAACCTCGGCGATCTGGAGAAGCGCTTCGACGCCGGCGCCGAGGTGACGCTCGAGGACTACGCCAAGGCGGGCATCGCGAAGCGCAAGGGCGTGCCGGTGAAGGTGCTGGCGAAGGGCGACCTGAGCAAGGCGCTCACCGTCCACGCGCACGCGTTCAGCGCCAGCGCGCGCGAGCGCATCGAGGCCGCCGGCGGCACCTGCGTCGTCGTCGAGGCCTAGCCCCGGTGGGCTTCCTGATGCCCGCGGGGCGCGGTCGCCGGTAGTCTCCTGGAGCGGCGAATGCTCTCGACGATCCTCAGCGCCTTCACGGTCGCCGACATCCGCAAGAAGCTGCTCTTCACGGCGGCGATCCTGGCGCTCTACCGGCTCGGCGCCTACATCCCCGTGCCCGGGGTCAGCGCCGAGGGCGTCGAGGCCCTGCGCCGCCAGCAGCAGTTCAGCGACGGCGGTGTCCTCCAGTTCCTGAACGTCTTCTCGGGCGGCGGCCTGTCGCGGATCGCGCTGTTCGCGCTGGGCATCATGCCCTACATCACCGCCTCGATCATCCTGCAGCTCCTGACGGTCGTGGTGCCGTCGCTGGAGAAGCTGCAGAAGGAGGGCGAGGTCGGCCAGCAGCGCATCACGCAGTACACGCGCTACCTGACCGTGGGCCTCGCCTTCGGCCAGGCGATCGGCTACGTGTTCCTGTTCAAGTCGTTCACCGACGACGCGGGCGCGCCGCTGATCCAGCCGTTCAACGCCGGCACCGTCTTCCTGATCGTGCTGTCGCTGACCGCGGGCACGATCCTGCTGATGTGGATGGGCGAGCTGATCACCCAGCGGGGGATCGGCAACGGCATCTCGCTGATGATCTTCGCGTCGATCGTCGCGGGGCTGCCGAACGGCATCTCGCAGTGGTGGAACAGCGACGACCAGGTGTTCCAGGTGATGATGCCGTTCCTGGCGCTCGCCGTGATCGCGGCCGTCGTGTTCATCCAGGAGGGCCAGCGGCGCATTCCGATCCAGTACGCCAAGCGCGTCATCGGGCGGCGGATGACGTCGGGCGGCCAGACCTACCTGCCGCTGCGCGTGAACATGGCCGGCGTCATCCCGGTCATCTTCGCCGCGTCGATCATGGCGTTCCCGCCGACGATCGGCCAGCTCATCAACCAGCCCTGGGCGACGGACTTCTCGAACTTCTTCTCGCCGTCCGACTGGCCCTACATCGTCGGCGAGTCGTTCTTCATCATCGTCTTCACGTACTTCTACACGGCGGTCACGTTCAACCCGGTCGACCAGGCCGACAACCTGAAGAAGTACGGCGGGTTCATCCCCGGCGTGCGACCAGGGCGGCCCACGGCCGAGTTCCTCGACCGCATCCTCGCCCGCCTGACCTTCCCGGGCGCGCTCTACCTGGCCGCGGTCGCCGCGCTGCCGACGATCCTCATCAACCAGACGTCGGCGACCTTCTACTTCGGGGGCACGTCGCTGCTGATCGTGGTCGGCGTGGCGCTCGACACGATGAAGCAGCTCGAAGCCCAGCTGATGATGCGCAACTACGAAGGATTCTTGAAGTAGGATCTCGCGTCCCGTGTCGGAGCTGAACGTCATCCTGCTCGGTCCTCCTGGGGCTGGGAAGGGCACCCAGGCCGAGCGTCTTCAGGACGACTTCCACCTGCTGCACGTCTCGACGGGCAACATGCTGCGCGCCGCCGTCGAGGAGGGCACCGAGCTGGGCCGTCGCGCGAAGGAGTACATGGACCGCGGCGAGCTCGTTCCCGACGACGTCATCATCGGGGTCATCACCGACCGCCTGCAGGAGGAGGACGCGCAGGACGGCTTCCTGCTCGACGGCTTCCCGCGCACGCGCCCGCAGGCCGAGGCGCTGGAGACCGCGCTGAAGGACCTGGGCCGCTCGCTGACCGCAACGCTGCTCATCGACGTGCCCGACGACGTCGTGGTTCGCCGGTTGTCGGGCCGCCGCGTGTGCCAGAAGGCCGGCCACCCGTACCACGTCGACACGAACCGGCCCAAGCACGACAACGTCTGCGACATCGACGGCTCCCGCCTGATCCAGCGCGACGACGACCGCGAGGAGACGGTGCGCAAGCGCCTCCAGGTCTACAACGAGCAGACCGCCCCGCTGATCGACTTCTACGACGAGCGCGGCCTGCTGAAGCGCTTCGACGGCACCCGCACCCCGACCGAGGTGCACGACCACATCCGCGCGACGCTCGCGACGCTGCGCCTCGAAGACGAGATCTAGGGAAGCCCGCGCCCTGCGCGGCGGGGGTGGTCGACCTAAACCCGCTATAGCGAGGTCTAGGTCGACCACCCCACCCACCTCGCGCGACACGGCCACGCGCGGTGCGGGGCGCCTGCGCGGGCGGCGATGCCGCGCGGCGCGTGAGCCGGCGGCGCGCCGGCCGGATGTCGCGGCCCACTACGCTTCGGTCGGCATGATCATCCGCAAGACCCCCGAAGAGATCGAGAAGATCGCGGCCGCCGGCGAGATCCACCGGCGGACCATGCGGCTGATCGAGGGGAAGATCCGCCCGGGGGTCACGACGAAGCAGCTCGACCAGGCGGCCGAGAAGTACATCCGCTCCCAGGGGGCGGTGCCGTCGTTCAAGGGCTATCGCGGGTTTCCCGGGTCGATCTGCGCGTCGCCGAACTCGATGGTCGTGCACGGCATCCCCGGGGGCTACAAGCTCGAGCGCGGCGACATCCTGTCCGTCGACATCGGCGTGACGCTCGACGGCTGGGTCGCCGACGGCGCCCGCACGTTCGCGGTCGGGCCCATCTCGCCGGTCGCGCGCAAGCTGCTCGACGTCACCGAGCAGTCGCTCTTCGACGGGATCGCCCAGGCGAAGGCCGGCAACCGCCTCGGCGACATCTCGCACGCCATCCAGACGACCGTCGAGTCCGCCGGCCTGTCGGTCGTCCGCTCGCTCGTCGGCCACGGCATCGGCCGTGACATGCACGAGGACCCGCAGATCCCGAACTTCGGCGAGCCCGGCCGCGGCCCGCTCCTGGAGGAGGGGATGGTCCTGGCGATCGAGCCGATGACGACCGCCGGCCGCCACGCCGTGCGGATGGGCAGCGACGGCTGGGCGATCTACTCGCAGGACGGCTCGCTCGCCGCCCACTTCGAGTTCACCGTGGCCGTCACGAAGGACGGGCCGCGGATCCTCACGCCCTGGCACCTGGACACGGCGCGCGCGGCCGCGTGAGCGGCGCGCTCGTCGAGGTCGCCGACCTTCACAAGCGTTACCCCGGCGCGCCCTTGGACGCCGTCGCCGGGGTCAGCTTCGAGGTCCGCGAGGGGGAGATCTTCGGACTGCTCGGCCCCAACGGCGCCGGGAAGACGACCACGATCGGCACGATCACGACGCGCGTGCGGCCGACCTCGGGCCGCGTCGTCGTCGACGGCTTCGACGTGCTCCGCGACCCGGTCGCCGTCAAGCGCCGGATCGCCGTCGTCCCCCAGCGCAGCAACCTCGACCGCTCGCTCACCGCCGTCGAGAACCTCGCCTTCCACGCCGCCTACTTCGGCGCCGGCCGCCGCGAGCGCCGCCGCCGCGCCCTGGAGATGCTCGCCCGCATGGGGCTCGAGGGCCGAGCGAACGACAAGGTCGACCAGTACTCGGGCGGCATGGCCCAGCGGCTCATGATCGCCCGCGCGCTCATGCACGAGCCGCGGCTCCTCATCCTCGACGAGCCGACGACCGGCCTCGACCCGCAGTCGCGCCTGTTCCTGTGGGAGGCGATGCACGACCTCCGTGCGCGGGGCGTCACGCTCATGCTCACCACCCACGACATGGCCGAGGCGGACCGGCTGTGCGACCGCATCGCGATCATCGACCGCGGCAAGGTCATCGCGCTCGACACCCCGCGCGGGTTGCGCCGCCTCCTGCCCGCCGAGCACGGCGTCGAGGTCGTCGTCTCCCGGCCCGAGCCGCTCGCCGTCGACGGCGCGGAGAAGGTCGACGGCGCCCCCGAGGACGACCGCTGGCACGGCCGCGTGTACGGCCGGCTCGCGCCGGCCGACGTCGCCGACGCGGTCCGGGCCGCCGGCCGCGAGCTCATCGAGCTGCGCCGAATCGAGGGCTCGCTCGAGGACGTGTTCGTGCACCTGACCGGACGGGAGCTGCGGTGATCCGCGCGTTCCTCGCCCTCTGCGAGCGGGACCTCTACGTGACGGTCCGCCGCGAGCCCGTCTCGTTCCTCACCCAGTCCCTGCTGCAGCCGCTCTTCTTCCTGTTCGTCTTCGGCCGCGTCCTGCCGGAGATCGGCGCCGCCCAGGGCGACTACGGCAGCCAGCTGCTGCCCGGCATCCTCGCGCTCACGCTCGTCCTCACCGCGCTGCAGAACGTCGCGCTGCCGCTCGTCATCGAGTTCTCGTTCACGAAGGAGATCGAGGACCGCCTGCTCGCGCCGCTGCCGGTGAGCTGGGTGGCGGTCGAGAAGCTGCTGATCGCGACCGTCCGCGGCGTCATCGGCGGTCTGCTGATCCTGCCGCTCGGCGAGCTGATCCTGCCGGGCGGCATCGACCTCGGCGGCGCGTCCATCCCCGCCCTGGCGGCGATGCTCGTCGTCGGGGCGCTCGTCGGCGCCTGCCTGGGGCTCGTCCTCGGCACCGCCGTGCCGCCCAACCGCATCAGCGTCGCGTTCGGCCTCATCCTCACGCCGCTGATCTTCACCGGCGCGACGTTCTACCCGTGGGAGTCGCTGGGCTCGCTGCGCTGGTTCCAGATCGTGACGCTCTTCAACCCGATGACCTATGTCAGCGAGGGCATGCGCGGCGCGGTCACCGACGCGCCCCACCTGGCCACGGGCTGGATCGTGCTCGGCCTCGCGGCCGGCATCGCGATCTTCGGCGCCCTCGGCGTGCGCGGGTTCCTGCGCCGCGCCGTGGACTGATCCGTGCGCCCGCGCGTCGGCGCCGCGCTACCCTCGGCTAGCACAGCGTCCGGCGGCAGACGGGCCCGGCGTGATCATTTGCTATCTTCAACGGTCGCGCGTTTTGCGGGCCCCTGCCTGCGATCGCACCCGTTTTCTCACGCCGAAAGGGACCATGAAGGTACGACCGTCGGTCAAGCCGATGTGCGAGAAGTGCAAGATCATCCGCCGCCACGGCGCGGTCCTCGTGATCTGTTCCAACCCCCGTCACAAGCAGCGGCAGGGCTGACCATGGCGCGCATCGCTGGCATCAACATCCCACTGAACAAGCGCGTCGAGATCGGCCTCACCTACATCTACGGGATCGGCCGGTCCACGTCGAAGGAGCTGCTCGCCCAGACGGGCATCAACCCGGACACCTACGTCCGCGACCTCACCGACGAGGAGGTCGCCAAGCTCCGCGACGCCATCGACCGCAACCTCACGGTCGAGGGTGACCTTCGCCGCGAGCGCTCCCAGGACATCAAGCGCCTGATGGAGATCGGCTGCTACCGGGGCCTGCGCCATCGTCGCGGCCTCCCGGTCCGCGGCCAGAACACCAAGACCAACGCCCGCACGCGCAAGGGTCCCAAGCGCATGCAGGTCGCCGGCAAGAAGAAGGCGGGGAAGAAGTAAGTGCCTGCACCGAAGCGCCCCCAGCGGGGCCGCCGCAAGCCGAAGAAGAACATCCCGATCGGCCAGGCGCACATCAAGACCTCGTTCAACAACACGATCGTCTCGCTGACCGACCGCGAGGGGAACGTCATCGCGTGGGAGTCGGCCGGCGGCGCGGGCTTCAAGGGCTCGCGCAAGTCGACGCCGTTCGCCGCGCAGGTGACCGCCGACGCCGCCGCCCGCAAGGGCATGGAGCAGGGGCTCCAGAAGGTCGAGGTCTTCGTCAAGGGCCCGGGCTCCGGGCGTGAGACGGCGATCCGCTCGCTGCAGGCCGCCGGGCTCGAGGTCACCGGCGTGCGCGACGTCACCCCCCAGGCTCACAACGGCTGCCGCCCCCGCAAGCGGCGCCGCGTGTAGGAGATCACCTTGGCTCGAGACACCTCTCCCCAGTGCAAGCAGTGCCGCCGCGAGGGACAGAAGCTGTTCCTCAAGGGCGAGCGCTGCCTGACCGACAAGTGCGGCGTCGAGCGTCGCTCCTACCCGCCGGGCGACCACGGCCGTGGCCGCCAGAAGCAGTCCGAGTACCGCCTCCAGCTGCGTGAGAAGCAGAAGGCCAAGCGCTACTACGGGATCCTGGAGCGCCAGTTCGCGAACTACTACGACAAGGCCAGCCGCCAGCAGGGCATCACCGGCGAGAACCTGCTCACGCTGCTGGAGCTGCGCCTCGACAACGTGCTCGTGCGGCTCGGCTTCGCCGCCTCCCGCCGCCAGGCCCGCCAGCTGATCCGCCACGGCCACTGGACGGTGAACGGCCGCCGCGTCGACATCCCCAGCTACCAGGTGCGCCCGGGCGAGGTCATCGCGATCAAGGCCGGCAGCTCCGCCGAGGCCGCCATTCGCGACGCCACCGAGCTGACCGGCCAGGTGCCGGCGTGGCTGCAGGCCGACCACGACGCGCTGACGGCCAAGGTCCTGCGCAAGCCGGAGCGCCGCGAGGTCGCCGCGCCGGTGCAGGAGCAGCTCATCGTCGAGCTGTACTCGAAGTAATCCGCTTGAGAAGCGCGGCGCGCCCGGACTGTCCCCGCGCCGCCCACAGAGAACGACAGTAAGGCCCCCATGCTCGACTTCCAAGTCCCCCGGATCACCAGCGAAACGGTCGACGAGAACCGCGGCACCTTCACGATCGAGCCGCTCGATCGTGGCTTCGGCTACACGTTCGGCAACTCGCTGCGTCGCGTGCTGCTCAGCTCGCTCAGCGGCGCCGCGGTGACGAGCGTCCGCATCGAGGGCGTCGCGCACGAGTTCTCGACGATCCAGGGCGTCAAGGAGGACGTCACCGACATCGTCCTCAACCTCAAGGGCATCGTCTGCAAGATGCACTCCGACGCCAGCGAGGTCGAGGCCCCGCTCGTCGTCACCGGCCCGGGGGACATCACCGCCGGCGACATCGACCTGCCGGCCGGCGTCGAGATCCTCAACCCCGAGGTCCACATCGCGACGCTCGAGAAGAAGACGAAGCTGGAGCTGTACCTGACGATCGGCCGCGGCCGCGGGTACCGCCCCGCCGAGGAGAACAAGACGCCCGACCAGCCGATCGGCGTCATCCCGATCGACTCGATCTTCTCGCCTGTGCGCCGCGTCGCCTACGCCGTCGAGCAGGCGCGCGTCGGGCAGCGCACCGACTTCGACAAGCTCACGCTCGACATCGAGACCGACGGCTCGATCGACCCGCAGGCCGCGCTGCGCGAGGCGGCCGAGCTGCTGATCAGCCAGCTGGCGATCTTCACCGACGCCGACCGCGTCGAGGAGCTGCGCGCCGGCCCGGCCGGCCAGCTCGCCGACGGCCTGACCGCGGCCGGCAACGGCCACGGCGGCGGCGGCGCCGCCGCAGCGTCGGGCGGCCCGATGCACGACATCCTCATCGAGGAGCTCGAGCTCGGCGTGCGTTCGTACAACTGCCTGAAGCGCGCGGGCATCCAGACGGTCGGCGACCTGGTGTCGAAGTCCGAGGGCGAGCTGAACGCGATCCCGAACTTCGGCAAGAAGTCGATCGACGAGGTCATCGAGACGCTCGAGGCGCGCGGGCTGAGCCTCCGCGAGGACTGAGATGCGCCACCAGAAGACCCGTCACAAGCTCAGCCGCGACACCGCGCACCGCAAGGCGCTGCTGCGCAACCTGAGCAAGCAGCTGATCGAGCACGAGCGCATCAAGACCACCGAGGCGAAGGCCAAGGCGGTCAAGCCCGAGGTCGAGAAGCTCATCACGCTCGCCAAGCAGGGCGACCTGCACGCGCGCCGGCAGGCGATGGCCGACCTCGGCAACAACAGCGAGGACACGAAGGCCGTCGTCGCCAAGCTGTTCGAGGAGGTCGCCCCGCGCTACACGGAGCGGCCCGGCGGCTACACGCGCATCCTGAAGCTCGGTCCGCGTGCGGGTGACGCGACCGAGATGGTCTACCTCGAGCTCGTCTAGCGCTCCGCGCCCGCGCCGACGCGCGGGCGCGGGGAAAAGATCGGTCGAAACATCGGCGTCCCCCGCCCGTCGGGCGGCGTAGGCTCGCCCCGTGCGGGCACGGAGGCCGGTCTGGCGCTGGGCGATGGCGGCCGCGGTGGTCATGGCGGTCGTGCTCCCGGCCGAGGCCTCCGCACGCCGGCTGGAGGTGTGGATCCACGGCGGCGAAGGCGTCACGCTCACCGTGCTCGACCGCACGCTCTCGCCGGCGGCCGACCTCTTCGACTGCGACAACACGCTGGACCGCACCCAGCAGCGCATCCCACCGCCCGGCGGGGTCATCCGGCCCGGCTACGACGGGGGCGGATGGGTGTGCCGGGCCGGCCCCGCGGACCTCGTGGTCACCCACAACCTGCGCATCGGCAGCAGCGACTACACCCTCTGGGCCCAGAGCCGGGCGCCGCTCCTGGGCCAGAACGCGACCGAGTGCGAGATCCGCCACCTGGGCTCCGACAAGCCCGCGCCCGAGGCGCCGTACGAGTGCCAAACGGTGTTCCGGTACGCCGGCGAGGCCGACCCGATCACGTCGACGGTGGTGACCCGCCGCACGCCCAGGACCGTCACCGACGCCTCCCAGCCGCAGGCGCTCTTCGTCGGCGGCTGCGTGAAGACGCCGCAGAACTGCATCTGGCAGTCCGTCACGTCCGAGCCGGCGCCCTACCGGGGTCCCAGTCGCATCATCCAGGCCGGGAGCGTCGGCTGCGAGACCTCCGACGAGGGCAGCCCGTTCAGGCGCGAGGTCGCCACGGAGTCCTCCACCGCGGTCACGTTCGGTGGGGACGCCTCGTTCTCGGTCGAGGCCGGGTTGTTCAGCGGCGAGCTCAGCCTCTCCTACGACCGGACCGTGACCGACAAGGTCGAGGACCGCGCCGACCTCTTCTTCACGCTCGACCGCGGCACGCGCTGGAAGCTCGAGCTCGTCCCCGACTACTACCGCTACAAGGGCAACCTCACCATCTCCATCCCCGCCGACGTCCCGAACGGACCGCAGAAGGGGCTCTACCACCTCCCGGACGTGACGGTCGACGAGCCGCGCACGACGGGCGCCGTGCCCCAGCCCGACGACGGGAGCGGCGGCGTCGGGAACCTGCGCGTGATCCAGTGGCCCGACCCAGCCTGCAAGGAGACGTCGCTCGCGCTCGGTCCGCTGTGCGTCGACCTCGACCAGGACGCGGGCGACGACGCGATGCCGCTGTGCGCCGTGGTCCGGCCTCAGCCGGCCGACGACGGCTGGTGCCGTCCCGCGCAGTACGACGCCGGCGCCTGCCCGCCCCGCGAGCTCTTCGCCGTCCGCGACGGGAGCTGGCCGGCGCCCTGGTCGAGCACGGGTGGGATCGAGTTCGCGTGGTGGGGCGCCAGGGACCGCCCGCAGGCCGAGACCGTGATCTGCCCGGCCGGGACGTCGCCCACCGGCGCAGGCGGCGACGGGTCGATCGTCGCGACCGCGCAGGATCTCCACTGGTCGTGGCGGCTGTGCGTCACCGACGACACGTCCTCGGGGAGCGACGCCGACGACGTCACGCCCTCTGAGGTGATGCCTCCGGCCGCCGACGTCACGCCGGCAGCCGCGGGGAGCGCCGTGGCGCGCGCGGCCGCGGCCCGGGGACGCGGCGCCGACACGATCTACGTGTCGCTGCCGCTGGACGGCCGGTCGGGCGCCGCGCCGCGCGACCTGCTGACGGCGGTGCGCCTGGCCTTCGCCGATCACGGCCGGCGCGTGGACGGCCGGCGGCTGCGCCTGCGCGTCCTGTCGGACGCCGATCCGCGGACCGGCCGCTGGAGCGCGGCGCGCACCCGCGCCAACGCCCGCCGTGCGGCCGCCGATCCGCGCACGCTCGCCTACCTCGGCGAGGCCAGCTCGGGCGCGACGGCCGTGGCGGTCCCGATCCTCAACCGGGCCGGGGTCCTGACCGTGAGCCCGTCGAGCACGGCGGTCGACCTGACGACCAGCGCGGCCATGCGGCCGTCGGGGCGCCGGACGTTCGCCAGGGTGATCCCGAACGACCTCAGCCAGGCGGCCGCGCTGGCGCAGTCGATGCGCGACTGGCGGGTGCGGCGGGTGTTCGTCGTCCAGGACGGCAGCGCCTACGGCCGCGATCTGGCCCGCCTGTTCGCCGCGCATGCCGCGCCCCACTTCGGCGTGCGCGTCGTCGGGCGCGCCGGGGTCCCGGCGAGCGGCGACGAGCGCCTGGCGCTGGCCGGCCGCGTGCGGGCCGCAGGCGCCCAGGCGGTCCTGTTCGCCGGTCTGGCCCAGAACGGCGCCGAGCGGACGATCCGGGCGCTGACCACGGCGATGCCGCGCCTGCAGGTCTTCGGAGGCGACGGCCTGGCCAACCACCCGGAGCTCCTGCGCTCGATGTGCGTCGGCGGCGCGGACGGCCCGCTGCGCCTGACGTCGCCCGCGCTGCTGCCCTCCACGCTGCCGCGCGCCGGCCTGGACGTGTTCCGGCGCGTGTGGGCACGCACCGGCCGCCGCCCCGACGCCTACGCCGTCTACGCCTACGAGGCGATGGACGCGGTGCTGGACGCAGCGGACCGCGCCGGCATCGCCCGGCTGTCCCCGCGCCGCGCTCGGGCGGCGACCCGCCGCGCGTTCTTCTCGATCCGGGACCGCCGCTCGCCCATCGGTCGCTACTCGATCCGGGCCAGCGGCGACACGACGATGTCGCGCTACGGGCAGTTCACGGTGCACCGGGGCGTCCTGCACGCGCCGCAGTGCCTGTCGTGCGGACGAGGGAGGGCGCGATGAGGCGTCTCGTCGTCGCGATCCTGGCCGCCGTCGCGCTGGCGGCGGGCGCGGCCTCCGGCGCCGAGGCGCGCACCCTGTGGGGGGAGATCACCAGCGCGGACGGCGTGCGGATCAGCCGCACCGGCTGGAGCCTGCGCCGCGGCGCGCCGTTCGCCCTCGCCAGGTGCGACACCGGCGCCCTCCACGGCCCCAGCACCACGGAGCTGCCGTACGGATCGACGGGCGGGAGCTGGTGCAAGAGCACCACCGTCAGCGACATCGGCGAGGACTTCCAGTTCACGATCGACGACGGCGCCTACGTCGTGTACGGGTCCGTCGTCACGCCGTTCGCGGGCGACAACGAGATCCGCTGCGAGATCCGCCGAGCCGGGACGTCGACGCCCGCTCGCGACGCGCCCTACGTCTGCACCGCGCTGTTCGCGCAGCCCGACAGCTTCTTCGACCCGCGCCCCAGGTTCATCGTCGCGCGCAAGGGGCTCAACGAGGTGACCGACCCCGCGGCGCAGCGGGCGCTGTTCAAGCAGCTGTGCCTCTCCAAGGCCGCCGTCTGCCACTTCCAGACGCCGCGGTCCGAGGAGAAGGTCGTGGACGACGGCGAGGCCGTCTGGCTCGTCGGCCCGTTCGCCAACTGCAGCACGAAGAAGGCCGAGCTGACGTTCTCGCACACGGTCGTGCGGTCGACCAGCTCCAGCTTCGACGTCAGCGTCAAGGGCGGCGTCGAGCTGTTCGAGTTCTTCAAGGCCGAGATCGCGGCCAAGCTCAACGTCGAGTGGGAGTCCTCCCGCGAGTACAGGAGCACGCAGACCGTCCCGATCGAGCCCGGCCGCTGGGGCGGGCTGCAGCTCGTGCCGGCCGTGGACGTCGTCACCGGCGACGTGGAGATCATCACCTCGACGGCCGTGTACGCGCTGAGGTCCGTGCGGATCGAGCTGCCGCCGAGGAGCGTCGCCGACGGCAGCTTCCCGGGCGACACGCACGTCGTGGGCGGTGCGGCGGAGGTCCGCTGCGCCAACGGGCTGCGCCCCGGCGCCCGGTTGCGGAAGGTCCGCGTCCCGCTACGCTGACCCGGATGGCCGGGGTTCTCGCTTCGGATGCCGATCGCGAGCGCTGCTCCCGTCTGCTCCACGGCGCCTACGCCGACGGCCGCCTGTCGGTCGAGGAGCTCGAGCGGCGCCTGGAGCGCGTCGAGCGCGCGGAGTCCAAGCTGGAGCTGGCGCTCCTGGTGCGCGACGTGCCCAAGCGGCGCGCGCAGCGCTTCGGCGCGGCCGTCGACCGTCTGGACCGGATGGCGCTGAAGGCGCACGGCGCGACCGTGGTCGTCGTCAACGGCTCCCTGATCGGCATCTGGGAGCTCACGGGCGGCGGCACGTTCTGGCCGGCGATCGCGCTCGTCCCGACGTCCGTGCTGCTGGGCTGGCACGCGCTGTCCTCGTGGACCGTGCGCCGGTTCGTCCGCCGGCGGTTCGGCTGACGTGCTCGCTGCGATCGCCGTCGCCGCGGTCGGGCTCGGCTCCGGTCCCGCGCTCCACGACCGCCCGCTGGAGTGGGCGGTCGCCAACGTGGGCGAGGGGGCGCGCACGCTCGTGATCCAGACCGGGATCGGCGGCGGCTGCGACGAGGGCCGCCCGCGCGTGTCGGTGCGCGAGGGCCGGGCCCGGATCCGCGTGTCGGTGACGATCCGCTCGGCCGAGGGCCCCGACGTCGCCTGCCCGGCGATCGCCTTCTACCACGAGCCCGTCACCGTCCGCCTCGACGCCCCGGTGGCCGGGCGGGCGATCGGCGGCCCGCGCCGCAGCGCCCGGCCCGGCTTCGCCCTCGACTCGCGTCCGCCGCAGCCCGGGCCGACCGTCGCGGTGCCGCGCGTCGCCGGCCTGCGCGCGGCCGACGCCCGGCGCGCGCTGTGCGCCTGGCGGATCCGCGCCCGCGGCGCCACCGGCGCGGCGACGGTCACCGCCCAGCGGCCGCGCGCCGGCCGCCCGGTGGCGATCCCGCGCGAGGCCGCGCCCGACCGCTGCTCCGGTCTCCCGGCGCGCCCGGCCGTGACCCTCCGCGCCCGCTGACCGTTGTCAGATCGAGCTCGCATAGCGAGCTGGATCTGACAACGGCCGTACGCTCTGGCGCCGTGCCGACCTCCCGCCTGACGATCGCCTACGACGGCTCGCCGTTCGCCGGCTGGGCGCGCCAGCCCGGGCAGCGCACCGTCCAGGGCGAGCTCGAGCGGGCGCTGGCGATCGTCCTGCGCCAGGGAGTGGCGCTGACCGTCGCCGGGCGCACCGACACCGGCGTCCACGCGTGGGGCCAGGTCGCCTCGTACCCGGGCCCGCCGCCCGAGCGCCTCGACGGCGTCAACGCGCTCCTGCCGCCCGAGATCGCGGTGCTCGACGCCCGGCTCGCGCCCGACGGCTTCGACGCCCGCCGCGACGCGATCGCGCGCACCTATTGCTACCGCGTCCTCGCCCGCCGCCAGCGCGACCCGTTCGAGCTGGGCCGCGCGCTGCACTGGCCGCACCGCCTCGACGAGGCCGTCCTGCACGCCTGCGCGGCGCTCCTGCCCGGCACGCACGACTTCACCGCCTTCACCCCCACCGAGACCGACCACGTCCGGTTCGAGCGCATCGTGTCCAGCGCCCGCTGGGTGCGCGACGGCGACATCCTCGCGTTCTGGATCACCGCCGACGCGTTCATGCGCAACATGATCCGGGCGCTGGTGGGGACGATGCTCGAGGTCGCCGGCGGGCGCCGCGACGTCGACGGCTTCGCCCGCCTCCTGACCGGCCGGCCGCGCAGCGAGGGCGGGCACACCGCGCCCGCGCACGGGCTCTACTTCGCGTCCGTCGACTACGGCGAGCGCTCGTAGACTGGGTTGCGCGATGCGCGTCCTGCTGACCAACGACGACGGGATCTGGGCCGACGGCCTGCAGGCGCTGCGCCGGGCGCTGCTCGCCGTGCCCGACATCGAGCTCGTCGTGATCGCCCCCGACGGCAACCGCTCGGCGATGGCGCGCTCGATCACCACTCGCCGGCCGCTGTGGATCGAGCAGGTCGAGTTCGAGGACGGCACCCACGGCTACGCGACCGACGGGACGCCCGTCGACTGCGTGCGCCTGGCCCGCCTCGGCCTGGTCGAGGGCTTCGAGGCCGAGGCCGTCGTGTCCGGCATCAACCACGGCGCCAACCTCGGCGACGACATCAGCTACTCCGGCACGGTCGCCGCGGCCCTTGAGGGCGTGCTCGTCGGCCTGCCCGCCGTCGCGGTCTCCCAGCAGTCCGCGCGCGGCGAGACGGACTTCCGCTTCGGCGACCGCTTCCGCTTCGACACGGCCGCCTCGTTCGCCGCCGCGATCGTCGACCGCCTCGACGAGGTGCCGCTGCCGCAGGGCACGCTCCTGAACGTGAACGTGCCCGCGGGCGAGCCCACCGGGGTCGAGGTCACCCGCCTGGGCAAGCGCGTCTACCGCGACGAGCTGAAGCTCAACGCGCAGGAGGGCGAGCGGCGCCAGTACTGGATCTACGGCCGCGACCACGGCTACGAGCACGAGGACGGCACCGACCTGGCCGCCGTCGCCGACGGCCGCATCGCGGTGACGCCGATCCACTTCGATCTCACGGACGTGGCGGGCATGGACGCGCTGCGCCGCTTCGACCTCGCGCGCATGGTGGCCCCGGCCGCGCGGGAGGTGGAGTGAAGGCGGCCGATCCGGCTGCCCGGGCCGCAGAGCTGCGCGAGCAGCTGCGCTACCACGCCTACCGCTACTACGTCCTCGACGACCCCGAGATCGGCGACGACGAGTACGACGCGCTGTACGACGAGCTGAAGCGTCTCGAGGAGGCCCACCCCGAGCTCGTGACGCCCGACTCGCCGACGCAGACCGTCGGCGGGCTGCAGCCGGTGACGCGCCTGGAGAAGGTCGAGCACCTGCAGCCGATGCTGTCGCTGGCGAACGCCCGCAGCGAGCAGGAGCTGCGCGACTGGGTGGCGCGGATGCGCAACCACCTGGCCCGCGAGGGCATCGAGAACCCGCACTTCCGGTTCGTGTGCGAGCCGAAGATCGACGGCCTGGCCATGTCGCTGCGCTACCGCGACGGCGTGCTGGAGCGGGCGGTGACGCGCGGCGACGGGACGGTCGGCGAGGACGTGACCCACAACGTGCGCACGATCGCCACGGTCCCCAAGCGCATCGACGACGCGCCGCCGCTGATCGAGGTCCGCGGCGAGGTGTACATGTCGCTGCCCGACTTCCAGGCGCTCAACGAGCGGCGCGCCGAGGCCGGCGAGTCGACGTTCATGAACCCGCGCAACGCGGCCGCGGGCACGGTCCGCCAGCTCGACCCGGCGCTCGCCGCCCAGCGGCCGCTGTCGTTCTTCGCCTACGGGGTCGGCGCGGTCGAGGGGCTCGCGTTCGCCCGGCACTGGGAGGCGCTCGGCTGGCTGCGCGACCACGGCTTCCCGGTGAACGACCACATCCGGCTCGTCGACGGCGAGGACGAGGTCGTCGCGCAGTGCCTGGACTGGGAGCGGCGCCGCGGGTCGCTGGACTTCGAGATCGACGGGGTCGTCGTCAAGGTCGACGACGTCGAGCTGCAGCGCCGCCTCGGCGTCGCGGGGCGCGACCCGCGCTGGGCGATCGCGTGGAAGTTCGCGCCGACGACGAAGGTGACGAAGCTGCTGAAGGTGGACTGGAACGTCGGCAAGTTCGGCGACCTGCACCCGTTCGCCGTGCTCGAGCCCGTCGAGGTGGGCGGCGTGATCGTCAAGCTCGCCACCCTCCACAACGAGGAGGACCTGGTCCGCAAGGACCTGCGCGAGGGCGACGACGTGATCGTGCTGCGCGCCGGCGACGTGATCCCGCAGGTCGTCTCGCCGGCGCCGCACGTGGCCGAGCGCAAGGACCGCGGGCCGCTGCCGCGCCCGCCCGAGCGCTGCCCCGACTGCGGCACGCCGACGGTCAAGCCCGAGGGGTCGGTGTTCACGAAGTGCCCCAACCGCAAGGGCTGCCCGGGCCAGCAGTGGCAGCTCATCAAGCACTTCGTGTCGCGCGACGCGATGGACATCGAGGGCCTCGGCGAGCTGCAGGTGGGCCGGCTGCTGCGCGAGGGCGTCATCAGCGACGTGGCGGACCTGTACCGGCTGACGCCCGAGGACGTGGAGCGGGTCGAGGGCTTCGGCGAGGTGTCGGCCCGCAACCTCGTCGAGGCGATCGCGCGCTCGCGCGAGGTGCCGTTCGGGCGGGTGCTGTCCGCGCTCGGCATCGAGGAGGTCGGCGCCGTCACCGGTCGCAACCTCGCCCAGCGCTTCCGCAGCATCGACGCGCTGCTGGCCGCTTCGCCCGACGAGATCGCCCAGACGCCGGGGGTCGGGCCGGCGACCGCGCAGGTCATCTGGGAGCAGCTGCAGGACGAGGACATGCGCGAGCTGATCGACCGCCTGCGCCCGTATCTGCGCTTCGAGGAGGAGGGGCCGCCGCCCGGCGAGGGCCCGCTGGCCGGCCTCACCTTCGTCCTCACGGGCGCGCTGCCCGACCTCACCCGCGAGGAGGCGACCGCCCGGATCGAGGCGGCCGGCGGGCGCGTGACCAACTCGGTGTCGAAGAAGACCGACTACCTCGTGGCGGGCGAGGGCGGCGGCTCCAAGCGCGAGAAGGCCGAGCGCCTCGGCGTGCCGATCATCGACCAGGCGCGGCTGCTGGAGATGATCGAGGGCTGATCAGACGGTCTGCAGCGGCGACGTGCAGAACGCGCAGCGGTGGGCCTCCTTGGGCACGTCGCTCAGGCACTCCGGGCATGGGCGCGTGGGCGAGTCGGCCGGCGGCTCGCTGCGGAAGCGCGAGATGAGGCGGTTCATCGGGAGCACGACGAGCCAGAACACGGCGGTGGCGATCGTCAGGAACGCGATCAGCGAGTTCAGGAACGATCCGTAGCGGAAGACCGAGCCGTTGACCGTGAACGTCAGGTCCGAGAAGTCGGGCTGGCCGAAGATCGCCGCCACGATCGGCGTGATGATGTCCTCGACCATCGACGTGACCACGGCCCCGAAGGCGGCTCCGATCACCACGCCGACCGCCAGGTCGACGACGTTGCCACGCAGGAGGAACTGCCGGAACTCGGTGAGCATGGGTCGGGGTTCGCCGCCCGACCGCGCGCCCCTACCGCAATTTCGCGATCGCGCCGACCATCCGGTCCTGGATGGCGCGCGCGCTGCTCGGGTTGACCCCGTTCATGAGGATCGAGAAGGCGACGCGGCCGCCCGGCGTATCGCAGATCCCGGCGAGGTTGCTGACGTCGCGCAGCGTGCCGGTCTTGCCGCGGCAGCGCCCGGCGGTGGTCGACGAGCGCATCCGGTAGCGCAGGGTGCCGGACCGGCCGGCGACCGCGAGCGAGGCGACGAACGGGTCGCCGAGGTCCTCGTCGCCGGCCATCGCGGCCAGCAGCGTGACGACGTGGCGGCTGCTGGCGCGGTCCCCGCGCGACAGGCCGGAGCCGTCGACGATCGTCGGGCGCACGCCGAGCTTGGCGAGGTCGTCGCGGACCACGACCGCGCCGGCGTCGGTGCTGCCGGCGTCGCCGTGGTAGGCGCCGAGCGCCTTCAGCAGCATCTCGGCGTAGAAGTTGTCGGACGGGACGTTCGTGCGGGTGATGAGCTCCTTGATCGGCGCCGAGCTCGTGGTCGCCAGCTCGACGGCGCCGCGAGGCGCGGTCCCGACGCGCGCCTTGCCGCGCACGCGCACGCCGGCCTTGCGCAGGGCGGTGCGCAGCGCGTCGGCGGCCACCGCGGCGGGACGCTTCTGCCAGCCGCGCCCGGCGTAGCCGCGCGAGATGAGCAGCGCCCCCAGCTGGCCGCCGATCTCCCAGTCCAGGCGCCCGCCGGTGTTGGCCGAGCCGCGCAGCCCGTCGAACAGCGACTCGTCGCCGATCACGCCACCCTCGACGCGACGCAGCCCGAGCTCCGAGAGATCCTCGGCCAGCCCGGCGATCCGCTCGGCGGTGAGCCCGGGGTCGCCGCCGCCGCGCAGCCACAGGCTGCCGTCGAGCACGCCGCTCTCGTCGATCTCGTCACGGGCGAGCACCGCCGTCTGCAGCCGCTCTCCGGGGCCGAACAGGCGCAGCGCCGCGGCGGTCACGAACAGCTTGTTCACCGAGGCGGGGATGAGGGCGCGGTCGGCGCGCAGGGCGTAGATCGGCTCGTCGCCGTCCAGGCGCATCACGTAGGCGCTCGAGGCCGGGCCGGCCTGGCGCATCTGCGCCGACAGCTGCGACGCCAGGGTCTGCTCGGAGATCGCCGAGGCCGGGGCCGGCGCCGCCGCGAGGACGGCGAGCACGGCGAGCAGCGGGCCGGGGATCAGGCGTCGGAACACGATGAAGGAGACACGCCCCGGGGACCGGGGTTGCGGTCACGGTAGTGGTCGGCTGGACGGAAAACCCCCGGTCTGGGCCCAGGGCGGCTCTAGACTGGAGGGGGTCATGGGCAACGTCGTCCCCCTGTCCGGGGCGTCGGGCGGCAAGAAGAGCCGCCGCCGACGCAAGCGCTCCAAGACCGCGTTGGTGCTGGGAGGGGGCGGCTTCACGGGCGCCGTCTACGAGATCGGCGCGCTGCGGGCCCTGGACCTCCTGAGCGTGAACCGCTCGGTGAACGAGTTCGACGTCTACGTCGGCACCTCGGCCGGCTCGTTCGTCGCCGCGCTCACCGCCAACGGGGTCACCCCCGAGGAGATGATGCGCGTCGTCAACCAGCAGGAGCACACGCCGTTCCGCGACATCGACGTGGGCACGCTGCTGCGCCCGAACCTCGTGAGCTGGGCCCGCAAGGGCGCGCTGATGCCGTTCCGCGCGGCCGCCTTGATCCGCGACCTGGCCGGTCAGCTCGGCTCGGTGTCGGTGATGGACATCCTCCTGGGCCTCGGCGAGGGGCTGCCGTCGGGCTTCTACAGCGGCGCGGGGCTGGAGCGCTACCTGCGTCAGGTGCTGTCGGACCCCGACCGCTCCGACGACTTCCGCTTCCTCGCCCCCGAGCTGTACCTCACGGCGACCGACCTCGACACGTGCGAGCGGATCGTGTTCGGCTCCGACGGCTGGGACGACGTCCCGATCTCCACCGCCGTGCGCGCCTCGACCGCGCTGCCGATGGTCTACGAGCCGGTGAAGGTCGGTGACCGCGAGCTCGTCGACGGCGGCATCGTGTCGACGACGAACCTCGACATCGCCGTCGAGGCGGGCGCCAAGCTCGTCGTGGTCGTCAACCCGCTGGTCCCGTACGTCAACGACTTCACCCGCGAGGTGCGCACCCTGTTCGGCAAGCGCCCGCGCCGCGTGTCGGACATGGGCTTCCCGCAGATCGGCTTCCAGGCGTTCAAGCTCATGACCTACCAGCGCCTGCACGAGATGGCGCGCCAGTGGGAGGACCGCTACCCGGGCGTGGACATCCTGCTCATCGAGCCCGAGCCGGACGACGAGCTGATGTTCCAGACGTCGATCATGAACTACACGAAGCGCGTCGACATCGCCCGCCACGGCTTCGAGACCGTGACGATGCGCCTGGCCGCCGACTACGACCGCTTCGAGGGGATCGCCGAGCGCCACGGCATCGAGATCTCCGCGACCCGCGTGCGCAAGGTCATGGACCACTTCTCCGCCCGCGAGGAGGCCGCCGACGCCACGCGCGCCTGGCGCAAGATCCTCGAGCAGACGACGGGCGCGCTGCTGCGCCAGTCCGCCGAGGACTGACGCCGGCCGCTCAGCCCGGCGCGACCGCGGCCAGCGCGTCGCGCAGCCGCTCGGCGCGCTCGCGCTCGTGCACGGCGGCGCGCACGTGGCCGTCGTCGCCGAACGTGCCGCCCGAGGCGACGAGGACCTTCGCGCGCGCGAGCCGGTCGGCGAGGCCGGCGCCGTCGAGGCCGGGCGCGGCGATCCACAGCAGGTTCGCCTCGCTGGGCGCCACCTCGAGCCCCAGGTCGCGCAGCTCGGCCGCCAGCCGGTCGCGCTCGTCGCGCACGCTCGCCACGCGCCGCTCCACGACCGGCTCGGTCTCGCGCAGCGCCGCCAGCGCGCCCACCTGCGCCAGCTCGCCGACGCCGCCGGGCGGCGCGATGCGCTCCAGCAGCGGCTCGCTCTCGGGGCCGCCGACCGCGTAGCCGATCCGCAGGCCCGCCAGCCCCCACGCCTTGGAGAACGTGCGCACGGCCAGCAGCCGCGGGAAGCGCTCGACGAGGCGCGTCGCGCTGCGCGGCGCGTACTCGACGAGCGCCTCGTCGAGCAGGACCACGACCCGCTCGGGCAGCGCGCCGAGCAGCTCGGTCAGCGCCGCCTCGTCCAGCCACGCGCCGGTCGGGTCGTTGGGGTTGCACAGCGCCACCACCCGCGTGCGCTCGCCGAGCGCTTCCAGCACGGCCCGCACGCCGAAGCCGGGCGCGGGCACGGCCGTCGCCCCCGCGCGGCGGGCCAGCAGCGGCAGCAGCGGGTGCGACGGCCATGGCGTGACGAGCTCGTCGCCGGGGGACAGCAGCGCCTCGGCCGCCGCGGCCAGGAGCTGGGAGGCGCCGGACCCGACGACCACGCGCGACGGCGGCACGCCGACGCGGTGGGCCAGCTCGGCGCGCAGCTCGCCGGCCTTCGGGTCGGGCGGCCGGTGCAGGCCGCGCCGGGCCGCGAACGTCACCGCGTTGACGACCGCGGGCGGCGGCAGGTGCGGCCACGTCGTCGACGACAGGTCGACCGGCTCGACCCGGGCCAGCGCGCGACGCCGGCGCTCCTGCGCCTCCTCGCGCAGCCGGCGGCTGGTCTCCTCCGGCGTCTCGGCCTCGAACTGGCGGTAGTAGTCGCGCAGGCCCACCGCGGTCACTGCCGCCCGGGGATCATCGACGAGCCGAGCCCGGCGATGAACACCAGCCAGATCGTGAACGCGACCCCGCCGACGACGGCGCAGACGGCGAACATCGGGCCGATGATGCCGGTGCGCTGGTCGTGGCCGGCGGCCCGGCGCACGAGGAACCACAGCGCGTCGAGCCGCTTGAGCACGACCAGCCCTCCCATCAGGCCCGCGAGGCACAGCGCGAAGGCGGCGACGATCGCCAGGAAGATCCGCTCGCCGTCGCCGCCGATCCGCGACGCCAGCCACAGCGCGGCCACCGGGATCGGCCCCCAGAAGAGGAGGTTGACGACCGCCATGAGCGCCGCGATCGCCCACGAGAGCGCCTCGTCGACCCGCTGGCGCCGCGACGAGCCCCGCCGCGGCGGCCGGCGGTAGCGCACCGGAGCCGTCCCGGGCCTGCGGCCCGTGAACAGCCCGCCGGTGTCCGTGGGATCGGTCCTCACTCAGTCAGCGTAGAGCGCATCGAACCGGTCGGCGTAGAGCTCGTTGACCACGTTGCGCTTCACCTTCAGCGAGGCCGTCAGCTCGCCGGTCTCCTGGCTGAAGTCGTGATCGAGGATGAAGAACCTCTTCACCTGCTCGACCTGCGCGTACCTGGCGTTGGCGCGATCGAGCTCCTCCTGGATGAGCGCGATGACCTTCGGATGCTCGGCCAGCGCCGCCATCGACGTGTCTTCGATGCCCTGCTCCTGGGCCCAGGGGACGATCGTCTCCTCGTCGAGCGTGATCAGCATCGACGGGAACGGCCGCCGGTCGCCGTGCATGACCGCCTGCGAGATCCAGCGCGACTGCTTGAGGTCGTTCTCGAGGTTCGCCGGCGTCAGGTTCTTGCCGCCCGCGGTGATGATGATGTCCTTCTTGCGGCCGGTGATCGACAGGTAGCCGTCCTCGTCGAGCGACCCGAGGTCGCCGGTGTGCAGCCAGCCGTCCTCGTCGATCGAGCCGAACGAGGCGTCCGCGTTGCGCCAGTAGCCCTGGAACACGTTCGCGCCGCGGACGAGGACCTCGCCGTCGTCGGCGATCTTCAGCTCGACGCCGGGCAGCGCGCGGCCGACCGTGCCGAACTTGTGGTGCTCGGGGGTGGAGACCGTGGAGGCGGTCGCCGTCTCGGTCATGCCGTAGCCCTCCATCACCGGCACGCCGCAGGCCCAGAAGAACTCGAGGATCTCCTTGGCGATCGGCGCGGCGCCCGTGACGGCCTCCCGCAGGCGGCCGCCGAACGCGGCGCGCACGTTGGAGAACAGCGTCGCGTCGAACTGGTCGTAGGCGGCCTGCAGCTCCGCCGGGATCGGCTCGCCGGCGATCCGCAGGTCCTCGACCTTGCCGCCGACCTCAGTCGCCTTGGCCAGCGTCTCGGCGTCGACGTTCGCGGCGACCAGGCCGTAGATCTTCTCGAAGATCCGCGGCACCGACGGCAGGTAGGTGGGCTTGACCTCGGACAGCTCGACGACGATCTGCTTGACGTCGCCGCCGAAGTAGGCCAGCGCGGTGCCGCCGTCGAACGCGGCGAGCTGGATGAGCAGCGCGAACGAGTGCGCGAGCGGCAGGAACAGGTAGACGAGGTCGTCGTCGCCGCGGAACAGCTCGCGCTGGTTGACCATGTCGACGATCGCGCGGTAGTTGCCGTGGCTGAGGACGCAGCCCTTGGGCGGCCCGGTCGTGCCGGACGTGTAGATGATCGTGTAGGGCTCCTCGGGCGTGACCGCGGCGGTGCGGGACTCGAGGTCGCGCGGGTCGCGTGCACGGCCGCGCTCGCGCAGGTCGTCCAGCGAGATCGTCCCGTCGGCCGGCTCGATCGAGATGATGTGGCGCAGGTTGGGCAGCCGGTCGCGGACCTGCTCGACCTTGGCGACCTGGTCGGCGTTCTCGCAGACCACGGCGACGGCCTCGGAGTCCGACAGCACCCACTCGCACTCCTCGGGCGAGTTGGTCGGGTAGATCGGGACGACCACGGCGCCGGCCTGGGTGATGCCGAACGACGCGAACGTCCACTCCGGCCGGGTGGTGCAGAGGATGCTGATCCGATCGCCCGGCGCGACGTCGAGGTCGAGGATCCCGAGCCCGACCTCGCGGGCGATGTCCCCGACCTCGGCGAACGTCAGGTCGACCCAGCCGTCAGGCGTCTTGCGCTTGACGGCGAGGTTGCTTCCGTACAGCGACGCCGCCCGCGGCAGCAGGTCGGCGATGGTGCGCGAGCCGGTCCCCGACGGCGTCGCGGTGCTGGTGGCCTCCATGTCCCTCTCCTGAATAGGCGGTCAGGAGGCCGATGTTATTCAGACCCTGGAGGGCTGTGCTTCGGTAGCGAGCGCCCGCTCGCCCAACCCCGCCCGCATGCTCTCCATGAACAGGCTCTTGTCGATTCGGCCCTGGAAGATCGGCACGCCCAGCTCGACGCACTTGGAGATCACTTCTCGGCGCTCCAGACCTGCTTCTCGCGCGAGCTCGGTGGGCGTGAGGTGGATCGCCATGGGCCTCCCCCTTCTGGGTTGAGATTGACCGTGGCGGCGACGCTAGCGCACCCGGTGGACGTCCTCAACGTCGATGGTCAGACCGGGTTGGGGATGTCCACGAAGGTGTGGCGCACGCCGAACCGCTCGGCGAGCCGGTCGCCGAGCGCACGGATGCCGAAGGTCTCGGTGGCGTAGTGCCCCGCGGCGAGGAACGTCACACCGCCTTCCTGGGCGATGGCCATGATCCGCTCGGCCGGCTCGCCGGTGAGGAAGGCGTCGAGGCCGAGCTCGATCGCCTCGACGACGTCGTCGGCGGCGCCGCCGGAGACGATCCCGATCGTCGCGACCCGGTCGGGGCCGGCGGGGAAGACGAGCGGCTCGCGGTTCGTGATCTCGGCCACGCGGGCGACCAGCTCGTCGCGCGCCGGCGCCGGGTCGAGCTCGGCGACGAGGCCGATCGCGCGGCCGCGGTGCTCGGCGAACGGGCGGGTGCGCGCGGCGCCCAGCGCCTTGGCGATCAGCGCGTTGTTGCCGATCTCCGGATGGGCGTCGAGCGGCAGGTGGTAGGCGGCGAGCGCGAGGTCGTGGTCGAACAGCAGCTTCAGGCGCCGCTTGAGCGCCGGGGTGATCGGGCCGGCCGGCTCGCCCCAGAACAGCCCGTGGTGGACGAGCACGAGGTCGGCGTCCAGCGCGGCGGCGCGCTCGAACAGCGCGGCCGAGGCGCTGACGCCGGTCACGACGTGGGCGACCTCGTCGGGCCCGGGCACTTGGAGGCCGTTGGGGCCGTAGTCGGCGAACGCCGGCGAGTCCAGGTAGGCGTCGAGGTCGGCGATGAGGTCGGTGAGCGCGGCGGTCATGTGGACGCTGGTGTTTGTGAACGCTGACGTTCGGGTAGGGCCCCGCGCGGGAGATCAGGGCGGGGAGAGGTATGGAAGCAGCAACGCTGATGCCGGTGCGCGGCCGCCACCGCGCCGACGCCGGCGACGACGAGCTGGTCGACGCGACGCGGCGAGGCGACGGCCGGGCGTTCGAGGCGCTCTACGAGCGCTACCACCGGCGCATCGCGGCCTACGTGCTCGGCATGGTCAAGGACCACCAGCGGGCCGAGGACGTCACCCAGGAGGTCTTCCTCAGCGCCCTGCGGCGGATGCGCGCGACGGACCGCGCGATCGCGTTCAGGCCGTGGATCTACGAGATCGCCAAGAACGCGTGCATCGACCAGTTCCGGCGGTCCCGGCGCACCGACGAGGTCCCGCTCGAGGGCGAGGACGGGCCGGTGGCCGCACCGGGCGCCGTGCGGCCGGGGGCCGACGCGGCCGTGCTCGCCCGCGCGCAGCTCGATGACCTGTGCGGCGCGTTCGGCGGGCTGTCGGACACCCACCACCGGATCCTCGTGCTGCGCGAGCTCGAGGGGCGCACGTACGAGGAGATCGGCCGGGAGCTGGAGATGACGCGTCCCGCCGTCGAGTCGACGCTGTTCCGCGCCCGCCGGCGGCTGGGCGAGGAGTACGGCGCGCTGATCAGCGGCGAGCGCTGCCGCAGGGTGCAGGCGATCATCGCGGCCGCGCAGGCGGCGCCGCCGGGCGTGCGCGCCCGGCGCACGATGGCGCGCCACGTCGCGCACTGCCAGCCGTGCCGGCGCGCCGCGTGCCTGGCCGGCGTACGCGACCTCATGCCGGAGCGGACCGGCGTGCGGGCGAGGATCGCCGCGTTCCTGCCACTGCCCGCGGTGGCGCGCGCCCTGTCGGGCTGGCTGCCGGCGAGCGCGCCCGTGGCCGAGAGCGCGCCCGGCTGGATGAAGGCGGCGGTCGCGGCGGCTGCGGTCGCGGCGGCCGGCGTGGGGGCGGGCGCGGTCGGCGGCGTGGGCGGCGACGGCGGATCGGATCGCGCGCCCGCGCCCGCGCGCGAGGCGGCCCCGGCGGTCGCGCGTCCGGCGCCGGCGGCTCCCGCGGCGACGCCGGCGCCGGCCTCGAGGAGCCGGGAGCGGGCGGCGCGTCCGGAGCGTGGCGCGCGGCCTCGCGACCACGGCGCCGCCCGGCCCGCGGTGGCCCCGACGCGGCCGGCCGCCGTGACGCCCGCGCCGCGGACGCCGGCCGGCGGCGAGCGCGCGCCCGACGCCGCCGCGCCGGCCCCGGAGCCGTCCCGCCCGGGCGGCGGTGGGTCCGCCCCGGGGACGAGCGCGCCCGCGACGGCGGCGCCGGCCGCGAGCCAGCCGTCCGCGAGCGGCCCGGCCCCGACCGACCCGGTCACCGGCGCCGCCGGCGCCGCGACCGGCGGCCTGCTGGGCGACCGCATCCCGCTGCCCGACGCTCCGCTCCCGCCGACCCCGCCGGTGCTGGATACTTCCAACCCGGTGTCCGGACTCGGCAACCTCCCCGCGACCGTGCAGACGACCGTCGAGCAGACCGTCGACGGGGTCGGCGCGACGGTCGCCGGCGCCGCCGCCACGGCCGGCGCGGCGACGCAGGGCCTGTCCGGCGCCGTGACGGGTGTCGGCCAGCGGCTCGGCGGCGGTTGATCCCCGCGGCGGACACGTCCGGCGGCACGCCCGCCCCCTCCGGCGACCCGGCCGAGTTCGTCGCGTCGCTCACCGACACGAGCCTGTACTCGATCGGCGCCTACTTCGCCGACCGCCACCCCGACCTCGTCGACGACGTCGTCGCCCAGGCCCAGGAGATCGAGGACGCCGGCCTCGAGCAGTGGGCCGCGGCCGAGGGCATCGCGGTCGAGCGCGCCTTCCAGACGCTCATCACCGGCCTGGCCGTCCGCTACTACAAGGCCGTGGCCGGCTCGCGCTGAGCCCGTCGCGCGCGATCTTCTAGACTCACCCCTCTCATCGGGGCGTGGCGCAGCCTGGTAGCGCGCACCGTTCGGGTCGGTGAGGTCCCCGGTTCAAATCCGGGCGCCCCGATATCGCTCATCGTCGTTCGACCGCCGCCTGCGAGGGCGGCGGTTCGCGTTTCAGCGGCGCCCCCGGACGCGCAGGAGGAGCACCCGGTCGCCCTGGACGACCACGTGCGGGTCCTCGAGCAGGTGCCGGCGGTCGACGGACCCGAAGAAGCGCTTGCCCGAGCCGAGCACGACGGGCGCGACGTCCATCGCCACCTCGTCGACGAGCCCGGCCGCGAGCATCTGGCCGCCGACGTCGCCGGCCGCGACCTCGACCACGCGGTCGCCGGCGAGCTCCTGCGCCCTGGCCCTGGCCGGCTCGATCCCGTCGACGAAGTGGAAGGGCGCGTCCGGGTTCCAGCCCGCGGGCGGCGGGCGGTGGGTGACGACGACGTGCTCGACCCCGGCCGGCGGCACGCCGTCCCAGCCGTCGGTGATGTCGAAGACGTGGCGCCCCGCGATCGTCACGCCGATCGAGTCCCAGTACGCGCGCGTGAGGTCGCGCGACGCCGGCGACACCTTCAGGTGCCCCCTCGTCGTCGAGCGGCACGTCGCCGCTCGTCAGCCAGTCGAAGATCGGGCCGGGCTGATCGTCGTCGTCGGCGACGAACCCGTCGACCGGCACCGATGCGTACATGACCACCTTGCCCAATGGATGCTCCTCTGGTCGGACATGCGCTCGTGCCTACGCCCCGCCGTCGTGGCGAGCCTCATCGTGGCCGGACGGCACGCTCGTCGCTACGCGCGCAGCGCCGCGCGCAGGAACCCGCTCACCGCGCCGAGGGCGGCAGGGGTCTGGAACAGCGGATCCTCGTGGTTGGCGCCCGCGAGCAGGAGCAGCTCCGCGTCCGCGCCGTGCTCGAGCAGGGCGTCGTGCATGAGGCGGCTCTGGGCGTCGGGGATGAGGCCGTCGCGGTCGCCGTGCATGAGCAGGAAGCGGCAGTCGGCGGGCGCCGACGACGCCCACGTGAGCGGCGACGCGGTGCGGGCCGCGTCGGGGACGTCGGAGACGCGCGTGGCGCCGAGCAGCCGGGCGGCGAACGTCGGCGACGGCAGCGCGGAGATGAACGGCGGCAGCGGCGCTTCGGTCCCGGGCGTGAACGCCTCCATGCCGAGGAGGTCGACGGGCGGGAACCAGGCGACGACGGCCTGCAGCGAGCGGTCCTCGTCGGGGTGGTCGCCGAGACCGCCGTCGAGCGTGCGGTCGCCGGCGGTGAGCGCGGCCAGCAGCGCCAGGTGGGCGCCCGCGGACGCGCCCCACGCGCCGATCCGCGTCCCGTCCAGGCCGTGCTCGGCGGCGTTCGCGCGCAGCCAGCGGATCGCGGCCTGGACGTCGTGCAGCTGCGTCGGGAACGTCGCGGCGCCGGTCAGGCGGTAGCTGGCGCTCGCGATCGCGATCCCGCTGCGCACGACCGGGGCGACGCGGTCGTCGATGCGGTCGGTGCGGGCGCCGACCGTCCAGCCGCCGCCGTGCAGGTACAGCGCGACCGGGACCGGCGCGGACGCGTCGGCGGGCACGTGCAGGTCGAGCGCGAGCTCGGCGTCGCCCGCGCGCGCGTAGACGAGGTCGGCGGTCGTCCTCATGCCGGCGCCCCCTGGCCCGCGAACGCGGGCGCCACGTGCGCGGCGAACAGCTCGGCGGTCTGCTGCGCCTCCTCGACCGACACGTCCCCGAACGCGAGGTCCAGCGCCAGGTACGTCACGCCGGAGCGCTCGACCTGGCCGGCGATGAACTCGACCGCGCCCTCCGGGGTGCCCGCGTACGCTTCGCCGGCGCGGTGGATGTCGGCGAAGTCGTCGGACAGGTAGATCGTGGGGCAGGGGATGCCGGCATCGTTCCACACCCACTCGAAGCTCACGACGTGGCGGGCGAACGCGCGCCGCGCGATCCGCATCGCCTCGTCCGCGCTGTCGGCCAGCACGATCGGCCGGCTCGCGCCCATCAGCGGCATCGCCTCGGGCGGGCCGCCGGCCGCGGCCCACGCCTCGCGGTAGCGGTCGGTGATCGCGCGCACCGCGGTCGAGGGCGAGAGCGCCATCACGTTCAGGCCCTGCGATGCCGCCCATGCCGCGCGGTCGCCGTCGCGCGCGCCGAACCACAGCGGCGGGTGCGGCTCCTGCACCGGCCGCAGCGCCATCGGCACGTCCTCGAGGCGGTGCCAGCGGCCCTCGTAGGTCAGTCGCTCGGAGGCGAGGCCGAGCCGCAGGATCTCGAGCTGCTCGGCGAACCGCGCCGGCGTCTCCTCGCCCGGCACCCCGTAGAAGCCGGTCTCGATCGCCGACGACCCGCGCCCGACGCCGAGGTCCAGCCGCCCGCCGGTGAGGTGATCGAGCATCGCCACCTCCTCGATCAGGCGCAGCGGGTGGTAGAGCGGCAGGACCGACACCATCGTCCCCAGCCGCAGCCGGGTCGTCCGCTGCGAGGCGGCGGCGAGGAACAGGTGCGGCGACGGCGCCAGACCCAGCGGCGTCCCGTGGTGCTCGGCCAGGTGGTAGCCGCGGAACCCGAGGCGGTCGTAGTCCTCGAGCAGGTCGAGCCTCCCCGCCAGCACCGCGCCGCCGTCGCCCAGGTCGTCGACGTGGTCGAAGATGCCGAAGCGCATGGCGGTGCAGTCTGCCTGGTTTCGGCGGGTCCGGGCGCCGCGCCGTTCCCCGGCGGCGGCGTACCCGCTGGCCGACGCGGCCGCCGCCGTGCGCGACGGCCAGCGGAACGCGGCGAGCGGGAAGATCGTGCTCGTGCCGTAGACGCGGTCGCCGGCCGCGCGCGATCATGGGGGCCGTGGACGACGAGCTCGTTCTCGCCTTCCGGGTCGCGCGCAGCGGGCTGGCCGCGCGCGAGGCGCGCCCGCTCGCCGAGGCGGCCGCCTGCCCGGCGCCGGACTTCTCGCGCGACGCAGCGCTGCTGGCGCTCGCCGCGCGCAGCGACGCGGTGACGCCGGAGGGGTTCGCGGCGGCGGTCGACGCGGGGGACGAGATCGTCATGGCGCACGTGATCCGGGGCGCGATCCACGTGGTCGCGCGGGCCGACTGGGCGCTCTACGGGCGCGCGCTGCTGGCGAGCGACGACGCCGAGCTGGGCGCCCAGCTCGGGCGGCAGGTCCAGAAGCTGTCGGCCGAGCACGACATCGCGCCGACGGCCGCGCTGGAGGAGGTCGCGGCCGCCATCGGCGACGCGCTCGGCGGCGGGGCGGCGCTGGACCGCACCGCGCTCCACCAGGCGATGCGCGAGCGGGTGCGCCCGGAGCTGCTGCCGTGGTGTCGCGGCTGCGAGAGCCACCACGTCGCGCCGATGCTGTGGCGCTTCGCGACGGTGGCGGCGGGCGCGCGGCTCGACGAGCAGCGCCGCTACGTGCTCGACGATCCCGGCGCGGCGCCCGACCCGGCCGAGGCCGTGCGCCGGTTCCTGCGCTTCTACGGACCCGCGACCGCCGGCGACTTCGCCGAGTGGGCGGGGCTGGCGCGCCCGCACGCGCGCCGGCTGTGGGACGCGGTCGCCGGCGAGCTGGCCGACGTGGACGGGAAGCGGGCGGTGCTGGCCGCCGACGTCGACGCGCTCGCCGATCCGCCGGCGGCGTCCGGGCTGCGGCTGCTGCCGCCGGGCGATCCGCTCCTGCAGAAGGTCAACCGGACGGTGCTCGCGCCCGACGAGGCCGTGCGCAAGCGCCTGTTCCGCCCGGTCGCCAGCCCGGGGGTCGTGCTGCGCGACGGGCGCCTGGCCGGGATGTGGCGGGCGAAGGCGAGCGGGCGGACGCTGACGGTGTCCGTCGAGGCGCTGGCGCGCCTGCGCCGCGGCGACGTCGCGGCCGAGGCGCAGCGCGTGGCCGACCTCCGCGGTCTGCAGGGCCTGGAGCTGGAGATCGCCTAGCTGGCCGGCGTGCGGCGCCCCCGCCGCCGTTTCGCTCCGCGCCACCGCACGTGTGGCACTTTCGCCACCGTAGTGGTGGTCAGAGTGCCACACGTCGACCGGGCGGCCCGGGTCGATCCTCTCCTGCTGAGCGTTCGACACGGATCTGTGGCGGAAGTGTGTCGTGGAGCGGCGCTGCGGCCCGGAGCTGACATACCCCCAGGGATGCCCGCGCTGCGCGTTCTCTCGGTCCTGATCCTCGCGGTCGTGCTCGCCGCGCCGGCGGACGCGGCCGGCGCGGAACGGGCGCGGCTGGCGTGGTCGGCGGCCGGCGCCGACGTCGACCTGCACGTGTTCGACGGGCACGGGCATCGCGCCTGGTACCGCGACCCCGACGGGATCCCTGACGCGGCGCTGTCGCGCGACGTCACGCGCGGACCGGGCGAGGAGGTCCTGTCCGACGCGCGGGCGCCGTCGGCCAGGCGGCTCGCCTTCGGAGCCTGCTACTACGCCAGCCACGACGCCGGCCCGGCGCCCGCGGTCACGGTGTCGCTGACGCTGACGGACGCCGGCGGCGGGCGGCGGGTCGTCGAGGAGACGCTCGCGGCGCCGGGCGCGCACGCGCTGCTCGACGCCGGCGGCGGTGTCGCGGACGCGGCGATCGCGGCTGGCGGCTGGTGCGATGTGCCCGGCAAGGACGCGCCGCCGTCGCGTGAGGCGTCCGCGCCGCGGGCCGGTGCGCTCGCCCGGCGCTTCCGCCCGCGCCTGTACTTCGACTCGAGCGAGCGGTGGCGGCCGCTGGCCGCGACCGCGCTGCTGGGCGAGCGCGTCGGCGCCCGCCCCGCGCACGCGGTGTGCCGCCCGGCGCGGCCGCTGTCCGAGCGTCCGGATCGCTGCGCGCCGGGGACGTCCGCGCCCGTGGTCGGCCCGGCCTCGCTGCGGGCCGCCGATCGCGACGACGCGGTGCTCGACCTCGGCGCCGACGGCAGGACGACTCCGCCGCGCCGGGCTCGGTCGCCCGACCCGGCGTGCGCGGGCGTGCTGCACGACTGCGACGCCGGACCGGCCGCCGGGATCCACCATCGCGTGGTCCGGTCCGGCGGCTACCTGCTCCTCGACTACTGGCTGCTGTACCGCTACAGCGACGCGCCGTACTCGGTCGCGGGCCTGCCCGGGCCCGGGCGGCTGCTCGACACCGACCACGAGGGCGACTGGGAGGGCGTCGCGGTGGCCGTGCCTGCCGACGACCCCGACCCGCGCACCTTCGACTGGGTCGCCTATGCCGCGCACGCCGGACCGCCGCGGCGGTACCTGCGGGCGGCGCTGTCGTGCGACGGCGACGTGAGCGCCGGCTCGTGTGCCGATCCGGGGGCGCTGCGGCCGCACGTGTACGTCGCCGCGGGCACGCACGCCTCCTACCCGATGCGCTGCCGCGACCGGGGCGTGGCGGCGTTCGGCCTGCCCGGCGCCGGGCGGACGGTCGGCCGCTACGTGCTGGGCTGCCGTCAGCGGGGTGGCGGCGGTCCGCTCCCGGCGGGGCTGCTGCCCGAGGGCGGCCACGACGGCGCCCGCCGGTGGGGCGCCGACGACGACCCGGCGGCGCTGCGTCCGCTCGCGCTCGACGACGGGTTCACGAACTGGTCCGGGCGCTGGGGGCTGCCCGGCGCCACCCGCAGCCCGGCGCGCCAGTGGGACGCACGGGCGCGCGCGAGCGGCCCGGCTGCGGCGAGCGGCCCGACCGCGGCGAGCGCGCGATCCTCGGCGATGGCGGGCGACGCGACCACGTGCGCGGACTGGCTGGGCGAGCAGGTGGCGGTCGCGGTCTGCGACGAGCGCGTGCTGCAGGCGGCGTTCGCGGCGGGGACGCTCGGACGGCCCGGGGCGGTGACGCTCGCCGGCGGCACGGGCCGACCGTCGGCGAGCGCCCCCGGGATCGCGCAGCTCGGCGGCGGGCCGCTGGCCGCGGGCGAGCGCGTCACGGTCCTCGGCGCGCCCGAGCCGGGATCGGTCCTCGTGGCCCGGGCGCTGGGCGACGCGGGGGCGAGCGAGGTGGTGGTGCCGCTCGGCGAGGTGGCGCCGGGAGGTCCGGTGACGGTTCGGGCGGCCGACGACGCGCCGGCGTCGCTGTTCGTGCGCGACGGCGCCGGGCGCACGCTGCCGGCGGTCGCGACCGCGCGCGGCCCGCGGCCGCCACGCCGGCTCACCGTCCGCCGGCGTGGCGCGGCGGTGCGCGTCTCGCTGCGCGCGGCGGCGGCGCGCACGATCGTCGAGCTCCGCGATGGGACGGGGGCGGCGCTGCGCCTGCGCCGGCTGCGCACGCGCCCGGGCCGGCGCGCCACGGTGCGGATGCCGCTTCCGCGGCGGGCGCGGACGGTCGCCGCGGCCTCGGCGCGCGGCGGGATCACGAGCGCCGCGGTCGTGCGGCGGATCGGGGGGCGGCGATGAGCACGGCGGCCTCCCGGGCGGTCGGCGGCGCCGCCGCCGTTCGTCGATCAGCCCAGCAGCGCGGAGGCCGGCGTGCGCAGCCGCTCGGTGAACTTCAGGCGCTCGCGCAGCCGGTCGGGGTCGGCGACGGTGGCGCGGATCGCCTCCAGGTCGGCGGCGCGGCGATCGGGGTCGGGCTCGCTGTAGAGGACGCGCTTGTTCTCGCTGGCCGCCGGGGACGTCACGTCGACGAACACGCGTCGGCGCTCGTGCGCCCATCGGTCGAGCACCGCGTCGTCGGCGCCCTCGAGCACGACGGCGGCGAGCGCCTCGCGCAGCGCGAACGCGTCGAACAGCCCGCTCGTCAGGCCCAGGCCGCCGGTGGGGTTGGTCGCATGGGCGGCGTCGCCGGCCAGCAGGACGCGGCCGTCGCGGAAGCGGGCGGCGGCACGCTGGTGCATGCGGTAGGGCGAGAAGCGCTCGAGCTCGTAGGGCTCCTCGTCGGGCATCAGCGCCGCGAAGTGGTCGGGCACCCGCGCGCCGACGGTCGCCTCGGGCAGCGCGGCGTCCTCGGAGTAGGTCACGCGCCACAGCCCGTCGGTGTCGATCTTGACGATCACGGCGCCATGGACGGGATCGATCTGGAACGTCGCGCGGGCGAAGCCCTCGTGGCGCTCGAAGTCGTAGTGGACGTTGGTGGCGACGAAGCGCTCCGGCCACGTGAACCCCTCGAACGGGATGCCGAGCAGCTTGCGCACGGTGCTGCCCGCGCCGTCGCAGCCCAGCACCCAGCCGGCGCGCAGCTCCCGGGCGCCCTCGGCGGTCTCCACGGTCACCGTCGCGCCCGCAGCGTCCTGCGCGATCGCCGAGACCCGCGCGCCGAACGCGACGTCGGTGCCGGGCAGGCGGCGCAGATGCTCGAGCGCGATCGCCGCCAGCTCGTGCTGACCGAGGTGGATGTTGTACGCGTACGGCGTCTCGTCGGCGAGGAGCGAGATCGAGTAGGGGATCGACTCGCCCGTCGCGTACACGCGGTAGGCGTAGTCGTCCTTGCGAAAGCCGCGCGCCTCGACGTCGGCGAGGATGCCGAGGCCGTCCAGCTCCTCCAGGACCGTCCAGTGGTAGACGATCGCCCGCGGCGAGTCCTCGATCTCCGGAGCGGCCTCGAGGACCTGCACCCGCACGCCCGAGCGCGCGAGCCCCAGCGCGCTGATCAGCCCCACCGGGCCCGCGCCCACCACGATCACGTCCGCGTCGTCCATCTCCGCGACTGTAGACGCCGGGCTCGGGCCGGCGCCTGCTCGCCCTTCCTCGGCGCGGGGCTATCCCGTATGTTTGTCAGACAATTCGCGCGTCGCTGCCGAGCCAAAGGGGACGTCCAGCCACATGACCGAGAAGACGATGCTCGAGACCGGCCTCGAAACCCGGCGGGAGGTGTTGGGCGCCGAGCACGTCGACCGGTCGCTTGCGCAGGCCAGCGCGTTCGCCCGCCCGCTCCAGGAGCTCGTGACCGAGTACTGCTGGGGCGCCGTGTGGTCGCGTCCCGGCCTCGACCGCCGCACGCGCAGCCTGCTCAACATCGTGATGCTCACCGCGCTCAACCGCCGACACGAGCTCGAGGTGCACGTGCGGGGCGCGCTGACGAACGGGGTGACCCCGGACGAGATCCAGGAGGCGCTGCTGCAGGCGGCGATCTACTGCGGCGTCCCCGCGGCCCTGGAGGCGATGCGCGCCGCCGAGGCCGTGCTGCGCGAGCACGGGCACGTCGACGCGCAGGCCCCGTCCCCGGCGTGAGCGCGACGGTGCCGACGGCGGTCCATCGCGTGGCGGCGCTGCGGTACGCCGAGCGCGAGACCACGCTCCACCACGGCTACCACCGCTGGCCGAGCTACGGCGAGGACGACGGCCCGCTGGGGATGGCCTACTACCTGTGGGTGATCGAGCCGGTCGACGACGGCGACGGCGTCGGGTGCGGCGGCGAGGGCCCGATCGTCGTCGACTGCGGGTTCGACCCGGCTCTGGGCGAGCGGATGGGGCGCCGCTGCCTGATCCCGCCGGTCGACGCGCTCGCGCGGTTCGGCGTCGATCCGGCGAGCGTCAGGCGGCTGGTCCTCACCCACCTGCACTACGACCACATCGGCAACGTCGACGCCTTTCCCGCCGCCCGGATCAGCGTCGCGCGGCGCGAGCTGGAGTTCTGGACGACCGATCCCGTCGCGGCGCGCGAGCAGTTCGCCGAGCACACCGACCCGGCCGGCCTCAAGGCGCTGCGCCGCGCGGTCGCCGAGGGGCGCGTCGACCTCATCGACGACGAAGCCGTGATCGCGCCCGGCGTGCGCGCCGTCGTCGTGGGCGGGCACTCGCCCGGACAGCTCGTGCTCGAGATCGCGATCCCCGGCGGGCGCCGCCTGGTGCTCGCCTCCGACGCCGCCCACTACGACGACGAGCTCGCGCGCGAGCGGCCGTTCGCCGTCTTCAGCGACCTGCCCGGCGTGTACCGCGCCTACCACACGGTCCGCACGCTCGCCGGCGCCGACGGCGTCATCGTGCCCGGCCACGACCCGTCGGTGATGGAGCGCTTCCCGTCGCTGCCCGGGCCGGCGGCCACGTTCGGCGTGGAGCTGACGGCGTGATGGACCGAGGGCCCGCGGCGGCCCCGGCCACGGAGATGTTCTCGAGGAGGAGGAACCCATGAGCGCCACCGACACCGACCGGCGCGCCGAGCTGCGAGCGGCCTGGACGGAGGTCCACGGGCCGCCGAACGCGGCCGCCGAGCAGCTCCTGGAGCAGAACCCGTCCTACTTCGAGCGCGTGCTCGACTTCACCGCCCACGCCTGGCGGCGCGGCCCGTTGCCGCCCAAGGTCAAGGCGCTGATCCTGCTCGCCGTCGACAGCGCCGCCTCGCATCTCAACGGGCCGGGCGCCGCCGACGACGTGCGCCGCGCGCTCGCGCTCGGGGCGACGCCGGCCGAGGTGCTCGAGACGCTCGAGCTGACCAGCACGATGGGCATCCACGCGTCGAACACCGGCGTGCCGATCCTCATCGAGGAGCTCGCCAAGGCCGGGTGGCCCGTCGACTTCGACGCGCCGCTCACGCCCCGCCAGGAGGAGATCAAGGCGGAGTTCACCGAGAAGCGCGGCTACTGGACCAGCTTCTGGGACGGCTTCCTGCGCCTCGACGCCGAGTTCTTCGCCGCCTACACGGCGATGTCCGCGCACCCATGGGAGCACGGCACGCTGGAGCCGAAGGTCAAGGAGCTCATCTACTGCGCCTTCGACGCGTCGGCGACGCACATGTTCGAGATCGGGCTGCGCCAGCACGTCGCCAACGCGCTGCGCTACGGCGCGACCGCCGATGAGCTCATGGAGGTCTTCGAGCTGGCGAGCGGCATCGGCGTCGAGTCGTTCGCGCTCGCGCTGCCGGCGCTGCGCGAGGCCGCCGAGGGGCGCGGCTGACATGCGCGCGGGCATCATCGGCGCGGGCCACATGGGCGGGCGCATGGGCCGGCGCGTGCGCGACGCGGGGGAGCCGATCGTCGCCTTCGACGTCGCCGCCGAGCGGCTCGCCGCCAGCGGCCTGGAGCCCGCCGCGTCGGTCGCCGACCTGGTGGGGCAGGTCGACGTCGTGCTGCTGTCGCTGCCCGACAGCACGGTCATCGAGCCGGTCGTGCTGGGCGAGGATGGCGTGCTGGTGTCCGCGCGCGCCGGGCAGGTCGTCGTCGACCTGTCGACCGCGGCGCCCGACTCGACCCAGCGCATCCACGCCGCGCTGGCCGAGCGCGGCGTCGCCTACGTCGACGCCGGCATCTCCGGCGGCGCGAAGGCGGCCGAGGCGGGCACGCTGACGATCATGGCCGGCGGCGAGCCCGAGGCGCTCGAGCGCGTGCGGCCGCTGCTGGAGCGCTTCGCGAGCAAGATCGTGCACATGGGGCCCAGCGGCGCCGGGCACGTCGCCAAGCTGCTCAACAACTTCCTCAACGGCGTCGCGCTGGCCGCCACGTCCGAGGCGATGGTCGCCGCCAAGCGCGCCGGCCTGGACCTGGAGCGCTTCCTCGACGTGCTCAACAGCAGCTCCGGCGTCAACTTCGCCACGCTCAACCGCTTCCCGCACATCGTCAAGGGCGACTACCTGGAGGGCGGCCTCACCGGGCGCCTGATGGCCAAGGACGTGCGGCTGTACCTCGACTTCGTGGCGCGCATGGGCGTGCCGACGTTCAACGGCCCCGGCTGCCTGGCCACGTTCGAGGTCGTCAACGCGATGGGCTACGGCGACCTGATCTCCAACCGCGTCGTCGACGGCATCGGCGACCTGGCCGGCGGCGTGCGGCTGCAGGACACCACCACGAGCGAGGGAGCGAGCGCATGAAGATCAACCGCGGGCGCATCGAGGGCGAGCCGTCCGACCGGCGCGGGCCGACGTTCACCGGCGAGGTGTGGGCGGAGCCGCTGCTGAAGGCCGAGGGTGTCACGGTCAACACCGTGTTCTTCCCGCCCGGCGCGCGCACGCACTGGCACACCCACGACGGCGGCCAGATCCTGATCGTCACGCACGGGCGCGGGTTCGCGATCAACGACGCAGGCGAGGGCGGGCCGATCCAAACCGGCGACGTCGTCTGGTTCGACGGCGGCGAGCGCCACTGGCACGGCGCCGGGCCCGAGACCTACCTGACGCACATCGCGATCTCGCTGGGCGGGCACGACTGGCAGGACGAGGTCACCGAGCGCCAGTTCCAGGCGGCGATCGACGCCGCCGCCGACGACTGACCGACGGCGCGGCGCGCTCAGCCGCCCGCGAGCGCGCCGACGTGCGCCTCGACCCAGGCGAGGATCGCCGCGAGCGCCTCGTCGGAGTTGCGCTCGAGCATGATCCCGTGCCCGTTGCCCTCGATGCCCACGTCGGGGAGGTGCAGCCGCTCGGCCTGCTCGCAGCCGTGCTCGCGCAGGAACGCCACGATCTGCTCGTCGAAGGTCGCGAACGGCGACGCGCCGCCGGTGACCACCACGACCGGCATGTCCGGCAGGCCGACGAGCCGCCGCGCGCTCCCGTCGCGCACGTCCTCGGGCCGCTGCGCCGGCGGGTCGAAGGCCAGCGGCGCCGCCGTCAGCCCCCACTCCAGCGTGCCGACGCCGGGGATCGTCGCGAACGGCGGCCCGGCCGGCTCGATCTGCACGAGCGCGGCGACCTGCCCCGGGCGCGCCTGCGCGGCCAGCCACCCGCAGCCGGCGCCGGCCGAGTGCGCGACGAGGACCGCCGGGCCGACCTGGTCCAGCAGCCGGGCGAGCCGCTCGGCCTCCAGCGCCTGCGCGGCGGCGAGGTCGGCGACCATCGGTCCGGTGCCCCACATGAACGCCTCGAGCGCGGGGTCGTCGATCCCGCCCGGGCCCGGCCACTGCGTGTGCGCCGGGTTCTCGGGGCCGGGGGCGAACAGGCCGGCGCCCGCCTCGAACGGGAACGCGCCGCCCATCGGCCCCAGCACGTCGGGGTGGTAGGGGGAGCGGCCGTGGCCGGGCCGGTCGACGACGTAGCCGGCGTACCCGGCCTCGACCAGGCGCGCGAGCCAGCCGGGCCGGCCGTCGGGCGTGACGAGGTAGTCGGTGCCCTGGCCGCCGCCCCCGTGGACGAGCACGAACGGCAGCGGGCGGGCCTCGCCGGCGGGCGCCTCCCACGCGACGAACATCGGTCCGCGCGGCACGGTGCCGCCGGGGGAGGCGACCCGCTCGCCGGCGACCCAGAACAGGCCGCGCCGCGACGTCGTCGGCGCGCGCCCGTCGAGATGCGGCGCCGTCATCGCTGCGGGTTCCAGGTTCCGCCGGGGCTCGGGCTCTCGACGCCGAAGCTCATCGCGCCGAGCTGGCGGAAGAAGCTGTCGCGGAACGTCGTGTTGCGGTGGCCGGCGAGCATCGCCAGGTCGCGGAAGATGCGCTGGAACTGCTCGCCGTTCTTGCCCGCGCTGGACCCGATCGTGCGGTGCAGGTTCTGCTCGACCGCCTCCCACACGTTGACCATCGTCTCGCGCGCGATCGCGGCCAGCCGCGCGTCCTCGAACCACGTGTACGGCCGCTCGCCGGACGCGTTGCTCCGGCACATCTCCATGTGCTCCTCGGCGCAGCGCAGCATCGCCGCCTCGGCCGTCTGGACCTTCACGAACGCGGTCCCGTACCAGCGCTGGAAGTCGACGTCGTCGATGCGCGGGATGAACGGCGGCGCCGGCGTCGGCTTGTTGTGCGCCCAGTCGGCGTAGATGTCCAGCGCCTGGTAGGCGCCGCCGATCGCCGTGCACGCCAGCGACAGCGTGAAGATCACGAGCGCGCGGCCGCCGTACATCGGGTTGCCGTGCAGCTCCAGGCCGGGCGTGCCGTCCTCGACGCGCACATCGACCATGTTGCAGTCCTCGATCATCGCGTAGGCCGGGATGACCGCGCCGTCGAAGCGGATCGAGTTCGAGCCCGTGCCGTTGAGGCCGAGCGTGTTGCCCCAGTCGTCGAGGATCGTGAACGCGGAGCGCGGCGCGACGAACAGTCCGATGCGCGGGCTGCCGTCGGGGTTCGCGCCCGGGAGCAGCGCCTGGCCCATGTAGTACGTCGACCACGGGATGCCCGAGCAGTAGGCGACGGCGCCCTCGAGCTGCCAGCCGCCGCCGACGGGGGTGGCCTTCACGGTCGGCGCGGCGACCGAGGCGGCGCGGAAGTCGCCGTTGCCGAACACCTCGTCCTGCAGCTCGCGCGGGAACCAGGAGGCGACCTGGAGCGCGTGGTTGGCGGCCAGGCACATGCCCCAGGCGGCGGACATGTCGCCGCGCCCGAGCTCGACGCCGACGCGCATGAACGTCGGCACGTCGACCTCCAGCCCGCCGTACCGCTTCGGCACGTACATGTGGTAGAAGCCGGCCTCGAGGAACGCCTCGTGGAGTCCCTCCGAGTAGGTCGAGCGCGCCTCCGTCTCCGCCTGCTCGGCGATCAGCCGGGGCCGTAGGGCTCGCGCTCGCTCGACCAGCTCCTGCGGCGTGATCGCCGCCCTCCCCTGCTCCATAGCGACCCTCATACGGTCATACAATCACCCGCCCTGGAGAGGGTCAACCGCGTGGAGGGCGCGATGAGCACGGAGGAGCGCGGGGGCGCGACGGCCGCCGCGGGACGGTTGGAGGGCCGGGTGGCGCTGGTGTCGGGCGGAGCCCGCGGGATCGGCGCCGCGCACGTGCGAGCGCTGGCCGGCGCGGGCGCCCACGTCCTGATCGGCGACGTCCGCGAGGACGAGGGCGCGGCGCTCGCGGCGCAGCTCGGCGAGCGCGTGCGCTTCGCCCGGCTCGACGTCACCTCCGAGGACGACTGGGCGGCCGCGGTCGCCGCCGCCGAGGACCCCGCGTGGGGCGCCGGCGCCGTCGCCGTCCTCGTCAATTGCCGGGGATGATCGACACGCCGCTGACGGCGACCGCGCCGCAGGAGGAGATGGCGCAGGCGTATCCGATCCCGCGCTTCGGCCGGCCCGAGGAGGTCGCGGCGATGATGGTGTGGATCGTCTGCGAGGGGACCTACGCGACCGGCTGCGGCTTCCCGGTCGACGCCGGGATCCTGTCGGGCATCCCCTTCGGCGGCTGACGCGGGACGAAGCGCACCAGCCCCACGGCCGCGACGACCAGGCCGCCCACCACCGCCGACGCGATCACGTAGCCGCGCTCCGACGCGTGGCCCGCGGTCGCGGTCGCGACGAGCACCGCCGCCGAGACCTGCGCGCCCATCGCTCCGCCGATCGAGCGCACCACGGCGTTCATCGCGGTGACCGTCGCCGTGCGGTCGGGCGGCGCGGCGTCGACGACGAGGTTGGCGGCCGCGCCGAACGCGAGCCCGAGCGCGACGCCGGTCGTCGCCGAGCTGAGCGCGATGTGCCACCACGCCGTGTGCAGCCACGCGAACAGCAGCAGGCTGCCGCCGAGCAGCGCCAGTCCGCCGGCCAGCATCGCTCGCGCCCCGATGCGCCGCTCGATCCGCCCGCCGGCGGCGCCGACGGCGAGGACGAAGACGCTCGTCGGCACCATCAGCAGGCCGGTCGCCGTGACGTCGGCTCCGAAGCCGAACCCGAACCGGTCGGGGGTCTGCACGAACGGCGGCAGGAGCGCGAAGCGGCAGAACATGCCCGCGCCCAGGAACACGGTCGCCGCGTGCACGGCGGCCGCGCCGTTGCGGTGCAGGAGCCGCACGTCGATCAGCGGCTCGCGCGTGCGGCGCTCGACCGCGACCCACAGCGTCGCCAGCACCGGCGTGGCGATCAGCAGGCCGAGCACGGCCGGCGACATCCAGCCCCACGCGTGGCCCTCGCTGATCGCCAGCAGCAGCCCGGCCGACGTCGCCGACAGCAGCACCGCGCCGCGCCAGTCGACCCCGCGGCCGTTGCCGGATCGAGAGCGCAGCGCGGGCCGGATCCGCCGGCGGGGCAGGGCGAGGCGGACGGTGACCGCGGTGACGGCGGCGACGATCGCCGGCATCCAGAACACCCACCGCACGGCGATGCCCTCGGCCAGCGGTCCCGACAGGACGAGGCCGGTGCCGCCGCCCGCGCCGACGAGCGTGGCCATCAGCCCGATCGCCCCGGGGCCCGCGCCGCGGGCGTCGTGTCGCGCACGACGGCCAGCGCGAGCGGGAGGATCGCGCCGGCCGCGCCCTGGAGCACGCGCGCGACGATCAGCAGCGCCAGCGACGGCGCGAGCGCGCCGAGCACCGATCCCGCGCCGAGCAGGCCGAGCGTGGCGATCAGCGCGCGGTCCTTGCCGACGCGCTCGCCGAGCCGGCCGAGGATCGGCGTGGCCACCGCGGCGCTGATGAGGAACGCGGTGATGAGCCAGGTGATGCCGGCGTCGGTGGTCCCGACGTCGCTGCGCAGCGCCGGCAGCGCCGGGACGACGAGCGTCTGGAGGATGGCGAACGCGCTGACCGCGAGGGCCAGCGCGGCGAAGCAGGCGCGCCAGCGCCCCGGCGACAACGGTTGTCCGACGATGCGACAATCCTACGCCGCGGTCGACAGAGGAGATGCTTCACCGATGCAGCACGACAGCCTGCGCGGCAAGGTCGCCGTCGTCACCGGCGCCGCCGGCGGACTCGGCGGCGGGTCGGCCCGTCGCCTCGCGCGCGAGGGCGCCCACGTCGTCGCCGTGGACCTCGACGGCGATCGCGCCGAGCGGCTCGCGCGCGAGCTCGGCGGAGACGCGATCGGGGTCGCGGCCGACGTGTCGCGCGAGGAGGACGTCGAGCGCTACCTGGCCGCCGCCGTCGATCGCTTCGGGCGCATCGACCTGCACCACCTCAACGCCGGGATCCCGGGGCCGCTGGAGCCGATCGGCGCGCTGGAGCTGGCCGACTTCGAGCGCGTGATGGGCGTCAACGTCACCGGCGTCTTCCTCGGGCTGCGCGGAGCGTTCCGCCAGTACGAGGCGCAGGCCTCCGGGGGCGCGATCGTCGTCACCGGCTCGATCGCCAGTCTGCGCGGCAGCGCCGACCTGTTCGCCTACCACACGTCCAAGCACGCGGTGCTCGGCCTGGCGCGCTGCGCGGCCGTGTACGGCGGGCCGCTGGGCGTGCGCGTCAACGTCGTCGCGCCCGGCATCGTCCCGACCGACCTGTTCGCGAGCGCCGGCGCGGCCACCGGCGGCGGGAGCGACATGGCCCTGCGCGCCACGACGACGCCGCTGCGCCGGGCCGGCACGCCCGACGAGATCGGCGCGGTCGTGGCGTTCCTGCTGAGCGACGACGCGTCGTACGTCACCGGCGAGGTCGTGTCGGCCGACGGCGGCGCGACGACGACGAACTCGCTGCGGCCGTCGGGCGGCGCGGGGCGCTGGGATCCGTCGCTGCTGCCCGGCTGACCCCGGCTTGCCGCGGTTCGGATCGCCTGCGTATGATTGTCGGACAATCGTTGCGCCAGCGACGCCGGAGGAGAGAGTCAGCGAGATGCATTCGTTCCCGCGCCCGCAGGAGCGCCATCTGCACGTGGACCGCGCGCCCGTCGAGGGGGCCTGTCCCGAATGCGGGGCCCCGGCGCTCGCGGCGTACCGCGTCCTCAGCGAGGGCGGCTGGTGGCACGTCGTGAAGTGCCAGCGCTGCCTGGCCTCCGTGCGCCGTGATCCCGCGCCGCCGCTGGGCTCCCTCGTCCCGCTGGGCACCACCGTCTGATGCTGGGCGTCGACGTCGGGGGGACCTTCACCGACGTGGTCTGCGTGCGCGACGGGCGCATCGCGGTCACGAAGGTGCCGTCCAGCCGCACCGACCCCGCCGGCCCGGTCGTCGAGGGCGCGCGCCGCCTCGGCGTGGAGGGCGCCACCGTCTTCAACCACGCCAGCACGATGGGCCTCAACGCGGTCATCGAGCGGCGCCTGCCGAAGATCGCGTTCCTCACCACCGACGGCTTCCGCGACGTGCTCGACCGCGGCACGATCCACCGCCCGCTCGACGCGCAGACCGACCCCGCCTGGCGGCGGCCGTTCGGCGACGCCGCGCGCCCCATCGTCCCGCGCTACCTGCGCCGCGGGATCGTCGAGCGGATGCGCGCCGACGGCACGGTCTTCCGGCCGCTCGACGAGAACCAGGCGCGCGCCGAGCTGGAGCTGCTGAAGCGCTGCCACGTCGAGGGCGTGGCGATCTGCCTCATCAACGCGTACGTCGACGACACCCACGAGCGGCGGCTGCGCGAGCTCGCCCGCGAGGTGCTCGGCGACGACGTCGCGATCTCGATCTCGTCGGAGGTCTCGCCGCTGGCCAAGGAGTACGCGCGCAGCAGCACGACCGTCATCGACGTGCTGATGAAGATCCTGTTCGGAGCCTACTCGCAGCGGCTGGACCGCGAGCTGCGCGAGCTGGGCTTCGCGGGCGCCCTGAACTTCGCCGACTGCGCCGCGACGCTGCTGCCCTGGGACGAGGCGCTGCGCAAGCCCTACCGGATCGTGTTCGCCGGCCCGGCGGCCGGCACGATCTCCAGCGTCCGCCTCGGCGAGGCGATGGGCACCGGCCACCTCGTGTGCGCCGACGTCGGCGGCACCTCGACCGACGTGTCGCTTGTCGTCGGCGGGCGCCCGTTCGTGCGCACGACGTTCGAGCTCGAGCACGACCTGATCATCAACGCGCTCTCGACCGAGGTGTCCAGCGTCGGCGCCGGCGGCGGCAGCCTCGTCACCGTATCCCACGGCGGCGGCATCCAGGTCGGCCCCGGCAGCGCGGGCGCCGACCCCGGCCCCGCCTGCTACGGGCGCGGCGGCACGGTCCCGACCGTCACCGACGCGTGCCTGCTGATGGGCATCCTCGACCCCGACGGGTTCGCCGGCGGGGAGCTGGCGCTCGACGTCGAGGCGGCCCGCGCCGCGTTCGCCGCGCTCGACACGCCGATCCCCTACGGCGAGCGCGTCGCGACCGCGTTCCGCCTGGCGGTCGCGCACATGGCCGAGGAGATCACCGACGTCGCCGTCCGCCACGGCGTCGACCCGCGCGACTTCAGCCTCGTCGCCTACGGCGCCGCCGGCCCGATGCTGCTGCCCGCGGCGCTCGAGCTGCTGCCGCTGAAGGAGGTCGTCGTCCCGCCGCACCCGGGGCTGTTCTCGGCGCTCGGCCTGCTCAGCACCGACCTCGTCTACTACGACAGCCGCAGCGCCTACGTCGTCCTGAGCCCCGACACCGCGGCCGAGATCGGCGCCGTCTACGCGGAGATGGAGCGCGAGCTGCGCGAGCGCGTCGGACCGGTCGCCGAGGGCCTGCCGGTGCGGCGCAGCTTCGACGGGCGGCTGCTGGGCCAGAGCTGGGAGACGCCGTTCGTGCAGCTCCCCGACGGGCCGCTGGACGCCGGCACGATCGGGGAGGTCGTCGCCCGCTTCCACGACGCCTACGAGGCCCGCAACGGCAACCGCTTCGAGTACATCCCGGTCGAGGGCGTCACCTACCGCGTCGAGCTGGTCGTCCCGGCCGACAAGGTGCCCTACGTCCCCGCCGACGCGGCCGAGCCGACGGCGCCGCCGCCCGACGCGACGTTCACGCTCGAGCACCTGGCGCCCGAGCCGCTGCAGGCCGCCGTCCACCGCCGTGACCGCCTCCCGGTCGGGGCGCACGTCGCCGGGCCGGCCGTCATCCGCGAGGACCTGTCGACGACGTTCGTGCTGCCCGGCCAGCGCGCCCGCGTCGGCCGGCTGGGCGAGATCGTCATCGAGCGCGAGGGGCGGGCATGACCCTGGCCGAGGCACCCGGCGTCGCCATCCGCGACCTCGACGACGCCGCGTTCCGCGAGCGCTACGGCTGCGACCGCTTCACCGCGACCGTCCTGGGCAACCGCTTCGACTACCTCGTCGAGCACATGAGCGTGCGCCTGCTGTGGGGCGCGTTCTCGCCGGTCCTGCGCGACTTCTACGACCTCGCCTCGACGATCAGCGGGCCGCCGTCGCGCGGCTACCAGGTGCCGGCGGCGTCGAACGGGATCGTGCTGATGGCGGGCACCACGATCGACGCGGTCCGCAACACGGTCGAGGAGTGGGGCGCCGGCCGCCTGAAGCCCGGCGACGTGCTCGTCGCCAACGACCCCTACCGGACCGGCAACCACGTCAACGACCTGCTGTTCGTGCGTCCCGTCTTCCACGATGGCGAGATCGCCGCGTTCGTGAACCTCAACGCCCACCAGCTCGACATGGGCGGCACGGTCCCGGGCGGCTTCAGCAGCGCGAAGGCCAACGTCTACGAGAGCGGCCTCGTGATCTCGCCGCGGCTGCTGATGTCCGGCGGCGAGCCGGTGCGCGAGACCTGGAGCCTGATCTTCGACAACGTCCGCATGGGGCCGATCCTGCTGCCCGACATGCAGACCGTGTGCTCGAGCCTCGAGCTGGGCGAGCGGCTGCTGCGCGAGTCGATCGAGCGGTACGGCCTGGGCGCCGTGCACGGGGCGATCGACTACGCGTGCGACGTCGCCGCCGAGCAGATGGCCGCGGCCCTGGCCGGGCTGCCCGACGGCGAGTGGAGCGGCTACGAGAAGGTCGACTGCGACGCCGCCGGGGAGGACGAGGACTACGAGGTGCGCGTGCGGATCGTCAAGCGGGGCGACCGCGTCGAGATCGACCTGTCGGGCACGTCGCGCCAGGCGCGCTCGTCGATCAACGCGACCGCGCTGGACGTCAAGACGACCGTCGGGATCGCGCTGAAGTTCCTGTTCGCGCCGCACGGCCGCTTCAACTCCGGCCTGTTCCGCAACGTCGACATCGTGCTGCCCGAGGGCACGATCCTGAGCGCGCTGCCGCCCGACGGCGCCGTGTTCATGTACTTCGAGCAGAACCAGGTGCTGCTGTCGGCGCTGCTGCGCGCGCTCGAGGGCGCGGTGGGGGAGGCCGCGATCGCCGGCGACCGCGGCAGCCCGAACCTGCACGTCGCCTCCGGCCTGCTGCCCGACGGCACGCCCTGGGTGGCGCCGATGCAGTGCGGCGGCGAGGTCGGCCCGTTCGGCGCCAACCGCTTCGGGGACGCCGACACGCAGGCGATGTCCTACCAGGCCAACGGCGTCGCGCCGGAGATCGAGGCGGTCGAGAAGAGCAGCCCGGTGCTCGTGCTGCGCCACGAGCCGGTGCCCGACACCGCCGGGCCCGGCACGCACCGCGGCGGCGCGGCCGTCCTGCGCGACTCGCTGTGGCTGACCGCCGCCCAGCACTCGCTCAACGAGCTGCGCTACAAGCACGTGCCCGGCTTCGGGGTCCAGGACGGCGGCGACGGCGCCACCGGCGGGGTGTGGATGTTCCCGCCCGCCGGCGACGGGTCCCCGCGCGACCCGGGCCGGGGCGCGGGCTCGTACGCGAACGCGACGCCGCTGGCCGGGATCGTCGACCCGCAGACGAAGGCGCCCAGCCGCGACGGCGAGTACGTGTTCCCGTTCCCGCCCGGCGGCTGCCACACGCCGGCGGGCGCCGTGCTGCGCTACCTGACCAACGGCGCCGGCGGCTGGGGGGACCCGCTGGAGCGCGACCCCGAGAAGGTGAAGATCGACGTGCGCGACGGCTACGTGACGATCGAGGGCGCCGCCCGCGACTACGGCGTGGTCGTCGTCGGCGATCCCGACCACGATCCGGAGGGTCTGGCCGTGGACCTCGAGGCGACGCGGCGGCTGCGCGCCGAGCGGAGGGCGTCCGCGTGAGCGCGGAGCTGGAGGGGAGCGTCGCGATCGTCACCGGCGCCGCCGGCGGCCTCGGGCGCGCGATCGTGGCGCTGCTGCGAGAGCGTGGCGCGCAGGTCGTCGCCGAGGACCTCGATCCCGCCGTCGAGGAGCTGGCCGCCGACGGCGTCGCGCCGCTGGTCGGCGACGTCACCGATCCCGACACGCCGCGGGCGGCGGTCGCGCTGGCCCGCGAGCGCTTCGGGACCCCCGACGTGCTCGTCAACAACGCGGCCCGCTTCCTGCTCAAGCCGACGGGCGAGACCACCGTCGAGGAGTGGGACCTGCTCATGGCCACGAACGTGCGCGGCGCGTTCCTGCACGCCCGCGAGGCGCTGCCCGCGCTGCGCGAGTCCGGCGACGGGCGCATCGTGAACATCGCCTCGATCTCCGGCCTGGTCGGGCTCGACGCGCAGACCGCCTACTGCACGACGAAGGGGGCGATCGTGCAGCTCACCCGCCAGCTCGCGATCGAGCACGCCCCGACCGTGCGCGTCAACGCGGTCGCGCCGGGCGCCATCGACACGCCGTTCATGGACCCGGTGCGGGCCCTGCCCGACGCCGAGGAGACGATGCGGGCGATCGCCGCCTCCCACCCGTTGGGGCGGATCGCCTCCCCCGACGAGGTCGCCGAGGTGGTCGCGTTCCTGGCCTCGACGCGGTCGCGGATCGTCACCGGCGCGATCGTGGCGGCCGACGGCGGGTTCACGGCCCAGTGACAGCGAGAGCGAGACGAGCATGACCACCACCCAGCACGGCGCCACCGCGCCCCCGGCCGACCTCACCCCCGCCGCCGCGGCGGCCGTCGCCGACCGGCTGTCGGCGCGGATCATCGAGGAGGCGCCCGAGACCGAGCGCCGCACGGCGATCTCGCCCGAGCTGCACGAGGAGCTCCGCGCGGCGGGCCTGTACCGGATGCTGGTGCCGCGGCGCTTCGGCGGCTACGGGTTCGACCTGCCGTCGTTCCTGGACGTGGTGATGCGCCTGGCGCGCGCCGACATGTCGACCGGCTGGTGCTTCTGCCTGCCGGCCGGGCACGCCTACCACGTCGCCTGCTGGTTCGACGCCGACGTGCAGGCCGAGGTGTTCGGCGACGGCCACTTCGTGTGCCCGATGACCGCGGCGCCCGGCGGGACCGCGCGCCGGGACGGCGACGAGTGGATCGTCGAGAGCCGCCACCCGTACTGCTCGGGCGCGCCGTACTCGACGCACTACATCGGCCAGCTGTTCGAGCCCGACCCGCAGACCGGGCGCCCGCGCCAGCCGCTCGTGTTCATCGCGCCGCGCGACGCCTACGAGGTGCTCGACGACTGGGGCGCCACGCTCGGGCTGAAGGGCAGCGGCTCGAACACGATCGTCCTCGACGGTGTGCGGATCCCCCACCGCCACGTGAAGGAGAACTTCCTGCAGACCGGGTTCATGCCCGACGGGACGACCCCCGGCTACGAGCTGCACGGCGACCCGATGTACCTGTCGCCGCCGATCGCGTTCTTCTGCCTGGAGCTGTCGACGCTCATGGTCGGCGGCGTGCTGGGCGCGCTGGACGAGTACGAGCACCTGATGCGCACCCGCAAGACGACCGGCCGTCCGCCGATCATCCCGCGCACCGAGCACCAGGACTACCAGCGCTGGTACGCGCAGGCGGCCGGGCGGCTGGCCGTCGCCGAGGGCACGATCCGCTTCACCGCCGAGCGCTGGATGGAGACCTGCCGGCGGGCCGAGGCCGGCGGGGCGCCGTTCGGCAAGGAGGACGACATGCTCCTCAACATGATGGCCCGCGAGGCGCTGCGCATCGCGTGGGACGTGCTCCAGGAGTCGATCATGCGCACGGCCGGGTCCAGCGCGGCGCGCAACGGGGAGCGCCTGGAGCGCATCTTCCGCGACGCCACCATGTGCTGGGGGCACGTGAACATGATCATCGAGGACTTCATCGCGCGCGAGTACAGCAGCGCGCGCTTCGGGGTCCCGGCCGCCTAGGCGGGCGCCGCGTCAGCGGCCGACCGCGGCGAGCACGTCGCCGGCCGTGGGGTCGGTGTCGGCGAGGCCGCTCAGCCCGTTGCGAGCGGCCTGCTCGACGTGGTGCTCGCAGGCGCGCTCCATCGCGTCGGCGTCGCGGGCTTCGGCCGCCTCGACGATGGCCCGGATCTCCTCGGTCATGCTCGACATGCGGTCGCGCTGGCTCAGCGAGGTCGCGCGCATCATCCGCACGCGGGCGCGCAGCGTGGCGAGCGTCGAGCGGATCGCGCTGTTGCCGGCGCCCTCGAGCAGCACCTCGTAGAAGTCGTCCTTGGCCTGGAGCAGCGCCTTGATGTCGATGTCCTTCTGGCGCGCGAGCCGCTCGATCTCGTCGAACGCGGCGCGCAGCTTCTCGACCTGCTCGTCGGTCGCGTTGCGGACGAAGCGCCGGCCGGCCAGGCCCTCCAGGCAGGCGCGGACCTCGTAGAGGTCGGCCGCCTCCTGGGCGGAGGGCACCATCACGACCGCGCCCTTCTGGGGGATCGTGGTGACGAGGCCCTCGGCTGCGAGCTGGCGCAGCACCTCGCGGATCGTCGTGCGGGAGACGCCGGTCTGCTCGATCAGCTCGCGCTCGATCAGCCGCTGGCCGGGCTTGAGGCGGAAGTCGAGGATCGCCTCGCGCAGCACCTCGACGACCTGCTCGCGCAGCGGGGCGGCGACGCGCCCGATGCGCAGCGAGAGATCCTGGCCCTGCCCGTCGGGCTGTGCACTGGCGCCCATCGGGATGAGAGTGTACGGATTGTCATACCAGGGGACAATCCGCTCCCGCGCTCGCGTATGCTCGCCCGCCATGGAGACGATCGGCTTCGTCGGACTGGGCAACATGGGGCGGCCGATGGCGCGGCGCCTGGCGCAGGCCGGTCACGCGGTGCGCGGCTTCGACGCCTCGCCGGAGGCGCGCGAGCGCGCGGCGCTCGACGGGGTGGCGGTCGCGGGCGGCGCAGCCGAGGCGGCCGCCGACGCCGGCGTCCTGATCCTGATGCTGCCGACGTCGTCGATCGTGCGCGCCGTGCTCCTCGACGACGGCGCGCTCGACGCCCTGCCGCCCGACGCGATCGTGATCGACATGAGCTCGTCGGAGCCGCTGGAGACGCGGGCGCTGGCGGAGCGGGCGGCCCCGCGCGGCGTGACGCTGATCGACGCGCCCGTGTCGGGCGGCGTGCGCGGCGCCGAGGCCGGCACGCTGACGATCATGGCCGGCGGCCCGGCCGAGCGGGTGGAGGCGGTGCGGCCGCTGCTGGAGGCGATGGGAAAGCGGGTCGTGCACGCCGGCGACGTCGGGGCCGGCCACGCGCTGAAGGCGATCAACAACCTGCTGTCGGCGACGCACCTGCTGGCCAGCAGCGAGGCGCTGCGCATCGGCCGCGCGTTCGGGCTGGAGGCGGAGCGGATGCTCGAGGCGATCAACGGCTCCAGCGGCCGCTCGTGGTCGACCGAGCACAAGCTGCCCGACTTCGTGCTGCCGGGGACGTTCGCGTCGGGCTTCGGCCTGGGGCTGATGGTCAAGGACATGGGGATCGCGTGCGCGCTGGGCGAGCAGCTCGGCGCGACCCCGGCGCTGGGCGCGCAGGCGCTGGCGCTGTGGGAGCAGGCGTCGGCGGCGCTGCCGTCCGACGCCGACCACACCGAGATCGCGCGCTGGGTCGACGCCGGCGAGGGCGGCGCCGCCTAGTCAGGTTCGCGGCCGCGGCGGCGCGCCGAACGGGCCGGTGTCGGACCCGGGGCGCAGCGCGGCGGCGGCCAGCGCGGCGATGCGGAAGGCGAGCAACGCGGTGACCGCGAGCGTGGCGGCGCCCGCGGTCACGCGCAGCGCGCGCACGTCGCCGGCGGTGCCGGCGGCGAGCAGCGCGATCGCGACCGTGGCGGCGCCGGCGAGCAGGCGGTCGCGCCAAGGTCGGGGAGTCGGAGGCGGATGGCCGGCGCGGACGCGGCGCAGGACCGACAGCAGGTGCAGCAGCGACCCGGCCACGGTCAGGCCGATCCAGCCGGCGAGGAGGAGGGCCGCGCTCGTGTCGCGCCAGGCGCCGGTGAACGGCGCGTGGGCGTTGTCGGCGAGCGACGCGGCGAGCGCGACGAGGGTCCCGGCCAGGAGCATCGCGTGTCCGGCGGCGAGCAGGCGGGCGGGCAGGCGCAGCGGCCGGGGCGCGGCGAGCAGCGAGGCGGCCATGTTGGCGCCGAGCAGGGCGGCGGCCGCGGCGAGCTCGAGCCAGCCCAGCGCGACGAGGGCGGCGACGTCGTAGGCGGCGCCGACGGCGAGCGCCGCGACGCCCAGCAGCCACAGGACGAACGTGGGGCCCTGGAGGCGGGGGAAGCGCAGGCGCGTCCCGGTCAGGGACGGGAAGAACGTGTGCAGGGTGCCGACGATCGCGGTGCCCAGCCAGCCGCCGAGGTTGAGCGCCAGGTGCGCGCCCAGCAGCGAGCCCGCCGTCCACGTCACGTCGTCGGCCATCGCCACGCCGATGAGCGCGCCGGCGCCCAGGCAGGCCGCGCACGCCTGGTACCAGCGCACCGCCCAGCGGGCCTGTTGCAGCGAGCGCTTCTGCATGCCGCGCAGGCCGAGCGCGAAGAGGACGAGCCCGGCGACGATCAGCGCGCCGCCCGCGTCGACGAGGGGCCGCGCCTCGAGCGGGACGCCGGTCGCGACGAGGAGCGTGCCGGCGTTCCAGGTCGCGAGCTGGGCGCCCAGCAGGCGCCTCGGCGGCGGGTCGGTGGCCAGGAACGCGCAGACGAAGAACTGGGCGGCCCCGAGCACGAGCTGCGACACGCCGCCGAGGAGCGTGAGGTGCAGCGCGACCCAGCGCAGCTCGTCGCCGCTGCCCGCGCCGGCGGCGTACGTGACGGCGGCGGCGCCGCCGCCGGCGAGCATGGCCAGCCCGGCCGCGAAGAACACGGCCAGGAGGCTGCTGGGGCGCATCGCGGAGCTCACCGCCTCCGTTGTAGCTCGCGGCGGGCGGAGTTCCATCCGTAGTTCGCCCGGCTGCGGAACGCGGTCGGGTGCGGTCGCCCGGGCCGGCGCGGGGCGCGACGCTCTCGCCATGTCCGTTGCCGCACCGACCCCGACCACGCCGCCGCCCGGGTCCGGCAGCACGCTCTCGGCCGGGCGCATCCTCGCCGTGATCGCGGGCGCGCTGCTGGCGCTCGCCGGCGCCGCCGCGATCCTCGGCGCGCTCGTGCTCGGGGCCGCGACCCTGGCCCAGCGCGACGACGGCTTCTTCATGTCCCACACCGAGCGGGTGCGCAGCGCGACCGCCGTGCTCGAAGGTGAGACGCTCGACCTCGGCGACGCCTCCGGGGTCGTCGACGAGGCGCTGCGCGAGCTGGCCGTGACCGCGCGCATCGAGGTCGACAGCGTCGACGGCCGCCCGCTGTTCGTCGGCGTCGCCCGCCGCGCCGACCTGGACCGCTACCTCGACGGCGTCGCGCACGACACCGTCGTGGACGTCCACGACGACGGCGTGGTGTACGAGCACCACTCCGGCCGCGACGCGATCGCCCCGCCCGCCGACGCGGACGTGTGGGTCGCCTCGTCCGAGGGCACCTCGCCGGTCGTCGAGTGGGACGTCGAGAGCGGGCGCTGGGCCGCGGCGATCGTCAGCGCCGACGGCGCCCCGGGCGTCGTCGCGGACGTGCGCGTCGGCGGCCGCATCGGCGCGCTCGGGTGGATCACCGCGGGCGTCGGCGGCGTCGGCCTGCTGCTGCTCGTCGCGGCCGGGCTGATCCTGTGGGCCGCGCTGCGGACCCCGTCCGCGCCCGCCCCACCCCCGCCGCCCGACGAGCCGCGCTGACAACGGTGGGGTCCCACCGTGTGAATGGCGATTGAGCCCCGCTCAGCGGGGCCATCTCGCCAGTCGCGATGCGAGCAGCGTGGCGGCGCGCCGCGGCGCGCGAGAGCGCGCGGCGGACCCGCCCGCGTTCCCTCGGGGATGCCGTTCGCGCGCGCTGCCGTGGCCGCGACCGTTGTCGCCTCGCGATCGCATAGCGAGCTTGATCTGACAACGGGATCGCGTAGTCCGCCACGCCGGGCTGCACGCCGCCACGGATGACGCGGGCGCGCCGGCGCGCGACGCTCGGGCCATGACCGGCACGCCCACCCCCACCACCACGACGCCTCGCGTGCTCGTCGCCTACGCCAGCAAGCGCGGCGCGACGGCCGAGATCGCCGAGGCCATCGCCGACGAGCTCGCCGCCGCCGGCCTGGACGCTGACTGCGCGTCCGCCGAGACCGTGAAGGCGATCGACGGCTACGACGCCGTCGTGCTCGGCAGCGCCACCTACATGCGGCGCTGGCGCCCCGAGGCGCGGCGCTTCCTGCACCGCAACCGCGACGCGCTCGCCCAGCGCCCGCTGTGGGTCTTCTCGTCCGGGCCCGTCGGCCGGGGCGAGCCCGACCCGAAGTGGACGGAGCCGGCGTCGACGATGGCCGCGGTCGAGCGCCTCGGCGCGCGCGAGCACGTCGTGTTCGGCGGGCGCGTCCCGGCCGAGCCGCACGGCTTCATCGAGCGCGCGATGGTCCGCGACACGCCGCCCGAGGTCGCCGACCTGCGCGACTGGGACGAGATCCGCGCCTGGGCGCGCGCGATCGCCCAGGCGCTGAAGCCCGCGGCGGCCGCCGCCCGCTGACGGCTCAGGACGACGTCGACGGCGGCGGCGCCGTGTCGTCGTCGCCGGCCCGGGGCACCACGAGCACCGGGCACGCCGCCTCGTCAGCGACGCGGCCCGACACCGTGCCCAGCAGCGCCCGCCGCACCGGCCCGTAGTTGCGCGACCCGAGCACGAGCAGGTCGAGCGCGGCGGACGCCGCGACGAGCTCCTCGGAGGCGCGCCCCTCGAGCACCTCGCCCGAGGCGGTCACGCCCTCCAGCCCGGCGATCGCCGCCTCGAGCCCGCGGCGCAGGTTCGCCTGCTCCGCCTCGCGCAGGGCGTGCAGCGGCGCGCCGACCGCCCACCCGAAGCCGCTGGTCGCCAGGTCGGCCACCGAGAGCAGCCGCAGCTCCGCGCCCAGCTCGCGCGCCAGCTCCGCCGCCGTGCGCAGCGCCGCCTGGGCCTCCGGGCCCCCGTCGAACGCGACGCCGATCAGGCGGGGCGGGGCCGGCGGCGCGTCGTGCAGCCCGCGCGGCGCGACCGCCACCGCGCACGGCGCCGCCTGCAGCGCCTGGCGCGTCACGCTGCCGGCCAGCACGCGCCCGAGCGCGCCCCGGTGCGACGAGCCGACGACGAGCAGGTCCGCCTCCTGCGCGGCGGCCTCCTCGTGCAGGCCGCCGGCGGCCGAGAACGCCCGTCGGGTGACGTATGCGGCGCGCGGGTCGTCGCCGAGCGCGGCGCGCGCCGCTCGCAGCCGCAGATGCGCCTCGGCCTCCGTGCTCAGCTCGACGGGCTCCACCAGCGGCGGGTCGGGCGGGTGCACGCAGCAGACGACGAGCCGCGCGCCTGGGCCCGTCAGGGCCTGCGCCAGCACGAGCGCGTCGTGACCCTGGTCGGTGCCGTCGAAGCCGACGACGACGGTGGAGAGGGCGGCCATCGCGGCGCCGACCCTATCGCGCGCGCCCCTGTGGCGAACTACGGACCATTTCGGCACGTTCGTCCCGATGGAGGTGGACAGGGGCGCCGCCACCATGGATGCATGCCGCTCCCTAACATCGCCCCGCTGCGGATCGTCATCGCCGGTGGTGGCGTCGGCGCGCTGGAGGCGCTCATGGCGCTCCACGACCTCGGTGAGCAGCAGCTGCACCTGACCGTCGTCGCGCCGGACGACGAGTTCGTCCTGCGCGCCATGTCGGTCGCCGTGCCGTTCTCGGCCGGCCACGTCACCCGCATCCCGCTCGACGAGATCTGCGCGCGCTTCGGGGCGCGGCACGTGCGCGCGGCCGTCGCGTCCGTCGACGCCGGACGCCGCATGGTCACCTGCAACGACGGGACCGTGCTGGGCTACGACGAGCTGATCCTCGCCACCGGTGCGGAGGCCCGCCCCGCCTATCGCGCGGCGCTCACGTTCTGCGACAACGACCCCGAGCGGCTGAACGGCCTCCTCCGCGACATCGAGCAGGGGTACTGCGGGTCGGTCGCGCTCGTGGTCCCGCCCGCCGGGACGTGGGCGCTGCCGGTCTACGAGCTCGCGCTGCTGCTGGCCCGCTACGCCCGCGGCGTGAGCGCCGACGACCTCGACATCCACCTCGTCACCCCGGAGCCCGCGCCGCTGGCGGTCTTCGGCGCCGAGGCGAGCGACGCGGTCGCGCGCCTGCTGGAGGAGAACGGCATCGAGGTGCACGCCGGCTCCTACGCCGCCGTCCAGCGCGGCGGCCGGATCACGCTCGCGCCCGGCGACCGCCGCCTGCACGTCGCGCGCGTCGTCGCGCTGCCCGTGATCGAGGGGCGGCCCATCCCCGGCGTGCCCGCCGACGACCACGGCTTCGTCCCCGTCGACGACCACTGCCGCGTCCTCGGCCTCGATCACGTCTACGCGGTCGGCGACAACGCGGACTTCCCGGTCAAGCAGGGCGGCCTCGCCACGCAGCAGGCCGACGTCGCCGCGCGCGACATCGCCGCCGCCGCGGGCGCGCCCGTCGAGGCCGAGGCGTTCCGCCCGATCCTGCGCGGCATGCTGCTCACCGGCGGCGAGCCCCGCTTCCTGCGACACGCGGCCGACGGCGACGCGCGCGCCCCGCACGTGTCCACCGACCGGCTGTGGTGGCCGCCCGCGAAGGTCGTCGGCCACTACCTCGCGCCGTGGCTGGCCTCGGTGGCCGACGAGCTGCGCGCCGGCGCGGGCGCGATGTCGGACGGGGCGCTCGCCGTCGAGGCCGAGATCGCCGTGGACCGCGACGCGCAGCCGCTCTCGCTGTCGCCGCTGGGGCCGCTCGCGCGCGGGTCGCGCGGGCGCTGGTGAGCGGCGGCGTCAGCCGTCGGCGGAGACGAGCCCGCGGTCGAGCGCGTAGCGGACGAGCTCGGCGCGCGTGGTGCGCCCGAGCTTGCGCTGGATGTGCGCGCGGTGGGACTCGACGGTGCGCACGCTGAGGAAGAGCTGCTCGGCGATCTCGCCGTTCGTGTTGCCGAGGGCGATCAGGCGCAGGACGTCGACTTCGCGCGGCGTCAGGTCGTCGGGCGGGCCGGACGGCGCCGGCGGCTCGGCGGCCAGGCGCGCGCCGAGCTTCGGGTTCAGGTACGTCTCGCCGCGCGCGGCGGCATGCACGGCCTCGACGAGCTCGTCGTCGGCGGCCTCCTTGAGGACGTACGCGGCGGCGCCCGCCTGCAGCGCCTGGCGCGCGAACGCCGGCTCGTTCTGCATCGTCAGCACGACGATCGCCGTGTCCGGCGAGTCGGCGAGCATCGTCGGGATCTCGCCCAGCGACGAGGCGTCGCCCATGTTGAGGTCGAGCACGAGCACCTCGGGACGGATCGCCCGGACCTTGCGCACGGTCTCCTCCACGGTCCCCGCCTCGGCGATCACCTCGAAGCCCTCCTCGCCCTCGAGGACCAACCGGAGCCCGCTGCGGACGACCGCGTGGTCGTCGGCGAGGATGATGCGGATCGGAGCATCGGCCATGGATGCCGACGATAACGCACGGTCCCCACGACCGGACACGCGTAGCCTGTCGCGCACCCATGTTCTCGACGATCGTCATCGGCTACGACGGCTCCTCGCAGTCCGACGACGCGCTCGCCCTGGCGCTCGCGCTCGCCGACCCCGCCACCGAGCTCGTCGCCGTCTTCGTGCACCCGCGCGTGCCCGCCGCCGCCCGCGGCGGGCCGGCGTGGCCGGCGACGCTGGCGGAGCGCGACCGCGCCAGGACGATCGCGCGGCCCGCGACGTCCGCCGCGGCGGGCCTGGCGGCGGTCGTCGACGAGACCGGCGCCGACCTCGTCGTCGTCGGCTCCTCGCGCCGCGGCCCGGTCGGGCGCGTGCTGCCGGGGACGACCGGCGCCCAGGTGCTGCACGCGACCGCCGCGGCGGTGGCCGTCGCGCCCGCCGGCCTGCGCGACCAGGCGCCGGTCGCGCTGCGCGAGATCGGCGTGGGGTTCGACGGCGGCGCGGAGTCGACGCGGGCGCTGGCCGCCGCGGTGCGCCTCGCCGCCGAGCACGGCGCGAAGCTGCGGGCGATCGCGGTGATCGAGCCCGTGGGCGAGACGTTCGGCTGGGCCGGCGCGTGGATGTACCCGGAGTACCGCGACGACGCGGTCGCCGGCGCCCGCGAGGCGCTGGCCGCCGCGGTGCGCGACGCCGAGGCCGAGGCGCTGGGCGTGACGGTCGCCGAGGAGGTCGTCGACGGCATGCCGGCCGAGGAGCTGGCCCGCGCCAGCGAGCGCCTCGACCTGCTCGTGCTCGGCTCGCGCGGGTACGGCCCGCTCGGCCGGATCCTGCTGGGCAGCGTCGCGACGCGGGTCGCGAACGCGGCCGCGTGCCCGCTGCTCGTGTGGCCGCGGGACGCGAGCTGAGGCGCCGGCTACCCGACCGCGGTCTCCAGCCCGGGGGTGTGATCGCGGTCGAGCGGCAACGTGACGCGGATCGTCGTCCCGCGGCGCTCCTGGGGCTCGATCGCGATCGTCCCGCCGAGCAGGTCGACCCGCTCGCGCATGCCCACGAGCCCGAACCCGCTGGTCGACGCGTCGGGGTCGAAGCCCTTGCCGTCGTCGGACACGCGCAGCTCGAGGCGGTCGTCGTCGCCCTCGATCACGACGTCGACGCGGCTGGCGGCCGCGTGCTTGACGACGTTCGTCAGCGCCTCCTGGACGATCCGGTAGGCGGAGTCCTCGACCGCGGTGGGCAGCCGCCGCGCCGGGCGGGCGTCCTCGCCGTCCTCGCTGCGATCCTCGATCGGGCCGTTGAGCGACACGCGCAGCGTCGCCTTCAGCCCCGCCGTCTCGGCCACGCGCTCGACGAGGCCCTCCAGCGCGGCGGGCAGCCCGAGCTCGTCCAGCGCGGCCGGGCGCAGGTCGGTCACGAGACGGCGCAGGTCGGTGATGCTCTCGTCGATCTGGCCGACGGCCACCTCGAGCACCTCGTGGAGCTTGTCGACCTCGGTGCGCCGCCGCGCCCCCGAGAGCAGCACCTTCAGGCCGGCGAGCTGCTGGAGCGTCTCGTCGTGCAGCTCGCGGGCCCAGCGCTGGCGCTCGCGCTCGGACGCGGCGAGGCTGCGGCGCAGCGCCTCGTTGGCCGCCGACTGCGCGGTCGCCACCGCCGTCGCGGCGCTGGCGGCGAAGCTGAGCATCAGCCGCTCGTCGTCGTCGCTGAAGTCGCGCCCGTCGTCGCGGTCGAACGCCTCCAGCACGCCGAGGGCGCGGCCGCGGAACACGAGCGGCACGAACAGGCCCTTCTGGGCGTCGATCATCTCGCCGAGCTGGAAGCGGACGCGCGTGGACAGGTCGCTGGCGCGCTCCGGGCGGCCGGAGCGCAGCACGTCGCCGCTGATCGAGGAGTCGATCCGCAGGCGCAGGCCGGAGACGTCCCTGGGCGCGTCGCCGGCCCAGGCGCGGATGACGAGCTCGTCGTCGCCCTCGTCGAGCAGGATCAGGACGCTGCGCGCGTCGACGAGCGCGCGGGCGCGCTTGGAGATCAGCTCAAGGATGCGGTCGAGGTCGGTCTCGCCCCCGAGCGCGCGGGCGATCGCCGTCGTGGCCTCCAGCGCGCGGACCGCCGTCTCCAGCTCGAGGCGCCGCTCCTGCTCGGCCTGGTAGGCGCGGGCGTTGTCGATCGCGATGCCCGCCCAGCTCGCGAGCAGCTCGATCGCGTCCTCGTCGTCCTCGTCGAAGTCCTCGGCGTCCTCCTTGTCGGTGAGGTAGAGGTTGCCCCACGCCTCGCCTCGCACGAGGACGGGGACGCCGAGGAACGACTGCATCGGCGGGTGGCCCACCGGGAAGCCGAACGAGCGCGGATGCTCGCTGACGTTGTGCAGGCGCAGCAGCTGCGGGTCCTGGATCAGGACGCCGAGCACGCCCCGGCCGCGGGGAAGGTCGCCGACCGCCTGGTGCACCTCGGGCGGCGCGCCGATCGTGATGAAGCGCTCCAGCTCCTGCTTGCGCGCGTCGAGGACGCCCATCGCGGCGTACCGCGCGCCCGTGAGGTCGCGCGCCTCCTCGAGGACGCGCTGCAGGACGGACTCCAGGTCCAGGTTTGAGACCAGGGCCCGGCCGACCTCGAGGACACGTCGCAGACGCGCTTGGTCGAGCATTCCCGCCGCATCTTAGGTTGTCGGGGGCGTCCGTGAACCGAACGGTCCGCGAGTGCGGGGAAGGGCTGATGCCCCGGATCTCGGAGCGGAATAGGCTCGCGGCATGGCCCGCTCGAGGTTTCGCATCGTGATCGCCGGCGGGGGCGTCGCCGGCCTGGAGGCGCTGCTCGCGCTGCGCGCGCTCGCCGGGACGATCCCGCACATCACGCTCGTGACCTGCGCGGTGCAGACCGTCGATCGGCCGGCCACGGTGGCGGAGCCCTTCGACCGCGGGGTGGCGCCCACGCGCGACATCGCCGCGATCGCCGCCGACCACCACGCCGAGCTGCGCCTCGACCGCCTCACGGCCGTCGACGCGCACCGGCGCGTCGCCGTCCTCGGCGGCGGCGACGAGCTGCCCTACGACGCGCTGATCGTCGCCACCGGCGCCGGCACCCTGCACGCGCTCGACGGGGCGATCGCGTTCCGCGGTCCCGACGACGTCGACGCGATGCGCGCGGTGCGCGACGCGCTCCTGGCGGGCGAGATCGCCTCCGTCGCGTTCGCGCTCCCCGGCGAGTCGACCTGGCCGGTCCCGCTCTACGAGCTCGCGCTGATGACCGGCGCCGACCTGCGCGCGTCCGGCGTCGAGGCCACGGTCACGATCGTCACGCCGGAGCCGTCGCCGCTGGCGCTGTTCGGCCCCAAGGCCGCCGAGGCGCTCGCGCCGCGGATGGCCGAGCGGCGCGTCGACGTGCGCACGGGCGTGCGGCCGGTCGCCGTGGAGCCGGGCCGCCTGCGGCTGTCCGACGGCGGCAGCGTGCCCGCCGACCGCGTCGTGGCGATGCCCACGATCACGGGCCGCCCGCCCGCCGGGCTGCCGAGCGACGCGGCCGGCTTCGTCCCGGTCGACGCCCACGGGCGCGTCCCCGGGCTCGACGGCGTCTACGCGGCCGGCGACGTCACCGCGTTCCCGCTGAAGCAGGGCGGCCTCGCCGCGCAACAGGCCGACGCCGCCGCCGAGGCGGTCGCCGCGCAGATGGGCATCGCGATCGAGCCGGAGCCGTTCCGGCCCGTCGTGCGCGGCATGCTCCTGATCGGCGGCGCCCCGCTGTACCTGCGCGCCGAGATCGGGACGGGGGAGGGCACCGCGGAGGCCGTCCCGAGCACGTCGACGGCCTCGCCCCAGGCGCTGTGGTGGCCGCCCGCGAAGGTCGCCGCGCGCTATCTCGGGCCCTACCTGGCGACGGCGCGCCCGCGGATGCTCGCTCCGCAGCCGCTCGTCGACCGCGCCGCCCCCGAGCGCCCGCGCAGCGAGCGCGACCACGAGGCCGCGCTCGGCCTGGCGCTGGCGATGGCCGACGGCGACGCGCGCTGGGGCGACTACGCCGCGGCGGTGCGAGCGCTCGACGCCGCCGAGGCGCTCGCCGGCACGCTGCCGCCCGAGTACGCCGCCAAGCGCGAGCGCTGGCGCGCCGCGCGATGACGGAGCCCGGCGCCGGCGCGGCGCTCGTCGAGCGGCTCGCGGCCGCGCTCCCGTCTCCGGTCGACCGGGCCGAGACCCACGGCGCGTGGGTGCTGCTGGCCGGCGACCGCGCCTGGAAGGTCCGCAAGCCGGTGCGCCTCGCGTTCCTGGACTACTCCACGCTCGAGCGGCGCCTCGCCGCCGCGCGCGCGGAGGTCGCCGTGAACGAGCCGCTCGCCCCCGGCCTGTACCTCGGCGTGCGCGCGGTGGTCGCCGACGGCGACGCCGTGCGGATCGTCCCGTGGGAGGAGGCGGCCGCGCCGCTCGAGGTCGTCGTGGAGATGCGGCGCTTCGACGAGCGCGACACGATGGCCGCCCGCCTGGGCGCCGGGCGCCTCACCGAGGACGACGTCGCGGCGGTCGCGCGGCGGCTGGCCGCCTTCCACGCCGCCGCCCCGCGGTGCGGCGCGGGCGGGCCGAGCTGCGCCGCCGCGTTCGCGGCGCGCGTGCGGGCCGACGTGGAGGAGATGCTCGAGCTCGCCGGGCCGCGCGCCGAGGTCGACGAGGCGGCGCTGGAGCGCTTCGCCGAGGTCGCGCTCGCCCGCCGCGGACCGCTCCTGGACGAGCGCGAGCGGCGCGGGCTGCGGCGCGACGGCCACGGCGACCTGCGCGCCGAGCACGTCCTCCTCGATGGGACGCCGCGGGTGTTCGACCGGCTCGAGTTCGATCCGTCGATGCGCTGCATCGACGTCGCCGGCGACCTCGCGTTCCTGACGATGGACCTCGAGAGCCTGGGCGCGCGCTGGGCGGCGAGGGCGCTCGTCGACGCCTACGCGGAGGCCGGCGGCGACCCCGGCGGGCCGGGCCTGCACGCGCTTCTGGCCTGGCAGCGTGCGATCGTGCGCCTCAAGGTGGCGCTCCTCCAGGACGACGACGACGCGCTGGCCCGCCTGGCCCCGCTCGAGCGGCGGCTGGCCTGGCGCGAGCGCGTGCCCACGGTCCTGCTGGTCTGCGGCCCGCCCGCGAGCGGCAAGTCGACGCTCGCCGGTGCGGTCGCCGACGCCGCCGAGTTGCCCGTCGTGTCGACCGACGTCGTCCGCAAGGACCTGCACGGCGTGGCGGCGACCACGCGCCTGAGCGCCGACGCCTACGCCGAGGACGTGACCGAGCGGGTGTACCGCGAGGTCGGCCGGCGCGCCGCCGGCGCCGCCCGCGACGCGGGCGGCGTCGTGATCGACGCGACCGCCCGCAGCCCGCGCCTGCGCCGCCTCCTGCTCGACGAGCTCGGCGACGCCGGGCCGCGCGTGGCGCTCGTGTGCCGCGCGGCGCCCGAGACGCTGCTGGAGCGCGCGCGCCGCCGCGCGCGCAATCCCGACCGCGTGTCGGACGCCGACGAGGACGTCGCGCGCCGGCTCGCCGCCGCGTTCGAGCCTCCGGCGCCCGCCGAGAAGGGCTGGGACGCGGTCGTGACCTCGCCGACCGACGCGGGCGACCCGCTCGTGGCCGCCGCCGCGGCGCTGGACGGAGGGCCGTGTCCGGCACGACCGAGCTGACGCCCCCCGCGTCGCCTCCTCCGACGACCGGGCTCACGGAGGCCGAGGCGCAACGCCGGCTGGCCGCCCGCGGGCGGGTGCACCGCGAGACGACCTCCCGCTCGTACGCGTCGATCGTGCGGGCCAACGTCTTCACGGTCTTCAACGCGATCCTCGCCGCCTTCGGGGTCGTGACGCTGGTGTTCGCCGACTGGCGCGACGCGCTGTTCCTCGGCGTCCTGGTCGCCAACACGACGATCGGCATCACCCAGGAGGTGCGGGCCAAGCGCGCGCTCGACCGCCTCGCGCTCCTCGTCGCCCCGCGTGCCACGGTCGTGCGCGACGGCACGGCCCGGGCGGTCAGCCCGGAGGAGGTGGTCGAGGGCGACCTCGTGCGCCTGCAGGCGGGCGACCAGGTCGTGGTCGACGGCCAGGTCCTGACGTCGAACGACCTGCGCCTCGACGAGTCGATCCTCACCGGGGAGTCGGAGGCCGTCGCGCGCGGGCCCGGCGACGAGGTGCGCTCGGGCGCCTTCGCGATCGAGGGCAGCGGCGACATCGTGGTCACCGCCGTCGGCGGCGACAGCTACGCGCAGCGGCTGCTCGGCGAGGCGCGCGCGTTCCGCCATCCGCGCTCGCCGCTCGAGCTGGCGATCAACCGGCTGCTGCTGTCGCTCGTCGGCCTCGTCGTCGTCCTCGGCGGCGTGCTCGGCTACGCGCTCTGGCACCGGCAGGCCGACCGCAGCGAGGCGGTCGAGACCGCGGCCGCCGGGGTCGTGAGCCTCGTGCCCGAGGGCCTCGTGGTGCTGGTCAGCCTCACGTACGCGGTCGCGTCGCTGAAGATGGCCCGCCGCGGCGTGCTCGCCCAGCAGCTCAACGCGATCGAGTCGCTCGCCTCCGCCGACGTCGTGTGCGTCGACAAGACCGGGACGCTCACCGAGGCGGCGCTGCGCGTGACGCAGACCGTGCCCGGCGAGGGCGTCGAGCCGGCGCGGCTCGAGGACGCGCTGCGCCGCTATGCGAGCGCCTCGTCGGTGCGCAACACGACGCTCACCGCGATCGCCGAGGCGTTCCCGTCGGAGGCGCCGGCGGCGCCCGACGGCGAGGTGCCCTTCGCCTCGCGGCGGCGCTGGAGCGCGGTCCGCCTCGGCGGCGAGACGCTCGTCCTGGGCGCCCCGGAGCGCTTCGACCTCGGGTCGCTGGAGGGGCCGGCCGGACGCGAGCGCGAGCAGGGCCGCCGCGTCGTCGCGATCGCCGCCACGTCCGCGCCGGCCGAGGAGGGGCCCGACGGCGCGCCGCCCGCCGGCTGCCGCGTGCTCGGGATCGTGGTGCTCGCCGAGCGGCTGCGCCCGCAGACCCGCGACACCGTCGCCTTCCTGCTGAGCCAGAACGTCGACATCAAGGTCCTCTCCGGCGACAACCCGCAGACGGTCGCCGCGATCGCGGCCGACGCCGGCATCCCGGTCGGGCAGGTGCTGACCGGCGCCGACCTGCCCGCGGATGCGCAGGCGCTGCGCGAGGCGGTGCAGCGGGTCGGCGTCGTCGGCCGGGTCGCGCCCGAGGACAAGCGCCGCTTCGTCGAGGCGCTGCGCGACGACGGGCGCTACGTGGCGATGATCGGCGACGGCGTCAACGACGTGCCGGCGCTGAAGGCCTCGCGCCTGGCGATCGCCCAGGGCACGGGGTCGCAGATGGCGCGCGGCGTCTCGGACCTCGTGCTCGTCAACGGCGACTTCGCCGCGGTGCCCGCGCTCGTCGCCGAGGGCCGCCAGACGCTGCGCAACCTGCAGCGCGTCGCGCGCCTGTACCTGACGAAGTCGTCGTTCGCCGCGTTCCTGATCCTCGTGATCGGGATCACGTCGACGACGTACCCGCTGCTGCCGCGCCACTTCAGCCTCGCCGCCGCGGTGACGATCGGCATCCCGACGTTCTTCCTCGCGCTCGCGCCGAGCTCCGGCCCGTGGCGGCCCGACGGCTTCGGGCGCAACGTGGCCGCGTTCGCCGTGCCCGCCGGCGTCCTGACCGGGGTGGGCGTGGTGGCCAGCTACCTGTTCGCGCTCTACGACCTCGACCTGTCGGTGACCGAGGCGCGGACGACGGCGACGACGGTGCTGGTCGCGGTCGGCCTGTACCTCGTCGTGGAGCTGGAGCGCTCCAGCCGCGGCACGCGCGGGAAGCTGCTCGTCACGGGCATGTGCGCGATCCTCGGCCTCGGCTACGTGATGACGCTGGTGCTGCCGTTCCTGCGCGACTTCTTCGACCTCGCGCTGCCGTCGGTGGCGATCGTCGCCACGGCGGCCGGCGGCGCTGCGATCTCGATCGCCGCGATCTGGCTGTCGCGGCTGCCGACGACCGCGGCAGGTGACGGGGGTGGTCGCGCCGGGTAGCGTCACCCGCGGTGCGCGTGCTCGTCGTCAACGCCGGCTCCAGCAGCCTCAAGCACGCGATCGTCGAGGTGCCCGGCGGCCGCGTGACCGACGCCGGCACGGAGCGCTGGGATCCGGACGGCGACGCCCGCCGCCACGGCGAGGCGCTGCGGGAGGCGCTCGACGGGGCGGCCGCGGGACCGGTCGACGCGGTCGGCCACCGGGTCGTCCACGGCGGCACCCGCTTCACCGGGCCGGCGGTGATCGACGCCTCGGTGCGGGCGGGGATCGAGGCGCTGGTGCCGCTCGCGCCGCTGCACCAGCGCGCCGCGCTGGAGGGCATCGACGCGGTCGACGCCGCACTCCCCGGGGTGCCGCAGGTGGCGTGCTTCGACACCGCCTTCCACCACACGCTGGACCCGGCGGCGGTCACCTATCCGGTGCCGGCGGCGTGGCGCGAGGCGCACGGGCTGCGCCGCTTCGGCTTCCACGGGCTGAACGTCGAGTGGTGCGCGGGCCAGGCCCGCGAGCGGCTCGGGGATGAGGGGGCGCGGCGCCTCGTCGTCTGCCACCTCGGCAGCGGCTGCTCGGTCACCGCGGTGCGCGACGGGCGCTCGGTCGACACGACGATGGGCTTCACGCCGCTGGAGGGCGTGCCGATGGGGACCCGCAGCGGCTCGATCGACCCGGCGGTCGTGCTGTGGCTGGCGCGGGCGGGCATGCCGCTCGACGAGATCGACGACGGGCTCAACCACCGGTCCGGGCTGCTGGGCGTCTCCGGCCGCTCGGCCGACCTGCGCGACGTGCTCGAGGCGATGGACGCCGGCGACGCCGACGCGGCGCTCGCGTTCGCGATCCACGTGCGCGGGATCGCCGCGGCGGTGGCCGCGATGGCCAGCTCGCTGGGCGGGATGGACGCGCTCGTGTTCAGCGGCGGCGCGGGCGAGCACGCGCCGCGCCTGCGGGACGCGATCTGCGCGCGCCTGCCGTTCCTGGGCGTGGACGCGGCCGGCCCGACCCCGGTGCTGGTCGTGCCGGCCGGCGAGGAGCAGGTGATCGCGCGCCAGACCGCGGCGCTGCTCGGCTGACCGGACCACGAGGTGGCCGAGCGAGGGCGGCACCACCCCCTTCCGAACCGTCGGCGCGGCTCGAAGCGCGACTGCCGTCCACGCGCCGCTCGATGCCTGCCGTTCCACGTGGCTCGAACGGGCGCGACCGTTCGCGCGGAGCGCCGCGCCCGACCTCAGCCGTTCGGGCAGATCACCGCGCGCCCCTCGAGCCGCCCCTCGCGCATCGCCGCATACGCCTCGGGCGCCTGCTCGAGCGTGAAGCGCTGGGTGTGGGCGCGGATCTGGCCGCGCTGCGCGAGCTCGAGGACCTCGGCCAGCTCGACGGCCGAGCCCCAGTAGGTCGACGTCAGCGAGCACGACCACGGCAGCGTGCCCATCGCCGTCCAGGTGAGCGAGCCGCCCGCCAGGCCCAGCACGGTCACGTGCCCGCCGACGCGGGCGACCGCGGCGGCCAGCGCCATCGTGTCGTCGCTGCCGACCACGTCGAGCGCCAGGTTCGCGCCGAGGCCGCGGGTCAGCTCGCGGATCTGCTCGGCCGTGTCGGGCCCGGGCACGAAGGTCTCGTCGGCCCCGACCTCGCGCGCCACGCGCAGGTGGTCCTCGCTGAGGTCGACGGCGACGATCCGCGTGCCGGTCAGCGCTCTCAGGATCTGCACCGCCATGTGGCCGAGGCCGCCGACGCCGATCACGACGGCGGTCGACCCGGCGCCGAGGAGCGGCAGCGAGCGCTTGATCGCGCTGTAGGGCGTGAGCGCGGCGTCGCTGAGCGGGGCGGCGTCACGCGGGTCGAGGTCGCCGAGCGGGAGCAGCAGCCGCGCCGACGGCACGAGCATGTACGGCGCCATCCCGCCGTCGAGGCCCAGGCCGCCGCCCGCCGCGCCGATCTCGGCGGCGCGCTCGCAGTGGTTCTCGCGCGACTCGCGGCACGGGACGCAGCGCCCGCAGCCCCACGGGCCGTACACGGCGACCGCATCGCCCGGCGCGAGGCCCTCGACGCCGGCGCCGACCTTCTCCACCCAGCCGGCGTTCTCGTGTCCGAGCGTGAACGGCAGCTCGTACGGCAGCGCGCCCTCGGGCCACTCCGTCACGTGCAGGTCGGAGTGGCAGGCGCCCGCGCCGCCGACCTTCAGGAGCACCTGCCCGGGGCCCGGCTCGGGGACCTCGACCTCGCGCAGCTCCGGCTCCTGCTGCCATTGGACCATCTGGTAGGCGAGCATGGAGACGTTCTACCCCCGCATCCGCCTCTCGGGCAGCGGGGGCTCTACGGAGGCGTCTCCGCGGGCGACGCGGATGCACGCCCTCGAGGCTGCGCGTAGCGTTGCCGTCATGGCCCCGTATCCCGCGCAGCGCGAGGTCGACATCGCCCTGCGAGACGGCACGACCCTCCACGTGCGGCCGGTCCGCCCGGACGACGAGCTGCGCCTACGGGACTTCCTGGAGCGGCTGTCGCCCGAGGACCGCGTGATGCGCTTCTTCAGCGCCGGGACCAACGTCGCCGCCGCCGCGCGGGACGCCGCCGACGTCGACTACGAGGACCGCTACGGCATCGTCGCCGTCGGCGGAGACGGCGAGACCGTGCTCGCCCACGGCTGCTTCGTGCGCACGTCCGGGCGCGAGGCCGAGGTCGCCTTCGCCGTCGATGGCTCGCTGCGCGGGGAGGGCGTGGCCACCGCGATGCTCGCCCATCTCGCCGACGCCGCGCGCGAGGCGGGCATCGACCGCATCACCGCGGTCGTGCTGCCCCAGAACCGGGCGATGCTCGACGTGTTCCGCGAGAGCGGCCTGCATCCGGAGGTGCGCGTCGACCACGGCGACGTGCAGGTCTCGATGCCGGTCGTGATGGACGCCGAGGCGTGGGAGCGCTACGACCGCCGCGACGCCGAGGCCGCCCGCGCCGCCGTGTCCCACGTCCTGCGCCCGTCGTCCGTCGCGGTCGTCGGCGCCAGCGACCGGCCCGGATCGGTCGGCGGCGCGGTCCTGCGCAACCTCATCGACGCGGGCTTCACCGGCCGCATCCACCCGGTCAACCGACGCGGCGGCACCATCGCCGGCCTCCCCGCCGCGCGGACGCCGCAGGAGATCGGCGAGCCGATCGAGCTCGGCGTGATCGTCATCCCGGCGGCCGGGGTCGCGCAGGCCGCCGAGGACTGCGCGCAGGCCGGCGCCCGGGCGCTCGTCGTCATCTCCGACGGGTTCGCCGAGGCCGGCCCGGAGGGGCGCCGCCGCCAGGACGAGCTGCTCGCCGTCTGCCGCCGCCACGGGATGCGGCTCGTCGGCCCCAACTGCCTCGGCGTGATGTGCACCGACCCGGACGTGCGGCTGAACGCCGCGTTCGCGCCCGGCCGCCCGATCCCCGGCTCGATCGCGTTCCTGTCGCAGAGCGGCGCGCTGGGGATCGCCGCGATCGACCTGGCGCAGGAGCTCGGGCTCGGCCTCTCCGCGTTCGTGTCGGTCGGCAACAAGGCCGACCTGTCCGGCAACGACTTCCTCTCCTACTGGGAGGTCGACGAGCGCACGAACGTCATCCTCCTGTACCTCGAGTCCTTCGGGAACCCGCGCAAGTTCTCGCGCGTCGCGCGGCGGGTTGCCCGGACCACGCCGATCGTCGCCGTCAAGGGGGGCCGCTCGCCCGCCGGGCAGCGGGCCGCCGGGTCGCACACCGGCGCGATGCTGGCCGGATCGACCGCCACCGTCGACGCGCTCTTCGAGCAGGCCGGCGTGATCCGCACCGAGTCGCTCAGCGAGCTGTTCGACGTCGCCGCGCTGCTGTCCGTGCAGTCGGCGCCGTCCGGGACGCGCATCGGGATCATCACCAACGGCGGCGGCCTGGGGATCCTGTGCGCCGACGCGTGCGCGGCCAACGGCCTCGACGTCGCCGGGTTCGACGACGGCCTGCGCCGGCGCCTCGCGCAGCGCCTGCCGGACGGCGCCGCCGTCGGCAACCCGGTCGACCTGCTCGCCGCCGCGCCGCCGGAGGCGTTCGAGCGCGCGATCGTCGACGTCGGCGCTTCGGGGGCGGTCGACGCGATCGTCGCGATCTACGTGCCGCCGATGGTCAGCGACCCCGTCGAGGTCGCTCGCGCGATCGGCCGGGCCGCCGTGGCGACCGACGTGCCGGTCGCCTCCGTCTTCTCGATGGCCGACGCGCCCCTCGAGGTGCTCCACCAGGCCGCCGAGGCGGTGCCGGTCTACCGCTTTCCCGAGAACGCCGCCCGCGCCCTGAGCCGCGCCGCCCGCTACGGCGCGTGGCTCGCCCGGCCGCCCGAGCCGCCGCCGACCGTCGAAGCCGACGTCGAGGCGGCGCGCACGGTCATCGGCGACGCGCTGGACTCCGGCGGCGGCTGGCTCGACCCGGGCGAGGTCGCCACGCTCCTGGACGCCTACGGGATCCCGCGCCCGCGCCAGCGCGTCGTGAAGAGCGCCCGCGCCGCGGCGGCCGCGGCCGTCGAGCTCGGCGGACCCGTCGCGCTGAAGGCGATCGCGCCCGGCCTCGTCCACCGCAGCGACGCCGGCGCCGTCGCGACGGGGCTCACCGGCGCCACCGCCGTCACGCGCGCGGCGCGCGCGATGCGCCGGCGACTGCTCGCCGCCGGCTTCGAGCCGAAGGGCTACGTGGTGCAGGAGATGGCCGATCCGGGGGTCGAGCTGCTCGCCGGCGTCGTCGCGGACCCCATCTTCGGTCCGGTGCTCCTGTGCGCGGCCGGAGGCACCACCGCCGAGATCCTCGGCGACAGCACCGTGCGGCTCACGCCGCTGAGCCGCCGCGACGCGGCCGAGATGCTGCGCGAGCTGCGCACGTTCCCGCTCCTGGACGGCTTCCGGGGGGCGCCGCGCTGCGACGTCGCCGCCGTCGAGGAGGTGCTCGTGCGGCTCGCCGCGATGGCGGAGGCGCACCCGGCGATCGCCGAGATCGAGGGCAATCCGGTCATCGTCGGACCCGACGGAGCCTGCGTCGTCGACGCGCGCGTGCGCGTGCACCAGCCGGCTCCGCGACGGCCCGAGCCGGCCGTCGGACCGCCCGGCGGCTGACCCGCCGGGGACCCCCCGAATGGGGTCCGTAGAACCCCGTGCGGCCCGCACGGATCACCGCTGATGGCGGGGCGTTGAGGCGTTCTTACCGTTCGTGGGGCCATGACGACACTCGACCTCGCTCGGCTCCAGTTCTCGAGCACGACGCTGTTTCACTTCCTCTTCGTCCCGGTGTCGATCGGGCTCTCGCTCTTCCTGGCGATCCTCCAGACAGCGGCCTATCGCACCGGCAAGCCGGTCTACACCCGCCTCACGCGGCTGTGGGGCCGGATCTTCCTGATCGTCTTCGCCGTCGGCGTGGTCACGGGCATCGTCCAGGAGTTCCAGTTCGGCATGAACTGGTCCGCGTACTCGCGCTACGTCGGCGACGTGTTCGGCGCGCCGCTGGCGATCGAGGGCCTCGCGGCGTTCTTCGTCGAGTCGACGTTCCTGGGCCTGTGGATGTTCGGCCGCGACCGCCTGTCGCCCAAGCTCCACACCGCCTGCATCTGGATGGTCGCGCTGGGGACGATGGCCTCCGCCTACTTCATCCTCGCCGCCAACTCCTGGATGCAGCACCCGGTCGGCTACGAGATCGACCAGGTCACCGGGCAGGCGCGCATGACCGACGTCATCGCGGTCCTCACGCAGTCGACGACGCTGTTCGCGTTCTCGCACACGATCCTCGCCGCCTGGGTCACCGCCGGCATGGTCGTCGTGGGCATCTCCGCCTGGTACCTGCGCAAGGGACGCGAGGTCGAGCTCGCGCGGCGGGCGCTGCGGATCGCGCTCCCCGCGACCTGCGCCGCCGCGATCGCCGTGTCGGTCGTCGGCCACTTCAACGCCCAGCTGATGACCGATCAGCAGCCGATGAAGATGGCCGCCGCCGAGGCGCTGTGGGACACCGAGAAGCCGGCCGGCCTGTCGATCTTCGCCACCGGGGACTTCACCCGCAACCCGGGCGGGACCAACCACAACATCACGATCCCGCACCTCCTGTCGTTCCTGTCGACGAACTCGTTCGACGGCGAGGTGCGCGGCATGAACGACCTCAACGCCGAGTACCAGGAGCGCTACGGCCCCGGCGACTACGTCCCGATCGTCGGCGTCGCCTACTGGAGCTTCCGCGCGATGATCGGCGCCGGCATCGCCGTGGCCCTGCTGACGGCCGTCGGCATGGTGCTGATGCGGCGCGGCAGCCTGGAGCGCGCGCGGCGCTGGCAGTGGCTGGCGATCGCCGGCATCTGCCTCCCGTTCCTGGCCAACTCCGCCGGCTGGCTGTTCACCGAGATGGCCCGCCAGCCGTGGGTCGTGTTCGGCCTGCTGCGCACCGAGGACGCGATCTCGCCGAACGTGTCGTCGGCCGAGGTGGCGATCACGCTGATCGGCTTCAGCCTCGTGTACGCGGTGCTCGCCGCGATCGCGGTGCGCCTCATCGCGCGCGCCGTGAAGGCCGGGCCCGACCACGGCCGCACGCCGCCGCCGGACGGCGAGGCCGCCACCGAGACCACCGACGACCTGGCCCTGGCCTACTGACATGGAATACACAACGCTCGAGACCGTCTGGTTCATCCTGATCGGCGTCCTCTGGACCGGCTACCTGGTCCTCGAGGGCTTCGACTTCGGCGTCGGGATGCTGCTGCGGACCGTCGGCCGCAACAAGGAGGAGCGCCGCATGGTGCTGCGCTCCATCGGCCCGGTGTGGGACGGCAACGAGGTCTGGCTGCTCGTCGCCGGCGGCGCCACGTTCGCGGCGTTCCCGCTCTGGTACGCGACGCTGTTCAGCGGCGCCTACCTGGCCCTGTTCCTCGTCCTGCTGTCGCTGATCGTGCGCAACGTCGCGCTCGAGTTCTGGGGCAAGCACGACGACGACACCTGGCGCACGCGCTGGGAGTGGGCGGCCATCGTCGGCTCGGCCCTGCCGGCGCTCCTGTGGGGCGTGGCGTGGGCGAACATCATCCACGGCATCCCGATCAACGCGGACGCCGACGCGACCGGCGAGCTGTGGGACCTGCTCGGCCCGTACGCGCTGCTCGGCGGCGTCGCGACGCTGCTGCTGTTCCTGGCCCACGGCGCCACGTTCCTGACGCTGAAGACGTCGGGTCCGGTGGAGGAGCGCGCCCGTGCGATCCGTCGCTGGGCCGGCCCGGGCGCGGTCGTCGCGCTCGGCGCCTGGGTCGCGTGGACGCTGATCGACGGCGCCGGCGTCGCCACCGCCGTCCTGATGGTCGGCGCGGTCGCGCTGCTGGCCGTCGCCTCCGCGCTGCGCGCCGGGGGCTGGTCGTTCGGCGCGACGGCCGGCGCGATCGCCCTGCTCGTCGCGGGCTGGTTCACCCAGCTGTTCCCGCACGTGCTGATCTCGTCGACCGACCCGGCGTACTCGATCACGCTGCACCAGGCGGCGTCCGGCGACTACACGCTGAAGGTCATGACCGGCGTCGCGATCGTGCTCGTGCCGATCGTGCTCCTCTACCAGGGCTGGACGTACTGGGTGTTCCGCAAGCGGCTCACGCTGCCGGCGCCCCCGTCGCCGCCCACGGCCACCAGCGGCGACTGATGGAGCCCGTCGCCCGCAGGCTGCTGCGCGACACCCGCGCGGCGCGTCGCCCGCTTGCGGTCTCCGGCCTGGTCGGCGCCGTCGGCGCCGTCCTGGTCGTGGGCCAGGCGGTCCTGCTGGCGCGGATCGTCGCGCACGTCTTCATCGGCGGGCAGTCGCTGGGCGACGTGCGCGGCGACCTCATCACGCTGGCGGCGGTCGTCGCCGGGCGCGGGGTCGTCGCCGGCCTGTTCGACGCCGTGGGGCGCTTCGGCGCCCTGCGGGTGATGTCGGAGCTGCGCGAGCGGCTCGCCCGGCGGATGCTCGTCTCGCGCCCGACCGGCCTGCCGGGCGAGCGCGCCGGCGAGCTGACCACCGCGGTGGTGCAGGGCGTCGACGCGCTCGAGGCGTTCTTCGCCCGCTACCTGCCGCAGGTGATGCTGTCGGCGCTCGTGCCGATCGCGGTGCTGGCGTGGGTGCTGCCCCACGACGCGGCGGCCGGGCTGATCCTCGCGGTGACGATCCCGCTGGTGCCGCTGTTCATGGCGCTGGTCGGGCTGAAGGCGCGCGACGACGTCCGCAAGCGCGAGCGCACGCTGGCGCTGCTGGGCTCCCACTTCCTCGACGTCGTCCGCGGGCTGCGCACGCTGCGCGCGTTCGGGCGCGAGCAGGCGCAGGAGGAGACGCTGGCGCGGGTCGGTGACCGCTACCGCCGCGAGACGATGCGGACGCTGCGGGTCGCGTTCCTGTCGGCGTTCGTGCTCGAGCTGCTGGCGATGCTCGGCACCGCGCTCGTCGCGGCGACCGTCGGCATCCAGCTCGCCCAGGGCCATCTGGAGCTGAGCGTCGGGCTGGCCGTCCTGCTGCTGGCGCCCGAGCTGTACGCGCCGCTGCGCAGCATGGGCCAGCAGCATCACGCCAGCGCCGACGGCCTGGCCGCCGCCGAGCGGATCTTCGACGTGCTGGACGCGCCCGAGACCGTGTCGGCCCCGTCGCATCCGCGCATCGCGCCGGATCCGGGACGCACGCCGGTCGTGGTCGAGGCCGTCACGGTCACGTACCCGGGCCGGTCGGAGGCCGCGCTGGAGGGCGCCTCGCTCTGCCTGGCGCCCGGGGAGCTCTTGGCGCTCGTCGGCCCGAGCGGGGCGGGCAAAAGCACGCTGGCGACGCTGCTGCTGCGCCTGGCGGATCCGGATGCCGGGGCGGTGCGCTGCGGCGGGATCGACCTGCGCGAGGTCGACGCCGACGCGTGGCGCGCCCAGGTGTCGTGGGCGCCCCAGCGCGGCCGCCTGTTCGCCGGGACGGTCGCCGAGAACCTGCGCCTCGGCGCGCCCGACGCGACGGACGCCGAGCTGGAGGCGGCGCTGGCCGCGGTCGACGCGCTCGGGCTGGTCGCCGAGCTGCCCGAGGGTCTGGAGACCCGGCTGGGCGACGGCGGCCGCGCGCTGTCGGCCGGGCAGGCGCAGCGGCTCGTCGTGGCGCGCGCGCTCGTGCGCCGCGCCCCGCTGCTGGTGCTCGACGAGCCGACCGCCTCGCTCGACGGGCCGACCGCGGAGCGGGTGGCCGACGGGGTCCTGGCCGCCGCGCGAGGGCGCACCACGCTGCTGATCACGCACGACCCCGCGCTGGCCGCGCGGGCCGACCGCGTCGTCGAGCTGCGCGACGGGCGGATCGTCCCGTCGCTGGTGGCGGTCGGGACCGGCCGGACGGAGGTGCTCGCGGCATGAACGCCTCGTCGCTGCAGGCCGTCCTGCGGGCCGCGCCGCCCGCCCGCCGCCGGTTCACGGCCTCGGTGGCGCTGTCGGCCGGCGCCGTGCTGTCGGCGATCGGGCTGATGACCGTCTCGGGCGCCCTGATCTCCCATGCCGCGCTGCGCCCGCCGGTGCTGGCGCTGACCGTCGCGATCGTCTGCGTGCGCGCCCTGGCCCTGAGCCGCGCGGTGCTGCGCTACCTCGAGCGGCTCGTCTCCCACGACCTGGCGTTCCGGTCGCTGGCCGCGCTGCGCGTGCGGTTCTTCCGCGCCGTGGCGCCGCTCGTGCCGGGCACGCGCCTGGCCCGCGGCGACCTGCTGAGCCGGTTCGTCGCCGACGTCGACCGCCTCCAGGACCTCTACCTGCGGGCGCTGTCGCCGCCGCTGGTCGCGTTCGTGACCGCCGCGGCGGCCGTGATCGCCGCGGGCGTGATCCTGCCGGCCGCCGGGCTCGTGGTCGCCGTGATGCTCGTGCTCGGCGGGATCGGGCTGCCGCTGCTGACGGGCGCGCTGGCGCGGGCCGCCGGGCGCCGCCAGGCCGGGGCGCAGGCGGCGCTCTCGACCGAGGTCGTCGAGCTGGCCGAGGGCGCCTCGGAGCTCGTCGCGTTCGGGTGCGGGCCGGAGCGGGTCCGCCGGCTGGCCGACGCCGACGCGCGGCTGGCCGGGCTGGCGCGCCGCGACGCGATCGCGGGGGCGGTCGCCACCGGACTCGGGGCGGTGCTGTCGGGCGGCGCGGCGATCGCGGTCCTGGTGGTCGCGATCCCGTCCGTCGACGGCGGCGCGCTGGACGGCATCCTGCTGGCGGCCGTGACGCTGATGGCGATGGCCGCGTTCGAGGCGGTCGCGCCGCTGCCCGCCGCCGCCCAGAGCCTGAGCGGCTGCGCGGCGGCCGCGACCCGGCTGGAGGAGGTCGAGCGGATGGCGCCGCCGGTGGCGGCGCCCGCGGCGCCGTCAGCCGTGCCCGTCTCCGGCGCGCTGGCGGCCGAGGGCGTGAGCGTCCGCTACGAGGACGACGGCCCGTGGGTCCTGCGCGGCGTCGACCTGCGCGTCGAGCCCGGCGCGCGCGTGGCGCTCGTCGGCCCCAGCGGCGTGGGGAAGACCACGCTCGCCGACCTGCTCGTGCGCTTCCGCGACCCCGACGAGGGCCGCGTCACGCTGGGCGGCGTCGACCTCCGCGATCTCGACCCCGAGGACGTGCGCCGCGTCGTGCGCCTGTCGGGCCAGGACGCGCACGTGTTCGCGACGACCCTGCGCGAGAACCTGCGCCTGGCCAACCCGGACGCGGGCGATGACCGCCTCGTCGACGTCCTGCGCGACGTCGGCCTCGACGGCTGGCTGGCCGAGCTCCCCGACGGCCTGGGCACGATGCTCGGCGAGGGCGGCGCGACCGTCTCGGGCGGCCAGCGCCAGCGGATCGGCGTGGCCCGCGCGCTGCTGGCCGACGGCCGCTTCCTGATCCTCGACGAGCCCACGGCCCACCTCGACCAGGCGTCCGCCGCCGCGTTCCTGGCCGACCTGGACCGGATCGCGGGCGATCGCGGCGTCCTCGTGATCACCCACGAGCGCGCGCTGCCCGCCCCGTTCGACACGATCGTCGAGCTCGCCTAGCCGCCGTTGTCGGATCGAGCTCGCTATGCGGGCTCGATCCGACAACGGTCCGCGTGGCCGGGGGTCACGGTCGGCCGACCGGCGGCGGTCCGACCGTGCGGCGCCGGATCAGCTCCGGCGCGTGCACGACCCGCCGCGGCGGTGGCTGCTCGACGCCCGGCCCGAGCGCGATCCGCCTGAGCAGCATCTCCGCCGCCGTCCGCATCAGGCGCGTGAGGTCGCCGCGGACGGTCGTCAGCCGGAACACGTCCCAGGCGGCCAGCGAGATGTCGTCGAAGCCGATCAGCGACACGTCGCGCGGGACCTCGATCCCGCGCGCCAGCATCGCGTTGTAGGCGCCCAGCGCCACGACGTCGTCGGCGCAGAACAGCGCGGTCGGCCCGGTCTCGAGCAGCTCGGGCCCGACGTCGCGGCCGAACGCGAACGTGTACGGCCCGCGCCGGATCCGCCGGTCGGGGAGCTCGACTCCGGCCCCGGCGAGCGCCGCCCGGAAGCCGGCCTCGCGGTCGCGCCCGGTGCTCGTCCGCGCGGGGCCCAGCAGCGCGGCGATCTCGCGGTGCCCGGCGGCCAGCAGCTCCTCGGCGGCGATGCGGCCGCCCGCCGCGTTGTCGACCACGCACACGTCGCCCGGCGCGTCGTCGACCTCGCGGTTGAGCAGCACGAACGGCAGGCCGCGGCGCGCGAGCGCGGCGGGCAGCGTCGAGTCCAGCAGCGTCGTCGTCAGGATCGCGCCGTCGAGCGAGCCGTCCAGCAGGTGCGGGGCGAGCCCGTCGTCGGTGGGGTCGTGCGTCATGACGAGCATCCGCTGGCCCGCGTCGCGGAGCACCGCGTCGGCGGTCTCGAGGATCTGCAGGTAGAACGGGTTGTCGAGGTCGTGGAGGACCAGCGCGATCTGGCCGGTGCGACGCGTCGACAGGCTGCGGCCGCGGTGGCTGGGGATGTAGCCGAGCGCGTCGGCGGCCTCGCGCACCGCCCGCTTCGTCGCGTCCGACACCCCGGCCTCGTCGCGCAGCGCCCGCGACACCGTCGGCTGGGAGACGCCGGCCAGGCGGGCGACGTCGTGGCTGGTTGGCGGACGCTCTGGCACGCGGGATGCAGGATGGTCGAGACTCCCGCGGGCTCGGGCGCCCGCACGCACCCGGGACGCGGCGGGGCACGCCGGATCATAGTGGTTCGCCGACCGCTCAGGAGTCGTGGACCGAGCGGTCCAGCGGCCCGCCGTTGGCCCCTCGGCGCACCCCCGCACCGGGCGTAGCGTCCGGACATGCAACCGACCGACCGCATCTGGATGAGCGGACGCCTGGTGCCGTGGGCGGACGCGAACGTCCACATCCTCACGCACGCCCTGCACTACGGCACGGGCGTCTTCGACTCCCTGCGCGCCTACGCGACGGCCCAGGGCCCTGCGATCTTCCGCCATCGCGACCACCACGAGCGCCTGCTGCGCTCCGCGCGGCTGTACGGGATGGACCTCGGCTTCACGGTCGACGAGCTCGAGGACGCGACGCGGCAGCTCGTGGCCGAGAGCGGCCTCGACGACTGCTACGTGCGCACGATCGCGTTCCGCGGCGCCGGCCCGATGGGGGTCTCGCCGCGCGGCTGCCCGGTCGAGGTCGCCATCGCGGTGTGGGAGTGGCCCGCGTACATCCCGGGCGCCGAGGCCGGCATCCGCGCGAAGGTGTCGTCCTGGTCGCGGATCGGCCACGACACGCTGCTGCCCGCGGCCAAGGCGACCGCCCACTACCTGAACTCGGTGCTCGCGCGCACCGAGGCCGAGGAGCTCGGCTTCGACGAGGCGATCCTGCTCGGCGCCGACGGGATGCTGGCCGAGGGCTCGGGCGAGAACCTGTTCCTCGTCGACGGCGGCGTCCTGCTCACCCCGCCGCCGGCGAGCGGCGCCCTCGGTGGGATCACGCGCGACACGGTGCTGGCGCTCGCGGCCGCGCTCGACGTCCCGGTCGAGCAGCGCCCGCTCACGCGCGGCGAGCTCTACACCGCCGACGAGGTCTTCCTCACCGGCACGGCCGCCGAGATCGTGCCGGTGCGCGAGATCGACAACCGCCCGATCGGCGACGGCGCCGCCCCGGGGCCGCTCACCGCGCGGATCGCCGCCGCCTACGGCGACGCGGTGCGCGGCGACGACCCGCGCTTCGCGCACTGGCTCGACGTCGTCCCGGCCGGCGTCGCCGCCGGCTGAGCGACGTCGGCCCACGCCGCCGCCAGGCGGCGCGCGCCCTCGCGCAGGAGCTCGTCGTCGGCGGCGAACGCCAGGCGCACGTGCGTCGAGGGTCCGCCGCCGGCCACGTGCGAGCTGCCGGGCGACACCAGCACGCCGTGGCGCGCGGCGGCCGCGGTGAACGCGTCGCCGTCGCAGTCGCCGAGGTCGACCCACAGCGACCAGCCGCCCTCCGGCTCGCCCAGACGCCACTGCGGGACGCGCGCCGCCAGCTCGGAGCGCAGCAGCTCCAGCCGACGGCGCGCCTGCTCGCGGCGGGCGGCGCGCAGCTCGTCGATGCGCTCCAGCACCTGCAGCGCGGCGAGCTGCCCGAGCGCGCCGGCGCCGATGTCGCGCGCGCCCTTCAGCCGCGCCAGGCGGCCGATCAGCTCCCGCGGGCCGCAGATCCAGCCGACCCGCAGCCCGCCCCACGCGATCTTCGAGAACGAGCCGACCGACAGCACCCGCTCGGGCGCCAGCGCGCGCAGCGTCGGCGGGCCGTCGTCGAAGCGCACGTCGTCGAGCGCGGCGTCCTCGACCACGAGCGCGTCGAACTCCGCCGCCGCGGCCAGCAGCGCCGGGCGCCGGCCCGCGGCGATCGACGTCCCGGCCGGGTTGTGCAGCCCCGGCATCAGCAGGACGAACCCGGCGCCCCGCCGCGCGAGCACGTCGCGCAGCGCGTCGGACCGCATCCCGGCCCGGTCGCCGGGCACGCCGACCGGGACGCCGCCGGCGCGGTCGAGCACCTCCAGCGCGCCCGCGTAGGCCACCTCGTCGACGGCCACCGGCTGGTGGCGGCCGACGAGCAGGCCAGCCAGGAGCGTGAGGCCCTCGTGCGCGCCCGACGTGATCAGCACCTCGTCGGGCGTGGTCGGCGCGCCCTGCGCGGTGAGCCGCTCCGCGATGGCCGCGCGCAGCGCCGGCAGCCCGCGGGGCACGTACCCGTGCCCGGACGCCTGCGCGAGCGACACGCCGATGCCCGCGACGAGCTCGTCGACCGCCGGCGACGCGACCGACAGGTCGATGCCGCCCTCGTCGCCGAGGAGCTGCGCGAGCTGGAACATCTGGCCCTGCGGCGCGACGAGCCGGCGGCGCAGCGGCCGCACCACGGTGCCGGACCGCTCGCGCGAGGCGACGAGGCCCTGCCGCCGCAGCGACTCGTACGCGCGCACGACGGTCGAGCGGCTCACGCCCAGCGCCGCGGCGAGGCGGCGCTCGGCGGGCAGCGCCACGCCGTCGAGCGAGCCGTCCTCGATCGTCGCGGCCAGCGCGGCGGCCAGTCGGGCGAACTGGGGCCCGCCGGCCCGGTCGCCGTCGCGCCAGGGACCGAGCAGGGCGGCAAGGCGCGTGGCGTCGGCCATGGCCGAAGGCTACGGCCGCCGGGCGCCGCGCGGCGGGCGGATCGCCCACCGCTGGCCCGCTCCGCGACCCAGGCTCGCCGGGGGATGGACCGCACCGGCGAGCACCGCGCCGCGCTCCGGGGCTCGACGGTCCGTGGGAGCGCGCCTCAGACGATGAGGCGCACGACCGCGAACAGCCCGACGGCCACGATCACGGCGCGCAGCGCCGCCGGCGACAGCCGCCGCCCATAGCGGGCGCCGAGCACGCCGCCGAGCGTCGAGCCCACCGCGATGAGCGCGACCGGGCCCCATGCGACGTCGGCGACCGCCGCGAAGATCAGGCCGGCGACGAGGTTGACGGCACCGGCGAGGACGTTCTTCAGCGCGTTCAGGCGCTGCAGGCCGTCGGGGATCGCGACGCCCATGATCGCCATCAGCAGGATTCCCTGGGCGGCCCCGAAGTAGCCGCCGTAGATGCCGGTGACGAACATGAGCACGACGAGGCCGCGGGTGTGCTCGGCGCCGTGCGGGCGATGGCGCATGATCCAGCGCGAGACCCGCGGCTGCAGCGCGATCACGACGATCGCCGCGATGATGAAGACCGGCACGATCGTCCTGAACGCGTCGTCGGGCAGCGCGAGCAGGAGGATCGCGCCGGTGATCGCGCCCAGCACCGACGCGGGCACCAGGCGCGTCACGCGCCGGCGCTGGCCCGACAGCTCGCGCCGGTAGCCGATCGCGCCCGCGACCGAGCCGGGCACGAGCCCCAGCGAGTTGGAGACGTTGGCGACGACCGGCGAGTAGCCGACCGCCAGCAGGGCCGGGAACGTGATGAGCGTGCCGCTGCCGACGACGACGTTGATCGTCCCCGCGGCGACCCCGGCGAGGCCGACCAGCAGCGCCTCGAGCAGCGTCACGGACGGAGGGCGGGGAGGACCCTCACGCCGCCGCGTCCGCGGGCACGAGCAGCTCCGGGCCGTCGTTGACGTGGTTGTTGACGAGCGGGTTGGCCGGCGAGACCGTCAGCAGCCCCTCGGGCAGCGGCGCGAGCAGGTCGCGCACCGCGGCGCCGTCGAGCGAGCGGTCCAGCCACGCCGCGCGGGCGTCGTCGTCGACGAGCATCACCGGCATCCGGTCGTGGACGGGCGCCACCTCGGCGTTGGCGGCCGTCGTGACGATCGTGCACGTGGCGAGGCGCTCGGCGTCCGGGTCGTCCTTGGGCCGCCACCACGTCCACAGCCCGGCGAACGCGAAGGGCCGCCGGTCGGCGAGCGCCATGTGCATCGGGATGCGCGGCGCCTTGGGGTCCTCGGGCCGCAGCCACTCGTAGTAGCCGTCGGCGATCACCAGGCAGCGCGAGCGGCCGTGCTCGACGAGGTCGCGGAAGGCCGCCTTCTCGCTCAGCGACTCCGCGCGCGCGTTGATCATCTTCGCGCCGATGCGCACGTCCTTGGCCCAGAACGGGACGAGCCCCCAGCGCAGCAGGCCCATGCGCCGCTCGCCCTCTCGGGTCGTGACGGTCGCCAGGACGTCCTGGGTGGGCGCGATGTTGTAGCGCTCGCAGCCCTCGGCGGTGGGGAGGGCGGCGGCCTCCGGGAACACGTGCGCCAGATCCTCGCGTTTGAGCGTGTTGGTGAACCGGCCGCACATCGGGATCACTCTACGACCGGCCCGTCCGGCATGCTTGACGCATGTGGCGCAAGCTCGCGGTCGCCTGGGCCGGCAACATCGCCGCGATCTTCGTGGCTGCGTGGCTGCTGAACGGGATCGACTACGGCGACGACTGGTGGGCGCTCGTGCTCGCCGCGCTCGTGTTCAGCCTCGTCAACGCGTTCGTGCGCCCGGTCGTGACGATCCTGTCGCTGCCGCTGATCGTCCTCACGCTCGGCATCGCCCTGTTCTTCGTGAACCTGCTGATGCTCTACGTGACGAGCTGGATCGTCTCGGACTTCACGATCGACGGCTTCTGGTCGGCGGTCGGGGCGACGATCGTGATCTGGCTCGTCAACTGGCTGCTGTCGGTGACCCTCTTCCGCCGCTTCCACGAGGAGGACCGCGGGCGGGACCGCGACGAGCGGGCGTGGTGACCCCCTGAACGGGGGGATTGTGGCCAATCCCTTGCTTTGGATACACGGCGCGGCTATAGTCGTCACCGTGATCGTGACTCATATGACCTGATGGTCACTCGCGATCACCTCACATAGCGAATACCCGTCCCTTCGGGGACACCTCTCCTCCCCGAACGCCCCGGTCCCCGCCGGGGCGTTCCTCGTTCTGCGGTCTCCGGCGCCGCGCGCACTACCGTCTGTGGTGCCATGGCGGTCACCGAGAGCGCGCAATCCGACGTCGTCGATCTGATCGTCGGGCTGCTCGGCGAGGTCGACGAGGAGGACTTCCAGCTCGCGCCCCGCTCGGAGTACTACAGCCGGCTGTGCCAGGCCGTCTGCCAGCTCGTCGGGATGGACCGGGCGCTGCTGTTCCTCGACGACGAGGTGCGCCGTGCGGTGCGCCCGATGGGCAGCCACGGCTTCGACGGCGCGCTCGTGCAGTCGATCAACGCGCCGCTCAACGCGTCCGCGCTCGTGCGCCGCGCGATCGGCAAGGATCGCGTGGTCGTGCTGTCGGCTCCGTTCACCGAGGAGGAGCTGCCGGGCGAGTACGTGCGGGCGTTCGGCCTGACCACGGTCGCCTGCACCCCGCTCACCGCCGGCGAGACCTGGAAGGGCGTGATCATCTCCGATCGCGGCGGGCGCCCGTTCGAGCTGACCGCGGCCGAGCGCGACCGGCTGTGGTCGTTGGGCAAGGCTGCCGCGCTGGCCGCCACCGCCCGCGTCGCCACGCGCCAGCAGCTGCTCAACCAGCAGCTCTCCGAGCGGCTCGCGCTCGCCCGCGAGCTGCACGACTCCGTCATCCAGCGCCTGTTCGGCATCACCGCCCTGCTGCGCTCCGGCGAGGCGCTCGACCCCGCGGCGCTGGAACGCTGCGCGGAGGAGGCCGAGCGCGCGATGCACGAGCTGCGCGAGGCGATCGAGCGCCCGCTCGTGCCGCCCGACCTCGACGACAGCGCGCTCACGCTCGCCCAGGAGCTCGACCGGCTCGCCGCCCGTCCGGGCGAGACGCCCCTGAAGGTCACCTGGCAGGAGGGGTGCACGGTCCCGCCGGTCTACGAGCCGCTGCTGCAGAGCGTGCTGCACGAGGCGCTGCGCAACGCCGACAAGCACGCCGACGCCACGCGCGTGGAGGTCGACCTGCGCCGCGGCCGCGACGCGCTGCACATGACGATCGTCAACGACGGCGTGCGCGCCGGCGAGCGCCGCGGCGGGGCGGGCGTGGGCCTGCGCCTGTGCGCGATGGAGGCGCTGCGCGACGGCGGCGCGCTGGAGTTCGGGTCCAAGGGCACGGACCGCTGGCGCGTCCGCCTGACACTGCCCCTGCCACCGCCATGAGACGCCACTACGACAAGCTGCGGGTCCTGATCGTCGACGACCACGAGGTCGTGCACTGGGGTCTGCGCGCGCTGCTGTCCAGCCAGGAGTGGGTCGAGCGCTGCCTCGTCGCCTCCACGGCCGAGGCCGCGCTGGAGATGACCGAGCGCTACGAGCCGCACGTCGCGCTCATCGACCTGTTCCTCGGCGACGCGTCCGGCGCCGAGCTGTGCCGCGAGGTGCGCAAGCGCTCGCCGATCACCAACGTCCTGCTGTTCTCGGGCTCCGGGCGCATGTCGGCCGCCGCCGCACGCGCCGCCGGCGCCTCGGGCTTCGTGTCCAAGGGCCTGGGCGCCCGCGACGTGATGTCGGCGATCCGCGTCATCGGCCTGGGCGGCCAGGTGTTCGGGGAGGACGACTCGGCCGCCGAGGAGGCCCAGCCGCTGACCGAGCGCGAGCGCGAGGTCCTGGCGCTCGTGGCGACCGGCGCCACCAACCGCGAGATCGCCGCCGAGCTGCACCTCAGCCCGCACACGGTCAAGGACTACACCCGCAACGTCTTCCGCAAGCTCGAGGTGCGCAACCGCGCCGAGGCCGTCCAGCGCGCCCAGCGCCTCGGCCTGCTGGCGTGACCGGCGGCCGCCCGCGGGTAGCCTCTGGCGCGATGCGCTGCGGGGCGGCATTGCTGGCGACGATGCTGGTGGCGGCCGTCGTCGCCTGCGGATCGGACTCCGAGGACGCGCCCGCCCGCGCCACCGGCCAGCCCGCGACCGCGGCCCCGGCGCCCACCGGCGAGGGCCACGACCGCGAGGGCGGCGCGAGCGCGACCGCCGCCGCGCGCGGCGTCCGGCTCGTCGAGGTCGGCCGCTTCGCCGAGCCCGTCGCGCTGGCCGCGCCGCCCGGCGACCGCCGGCGCGTGTTCGTCGTCGAGCAGGCCGGGCGCATCCGCGTCGTGCGCGACGGCCGGGTCCTCGACCGGCCGTTCCTCGACATCCGCGACGACGTCGTCGCCGGCGGCGAGCAGGGCCTCCTGGGCCTGGCCTTCGCGCCCGACTACGCCACCTCCGGCCGCTTCTACGTGTACTACACGGCCGCCGGCAGCGGGACGAACACCGTCGCCGAGCTCCGCGCCGCCGGCCCCGAGCGCGCCGACCCGTCCTCGCGCCGCATCCTGATCGCCCAGCGCGACGACGAGAGCAACCACAACGGCGGCCAGCTCGCGTTCGGCCCCGACGGCCTGCTCTACATCGGGATGGGCGACGGCGGCGGCGCCGACGACCGGCACGGCGCCCGCGGCAACGGCCAGGACCTCGGCACGCTGCTGGGCAAGATCCTGCGCATCGACCCGACGCCGTCGGACTCGCGGCCGTACACGATCCCGCCCGACAACCCGTTCGTCGGCCGGCCGGGCGCGCGCCCGGAGATCTACGCGTACGGGCTGCGCAACCCGTGGCGGTTCTCGTTCGACCGCTCCACCGGCGCGATCGCGATCGCCGACGTCGGCCAGAACGCGGTCGAGGAGATCGACTACCTGCCGCGCGGGAGGGCCCGCGGCGCGAACTTCGGCTGGCGCCCGTGGGAGGGCGATCGCCGCAACTTCGACGAGCCCGCGCCCGGCCACGTCCGCCCGGTGCTGACGAAGACCCACGACGACGGCTGGTGCTCGATCACCGGCGGCTACGTCGTGCGCGACCGCGGCGTCCCCGCGCTGCGCGGCCGCTACGTGTACGGCGACTTCTGCCTCGGCCAGCTGCGCTCGGTGCGCCTGAGCCCGGGCCGCGCGCGCGGCGACCGCGCGATCCGGGGCGTGCCGCGGGTCCCGAACCTCTCGTCGTTCGGCGAGGACGCCCGCGGCCGGGTGTACGTCCTCTCGCTCGACGGCCCGGTCCACCGCTTCGCGGCGCGATGATCGCCGGCGTCGACATCGCGCTCGTGCGGGCCGACAACCCCGGTCCGCTGTCGCTGAGCGGGACGAACACGTGGCTCCTGGGCCGCGATCCCTGCTGGATCGTCGATCCGGGGCCGGCGCTCGACGCGCACCTGGACGCGATCGCCGCCGCGGCGGCGCTGCGCGGCGGTGTGGGCGGGATCGCGCTGACCCACGACCACATCGACCACGTCGAGGGTCTCCCGGGGCTGCTGGAGCGGGTCGGCGACGTGCCCGTCGCGCGCGACGGCGAGCTCGGCCCGCTGCGCGCGCTCCCCACGCCCGGGCACTCGCCCGACTCGGTCACCTGGATCGCCGGCGCGGCCGCGTTCACCGGCGACACGGTGCTGGGCGAGGGCAGCGTGTTCGTGTCCGGCCAGCTCGGGGAGTACCTCGACGCGCTCGAGCGCCTTCGCGCGCTGCGTCCGGCGCTGCTGCTGCCCGGCCACGGCGACCCGGTCACCGATCCGGCCGCGCGCATCGGCGAGCTGATCGCGCACCGGCTCGAGCGCGAGCGCCGGCTGCTGGCCGCGCTGGACCGCGGGGCGCGCACGGTCGACGAGCTGCTCCACGACGCGTGGAGCGACGCGCCCCCGGCGCTGCGTCCGGCGGCTGCGGTGACGCTGGCCGCGCATCTCGACAAGCTGGAGCGCGAGGGGCGGCTGCCCGCGGGCGTCGAGCGCCCCGAGCGCCCCTTCTAGCGCGAGGCGGGCGGGGCGGCCGCGCCGGTGGCGGCGGCCGCGGCGGCGCCGTCGCTCGTGCCGCCGGCGACGGCGGGCGGCGCGGACGGGAGGGGCGCGGCCGTGGCGGGCGCGCCCGTGCCGGTCGTCGTGCCGGCGGTGGTCGCAGCCGTCGCGGCCTGCGGAGCCGGCGTGGCCGTGGCCGCCGGGGCCGGCGCGGTGGACGGCAGCGGCGGCACGACGGCGGACGACGGATCCTCCGACGGCGCGACGGCGCCGCCGGTCACGTTCCCCGTGGGCGCGGTCGCGGCCGGGCCCGGCGCCGGCAGGTACACCTCGTCGTCGGGCGTCAGCGGACGCGCCTGGTGCTCGGCCGCGCCGGCCGCCGCGCTGGCGAGGACGTCGCCGGAGCGGGCGCGCGCCCGGCGGCGCTCGGCGCGCGTCTTCGCCGCGGCGGGCGCGGGGGCGGCCTTCGCCGCCGCGGGGGTCGCGGTGAGGGGCTCGAGCGGCGAGCGCGCCAGCATCGCGCCGCCGGACGACGCCGCGACCGCGGCGCCCTTCCCGCTCGACCGCTCGACCGCGGGCTGGCCGCCGATCGCCGCGGGCAGCGACCCGACGTAGCGCTTCACCGTGCTCTCGAGGTTGCCGGCCGCGCCGGTCACGAGCGCCGCCGAGCACACGATCGCCGCCACCTTGCAGGCCGTCGCGGTCGCCGCCCCGCCGCCCACGACGGCCGCGCCGCCGCCGAACACGGCGCCGCCGCCGGCCGCGGCGCCGCCCGCGCCGCCGCCGATGCCCAGGACCTTGGCGACGAGTCCGAACGGCCCGGACGAGGGGGTGAGGGCGCTGAGGCCGCGCTGCACGGCCCGCAGCTCGGTGCGGTAGGCGCGGCAGCCGGCGCAGTCGCGCAGGTGCCGGCGCGCCTTGCCGCTGGCGCGGACGCCGCGGTCGTAGGAGGCCATCAGGTCGTTGCGGATCTCGGCGCACGCGGTGTCGCGCGCCTCGATCGCCTCGACGAGGCCGATCCGCGCGCGCACGAGCAGCGACTTGACCGCCGGGACCGTGACGTCGAGCGCGTCGGCGAGCTCCTGGTAGCTGAGCCCGTCCATCTCCCGCATGAGCAGCGCGGAGCGCTGCGCCTGGGGCAGGCGCTGGACGTCCTCGACGAGGCGGCGCAGGTCCTCGCGGCGCTGGCTCTCCTCGATCGGGTCGCGCAGCGGGGCCCGCGACAGGTCGAACACGTCGGCGTGCGCGGGGACGGGCCGGCGCAGCTGGTCGATGCAGCGGTTGTGGGCCACGCGGTAGAGCCAGGCGCGCAGCGACACGGGGCGGTCGTTGGCGCGCAGCGCCGCGTACGCGCGCAGGAACACGTCCTGCAGCGCGTCCTCGGCGTCCTGACGCGAGCCTCCGAGCATCTGCCGCGTGTAGGCGAACAGACGCTGGCGGTAGCGGTCGAAGATGACCTGGAACGCGTCGTCGTTGCCCGCCCGGAACAGCGCGACGAGCTGCTCGTCGGAGCGCAGTCGCAGCAGCGGCGCCGCGATCGAGATCCGACTGAGGCCTGCTGGTGCTTGGAGTGCGCCGGCTTCCACGATGGCTCCGTTCCGGCGACTCTAACCCCTCAGGACCACGGAAGTTGCACGCGGCGCGCCGGCCCGGGTCAGGACAGCGACGCCATCACGTGCTTGACGACCGTGTAGTCCTCCAGCGAGTACATCGACAGGTCCTTGCCGTAGCCGCTCTGCTTGAAGCCGCCGTGGGGCATCTCGGAGGCCAGCGGGATGTGGTCGTTGATCCACACGCACCCGAAGCGCAGCGCCTTGCTGACGCGCAGCGCGCGGCCCACGTCGCGGGTCCACACCGACGACGCCAGGCCGTACGGCGTGCCGTTGGCCCAGGCGATCGCCTCGGCCTCGTCGCTGAAGCGCTGGACGGTGATGACCGGCCCGAAGATCTCGCGCTGGATCATCTCGTCGTCCTGGTCGAGGTTCGCCACGACGGTCGGCTCGACGAAGAACCCGGGCAGGTCCGGGTGCCCGCCGCCGGTCACGATCTCGGCCTTGGACGGCTTGCGCTGGAGGAACCCGTCGATGCGCTCGCGCTGGCGGGCGGAGTTGACGGGGCCGAGCGTCGTGTCGGGGCTCATGGTGTCGCCCATCACGTAGCCCTTGGCCTGCTCGGCCAGGCCGGCGACGACGTCGTCGTAGACCTTCGCGCTCGCGAGCACGCGGGTGGCGGCCGTGCAGTCCTGGCCGGCGTTGTAGAGGCCGGTGCCCGCGATCGTCTCCATCGCGGTCTCCATGTCGACGTCGTCGAACACGATGACCGGCGCCTTGCCGCCCAGCTCGAGGTGCACCCGCTTCAGCGTCCGCGCGGCGTGCTCGGCGATCCACTTGCCGGTCTCGACGGAGCCGGTGAGCGACACCATGTCGACGTCGTCGTGCTCGACGATCGCGGCGCCGGCCTCGTTGCCGCCGGCGATGACGTTCAGCACGCCCTTGGGGAAGATGTCGGCGGCCAGCTCGGCGAGCTTCAGCGTCGTCAGCGGCGTCGTCGGCGCCGGCTTCAGCACGACCGTGTTGCCGGTCGCCAGCGCGGGGCCGATCTTCCACACGGCCATCATCAGCGGGTAGTTCCACGGGGTGATCTGGCCGATCACGCCGACGGGCTCGCGGCGGACGAACGACGTGTAGCCCTCGAGGTACTCGCCGGCCGCCTTGCCCTCGAGCAGGCGCGCCGCCCCCGCGAAGAAGCGCAGGTTGTCGACCATCGCGCCGATCTCGTCGTCCTTGACGGCCTGCAGCGGCTTGCCGGCGTTGCGCGCCTCGAGCTCGGCGATCTCGTCGCCGTGCTCCTCGAGCGCGTCGGCGAGCTTGAGCAGCGCGGCCTGGCGCTCCATCGGCGTCGTGTTCATCCAGCCGTCGAACGCGGCGCGCGCCGCGGCGACCGCGCGGTCGACGTCGGCCTGCGTGGAGCTGGGCGCCTGGGCGATCTCCTCGCCGGTCGCCGGGTTGAGCACCGCATCGGTGCGCCCCTCGGCCGGGTCGACGAAGGCGCCGTCGATGAAGTTCTGGAGCGTGGGCGTCGCGGTCGTGCTCATGGGGCGAACGTATCAGTCATCGCAAGGGATTTGAACGCGGTTCGGACCCGGCGGCCCGGCTGGCCCGGTAGGCGGGCCGTCGGAGGTCGCTGAACGGACCGGTCAGGCGCAGGTCCGGGGCGGTGTTGAACGGGTCGAAGCGCGGCGGATCGTCCTCGGCGCCCAGCGGCGCGCCCAGGCGCAGCTCGCCCCACGGCGCGCCCCAGCGCCGGCCCGGCTTCGCGCTCACCAGCGCGAAGCGCCCGTCGCCGCGGGCCAGCAGGCCGATCACGAACCGGTGGCCGGCGTGCTCGAACGGCAGGATCGTGCTGAGCTCGCCCCGCAGGCGCCGGGCGGGCCGCAGCAGGTGACGGCCCCACGTCGCGGACAGCAGCAGATCCTGGTGGCGGCTCGGCCCCAGGTGGTCGGGCAGGCGGATCGCGACGCCGTGCACGTCGGGCAGCGGGGGCCGCAGCCCGACGGCGCGCGACAGCCGCACGACGACGTCGACGCGGCGGCCGGGCCCCAGCGGCGGCGGGGCGCCGGGGCCCAGGTCGAGGGTTCCCGCGTACGCGCGCCCGCGCGGATGCAGCGCGTGGCGCCCTCCGCGCAGGCGGGCCAGGGCGCCGAACAGCGCCGCGGTCGGTGCGTCGAGCGACATGGTGGCCGTCTACCCGCGTAGGCTCTCGCGCCCACCATGACGGAGCCGTCGCCCTTTCCGCCGATCGCCGACTACGCGTTCCTGTCGGACTGCCACACCGGGGCGCTCGTGGCGCCCGACGGCTCGGTCGAGTGGCTGTGCCTGCCCTGGTTCGACAGCCCGAGCGCGTTCAGCGCGCTGCTGGACCGCGGCGCGGGCGCGTTCCGCGTCGGCCCGTACGGCACCGCCGTGCCCGCCGCGCGCCGCTACGAGCCGGGCACGAACGTGCTCGAGACGACGTGGATGACGCGGGGCGGCTGGCTCGTCGTCCGCGACGCGCTCACGATCGGGCCCTGGCGCGACGACGACGAGTCCGCCACGCACGTGCGCCCGCCGACCGACAACGACGCCGAGCGGATGCTCGTGCGCACGATCGAGTGCACGTACGGCGAGGTGCACGTCGAGGTCGTCTGCGAGCCCCAGTTCGAGTACGGCTCGGTCGCCTCGAGCTGGGCGGCCGAGCCGGTCGAGGGCGGCTGCACGTCGTTCGTCACGACCAGCGGCGGCGAGCCGCCGCTGCGCCTCACCAGCGACCTGCGCTGCGGCGTCGAGGGCGACCGCGTCCGCGCCCGCCACGTGATGCGCGAGGGCGAGCGCGCGTTCGTCGCGCTGTCGTGGCGCGGCGACGACGACGTGCCGCGCAGCGCCGAGGACGCGTGGGCGCGGATCGACCGCACCCGCCACTTCTGGCGGCGCTGGCTGGAGAGCGGCGACTTCCCCGACCATCCGTGGCGCGAGTACCTGCAGCGCTCCGCGCTCGTGCTGAAGGGCCTGACGTTCCAGCCGACCGGCGCGCTCGTGGCGGCGCTGACCACCTCCCTGCCCGAGACGCCCGGCGGCGAGCGCAACTGGGACTACCGCTACTGCTGGATGCGCGATGCCGCGTTCACGCTGTGGGGCCTGCACGCGCTCGGCATGGACTGGGAGGCCGAGGACTTCATGCAGTACGTCGCCGACCTGGAGCGCAACGAGGACGGCTCCCTGCAGATCATGTACGGCATCCGCGGCCAGAAGGACCTGGCCGAGTCGACGCTCGACCACCTGAAGGGCTACGAGGGCGCCCGGCCCGTGCGGATCGGCAACGGCGCGTTCGACCAACGCCAGAACGACGTCTACGGCGCGGTGCTGGACTCCGTCTACATCCACACGCGCGCGACCGACCACATCCCGGAGCGGCTGTGGCCGGTGCTCGTCGACCAGGTCGAGGCGGCCGCGCGCGTGTGGCGCGAGCCCGACCAGGGGATCTGGGAGGCCCGCGGCGAGCCGCAGCACTACGTCTCCTCGAAGGTCATGTGCTGGGTGGCGCTCGACCGCGGCGCGGCGCTGGCCCGCCTGCGCGGCGACGAGGACCTCGCGGGACGCTGGACGGCGATCGCCGACGAGATCAAGGCCGACGTGCTCGCCAACGGGGTCAGCGAGCGGGGCGTGTTCCGCCAGCACTACGGCACCGACGCGCTCGACGCCTCGACGCTGCTGATCCCGCTGCAGCGGTTCCTGCCCGGCGACGACGAGCGCGTGCGCGCGACGGCGATGGCGATCGCCGAGGAGCTGACCGAGAACGGGCTTGTGCTGCGCTACCGGGTCGACGAGACCGACGACGGGCTCCACGGGCGCGAGGGCACGTTCCTCATCTGCTCGTTCTGGCTCGTCAGCGTGCTCAGCGAGATCGGCGAGCGCGAGCGGGCGCGGGCGCTGTGCGGCCGGCTGCTGTCGTACGCCGGGCCGCTGAAGCTGTACGCCGAGGAGCTGGATGCCGACAGCGGCCGCCACCTGGGCAACTACCCGCAGGCGTTCACGCACCTGGCGCTCATCAACGCGGTGTCGCACGTGATCGCCGACGAGGCGAGCGGCGCCTGACGCCCGCCTCGCGTCGCGTCGCGTTTGAGGCGCGCGCGACCTGGGAAGCGGGGCCGCCATGAAGCTGCTCGTTCTCGCCGACGAACCGGTCGACGCCGACGGCGTGCGTGCGGCCCTGCAGGCCCAGCCGGAGCTCGACGACGCCCGCGTGCTCGTCGTGACGCCGGCGCGCAACGCGTCGAAGCTGGCGTTCTGGATGTCCGACAGCGACGAGGCGATCGGCGAGGCGCGCGACGTCGAGGAGGAGACGGTCGCGGCGCTGCGGGCCGAGGGCGTGCAGGCGCGCGGCGAGGTCGGGGAGAGCGAGCCGATGCTGGCGCTCACCGACGCCGTGACCACGTTCGCTCCCGACCTCATCCTGCTGCTGAGCGGGGACGACGACTTCGCCGCCGACGCGCGCGGCCGCTTCGGGGCGCGCGTCGTGCGCGGCTGAGCCCGCCCGCGCCGCAGCGCGCCGCAGGCGGGCGTAGGGTCCGGGCATGGCGCAGCCGGACACCGCCGCGAACCTCGCCACCGACCGGGTCCCGACCGCCGCTCCGGACGATGCGGCGGACGACGTGCGGGCGGCCGTCGCGGGCCGCGCCCACGACGAGGCCGGGGCGGTGGCCGTCGTCGACGGGGGCGTCCTCGCCGGCCTCGTCCCGCTCGAGCGCCTGCTGGCCGCGGCCCCCGCCACGCCGGTGGGGGAGCTGATGGACGCCGATCCGCCCGTGGTGGCGGCCGACGCCGATCCGCGGCGCGCCGCCTGGACGGCGGCCGCGCACGGGCAGGCGACGATCGCGGTCGTCGGCGCCGACGGCCGCTTCCGCGGGCTGATCCCGCCGCCCCGCCTGCTCAGCGTCCTGAGCGCCGCGCACGACGAGGACCTGGCGCGGATCGGCGGCTACCTGGCGGGCGCGGCGCAGGCCCGCGACGCCGCCCGGGAGCCGGTGGCGCGCCGCCTGTGGCACCGGCTCCCGTGGCTCCTGATCGGCCTCGTCGGCGCGATGGCGTCGGCGGCGATCGTGGGCGCGTTCGAGGAGCAGCTCGAGCGCAAGGTGCTGCTCGCGTTCTTCGTCCCCGGCGTCGTGTACATGGCCGACGCGGTGGGCACGCAGACCGAGACGGTCCTCATCCGCGGGCTGGCGGCCGGGGTGGGCGTGCGCTCGGTGCTGCGGCGCGAGGTGCTCACCGGCATCGTGGTGGGGGCGGTGATGGCGGTCGCGTTCCTCGTCTTCGCGCTCGTCGTCTGGGGCGACGGCGAGGTCGCGGCCGCGGTCGCGCTCTCGCTGCTGGCGAGCTGCTCGATCGCGACGCTCGTGGCGATGGTGCTGCCGTGGGCGTTCCACCGGCTCGGCATCGACCCGGCGTTCGGCTCCGGACCGCTGGCGACGGTGGTGCAGGACCTGCTGTCGATCGCGGTGTACTTCGCGGTCGCGCTGGCGGTCGTCGGCTGAGGCGTCAGCGCTCGAGGTCGGCCCGGGCCGCCTCGACGGTCTCCTGGAGCGTCGTGCGGGCGTTGTGGCGCGGGCGCCAGCGCAGCTCGCGCCGCGCCTTGGCCGTGCTCATGATCACCGGCGCGCGCAGCGCCTCGATCCAGCGCGCCTCGTCGGGGACGAACGGCAGGCGCGCGAGGATCTCGGCGGTCGCGTCGACCGCGAGCTCCGGCACCGGGACGCTGTACCAGCGCAGCGCGTCGGCGAGGTCGCCGACCGTCACCGTGCCGGGCCCCGCGACGTTGTAGGCGCCCGGCGCGCCGCGGCCGAGCACGGCGGCGCGCAGCGCGGTGGCCGCGTCGTCGTGGTGGACGAGCTGGAAGGGGATGCCCGGGTCGGGCAGCACCGGCTTGAGGACGGGGACGCTGTCGAACAGCGCGCGCACGGCCCGCGGCAGGTGCCCGGCCAGGCGGATGTACGGCAGCTCCTGCACGAGCATCGGCGCGTCGGGCCCGCCGACGATGCAGGGCCGCAGCACGTACGCGTCGATCGACTGCCCGGCGGTGATCTCGGCCAGCGCCGCCTCGACGGCGGCCTTGTGGCGCGAGTACGGGTGGCGGTCGCTGGGGCGCACCGGCACGTCCTCGGTGAGCGGCGACGGGTTGTCCTCGTGGAACCCGTAGGCGGCGACCGACGACGCGTACACGAGCCGCTTCGCCTGCGCCTCGACGGCGGCGCGGAAGACCGTGCGCGAGCCCTCGAGGTTGACCGCCTCGCTGTCCTGCGACCCGGCCATGATCACGAACGCCAGGTGCACGACGACGTCGGCGCCGGCCACGAGCGCGGCGACGTCCTCGGGCGACGTCACGTCGCCGCGGCGGAAGCGGACCTTGCGCAGCCCGTCGGCGGCCGGATCGTAGGGGCGGCGGGCCATCGCCTCGACCCGCCCCACCTCGCGGGCCCGCTCGAGCGCCCGCAGCAGCGGCCGGCCGAGATCGCCCGTGGCACCGGTCACCGCGACGGTCAGCGCCATCGCCCTCAGTACTCCGGGTCGCCGGGCAGGACGATGCGGGCGTGCTCGCCGGTGAGCAGCACGCGCGGCAGGACCGGGCGGATCTCGCTCGCGCGCGCGTGGTCGAGCACGGCGTCGGCGCTGGGGAAGGCGGTCAGCTGCTCGAGGTGCTTGATCGTCGGGAACACGAGCAACAGCTCGCCGCGGGCGTGGGCGTCGAGCGCCTGCTGCGGCGCGAACCAGTCCAGCGCGACGCACTCGCCGCCGTCGACGCCGGGGGTGGCGTCCGGCGGCAGCGCCGTCACGTAGAAGCGCGTGTCGAAGCGGACCTTCACGAGCGCCGGCGTGATCCAGCGGCTGAACGGCACGAGCGCGCCGGGATCGACCTCGATCGCCGCCTCCTCGCGCAGCTCGCGCGCCGCCGCGGCCTCGTCGCTCTCGCCCGGATCGACCGCGCCGCCGGGGAAGACCCAGGCGCCGCCCATGAAGCGCGACCGCGGGTTGCGCTGGACCAGGAGGATCTCGAGGCGCTCGGCGCCTCCCCGGACGACGATGACCGTCGAGGCCGGGCGCGGCGGCGTCTCGGTCCCCGTCTCGTTCAGCTCCTCCATCGTCCCGACGACGATACCGTTGCGGCCATGACCGAGACGAGCACGGCGCAGCAGTGGATCTGCGAATCCTGCGGGTTCATCTACGACCCGGCCGAGGGCGATCCTGATGGCGGCATCCCTCCAGGCACCGCGTTCGAGGACATTCCCGACACGTGGTTCTGCCCCGTCTGCGGGGCGCGCAAGCAGGACTTCGTCCCCTACGAGGACTGATCGGGTCGTGTCCGGCAAGGGCGCCAAGCGCGCCGCCAAGGACGGCCGTCTGAGGGCCCTGAGCCGGCTCGCCGAGCGTCTCGGCGGCGCGCGCCTGTGCTACGGGGAGCCGATCCGCGACGGCGGGCGCACGATCGTCCCCGTCGCGCGCGTGCGGGCCGCGGGCGGCGGCGGGTGGGGGAGCGAGCGGGGCGACGCCCGCACCGGCGGAGGCGGCGGAGGCGGCGGATCGCTGGACGCGCGCCCGGTCGGCTTCATCGAGATCGGGCCCGAGGGCACCCGCTTCGAGCCGATCGCCACCGTCGGCGCGCTGGAGCGGGCGCTGAAGGTCGCCGGCGCCGGGGCGGTGACGCTGGTCACCGCGGCGGCGGGGCTGCGCGCCGCGCGCGGGGCGCTGCGGGCCGGGCAGGCCGGCCGCCGCCTGCTGGGCCGGGGCGGCTGACCGGGTGGCCCAGCGAACCGCCTCGGGCAAGCTGTCGTCACGCATGCGGCTTCCCTCCGACCTGGCGCGCATCCAGCTCATCGCGTTCGTCGTCGGCATCTCGTCGCTCGGCAGCGAGATCGCGGCGGCGCGCCTGCTCGCCCCGTACTTCGGCGACTCGACGCTGATCTGGGCGAACACGATCGCCACGGTGCTCGTGGCGCTCTCGGTCGGCTACTGGGTCGGCGGGAAGGTCGCCGACCGCGACCCGACGCTGCACGGCCTGTGCCGCCTCGTGATGCTGGCGGCGGTCCTGATGGCGATCGTGCCGTTCGTCGCGCGGCCGTTCCTGAGCGAGGCGGTCGAGGCGCTCGACTCGATCGAGGCGGGCGCGTTCATCGGCTCGCTCATCGCGGTGCTCGTGCTCATCGCCGTGCCCGTGTTCATCCTCGGCATGGTGTCGCCGTACGCGGTGCGCCTGTCGGTGTCGACGGTCGACCAGGCGGGCACGGTCGCCGGGCGCCTCTACGCGATCTCGACGCTCGGCTCGCTCACCGGCACGTTCCTCAGCGCGCTGCTGCTGATCCCGTTCCTGGGCACGCGCCGCACGTTCCTGGTGATGGCGCTGTCGCTGGCGCTGGTCGCGACGCTCGGCCTCGCCCGCCGCTGGCTGGCCGCGCCCGTGGTCGTGATCGCGCTGCTGGCGCTGCCGACCGGCACGATCAAGGCGGCCGAGAACGGCGGCCGGCTGCTGGAGGAGGTCGAGACCGAGTACGGCTACGCGCGGGTCGTCGAGCGGCCGACCGGCGCGCGCTGGATGGAGCTCAACGAGGGCGAGGCGATCCACTCGCTGCTGCCGCCCGACCGCTCCTACCTGACCGGCGACTACTGGGACGAGCCGCTCGTGCTGCCGTTCGCGATCCGGTCCGCGGGCGATCCGCCCCGGCGGGTCGCGATCCTCGGCAACGCGGGCGGGACGATCGCGCGCGCCTACGGCCACTACTTCCCCGACACGCGCGTCGACGCGGTCGAGATCGACGGCAAGCTCACCGAGCTGGGGCGCAGGTGGTTCGACATGCGCGGCCCCAACCTGCACACCTACACCGACGACGCGCGCCCGTTCCTGCGCGCCACCGACGCCCGCTACGACCTGATCGTCGTCGACGCCTACCGCCAGCCCTACATCCCGTTCTACCTGACGACCCGCGAGTTCTTCGAGCTGTGCCGCGACCGCCTGAACCCGGGCGGCATGGTCGTCATCAACGTCGGCCACCCGGAGTCGTCCAACGAGCTCGAGCAGGTGCTCGGGCGCACGCTCGCCGCCGTCTTCCCGCACGTCGACCGCGATCCGGTGCAGCCGACGAACACGATGCTGGTCGCGGCCGTCGACGACATCTCCGCGGGACGCCTGCGCGCGGCCGCGCCGCTCCTCCCGGCCGACCTCGGCCCGGTCGCCGTCGCGGCCGCCGGCCGCCTCGAGCCGCGCCTCCCCGGCGGCCGGGTCTACACCGACGACCGGGCGCCGGTCGAGTGGCTCGTCGACGCGTCGATCCTGCAGGTCGCCGGCAGCGGCGAGCGGTAGTCGACCGGCGGGACGACTCCGGGCGGAGCCGTCCGGACCCGGCGCCGGCGACGCTACGCCGCGCGCGCGACCTCGAACTCGGCCTGGCCGTCGAACGGGCGGGCGGGCGAGGCGGGCGGCGGCGCCGGGAGCGGGTCGTCGGCGCCGTGCGTGGCCGCGACCGGCACGGCGGCGGCGGGACGGAACCCGGCGCGCAGCGCGGCCCGGCCCAGGACCTGGGCGGCCTCGCGCAGCTCGGCCTTCGTGTGGGAGGCCATGACGGACAGGCGCAGCCGCGCCGTCCCGGTCACGACGCTCGGCGGGCCGAGCGCCTCGGCGAACACGCCGCCCTCGAGCGCGGCGTCGCGGATCCGCAGCGCGAGGCCGGCGTCGCCGACGACGATCGGCACGATCTGGGTCGTCGACCCGGCCGTCTCGAAGCCCTCGCGCGCCAGCTCGGCGCGCAGCGCCTCGGCGTTGGCCTGCAGCTTGTCGACCCGGTGGGGCTGCTCGAGGAGCAGGTCGAGCGCGGCCAGCGCGCCCGCGACCGCCGGCGGCGGCGGTGCGGTCGACGCCACGAGGGTCCGCGAGCGGTTGGCCAGGAATCGGGCGGTGGTCGCGTCGCACGCCGCGTACGCGCCGTAGGAGCCCAGCGCCTTGGCGAGCGACCCAATGACCACGTCGACCTCGCCCTCGAGGCCGGCCTCGGCGACCGCGCCGCGGCCGCCCGGGCCCAGGCAGCCGATCGCGTGCGCCTCGTCGACGACGGTCCGCGCGCCGTGGCGCTGCGCCAGGTCGACGAGCTCCTCGAGCGGCGCGACGTCGCCCTCGGTGGCGAACACGGCGTCGGTCACGACGAGCGTCGGACGCCCGGCCGCCTCGTCGAGCAGCGCCGCGAGGTGGTCCATGTCGCCGTGCCCGTACACGCGCGTGTCGGCGCCGGCGAGCGCGCAGCCGTCGAGCAGCGCGGCGTGGCTGAGCTCGTCGCACAGGACGACGGTGCCGGGCTCGGCCAGCGCCCCGACGACGCCCATCGAGGCGAGGTAGCCGGAGCCGTAGAGCAGCGCGGCGCCGCTGCCGTGGAAGGCCGCCAGTCGCTCCTCGAGGCGGCGGTGGATCGTCATCGTGCCGCTGACGAGCCGCGAGCCGCCGGCGCCCACGCCCCACCGCATCGCGGCGTCGGCCGCCGCCTCGCGCACGCGCGGGTGATCCGCCAGCCCGAGGTGGTTGCTCGAGCACAGCAGCAGGACCGGCTTGCCGTCGAGGACGACGCGCGGCCCCTGCGGTCCGCTCACCAGGCGCATGCGGCGATAGAGGCCGAGCCCCTTCAGCTCGTCCAGTCGCTGCTCCAGATCCATCGAGACCTCTCCCTCGTGGTCAGCCGTGCCACCGCGGGTGGTGGCGGATCTGCTGAGGCTGCATGCCCGGGCAGCGTAGGCGGAGCGTCGGACCGAACCGCGCCGCCGCCCCGCGGTCAGCGCTCGGCGGGGGCGAGCGCCCCCGCCGGCGCCTCGCCGCGCCGCTCGTGGCGCGGGAGGGCGAGCGCGATCAGGGCGGCCACCGCGGCGCCGCCCGCGCCGACGAGGAACGCGACGCGGAAGCCGGCGTCGCCGGGCATGCCGCTCGCGAGCACGTGGCCGGTCAGGATCGCCGCCGACACCTGGGAGCCGAGCGAGCCGCCGACGTTGCGGAAGATCGTGTTCACGCCGGTGGCCTCGCCGGTCTCGTGGCCGTCGACCGCGTCGACGATGAGGTTCGGCAGGGCGGCGAACGCGAAGCCGACGCCGACGTTGAGCACCATGCTCCAGACGATCAGCTGCAGCGCGCTGTCGTGCAGGACCGCCAGGCCGACGAGGCCGGCGATCGCCACCAGGCAGCCGATGACCAGCGGCAGCTTGGAGCCGCGCCGCTCGCCGATGCGCCCGGCGACCGGTGCCACGAAGAGCATGAGGATGCCGCCGGGCGCCAGCAGCAGCCCGGCCTCCGTCGGGTCCATCCCCAGGCCGACCTCGCCGCCCTTGGGCAGCTCGGCGAGCTGGGGCACGAGGATGAACGTGCCGAACAGCCCGAACCCGACCAGCAGCGTGGCCAGGTTCGTCATCAGCACGGGGCGGCGGGAGAGCGTCGCCATGTTGACGAGCGGCTGCGGGTGGCGGCGCTCGAACGCGGCGAACGCCGCGAGCACGACCGCGCCGGCCGCGACCAGGCCCAGCGTCGTCGCCGACCCCCAGCCCCAGTCGTTGGCGCGCGAGATCGCGATCAGCACGCACGTCAGCCCCGCGCCCATGACGATGGCGCCGACGAGGTCGACGCGCCCGGGCGTGCGGACCGGCGACTCCGGCACGAAGCGGATCGTCGTGACGGTCGCGACCACGCCCATCGCGGCCGAGATCCAGAAGATCCACTGGAACCCGGTGTGCTCGGCGAGGAAGCCGCCGAGCGGGAGGCCGATCGCGCCGCCGATGCCGGCGATCGCCCCGAGCATGGCGATCCCGGTGGCGACGTTGTCGCGCGGGAACTCGTCGCGCACGATCCCGAACGACAGCGGGAACACGCCGCCGCCGATGCCCTGCAGCGCGCGCCCGACGACCATCGGCGCCAGCGAGTCGCTCAGGGCGCAGACGATCGAGCCGGCCGCGAACGCGACGAGCGAGATGGCCAGGAAGCGCTCCTTGCCGAACATGTCGCCGAGGCGGCCCATCACCGGGGTCGCGATCGACGCGGCCAGGAAGTAGCCGGTGACCATCCACGTGATGTCGGTGGTCGAGACGGCGAACTCGGCCTGGATGGAGGCCAGGGCGGGGACGACGGTCGTCTGCGCGAGCGCGTAGGCGAGCGCGCCGACCCCGAGGATCAGCAGCGTGCGGTGGTGGTGCTGGCGCGCGGCGGCGGCGGGGGCGTGGGACATGGAAGCGAAGTGGTCGCTTCGGTTTGCGACCGGGGCAGCCTAGCAGCTAACCGGAGTGCCGGCTCCGGTTTGGGCGGTATGGTTGGGCGCATGGCTCCCACCGCGTCCGCCGGCGACGCGCCCGCGCGGCCGTCCCGCCGCGACGCGGTGCGCAACCGCGCTCTGCTCGTGGCCGCCGCCGCCGACGCGTTCCGCGAGGAGGGCCTCGACGTCGGCGTCGACGCGATCGCCCGCCGCGCCGGCGTCGGGGTCGCGACGCTGTACCGCCACTTCCCGGCCAAGGGCGACCTCGTGCTCGCGGTCACCGAGGCGCTCGTCGACGCGTTCGCGGAGGCGACGCGCCAGGCGCTCGCCGACGGCGACCACGGCGCGCTCGAGGCGGCGATGCGCCACTCGCTCGCCCAGCAGCGCGAGAACCGCGGCTTCTTCGACGCCCTCGCCCAGCGCCCGCGCGACCCGCGGCTGCGCGAGCGCCTCGCCGCCCGCGTGACGCCGGTCCTCGAGGACCTCGCCGCCGCCGCGCACCGCAGCGGCGAGCTGCGCGAGGACCTCGGCGCCGCCGACCTGCTCGTCGTCCTGCGGATGCTCGGCGCGGCCGGGGCGGCGGCGCCCGACCCCGAGCGCTACCTGGCGCTGCTCCTGCGCGGCATGGCGCCGGATCCGGCCGGCGCCTGAGCCCGCCTCAGCGGCCCTTCCACCTCGCCGGCCGCTTCTGCGCGAACGCGCGCACGCCCTCGCGCAGGTCCTCGGACTCGAAGCACGCCCGGCGCAGCTCGATCAGCTCGCGCTCCACGTCGGGGTCCAGCGCGGCGCTCGCCGCCAGCAGCTCGCGCAGCACGCGCTTGTTGCCGGCGATCGACAGCGGCGCGTTCGACGCCAGCTCGGTGGCGACGTCGAGCGCGGTCTCGGCCAGCTCGTGCTCGCCGACGACGTCGTTGACCAGCCCCCAGGCCAGCGCCGTGCGCGCGTCGATGTTGCGTCCCAGCAGGAACAGCTCGCGCGTCCGCGGCTCGCCGATCGCGCTCAGGAACTTGCGCAGCCCGGTGTGCGAGTACACGAGCCCGAGCTTGGCCGGCGGCATCCCCAGCAGGATCCCCTCGCGGGCGATCCGCAGGTCGCAGGAGATCGCCAGCTCCAGGCCGCCGCCGATCGCGTGGCCCGACAGCGCCGCGACCGTCGCGTACGGGTAGGCCTCCAGCGCCTGGATCGCCGCGGTGAACGGGTGCGCGACGAGCTTCTCGGCCTCCTCGGCGAACACGTCGTCGGGGATCTCGCCGATGTCGTAGCCCGACGAGAACATCCCCTGCGTGCCCGTCAGGATCACGCAGCGAGCGTCCAGCCCGGTCAGCAGCTCGGCCAGGCGGTCGAGGATCGCGTGGTCGAGCGCGTTGCGCTTCTCCGGGTTGGAGATCGTGAGCCGGACGACGCCGTCGGCCGGCTCGTCGACGAGGACCTCGCCCACTACTCCAGCACGACGAGGGTGTCGCCCTCCGACACCGCCTGCCCCTCGGCGCAGCGGATCTCCCTGACGACCCCGGCGTCCTCGGCCTCGACCGGCATCTCCATCTTCATCGACTCGAGGATGACGACCGTGTCCCCCTCGGAGACCTCGTCTCCGACGGCGACCTCGATCTTCCACACGGTGCCCGTGATGTGGGCTTCGACGTCGGGCAACAGGACCTCCGGACGGGATGGGACGGCGCGGTGCTGGCACGATACCCGCCGTCATGCCCGCACGGCCCCCCGTCGTCCTGATCGCCGCCCGCGACGAGGCGCAGCGCCTCCCCGCGACGCTGTGCGCGCTGCGCGCGGCGCTGCCCGGCGCGCGCATCGTCGTCGCCGACGACGGCTCGCACGACGCGACCGCGACCGTCGCGCGCGACGCGGGCGCCGAGGTGGTCCGCAGCGAGCGACCGCTCGGCAAGGGCGGGGCCGCGACGCTGGCCGCGCGCGCGGTGCTCGACGCCACGACCGCGCCGGACCCGCCGATCGTGCTGCTGTGCGACGCCGACCTCGGCCAGAGCGCCGGGCGGCTGAGCGCGCTCGTCGACGCGGTCGACCGCGGCGAGGCCGACCTGGCGATCGCCGTGTTCGCGCGACGGGTGGGCGGCGGCTTCGGCCTGGCGGTGGGCGCCGCGCGCCGCGCGATCGCCCGCCTGTGCGGCCTGCGGCTCGAGGCTCCGCTGTCGGGCCAGCGCGCGATGCGCGGCGAGGTGCTCGCCTGCGTGACGCCGTTCGCCGACGGGTTCGGGATGGAGGTCGGCATGACGGTCGACGCCGCCCGCGCCGGGTTTCGCGTGCGCGAGCTGCCGCTCGAGCTCGAGCACCGCGCGACCGGCCGCAGCCTGCGCGGGTTCCTGCACCGCGGGCGCCAGCTGCGTGACCTGCTCGCGGCCGCCTGGCGGCGCCGGTAGCGGTTCTACCGCCGGTCGAGCGAGGTTCCGACCGCCGGTCGGTGGGACCGTGTCCACCTTCGCCGTACCTTCCCGCCATGCACTCGGTCACCCGCAACGGACGTCCGGCAGGTCTCTCCTCCTCCGGCCGGGGTGACGTGTGCGCTTGGCGTGGCGACGGCCTGACCCACCGTCGCCGGCCACGGTGAGGGACCGGCCGGGGCGCTGAACGCCCGGGCGCTGGACGGGACAGCCAGCGTCCGGGCGGCCCCGGCCGGGAGCACCGCCCCGGTCATGGGATGATCCCGCCGCGATGCTGCTGGCGATCGACCAGGGGACGACCGGGACGACCTGCCTGGTGCTCGACGAGCACGGCGAGCCGATCGGCCGCGCCTACCGCGAGTTCGAGCAGCACTTCCCGCGGCCCGGCTGGGTCGAGCACGACCTCGCCGAGATCTGGACCGTGACGCGCGCGGTCGCCGACGCGGCGCTCGCCGACGCCGGCGCCGCCGAGGAGGAGCTCGCCGGGATCGGCATCACCAACCAGCGCGAGACCGTGTGCGCGTGGGATCCGGCGACCGGCGAGCCGCTGCACCGGGCGCTCGTCTGGCAGGACCGGCGCACCGCCGAGCGCTGCGACGAGCTGCGCCAGGCCGGCTACGAGCCGCTCGTGCGCGAGCGCACCGGCCTCGTCCTGGACCCGTACTTCTCGGCCACGAAGATCGAGTGGCTGCTGCGCCACGTCGACGGCCTGGCCCAGCGGGCGCGCGAGGGCCGCGCCGTGTTCGGCACCGTCGACGCGTGGCTCGTGTTCAAGCTCACCGGCGAGCTCGTCACCGACGCCTCCAACGCGTCGCGCACGCTGCTGTACGACATCCGCACGGGCGCGTGGGACGAGGAGCTGTGCGAGCTGTTCGGCGTCCCGATCCGGGCGCTGCCCGAGGTGCGCCCGAGCTCGGGCGAGGTGGGGCGCACCGCGGCGGGCGTCCCGGTCGCCGGGATCGCCGGCGACCAGCAGGCGGCGCTGTTCGGGCAGGCCTGCCTGGAGCCGGGCCTGGGCAAGAACACGTACGGCACCGGGTCGTTCGTGCTGCTGAACGCCGGCACGCGCACCCCGCCGGCGCCGCAGGGCCTGCTCACCACGGTCGCCTGGCGGATCGGCAACAGCACGACGTACGCGCTCGAGGCCTCGATCTTCGTCACCGGCGCCGCCGTGCAGTGGCTGCGCGACGGCCTCGGCATCATCGAGCAGGCCGCCGACACCGAGGCGCTCGCCGCGTCGCTGGACGGCAACGACGGCGTCTACTTCGTCCCGGCGCTGACCGGCCTCGGCTCCCCGCACTGGGACCCGTACGCGCGCGGGACGATCGTCGGGCTCACCCGCGGCACCGGGCGCGCGCACGTCGCCCGCGCGACCCTGGAGGCGATCGCCTACCAGGCCGTCGACGCCATCGACGCGATGGCCGCCGTCGGCGCCCCGCGCCTCACCGAGCTGAAGGCCGACGGCGCGGCGACCGCCAACCGCTGGCTCATGCAGTTCCAGGCCGACGTGCTCGGCGTGCCGGTCGTGGTGCCCGAGGTCAGCGAGACGACCGCGCTCGGGGCGGCCCTGCTGGCCGGCGTCGGCGTCGGGATGTGGACGCTCGACGGCGTGCAGCGCGGCTGGCGCGAGCGCGACCGCTACGAGCCGGCGATGGACGACGCGCGCCGCCGGGAGCTGCTCGACGGGTGGCATCAGGCGCTCGAGCGCGCCGCCGGACCAGCCCGGTAACCCGTCCTCGGCGGGCGGGTATGAAACGGGAGATGGGCGAGGAGCGACTGTCCGGGCTGAAGGAGCAGGTCTACCGGGACCCGCGGCCCGCCGAGTACTTCCAGCGGTTCCACGAGCGGGCGCGCACGCGCGAGCCCGACGCGATCTACGAGATCGCCCGCGTCCTCGCCACGATCGTCGGCTTCGTCGTGTTCCGGGCGCGCGCGATCGGCGCCGACAACGTCCCCGCGCGCGGGCCGGTGATCATCGCGCCCAACCACTTCTCGTTCATGGACCACTTCTTCGTCGGCATGTTCATCCGCCGGCGCGTGCGGTTCATGGCCAAGTCGCAGCTGTTCGCGCCGCCGATGCAGTGGATCTACGAGCACGGCGGCGCGTTCCCGGTCCGCCGCGGCCAGCGCGACGAGGAGGCGTTCATCACCGCCAAGGGGATCCTCGAGCGCGGCGGCTGCCTGACGATGTACCCCGAGGCCGGGCGCTCGCGCTCGGGCAAGCTGGCGAGCTCCGCCAAGCCGGGCGTCGGGCGGCTCGCGCTCGTCACCGGCGCTCCGGTCGTCCCGGTCGCGATCTTCGGCTCCCAGCGCGTGCGCAACTGGAAGAAGCTGCAGTTCCCCAAGGTCACCGTCCAGTACGGCGAGCCGCTGACCTTCCCGGTTGAGGCCGACCCGTCGCGCGAGCGCCAGCAGGAGGTCGCCGACGAGATCTTCGCGCACATCCGCGAGCTCTACACGGGCCTCGAGGAGCACGGCCCGCGCAGCATCGCCCAGCGCGTTCGCGAGCAGCAGCGCGCGATGCGGCGCGCCAAGCGCCGCCGCACCGCGCCCGCCTCCTGACTCGGCGATTGGGACCGCCGGAGCCTGGGGAGACCCAGGGTGATGCTCGTCGACGCCGAGACCCTCGAGGACGCCCTCGTCACCGACCTCCGGTCGGTCGGCGACCGCCTCGCCGACGACGACCTCGCGACCGAGCTCTACCGCGCGCTCACGCGCAACGCGTGGACGGGCGCGCTCGACGGCCACCTCGTCCTCAACTGGGCCCAGGCCGAGGCGCTGGTCAACGGCCTGCGCGCCCGGGTGGGCGCCACGCCGATGGCCCTCGAGCAGACGGGCGGAGAGGGCGCCGTGTCCGAGCGGGTCGAGCGCATGCTCGGCGACCTGGGCTGGCGCCACCGTCCGCTGAACGCCTGGCGGCGCGGGCGGCCGCGCTTCCCGCGCCGCAAGCCCGGTCAGCTGTAGACCTCGGCGAGCTGCGGCCACAGCCCGGCGTCGTGGCTGGGGATCACGACCGCGTTCGGGGTGCGCTGCACGTAGTCGCGGATCTCGCGCACGGTCCGCCGGTAGACGTGGTCGTCGTCGCTGACCAGCGGCAGCTCGTCGCCGGCGATCGCCTCGCGCCGGTAGACGGCGTCGCCGGCCAGCAGCAGCTCGCGGTCGTGCAGGCGGACGATCACCGACTGGTGGCCGGGCGTGTGGCCCGGCGTGAACACCAGCCGGATCGAGCCGTCGCCGAGGAGGTCGACCGACCGGCCGAACGTCGCGAACGAGTCGATGCCGGGGTGCTCGTAGTCGACGGTGCGCCAGTCGACGGCGTGGTCGAACTGGCGGTGGCGATAGCCCTGGCGCAGGTCGCCGCGCGTCGCGGCCGCCCACTCGGCCGCCGAGACGACGAACGTCGCCTGCGGGAACTGGGCGATGCCGCTGGCGTGGTCGTAGTGCAGGTGCGTCATCACGACGGCCGTCACGGCGTGGGGGTCGACGCCCAGCGCCTCGAGCTGCGCCGGCACGGCCTGCTCGGGCCGCATGCGGATGTCGAGCACCCGGCCGAAGACCGGGCCGAGGCTGTCGGTCGGGTCTGCCGCGACGCTCGCGTGCATGCCGGTGTCGACGAGGAGCGAGCCGGCGGTCGGGTGGTCGATCAGGAACGCCGGGACCGGGCACGCGAGCCAGGTCGAGCGGCGCGCGAGGACGCCGCGCGGGACCGCCAGCCGGCCCTTGGGGCGCACCCAGAACGCCGGCGGCGCCATGATCTCGGCGGTCAGCAGCGGCCGCACGCGCACGGTCGCGCCCTCGCTGCCGCCGGGGAGCGCGTGGACGAACGGCTTGGGCTCCGCGGCGACCGCCATGCGCGCCACGGTACCGTCCCGTCGCATGCCCGGCCCGGCCCCGATCCTCCGCGACGGCCTGCTCGACGGCCTGACGCTGCTGGCCGCGCCGCGGACGCCGGTGACGGACGCGTGCGCGGCGCTGGGCGCGCGGGTCGAGGCGCTCGAGGCCGACCTCCTCGACGAGGCGGCCACGCTGGCCGCCGTGGAGGGCAGCGCGGCGACGATGCTCGTCGTCGACACCGCGCCGCTGTTCGGCGCCGGCGGCGAGGTCGCGCTGCGCGCGGCGCTCGACGGCGCCTGGTCGGCGGTGCACGCGCACTTCGATGCCCAGCGGACCGAGAAGGTCGTGCTCGTGGCGCCGCCGCCGGGCGCGGGCGAGCTCGCGGGCGCGCTGCGGGCAGGGCTGGAGAACACGGCCCGGACGCTGTCGATCGAGTGGGCCCGCCACCAGATCCGGATCGTCGCGATCCTGCCCGGCGACGCCACCGATCCGGGGGATCTGGCCCAGCTCGTCGCCTACCTGGCCTCGCCGGCGGGCGACTACTTCAGCGGCTGCGCGCTGACGCTCGCCTGATCTCCTCGCCGTCCCCCTTGACGCGGCCACGCGCACGGGAGGACCATCGACGGCGACCAAGGAGGTGCCGCATGGCCCGCATGATGGCCGACTGCCGGCGTTGGCCGAGCGACATGAGCTGCTCGCTGACGATCATCGGGGAGGAGGACGAGGTCGTCCGCGCGGCGGCCGAGCACTCGGCCTCGGTGTACGGACACGAGGACACGGCGGAGCTGCGCCAGCAGATCCGCGAGTTCCTCGAGCCGGCCGAGGCGTACTCGAACGCCCCGCGCGCGCACGAGCAGATGCCCGGCTGAGAGCACGCGGCCCGGCGGGGCCGCGTGCCGCGGCCCCGCTAGAGCTCGTCCCGGCGCAGCCATTCCGCCAGGAACGGCTCGCTGATGCTCGCCGCGCCGCGGTCGCGCACGATCAGCTCGTTGCGCTCGAGCGCCTGCAGCGCGGTCTGGACGGTCGCCGCCGACGGCAGCCCGAACCGGCGCCGGTAGGCCTCGCTCAGCGGGTGGCCGGGCTCCTCGGCCAGCGCCTCCAGGAGCTGGCGCTGGGCGGCCGACGCGCGCTCCCACACGAGGCTGAAGTGCGCGTGCTCGGAGCGCAGCACCTTCGTCAGCGCCGTCGCCACCCGCTCCGTCGTGGCGGTCTCGCCGGGCGGCGTCTCCTGCCACAGGAAGTAGCAGAGCTCCTGGGTGGCGTACGGGTGGCCGGCGGCCGCCTGCAGCACGGCGTCGAGCGCGTCGGGGTCGATCCGCCGGCCGGTGGCCTCGAAGCGGCTCTCGACGTGCGCGGCGAAGCGCTCCGGCGCGATCGTGCCCAGCTCGATCTGCTTGGCGCTGCGCCAGAACGGCTCGTGCTCGTCGTTGAAGATCCGCTCCATCATGTGGCGCTTGCTGCCGAGGTAGACGTGCGAGACCTCCGGCTGCTCCTGGAAGACGCTGCGCAGGAGCTTCGTCAGGTCGCGGTCGATGCCGACGACCTCCTGGAACTCGTCGAGGACGAGCACGACGCGGCGGTGGCGCTCGGCGGCGAGCTGCGCGGGCAGCTCCAGCAGCCGCTCGAGCGTGGCGCTGACGTCCTCGTGCCGGTGCGAGGCGTCGAACGAGAAGCTCACCGACCCGTCCTCGGGGCTGACCGTCACGGTGGGGTGGATGCGCAGGCCCTGGAAGATGCGCAGCCGCTCCCGCGCGCGGAACAGCGGCGTGGCGAGGTCGTCGTGGATCGTGCGCGCGAGCTTCTCGGCCAGCTTGGCCGGCGTCGGCGTGGTCATCAGGTTGACGTGGGCGACCAGCACTCCGTCGGCGATCAGCCGCTGGGAGGCGCGCCAGATCAGCGACGTCTTGCCGAAGCGGCGCGGGGCGAAGATCACGACGTCCTGCCCGTTGCGCGCGTCCGCCTCCAGCTCGGCGAGCTCGTCCTCGCGATCGGCGAACGCCTCGTCGAGGGCGAGCGCGCCGTAGCGGAAGGGGTTGGTGGGCGGCTCCGCGGGCGTCATGCTCCGAGAGATTATGCCCAACGACATAATGTCGTGGGGCATGATCCCGGGCCGAGCCTCAGGCGGTCATGCCGCCGAACATGCCGCCGGTGACGTTCAGCACCTGGCCGTGGACGTAGTTCGACCACGGCGAGCACAGGAAGAAGACGCCGCCCGCGGCCTCCTTCGGCGTGGCCGCCCGGCCCAGCGGGATCATCATCGGCGCCATCCCGCGCAGCTGCTCGGGGATGCCGAGCTGGACCTTCTCGCCGTCGACCTCCATCACGTTGTCGTCGACCTTCGGCTGCGTCAGGCGCGTGTCGACGAAGCCGAACGCGACCGCGTTGACGTTGACCTTGAACTGGCCCCACTCCTTGGCGACCGTCTTCGTGAGGCCGACGACGGCGGACTTCCCGGCCGCGTAGTTGGCCTGGCCGGCGTTGCCGAACACCCCCGAGGTGGAGGAGACGTTGACGATCTTGCGGAAGACCTCGCGGCCCTCCTCGCGCTCCTTCTTGGCCGGCTCGCGCAGATGCGGCGCCGCCGCGCGGATGACCTTGAACGGCACGGTCACGTGGATGTCGAGCATCCGCGCCCACCAGTCGTCGCTGATCTTGTGGACCGGCGCGTCGAGCGTGTAGCCGGCGTTGTTGACGATGATGTCCAGGCGGCCCCACGCGTCGACGGCCGTCTGCACGAGCCGGTCCGGCGCGTCGCCCTTCGTCAGATCGCCGGAGAAGACGGCGGTCTCCCCGTCGATCTCGGCCGCCGCCTGCTCCGCCACGTCGCCGTCGAGGTCGTTGATCACCACCTTCGCGCCGTGCTCGGCCAGCAGCTCGGCGGTGGCGCGGCCGATGCCGCGCGCGGATCCGGTCACGATCGCGACCTTGCCGTCGAGGACTCCCATGTGCTCCTCCTCAGTCGGGGTTGTGCGCTGCGGCGCCGGAGCCTACGGGGCGCCGCGTACAGTCTGCGTCGTGACGCTCGAGGACATCGCGAGGGAGATCCGCGAGCACGGCGACTGCGGGTTCGAGCCGTGCGAGACGTGCACGAACCTCGTCCCCGGCGAGGGTCCCGACACCGCGCGTGTCGTGGTCGTCGGCGAGGCGCCCGGCGCGCGCGAGGACGCGACCGGCCGCCCGTTCGTCGGCAGCGCGGGGCGGCTGCTGGACGCGCTGCTCGCCGAGGCCGGCCTCGAGCGCGAGGCGGTCTTCATCACGAACGTCGTGAAGGCGCGCCCGCCCGGCAACCGCGACCCGCGGGCCGACGAGGTCGCCCACCACCGGCCGTGGCTGGAGGCGCAGCTGGAGGTGATCGAGCCCGAGCTGGTCGTCCCGCTGGGCCGCCACGCGCTGCGCCACTTCGCGCCGGACGCGAAGATCGGCGACGTGCACGGGACACGGGTCGGCGAGCGGCTGTTCCCGCTGTACCACCCGGCGGCGGCGCTGCACAACCCGCGCCTGCGCGAGACGCTGCTGGCCGACGCGCAGGCCCTGGGCGCCGAGCTGGGCTAGCGGACGCGCACGCGCGTTGCCACGGCGGGCGACGCGCAGCGTGCCGGCGGCGAGGACGGTGCAGGCCGAGGGGCCGCAGCCGGCGCGCGCGACGAGCGCGGCGCGCGGTCGCTGACGGCGCAGGACGAGCGTCAGCGGCGCGGTTCTGGCGAGGGGCCGGGCGCCTCGCGGCCGCTCTCGACCTCCAGCTGGAGCGTGCCTCGAGCTCCTCCGGCGGGCCTGGACCGCGGCGCGGGAGGCGCCGAGCAGGAAGGCCCGGTGCGTGGTCGCCGCCCCGCCGGCGCGCACCTCGACGACCTGACGCGTGCCGAACCCGTTCGCCCGGTTCGAGACGACGGTCGCCCGGAACCGCACGTCGACGGGCGCGGGCGCCAGCACGATCGCGCCCTGCGGGTCGCGTTCGCTCGGCGCCGCCGTGGCGGCGGCGTCGAGCGGGCGGCGGCGGCGTCCGGCCCGGGCACCGTGCCCGGAGGCTGGGCGGCGGCGAATCCCTCCGCGGCCCAGCCGCGCTTGACGCGCGGCGTGTCCGGCGCGAGCCGGTGGCGCCGGTCGAGGTCGAGCACGTGCGGCTCCCCGTCGGCGCTCTCCCACCGGTCGACGACGTCGGGGTCGTCGGCGCAGCGCACGAGGTCCTGCGTCTTCACGCTCGTGCGCGTCCCGTCCGGCGCCAGCGCCGTCGTCCACGTGAGGGCCGGCAGCCCAGCGAGCCCGGACGCGCCGACCGGCCCGGGGATGGCGGCGACCGTCGGGCCGGGCGCCAGCGCCGCCGGCGTGTAGGCGCGGACGCCGTCGACGGTCGCGCCGGACCGGACGGGGTCGGCGTCCCGGTCGAGCCCGGCAGGACGCCCACGCCCGCCCACAGCTGGCTGATCGCCATCCCTGGTCGCCGAGGAGCGGCCAGGTGCGCGAGCGGAACGTGACCCGAACGGGATCGAGGCCGGAGAGGTCGTCGAAGACGGTGAAGTCGCTCCGGGCCGCGCGCAGGTCGCATGGCCCGGTCGGCACGAGCGCGCCGTCGACGCTCGCCGTCCAGTCGCCGCCCGGGCCGACGGGTGCGCGGAAGGCGAGCGTCTGATGACGGGACGTCAATGACTTGCCGTCAGCGGCCGCTTCGGACTGGCTATGGTGTCGTCGTGGCCACCCCGACTCGAGCCCGCGCCAGACAGCAGCCCGACGAGACGCGGACGCTGATCCTCGAGACGGCCGACCGTCTCCTGCGCGAGCGCCCGTTCCGCGAGCTGTCCGTCGACGAGATCATGCGCCCGACGGGGTACGGGCGGACGGTCTTCTACCGCCACTTCACCGGGCTGCCGCAGCTCGTGCTCGCCGTGCTCACCCGCGCGATCCCGGAGCTCGCCGCCGCGCAGGCCCGGTTCGAGGCGATCGCCGAGAAGGACCTCGACGAGGCCGAGATCCGCGACATCCTCCGGGGCGTCGTCGTGCAGTGGAAGGAGCACGGCCCGCTGATGCGCGCGATGCGTGACGCGTCGGTCGCCGACGCGGAGATCGAAGGGCTCGTCTCGCAGACCCAGCGCCAGGGGCAGGCGCGCGTGGGCGCCGCGCTGGCGCGCCGCCAGGCCGCCGGCTGGAGCGGCGGCGCCGACCCGCACCTGCTGGCCGGCGCGCTGCTGTCGATGAACCAGCGGTTCCTGCTGTCGGCCTTCGGGCGTCCCGACTCGGACGCCGACGTCGACGCGGTCACCGACGCGCTCACCGCGGTGTGGTCGGCGGTGCTGCAGCGGCGCAGCGACGGCGAGACGCCGTAGCCCGGTCGATCGGTCGCTACAGACCCAGCGTGCGGCCGAGGATCTCGCGCATGATCTCGTCGGTCCCGCCGCCGATCGGCCCCAGGCGCGCGTCGCGGGCCATGCGCTCGATCTCGAACTCGCGCATGTAGCCGGCGCCGCCGTGGATCTGCAGGCAGGCGTCCATCACCTCGAACGCGGAGCGCTGGGTGAGGAGCTTGGCCATCGTGACCTCCTGGACCGCGTTCTCGCCGGCGACGAAGCGCTCGAGCGCGTCGTAGGTGACGCACCGGCCGGCGTGGATCGTCGTGGCGATGTCGGCGAGCTCGTGGCGCAGCGCCTGGAAGCCGGTGAGCGGGCGGCCGAACGCCTGGCGCTCGCGCGCGTAGGCGACCGTCCGCTCGTAGGCGACCTGCATCGAGGCGACCGCGCCGAGCGCCATCAGCAGCCGCTCCCACTGGAAGTTGGCCATGATCAGCCGGAAGCCCTCGTCCTGCTCGCCGAGCATGTTGTCCGCGGGCACGAACGCCTCGTCGAAGGCGATCTCCGCGGTGTCGCTGGCGTGCCAGCCGAGCTTCTCGAGCTTCGACGCGCGCACGCCCGGCTGGTCGGTGTCGACGAGCAGGAACGAGATGCCGTGATGGCCGCCGTCGCCGCTCGTGCGCACGGCGGTGACGAGCACGTCGGCGCGCACGCCGTTGGTGATGTACGTCTTGGACCCGCTGACGATCCAGCCGCCGTCGCCGGGTCGCGCGCGCGTCCGCAGCGCGGCGACGTCGGAGCCGGCGTCCGGCTCGGTGATCGCCAGCGCGGCGATGCGCTCACCGCGGATGGCCGGCGCGAGGTAGCGCTCGTGCTGGTCGGGCGTGCCGAACGTCCAGATCGGCGGCGTGGCGATCCCGGTGTGCGCGCCCAGGCCAGCCGCGACCCCGCCGGACCCGCAGCGCGCGAGCTCCTCGGCCCACACCGCGTCGTGCAGGTGGTCGCCACCCTGGCCGCCCACCGACTCCGGGTACTTCAGCCCCAGGAACCCGAGCTCCCCGGCCCGCGCGAACACCTCGTTCGGGAACCACCGCTCGTCCTCCCAGCGCGCGGCGTTCGGGCGCAGCTCGGTCTCGACGAACCGGCGGATCGACGCGCGCAGGTCCTCGTGCTCGGCGGTGAACGGCGACGGCATGGCCGGGACGCTAGCGCCCGGCCCCCGCCGTTGTCAGATCGAGCTCGCTATGCGATCGCGAGCCGACAACGGTGCGGTGGTGGCGGGTCGGATCGGCATCACCGAGGGGCCGTGGGCGGTGATGGACTCGCGCGACCCGCCCGGCGCGGCGGCGGGCGCCCGCCCGCCGCCGCGTGGGTCGGTCAGCGCGTCGGCGCGTCCGCGCAGGGGAACGACTGGTTGATCACCCGGCGGCCCGGGGGCTTCGGGCCGACGTAGCGCACGCGCAGGCGCCGGTACTGGTAGGCGTCGCCGCACTGCGTCACGCGGTAGAGCCGGAACCGCACCTTGAAGTTCTCGGTGTTGCCGGCGGCGCAGTTCGGCTCGCACAGGTTCACCGTGGCGGTGCCGGTGCCGGTCGCGACCTTCGAGTTGTACTTCTGGTAGCGGATCTTGCTGATGACCACGCCCGCGTCGGCGCAGAAGACCGTGATCGTCTTCGGCTTGTAGACCTGCTTCTCGCAGTTGGACACGTACGTGCGGATCTGGTCGTTCGACCCGCTGCCGGCGGCGCTGGCGGTGGCGACGGGCAGGGCGACGAGCGCCGCGGCGGTGAGAGCGATGAGTGGCCTGAACATGATGGCGCGAACCTACCGGGGCGACAGGCGGGATGCCGGCGCGTCGTCCGCCACACGACGGCGCGTCAGCGGGCCGGTGGCCGTCGCGACCGCCCCGATCGCGGCGGCGGCGACCGGCACGGCGAGCGCCGCGCGGAAGCCGTCGAGCTGCGCCTGCGCGCTCGTGCCGTCGGTGGCGGCGACCGTGATCGCGGTCGCCACGGCCAGCCCGAGCGCGGCGCCGAACTGCATCGACACGTTCAGCAGCCCGCCGGCGAGCCCCTGCTCCTCGTCGTCGACGCCGTCGGTGGCGGCGATGGTCAGCGGCCCGTAGGCGAGCGCGAACGCGACGCCGATGAGCGCCATCGTCGGCAGCATCGCCCAGTATGTCCAGTCGAGCCCGAGCGGCAGGAAGAGCGCGTACGCGAGGATCGCGACCGCGAAGCCGGCGCCGATCACCCGCGCCGTGCCGAACCGGGCGACGAGCGGCGGCGTCAGCGTGGGGGCGAGGATCGCGTCGAGCCCGACGACCGTGAGCGCCAGGCCGGTCTCCACCGACGACCAGCCGCGCACCTGCTGCAGGTACAGGACGACCACGAACTGGAAGGCCATGTAGCTGCCGACGAGCACGGCCGCCGACACGTTCGCCCGCACGAGCGGGACCGAGCGCAGGATCCCCAGCCGCACGAGCGGCGCGGCGGACCGGCGCTCGATCGCCGCGAACGCGGCCAGCAGGACCGCCGCGGCCAGCGCGGTCGCCGCCGTCTGGAGGACGCTCACCTCGGGCGCCATCACGACGGCGTAGACGGCGAGCAGCATCCCGCCGGTGATGCTCAGGGCGCCCGCGACGTCGAACCCGCGCCCGTCGCGCGCCGGCGGCTCGCCGGCCGGCACCAGGCGCAGCGCGAGCGGCAGCAGCGGCGTCGCGGCCAGCACCGGCGCGAAGAACACCCAGCGCCAGCTCAGCGCGGTCAGCAGCCCGCCGACGACCATGCCCAGCGACACGCCGCCCGCGGCGATCCCGGCGTACACGAGCAGCGCGCGGTTGCGGACCGCGCCCCCGGCGAACGTCGTCGTGATGATCGACAGCGCGGCGGGGGTGAGGAAGCCGGCGCTGACGCCGGTGACGAACCGCGCGACGATCAGCACCACCCCTCCGTCGACAGGCCGCCCAGGCCCGAGAACGCGATGAAGACGGCCAGCGCGGCCACGAACATGCGCCGGCGGCCGAGCAGGTCGGCGGCGCGCCCGCCCAGCAGCACGAACCCGCCGTAGCCGAGCGCGTACGCGCTGACGACCCATTGCAGCGCGGCCGTCGACATGTCGAGGTCGGCGCGCATCGACGGGAGCGCGACGCCCATCATCGAGAGGTCGATGCCCTCGAGGAACACGACCCCGCAGAGGACGAGCAGCATCGCCCAGGCGCGGGCGGTGAAGCGGTCCAGCGTCGGCGCGGCGGCGGTGGGGGTGGTCACGGGAGCCTCCGTGGTGGTTCCTTCTGGTAACTGGCCGCATGATGCGTCACCATTGGCGCCGATGGAAGACGGCACTTCTTCGTCACCGAGTTCCTGCCGGGGAACCGAGTACGACGGCGACCCCTTCCAGTGGGACGCGCGCGAGGACTGCGAGGTCCGTCAGATCCTCGATCGCATCGCCGACAAGTGGTCGCTGCTGGTGATCGCCCTGCTCGAGCACCGCACGATGCGCTTCAGCGAGCTGCGCCGCGAGATCGACGGCATCAGCCAGCGGATGCTCACGGTGACCCTGCGCCAGCTCGAGCGCGACGGCCTCGTCAGCCGCACCGTCTACCCGGTCGTCCCGCCGCGGGTGGAGTACGCGCTGACCCCGCTCGGCGCCAGCCTGCACGCGACGATCCAGGCGCTCGTGACCTGGACCGAGGCCCACCAGAACGAGATCGCCGCGGCGCGCGAGGCCTACGACGCGCGCGTGGCGGCCGAGGCCGCCGCCGAGCCCGCGCGCGCGTGATCGTCCAGCTCAGCGACCCTCACGTCGGAACCTATCCGCCCCGCGACGCCGACGCGCTCGCCGCCGCGGTCCGGGCCGTCCTCGCGCTGCCGCAGGCGCCCGACGCGGTGGTCGTCACCGGCGACCTGACCGACCACGGCGACGCGGCCGAGTACGCCGAGGTGCGCGAGGTGCTGGCGGCGCTGCCCATGCCGGTCCACGTGCTGCCCGGCAACCACGACGACCGCGCGGGCCTGCGCGCCGCGTTCGGGCTCGACGGCGACGCCGCCGACCCGATCGCCTACGCCGCCGTGTGCGGGGACCTGCGCCTCGTGGTGTGCGACACCACCCGGCCCGGCCGCGCCGACGGCCGCCTCGACCTACCGTGGCTGGCCGACCAGCTCGCGGCCGACCGCGACACCCCGACGATCGTCGCCATGCACCACCCGCCAACGCCGACCGGCATCCCCGCCATCGACCGCATCGGCCTGCCCGCCGCCGACCGCCGCGCGCTCGCCGGCCTCCTCGACCGGGCGCCGCAGGTCCGCCGCGTCATCGCCGGGCACGTCCACCGCAGCGCGCTGGCCACGATCGGGACGACGCCCGTCGTGATGCTCGGCGGCACGCGCACCCAGCTGCGCCTCGACTTCGGCGCCGACGTGTTCGAGATGCTCGATCAGCCGCCGCTGCTCGCCGTCCACCGGCTGGTCGACGGCGAGCTGGTGACCCACCTGCAGCCGGTCTAGAGCCCGTACGAGCGCCCGATCACGTCGAGCATGATCTCGTCGGTCCCGGCGCCGATCCGGTTGAGGCGCATGTCGCGCCAGATCCGCTCGACGCCGTACTCCTTCATGTAGCCGGCGCCGCCGTGGATCTGGATGCACTCGTCGGCGACCTCGACCGCGACGCGCGCGGCGTGCAGCTTGGCCATCGAGATCTCGCGCACCGGGTACTCGCCGTTCTGGAAGCGCCACGCGGTGGTGTACACCATCTGGCGGGCGCTCTCGATCTTCGTCGCCATCTCGGCGAACTTGTGGCGGATCACCTGGAACTTGCCGATCTGGCGCCCGAACGCCGTGCGCTCCTTGGCGTACTCGAGCGTCATGTCGAAGCAGTGCTGGGCCCCCGCGACGCACCCGGCGGCGCCGATCAGCCGCTCGCCCTGGAGCTCCCACATGATGTGGTAGAAGCCCTTGCCGACCTGGCCGAGCACCGCGCTCTCGGGCACGCGCACGTCCTGGAAGGCCAGCAGCGCCGTGTCGGACGCGTGCATGCCGAGCTTCTCCAGGCGCTTCTCGCGGACGACGCCCGGGGCGTCCATCGGCACGAGGAACAGCGTGAAGCCGTCGTAGCCGGCGTCGGGGTCGGTCTTCGTGACGAGCACGATCACGTCGGCGCGGTGGCCGTTGGTGATGTACGTCTTGGACCCGTTGATGACGTACTCGCTCCCGTCGCGCACGGCGCGGGTCTTGATGCCCGCCACGTCCGAGCCGGCGTCGGGCTCGGTGATGCCGAGGCACAGGATCTTCTCGCCCTTGATCGCCGGGACGACCCACTCCTGCTTCTGCTCCTCGGTGCCGAACGCGAGGATCGGCGGCATCGCCATGTCGGTGTGCACGGCGACGCCCATCGCCAGGCCGCCGGAGTTCGCGTGGACGAGCTCCTCGGCGAGCACGAGCGACGTGTAGTAGTCGCCGCCCTGGCCGCCGTACTCCTCGGGCTTGTCGAGGCCGAGGAAGCCCAGCTCGCCCATGCGCCGGAACACCGAGTCGGGGAACGTCGTCTCCTCCCACTCGTCGGCGTGGGGGGCGAGCTCGCGCTGGGCGAAGGTCCGGATCGACTCGCGCAGCTGCTCGTGCTCGTCGGTGAAGATGAAGTGCTTGCGCCGAGCGTCGAAGTCCGGCTTGAGGACGGTGTCGGAGGCGGCCATGCGCGGACGGTACCGGCAATCGCGTCGAAAGTGAACAGTAGGACTTCCTACTTTCCACGAGCCGCCTCCAGGCCGTAGGATGCGGCCGTGCCCAAGGTCCTCTACGACGCGGCCGACGGCGTCGCGACGATCACGCTCGACGACCCCGACACGCGCAACGCCCTGTCGACCGAGCTGCTGGACGAGCTGATCGCCGCGTTCGCCCGCGCCCGCGACGACGACGAGGTGCGCTGCGTCGTCCTCGCCTCCAGCCACGAGCGCACGTTCTCCAGCGGCGCGAACCTGGCCGGCTTCGGCGCCGACGTCCCGCTCGTGCGCAAGCACGAGGCGAGCGCCCGCTTCGTCGAGCTCTTCCAGCTCATCGGCCGGCTCGGCAAGCCGTCGATCGTGAAGGCCGGCGGCCACGTGCTCGCGGGCGCGCTCGGCGTCGCGCTCGCCTGCGACCTGATCGTCGCGAGCGAGAGCGCGAGCTTCGGGACGCCCGAGATCAACGTCGGGGCGTTCCCGTTCATGATCATGGCGATCATCTACCGCAACGTCGGGCGCAAGAAGACCAACGAGCTGCTGCTGCTCGGCGAGCGCATCGACGCGCGCGAGGCCGAGCGCATCGGGATCGTCAACAAGGTCGTGCCGGACGCCGAGCTCGACGCGGCGGTGGCCGAGTGGGCGCGGAGGCTCGCGGCCAAGTCGCCGCTGATCATGCGCCTGGGCAAGGACGCGATGTACCGCCAGATGGACATGCCGTTCGTCGAGGCGCTCGAGTTCCTGCGCGGCAACCTCACGATCGCGCAGTCGACCGAGGACATCGTCGAGGGCGTCACGGCGTTCTTCGAGAAGCGGGAGCCGGTGTGGAAGGGCCGCTGATCGTCGTCCCGGACTCGTTCACCGGCTCCGACGGGGTCGGGCCCAACGCGCGCGCCCTCGCGCGCCTGATCGGCGAGGGCGAGGAGGTCGTCGCCGTCGCGCCGGCGCTGCCCGCCGAGCGTCTCGTCTACTTCGGCCTGCGCGACGTCGACCCCGGCGAGCAGGAGCTGCTCGACCGCCCGGGCGCGACCGTCGCCGCCGAGCCGGCCGAGGCGCTGCGCGCGCTCGGCGACGGCCCCGTCTTCGTCCACCTCGACCCCGACGTCATCGACGGCCACCCGAGCGCGTTCCCGTCGCCGCCCGGCGGCCCGACCGCCGACGACCTGCGCGCGCTGCTGGCCGAGGTCGCCCGCCGCAACGAGGTCGTCGGGGTGACCGTCGCCTGCGTCGCCGGCCCGCCCGAGATCCCCCATCGCATCGTGGAGTCCCTGCTGTGAGCGAGACCGACACCCCCACCTCGATCCTGCGCCCGCTCGTCGAGGACCTGGCCGAGCGCCGCGCCGCCGCGCGCCTCGGCGGCGGCGAGGAGAAGATCGCCGTCCAGCACGAGAAGGGCGCGCTGACCGCCCGCGAGCGCATCGACCTTCTCATCGACGACGGCACGTTCACCGAGCTGGGCCTGCACGCCGGCATCCACTACTCGGTGCGCGGGCTGGAGGGCAGGGAGGCGCCCGCCGACGGCGTCGTCACCGGCTACGGCAGGGTCGACGGGCGGATGGTCGCCGTCGCCGCCTACGACTTCACGGTCATGGCCGGGTCGATGGGCATGACCGGCGAGCTGAAGGTCACGCGCCTGCGCGAGATGGCGCTGACGAAGCGGATGCCGATGATCTGGCTGCTCGACAGCGCGGGCGCGCGCATCCAGGAGGCCGTCGGCTCCCTGTTCGCCGGCTCCGGGCACCTGTTCCGCGAGGAGGTCGTCGCCAGCGGCGTCATCCCGCAGATCGCGGCGCTGATGGGGCCGTGCGCGGCCGGCACCGCCTACATCCCCGGCCTGGCCGACTTCGTCCCGATGGTCAAGGGCCGCGGCTCGATGGCGCTCGCCGGCCCGCACCTGGTGCGCGCCGCGATCGGCGAGGACGTGACCCAGGAGGAGCTCGGCGGCTCGCGCGTGCACTGCCGCAAGTCCGGGGTCGGCGACCTCGAGGTCGGCTCCGACGAGGAGTGCATCGAGGCGATCAAGCGCTACCTGTCGTTCTTCCCGTCGCACAACCAGGAGCCGCCGCCGGTGCGGGAGTGCACGGACCCGGTGGACCGGATGGACGAGGAGCTGCTCGACGTCCTCCCCGAGTCCAACCGCAAGCCGTACGACATGTACGAGGTGATCCGGCGCATCGTCGACGACGGCGAGTGGATGGACCTCAAGCCGCAGTGGGCGAAGACGATCATCACCTGCCTGGCGCGGATGGGCGGGCGGCCGGTCGGGATCGTCGCCAACCAGCCCAAGCAGCTCGGCGGCATCCTCGACAACGACTCGGCCGACAAGGCGGCGCGGTTCGTCAACCTCTGCAACGCCTACGGGATCCCGCTCGTCTTCCTGATGGACGTGCCCGGGTTCATGGTCGGCACGAAGGTCGAGGAGGCGGGCATCATCCGCCACGGCGCGAAGATGCTCTACGCGGTCGCCAACGCGACCGTCCCGAAGATCACCGTCGTCCTGCGCAAGGCCTACGGCGCCGGCTACTACGTGATGAACGGCCGCGCCTACGAGCCCGACCTGATCGTCGCCTGGCCGAGCGCGGAGATCAGCGTGATGGGCGCCGAGGGCGCGGTCGAGATCGTCTTCCGCAAGCAGGTCGAGGCGGCCGAGGATCCCGAGGCGATGCGGCAGCAGCTCATCGACGAGTACCGCAAGATCATCGACGTCTACATCCCCGCCCGCAACGCGATGATCGACGACGTGATCGATCCCCGCGAGACGCGGCCGACCATCATCCGGGGGCTGGAGATGGCCGAGCGCAAGCACGTCGAGCGGCCGTGGAAGCGCAACGGCGTCGTGCCGGTGTAGCGCGCCGTCAGCGGCCCCGGCGCGGGGGGACGGCGGCGCGCGGCGCGCCCGGCGGGACGACCCGGCGTGCCTTCTTGCCGCGCAGCGCCTCGGCGAGCGCTCGGCGGCGCGCCATCTCGCGCTGCACGCGGTCGACGAGCTGAGCGGGCTCGTCGCGTGGGTCCGTCGTCCGGTCGCTGATCTCGGTCATGTGCCTCCTCGGGCGTCCTTCGTCTCCTGCCAGGAGGCCCAAGGTCCGCGCGCCGCTGCGAATCACCGACCGTTCCTGCTGGCCATCACGGGCGGCGCGTCTCCCGAAGGCCTCGCGTCGCTCCCGGATGGCGATACCCATCGCTCGGGCGCGTCATGCGTCGCGTCGCCGCGGGTGGCGAACCTCGCTACGGGACCGGGCCCCCTGGGCCGGCGTCCCCGCGTCCCCGGAAGACGTAGACCACCCCCGCGAAGTCGGCGATCGTCGCCAGCAGGTGGACGACGAGGACGACCGCCAGGGCCTCCCAGCTGTCGACCGCCGCGACCCACAGCACGGCGCCGACCACGATGAGCATGGCGATCGTGAACAGCCCCAGCAGCACCAGGATGCGCCCGGCGTCGTCGCGCGCGGGGCGGGCGCCGTCGTCGGGGGGCGGCGGCGGTCCGAGGAGCATCCGTCGCCGGCGTGCGGAGAGCGCGGCCATGCCCTGAGTTTTTCACAACGCGGCTGGGCAAACCAGGGCGATCCCTGATAGTTTTCCCAACGCCGATGGATAAAGGCCCGGTCAACCCCCGACTCCGCCTGACGTCCTGTGGCCCTGCCGCGGCGGTCGCCATGACGGCGGCCGCCGCGGCGCTCCTGCTCGCGCCCGTCGCCGCGCAGGCCGGGACGCTGCTGCCCGAGCGCGGCGGCTCGCCGAACGCCGACCGCATCGCGTCGCTCTACGCGCTCGTCCTCGTCTTCGCCGGCCTCGTGTTCGCGGGCGTCGTCATCGCGCTCGTCTACGCGCTGTGGCGCTACCGCGAGCGCCGCAGCCCCGTCGCCGCGCAGATCCGCGGAAACGCGCGGCTGGAGATCGGCTGGACCGTCGCGGCGGCGGGCCTCATCGTCTTCCTCGCCGTCTGGTCGCTCGCGAAGCTCGACGCGATCGAGTCGCCGGACGAGGCGGCCGCCGCGCCCGCCGCCGTCGAGGCCGGGATCGTCGAGCCCGGCCCCGGCCGGTCGCTGCGCATCGAGGTCGTCGGGCGCCAGTACCTGTGGATGTACCGCTACCCCGGCGGGGTCTACTCCTACGGCGAGATGGTCGCGCCGGTCGGGGTCACCGTCGAGCTCGACGTCACCTCGGTCGACGTCGCCCACTCGTGGTGGATCCCCAAGCTCGGCGGCAAGATCGACGCGCTGCCCGGCTACGTCAGCCACACGTGGTTCCGGATCGAGCGGCCGGGGGTCTACACCGGCCAGTGCGCCGAGCTGTGCGGCCGCAACCACGCCGAGATGCGCGCGCAGGTGCGCGGCGTGGCCCCAGAGCGCTACGTCGACTGGCTCGAGCGCCAGCGCGCGCTCATCCGCGAGGCCGACGAGCAGGTCGCACGCGACCGCGCCGGGAGCGGCGCCTGATGGCGGCCACCGAAGCTCCCGCCGCTCCGGGGACCGCGACGCGGGCGGTGCCCGAGATCGTCGCCCACCGGGTCGACCGGCCCGTGTCGGGCTGGCTGGGCTGGGTGACCACCACCGACCACAAGCGCATCGGCGCCCTCTACCTGGCGACGGCGCTCGCGTTCATGATGGTCGGCGGGGTCGAGGCGCTGCTGATGCGCACGCAGCTCGCCGAGCCGTCGAACACGCTGCTGTCGGCCGACCGCTACAACCAGCTCCTCACGATGCACGGCTCGACGATGGTGTTCCTCGTCGTCATGCCGATCTGGGCGGCCGTGGCCAACTACGTCGTCCCGCTGATGATCGGGGCGCGCGACATGGCGTTTCCGCGCCTGAACGCGCTCTCGTACTGGCTGTACCTCGCCGGCGGCATCGTCTTCTACGGCGCCGTGTTCTTCAGCCCGCCGGAGGCCGGCTGGACCGCGTACACGCCGCTGTCGACCGGGCCCTACATCCCGGGCAACGGCACCGACGCGTGGATCTTCCTCATCCACCTGACGGGCGTCAGCTCGATCATCGGCGCGATCAACTTCACGGTGACGATCGCCAACATGCGCGCGCCGGGGATGGGCTGGAGCCGCATCCCGCTGTTCTGCTGGTCGGTGCTCGCGCAGGCGTTCATGATCCTGCTCACCTTCCCGGTGGTGGCCGCGACGGTGACGCTGATGCTCACCGACCGCCACTTCGGCACGTGCTTCTTCGACCCGGCGTGCGGCGGCTCGGCGCTGCTGTACCAGCACCTGTTCTGGTTCTTCGGCCACCCCGAGGTCTACATCATGATCCTGCCGGCCTTCGGGGTGATCTCGGAGGTGCTGCCGGTCTTCGCGCGCAAGCCGATCTTCGGCTACCACGCGATCGCCGCGTCGAGCATCGGGATCGCGTTCCTGTCGACGCTCGTGTGGGCGCACCACATGTTCACGACGCCGCTCACGACGGTCGTGCTGGCGTTCTTCATGCTCTCGTCGATGGTCATCGCCGTCCCGACCGGCGTGAAGATCCTCAACTGGCTGGCCACGCTGTTCCGCGGCTCGATCAACCCGGCCACGCCGCTGTACTTCGCCGCCGGCTTCCTCGTCCTGTTCACGCTGGGCGGCATCACCGGCGTGATGCTCGCGATCTTCCCGATCGACCGCCAGGTCCACGACAGCTACTTCGTCGTCGCCCACTTCCACTTCGTGCTGGTCGCGGGGGCCGTGTCGGCGGCGATGGCGGCGCTCTACTACTGGTTCCCGAAGATGACGGGGCGGATGCTCGACGAGCGCCTGGGCAAGCTCTCGTTCTGGCTGCAGTTCGTCGGGTTCCTGGGCACGTTCCTGATCCAGCACTCGCTCGGGCTGTCGGGGATGCCGCGGCGCATCTACATGTACGCGTCCGACGCCGGCTGGGGCACCGAGAACCTCATCTCGACGGTGGGCGCCTACGTGCTCGGCATCGGCGTCGTCGTCACGATCGTCAACGTGGCCTGGAGCCTGCGGCACGGGCGGCGGGCCGGCCCGGACCCGTGGCGCGGCAACACGCTGGAGTGGTTCACGCCCTCGCCGCCGCCGCCCCACAACTTCGACGTGATCCCGCGGGTGCGCTCGGTCGAGCCGATGCGCGACATCCGCCACGCGATCGCGGCTCGCACCGCGGTGGAGGCCGAGACGTGAGCGCCGACGTCCGCCTCGTCGTGGTGCTCGGCGCCCTGCACGTCATGGGCTTCGGACTCGGCGCGGGTCTGCTCCTCCTCGCGCTGCGCACGGGCGAGCGCCCGACTCCGTCCGACGGGCCGGACGGAGGCGGCGGGGGCGGCTCCTCCTCCTTGCCGCCCCCGCCGCCGCTGGGGCCGCCGCTCCCCGACGCGCGCCCCGCGCGGGTGCGCCTGCGCGACCACACCCGTCCGGGCGGGCGCCCGGCGCCGGCTCCGCGACGGCGCTCGCCCGGCGAACCGTCGCGGATCCCGGCTCCGCCATAGCGTCCGCGGCTTGACCGGCCGTCGCCCGTCCGCGAAAGTGGGGAGTAGGACTTCCCACTTCCCACGAAGGGTGCCCGCTCCGTGAGCCTCGACGACCCGGTCATCATCACCTGCTCCATCTCCGGCGCCATCGCCGACCGCGACCAGTGCCCGGCGATCCCCTACACGCCGCAGGAGTACGCGGCGGAGGCGCGCCGGATCGTCGACGAGGGTGGGGTGATGATCCACATCCACGCCCGACGCCCCGACGGGACGCCGAGCTTCGAGGTCGAGGACTTCCGGGCGATCACCGACGCGATCAGGGCCGAGATCGGCGACGCGGCGATCATCAACTACTCCACGGGCGCGATCGGCGTGCCGGTCGAGAAGCGCGTCGCCTACCTGCGCGAGCTGCGCCCCGACGTCGCCGCCCTGAACATGGGCTCGATGAACTACGCGAAGTACTCGTCGCGGCGCAAGGACTTCGTGTTCCAGACCGTGTTCGCCAACCCGTTCGACGAGATCATCGCGCTGCTGACGGCGATGAACGAGCTCGGCATCAAGCCCGAGCACGAGTGCTTCGACGTCGGCCACGTCGGCTCGCTCGAGCCCCTCGTCGACATGGGCGTCCTGAAGCCGCCGCTGCATGTGTCCGCCGTGATGGGCATCGTCGGCGGCGTGCCCCCGACCGCGCGCAACCTCGCCGCGATGGCCGACAACGTGCCCGACGGGTCGCACTGGGGCGTCATCGGGGTCAGCCGCCGCCAGTGGATGCTCGTGGCGGCCGCGCTCACGCTCGGCGGCTCGATCCGGGTCGGCCTGGAGGACAACTTCTACCTGCCCGACGGCTCGATGGCCCGCTCCAACGGCGATCTCATCGCCAAGGCGCGCCAGATGACCGAGGACGTCGGCCGCCGGCCCGCGACCGTCGACGAGGCGCGGGCGATGCTCGGGCTCCCGGAGCGGGTGGCCGCATGAGCGAGGCGCGCCTGCCGCTCGAGGGCGTCCGCGTCCTCGACCTCTCGCGACTGCTGCCCGGGCCGTTCTGCTCGCTGCTGCTGGCCGACTTCGGCGCCGACGTCGTGAAGGTCGAGGACACCGGCGCGGGCGACTACGCGCGCTGGGCCCCGCCGCGCTTCGACGGCGTCGAGGGCTCGGCGGGGGGCGCGTTCTTCCTTGCGCTCAACCGCAACAAGCGCTCGATCCGCCTCGACCTCAAGACCGACGGGGGCCGCGACGTGCTGCTGCGCCTGGTCCGCGACGCCGACGTGCTGCTCGAGTCGTTCCGCCCCGGCGTGCTCGACCGGCTCGGCGTCGGGTACGAGCGACTGCGCGAGGAGAACCCCGGGCTCGTGTACTGCGCGATCACCGGCTACGGCCAGGACGGCCCGTACCGCGACCGCTCCGGCCACGACATGAACTACCTCGGGCTCGTCGGGCTGCTCGGGCTGACCGGCGAGGCCGGCGGCCCGCCCGTCCCGCCCGCCGGGCAGATCGCCGACATCGGCGGCGGCGCGCTGATGGCGGCGTTCGCGATCCTCGCCGCGCTGCGAGAGCGCGACCGCTCCGGCGAGGGCCAGCTCGTCGACGTCTCGATGGCCGACGGCGCGCTGTCGTGGCTGGGGATGCTCGCCGCGCGAGTATTCGCCGGCGACGCGCCGCCGCGCCGCGGCCGGCTCGAGCTGGCCGGCGGCATCATCTGCTACCGGCCGTACGCGGCGTCGGACGGGTGGGTGACGCTCGGCGCGCTGGAGCCGAAGTTCTGGGCCGCGTGGTGCCGCGGCGTCGGGCGCGAGGACCTGATCGAGCGCCAGTTCGACCCGCCCGGCAGCGACACGCACCGCGAGGTCGAGGCGATCTTCGCCGCCCGCACCCGCGCCGAGTGGCAGGCGTTCGCGACCGAGCACGACTGCTGCCTGGAGCCGGTGCTCGAGCTGGAGGAGGCGCTCGACAGCGAGCTGACGCGCGCGCGGGAGATGGTCGTCGAGCTCGACCAGCCGGGCGCGACGCGGCCGGTGCGCACGCTCGGCGTCCCGGTGAAGCTGTCGCGCACCCCCGGCGACCCGCACCGCCGGCCCGGCCCCGGGCTGGGCGAGCACACCGCGGCGGTGCTGGCCGAGGCCGGCTACGGCGAGGCCGAGATCGCCGCGCTGCTGGAGAGCGGGGCCGTCGCGGGGCCGGTCGCCTCCGATCCCACCCAGCCCACGTTCCGGGCGTGAACGGCGACGGCCTCCTCAAGATGAGCGAGCTGGCGGAGCGCTCCGGCGTGAGCGCCGGCACGATCAAGCACTATCTGCGCGAGGGGCTGCTCGGCGACGGGAGCGAGGTCGTGCGCACCTCGCGCAACATGGCCTGGTACCCGCCCGAGTTCGTCGACCGCATCAAGCTCATCAAGCGCCTCCAGGAGGAGCGCTTCATGCCGCTGAAGGTCATCAAGCGGGTGATCGGCGACGACCCCGAGCGGGCGGCGGCGCTCATCGAGCTCGAGGACCGCATCATCGAGCGCGCCACGCGCGACACCGACGGCAGGCGGATGTCGCGGGCCGAGGCGCGCCGCCGCTACGACATGCCCGACGTCGTCCTCGACCGGCTCGAGGAGATCGGCGTCCTGTCGCCGGGCCCGCGCGGCTACGACCGCGACGACGTCGCGATCATCGAGGCGATCTCGCGCTTCCGCGCCGGCGGCTACGACGAGGCGCTCGGCTTCACCGTGTACGACACGTTGCGCTACAAGAAGTCGCTCGAGCCGCTCGTCGAGGAGGAGGTCCGCACGCTCCTGGAACGCCTGGCGGGCGAGGTGGAGGTGGAGCGCGCCGCCGAGATCATCGCCTCCGGCGCCGAGCCGCTGCGCGAGCTGATCGGCGCGATGCACAGCAAGCTGCTGCTCGCCGCGATGCGGCGGGCGCGCGGCCAGGAGTGAGCGGGCGCCCGGTCAGGGGCGCCCCTCCAGCACGAGGTTGAACGGCGTCTCGGTCGCCCGGCGGAAGCGGCTGAAGCCGGCCTCGCGCGCCACGGCGGCCAGGCGCGCCTCGCCCGCCTGCGCGCCGAGCCCGAGCGCCACGTCCTGGGCCAGCGACGACGGCGTGCAGATCACGGTCGAGGCCGCGTAGAACAGCCGCCCGACCGGGTTCAGGTTGTCCTCGAGCGAATCGCCCGCGTACGGCTCCACCAGCATCCACCAGCCGTCGGGCTTCAGCGTCTCGCGCGCGTGGCGGGCGGCGCCGACCGGGTCGCCCATGTCGTGCAGGCAGTCGAAGTGGCAGACCAGGTCGTAGCCGTCGCCCGGGTAGGCGTCGGCCGCGGCCACCTCGAAGCGCACCCGGTCCTCGAGGCCGGCCTCCCGCGCGAGCTCGCGGGCGCGGGCGATCGAGCCCTCGTGGTAGTCGACGCCCAGGAACCGCGACTGCGGGAACGCCTGGGCCATGATGATCGTCGAGGCGCCGTGGCCGCAGCCCACGTCGATGACGCTCGCGCCCTCGCGCAGCCGCTGCTCCAGGCCGTCGAAGGCCGGGATCCAGTCGGCGACGAGGTGGGCGCGGTAGCCGGGCCGGAAGAAGCGCTCGGTGCCGGCGAACAGGCGCGAGTCGTGCTCGTGCCAGCCGAAGCCCTCGCCGCGGCGGAAGCGGTCGGCGATCCGCTCCTCGTCGGCCCAGACCGAGGCGAGGATCCCGTAGGCGCCGAGGACGTAGAGCGGGCTGTCCTCGTCGGCGAGCGCGAGCGCGTGCTCGTCGGGCAGCGTGTAGCGGTCGGTCTGGCGGTCGTGCTCGATGTAGCCGCTCGCCGCCTGGTTGGCCAGCCACTCGCGCACGTAGCGCTCGCGCACCTGGGCGCGCTCGGCGATCTCGGCGCTCGTCAACGGTCCGGCGTGGGCCATCGCCCGGTAGAGCCCGAGCTGGTCGCCGAGCATCACCAGAGGCGCGGTGATCGCCGCGCCGAGGTCGACGACGATCTGCCCCATGAACTGCTCGACGCGTGCCTCGTCGATGGTCGTGGCCATGGCTGCTCCCCCGTCGTGGTGGCCGTCCTGGCCTCCGACCCCATCGCATCGCCTCGGGCGCCGTCAATGCGTGATTTCGCGTAGTCGCGCGGCGGCCGCCGTCCGCGTGGCGACGCCGAGCTTCGCATAGACGTGCTCGAGGTGCTTGTCGACGGTGCGGGGGCGCATGCCCAGGCGGCGGGCGATCGCGACGTTGGCGTCGCCGGCGGCGACGCGCGCGAGGACCTCGCGCTCGCGGCGGGTGAGGCGCAGCTCGTCCAGGAGCTCCCGCCCGGCCACGCGCCGGAGCGCGGCCGTCAGCGAGGGTCGCAGCAGCTCGAGGAGCGCGCGCTCGCGGTCGTCGAAGGGCGGCCGCTCGCGGCGCAGCACGATCGCGGCGCCGGCGTCGGTGGGGAGGGGCACGGGCAGGCGGACGCCGTGGTCGTCCGCGTCGCGGGCCGTCGCCCACGTCGCCGTGTCGGCGCCGACGAGGGCGCGCAGCCGGTCGAGCGCGAGGGCGGCCGCCGCGGCCGTCGAAGCGGCCGACTCGAGGTCGCGCACGAGCCTCACCGCCGTGCGCACGTCCGGGTCCCCCACCGCGCGCATCGGTGGGACGAGGCTACGCTTGCCGGGGGTCCCGGGCAAGCCCGGCGTGGGGCGTAGCATTCACCCATGGATCCCGGTGTACGCGAGCTCTTCGGCGAAGGACGCAACTTCCCGACGCTGGCGACCCTGATGCCCGACGGGTCGCCGCACGCGGTGTCGGTGTGGAGCGCCGTCGACGGCGAGCGCATCCTCTTCTTCACCTCGCGCGAGGACGCCCAGAAGGCGCGCAACGTGCGCCGCGACCCGCGCGTCGCGCTGTCGGTCGTCGACTTCGAGAACCCGTACCGCACCGCCCGCGTGCGCGGCGAGGTGGTCGAGGTGATCCGGGGCGAGCGCGCGAACGCGATCGTGGACGCGATCAGCCAGCGCTACGTCGGCGCGCCGTTCCCGGTGCGCGAGGGGCACATCGTGTTCGCGGTGGAGCCGCGGCGGGCGACCTTCAGCGAGCTGCCGTTCACGCACTGACGCGACGCGCGCGCAGCACGTGCTGGTGGCGGGCGGCCCGGCGCCGGCGGCCGGTCTCGACGAACCCGACCTTGCGCGCGACCGCCAGCGAGGCGTCGTTGCCCTCATCGACGATCGCGACGACCTCGTGGGCGCCGAGCTGGTCGAACGCGGCGGTCAGGCACGCGCGCGCCGCCTCGGTCGCCAGCCCGCGGCCCCAGCGGTCGCGGCGCAGCAGGTAGCCGAGCTCGAGATCCGGGCCGTGGCCGTCGAGCGGGGCGAGGCCGGCCTCGCCGATCAGCTCGCCCGTGGCGCGCTCCTCGATCGCCCACACGCCCCACCCGTGGCGGTCCTGGTGGGCGACGTAGGCGGCCACCCACGTCGACGGGTCCTCGCCGCGCGTGTCGATGAAGCGCATCACCTCCGGGTCGGCGTAGATCGCGGCCATCGCCTCGCGGTCCTCGGGGACGAACGCGCGGATCGACAGGCGGTCGGTGCGCAGCGGGAGCCGGACGGGCACAGGGGAAGGGTTGCGCATCCGGTCGCCCCTCTAGCGTCCCGCACGCCATGACCGAAGCCACCGCCCCCGCGCCGGGGCCGTCCGCGCTGGAGCGCTTCTTCCGCATCCGCGAGCGCGGATCGACGCTGCGGATCGAGTCGCTCGGCGGCCTCTCGACCTTCCTGACGATGTGCTACATCGTCTTCGTCAACCCGGCGATCCTGTCACAGGCCGGGCTGCCGTTCGCGGCCGTCGCCGTCGCCACCGCGCTCGCCGCCGGCGTGGCGACGATCGTCATGGGGCTGGTCGCCAACTACCCGCTGGCGCTGGCGTCGGGCCTGGGCATCAACGCGATCGTCGCGTTCGACATCATCCTCGGCCAGCAGGTCGGCTGGGAGGTCGGCATGGCCTGCGTGGTGATCGAGGGCGTGATCGCCGTGGTGCTCGTGCTGGCGGGCCTGCGCGAGTCGATCGTGCGCGCGGTCCCGACCTCGCTGAAGCTGGCGATCGGCGTCGGCATCGGCCTGTTCATCGCGTTCGTCGGGCTGCGCGACGGCGGCATCGTCGTCAACGACCCGGCGACCGGCGTGGGCCTCGGCGACCTCACCGCCGGGCCGCCGCTGATCGCCCTGGCCGGCATCCTCGTCGGGGCGGCGCTCGCCGTGCGGGGCGTGCGCGGGTCGATCCTCGTCGGGATCGCGACCACCACCGTGCTCGGGCTGATCTTCGGCGTGCTCGACGGCCCGTCGGGCGTCGCGCAGCTGCCGTCGTCGGGCGACTTCGACACGATCGGCAAGGGCCTCGAGCCCGACAACCTCGCCGACGCGCTGACGTGGGCCCTGGTGCCGACGATCTTCGCGCTGTTCATGACCGACTTCTTCGACACGATCGGGACGGCGGTCGCGGTCGGCACGCAGGGCGACCTCACCGACGAGGAGGGCAACCTGCCGGAGATGCGCCGCGTGCTGCTCGTCGACTCGGGCGCGGCCGCGTTCGGCGGGGCGATGGGCGTCTCGTCGGTGACGACGTACGTCGAGTCCGGCGCCGGCGTGGGCGAGGGCGCGCGCACCGGGTTCGCGAACCTGATCACCGGCGGCCTGTTCCTGCTGTCGATCTTCTTCGTGCCGCTCATCGAGGTCGTCGGCCAGTCGGTGCCCTACATCGGCGACTCGACGGTGACCCCGGCGATCGCGCCCGCGCTCGTGATGGTGGGCTTCCTGATGCTGCGGCTGGTGCAGTCGATCGAGTGGAACCGCCCCGAGTACGCGCTGCCGGCGTTCCTGATCATCGCCGGCATCCCGCTGACGTTCTCGATCGCCGCGGGCATCGGCCTCGGGATCATCGGCTTCGTCGTGGCGATGCTCGCGCGCGGGCGCGGCCGCGAGATCCACCCGCTGATGTGGCTGCTCGTGCCGCTGTTTCTGGCGTTCTTCGCCGACGACTGGCTGAGCGCGCACGTGTTCTGAGTCCTCGGGCCGCTCGGCCGCGCGCCACAGCCCGCCGCGCGGGCTCCCGTCACGAGTGGCGATCTGGCCCCGCTGAGCGGGGCCAGATCGCCACTCGCGTCCAGTGGGTGCGGGCGGGGAGTGGGGCGGTGGCGGTTCATCGTGCGGGTCGCGTCGCGCGGTGATGCCGTTCCCGCGCCGCGAGCACGCCCACGACGCTGGCGCTGAGAATGGCGGCCCCGGCCTCACCAGCGCGCGCGGTGGTCCTCCATCACGCCGTACCCCTCGGCGAGCGCGGTCCCGCCCGGCAGCGTGCCCGCGAACGTCCCGAACGGCTGCACGTAGTCGCTGCGGGCGAGCAGCAGCTCATCGTGGCGCTCGCGCGTCGCCTCGGCCCGGAACGCGAGATCGCCGCCGTCGGCGGTGCGCACGCCCGAGAGGTCGTCGGAGAACGTGCACGGGGCGGCCTCGCGCGCGACGCCGTCGATCCACACCGAGCGCTCGCTGTGCTGCGGCGGGTCGTTGACGCCCGCCACGAGGTTCCAGCCGGCCGCGCGGCCGTCCGCGGTCACGCCCACGCCCGCCGCCCACCTCCACGCGGTGCGGCGCGCGTGGTAGCCGGCGGTGTCGTCGACCACGCCGCGCGCGTCGATCGCCAGCTCGCGCCCGCCCGGCAGGCGCACGCGGCCGCGCACCGGCACGCCCGCCTGCTTGCGCGTCCAGATCCAGCCGCCGCCGTGCGGGCACACGGTCTCGACGCCGGGCATCTCCTCGACGACGAGGTCGATCTGCACGCCGCCGCGGTCGCGGACCGTGACGAGCCCCGGCCCGAGGCGCACCGCGGCGCGCGGGCGCAGGAAGATCGTGCGCTCGTGCAGCTCGCCGGCCGCCCGGTCCCACACCGCCCACCAGCCCTGCGGGATGCCGCCGACGTGCGCGAGCCCGACGCACAGCATCGCGTCCGGTCCGAACGCGCCGACGTAGCGCCACCGCTTCAGGGCACGGCCGTCGCGCCGGGCCGGCAGCCCCGCCAGAGCGACCGGGCGCTCGCGGTCGCCCGCGGCGTCGCTTCGCCATGGTTCCATTAGACGGCGAACGCTATCGTTGACTGGCGAGTCAACCAATGCCAGGACCCGCCGCCACATTGAGGGCCGCTGCCGTTCAGCTCAACGCCGGCGCCGATCCCAAAGCCAACCTGCGAGCCGCCGACACGCACGTCCGCGCGGCCGCGGCGGACGGCGCCGAGCTCGTCGTGCTCCCCGAGAAGTGGCTCGTCCTGGGCAGCCCCGACGACCTGCGCGCCGGCGCCCAGCCGCTCGACGGCCCCGCCGTCACGTGGGCGCGCGAGACCGCCAGGGAGCTCGGCATCGACCTCGTCGCCGGCTCGATCTCCGAGCGGGTCGAGGACGCCGAGCGGCTGCGCAACACCTCGCTGCACATCGGTCCCGACGGCGAGGTGAAGGCCGTCTACCGCAAGATCCACATGTTCGACGTCGTCGTCGACGGGCGCGAGTACCGCGAGTCCAAGGACGAGGAGCCCGGCGACGAGATCGTCACCTCGACGACCGCCGGCGGCGTCGGCCTGGGCATGTCGATCTGCTACGACCTGCGCTTCCCGGAGCTGTACCGCGCGCTCGCGCAGCGCGGCGCGCGGATCCTCCTCGTCCCGGCCGCGTTCACGCTGGCCACGACCCGCGACCACTGGGAGGTCCTCGTGCGGGCCCGCGCCATCGAGCAGCAGGCATTCGTGATCGCCGCCAACCAGATCGGGGCCCATCCGGCCGGGATGCGCTCCGGCGGCCGCTCGCTGATCGTGGACCCGTGGGGCATCGTCCTCGCGACCGCGCCCGACCGCGTCGGCCACATCGTCGCCGATCTCGACCTCGCCGCCCAGGACCGCATCCGCCGCGACCTCCCGTCGCTCGCCAACGCACGCCTGACCGGCCCCACCGCGGAGGTCCACGCCTGATGGCCGCCTCGACGTCGCGCAGCCAGGCCGCCGCCGACAAGCGCCGCCTCATCCTCGACGCGGCCGTGCGAGTGTTCGCGCGCCAGGGCTTCCACGCCTGCCGCGTCTCCGACATCGCCGACGAGGCCGGCGTGGCGTACGGCCTCGTCTACCACTACTTCTCCAGCAAGGACGAGGTCCTCGACACGGTCTTCCTGGAGCGCTGGAGCATGCTCCTGCACGTCATCGCCGAGGTCGACGCGCGACCCGAGCCGGCGCGCGAGAAGCTGCGCGAGATCGCCTCGTTCATCGTCGACTCCTACGTCCACGACCCCGACGTGATGAAGGTGATCATCGTCGAGGTCACGCGGGCGGCGAACTCGTTCGGGCGCACCCACCTCGCCAAGATCCGCGAGGCCTACGAGCTGATCGCGCAGATCGTCCGCAAGGGCCAGGCGGCCGGCGAGCTGCGCACCGACGTGTCGCCCGACTTCGCCGCGCTCGCCTTCTACGGGACGATCGAGCAGGTGCTCACCGGCTGGATCTTCGACCTGCTGCCGCAGTCCCCGAGCGACACGGAGTCGGCCAAGTCGCAGATCGTCAACACCATCTGCGATGGTCTCGACGTGATAGGACTTCGCTCCGCATGAGCAACGAGCTGACCAAGCGCCTGATGTGGTCCGGCCTGCTGGCCGGCCTGGGCGCGCTCGCCTCCATCGCGACGACGAAGGTCGCGACGCTGATTTGGCGTCGTGTCTTCGGGGAAGACCCGCCGGATCAGTGAGTGCCGACGCGACCACGTCGACCGGTCCCAAGCCCGAGCTGCTGGTCGGAGCCGCCTTCGCCGGCGGCTTCCTGGCAGCCCTGATCCTCAGACGCCTTGCCTCCTGAGCCCACCGGATCCCCGCAGCAGATCTCGGCCGCCGTGCAGGAGGTCGCCGAGCGCGCGCAGCTGCTCGTGCGCGAGGAGATCGAGCTCGCCAAGGCCGAGATCACCCTCAAGCTGACGAAGCTGGCCAAGGGCGCGGCGATCGGCGCCGCGGCGGCGGTCTTCGTCATCGGCGCGCTCATCCTCCTGCTGCACGGCTTCTCGTGGCTGGCGTGGTGGCTGCTGCCCGTCAGCGACACGCAGTTCTTCTGGGGCTTCTTCCTCGTCGCCCTGCTCCTGTTCATCTTCGGCGCGATCGCCGGCTACGCCGCGTCGAAGCTGTTCAAGTCGGGCGCCCCGCCCACGCCGGACCTCGCCATCGAGGAGGCGCAGAAGATCAAGGACACGGTGAGCTCCTGATGGCGACCGCCCCGCAGCCGGCACAGCCCCAGCGGCAGCGCACCCCCCAGGAGATCCGCGCGTCGATCGAGGCCAACCGCGTCCAGCTCGGCAACGCCATCGCGCAGCTGCGCAGCGAGATCGCGGTCGCCACCGACTGGCGCCGCCAGCTCGAAGCGCACAAGAAGCAGGTCATGATCGCGGCCGCCGTGGCCGGGTTCGTGATCGGCGGCGGGCTGGCCGTGCTCGGCCGCCGCCGGCGCCGGTAGCGGCCGCCGCAACAAATCCCACGAGCCGTGCGTGCCCCGGTAGGGTCGCGCCGAGATGCGGTGGGGTCGCGTCCTGGCAGCGGGGGCCGCGGTGACGGCGGTGCTCGCCTGCGCCCCCGCCACACCGGCCGCCGGGCCCGAGCCCGCCGCCGGCCGCATCGTGGTGGAGGGCGATCCCGTCGCCGCGCACGTCGCCCAGCGCGGCCGCCGCGTCCTCACGACCGGCGGCTACCGGGGCGTGCGCCGGGCGCCGCGCACCAAGCCGCCGCCGATCGCCGATCCGGTGATCCTCGGGCCCGGCGTGTGGCCCGACGTCCACGTCGACGCCGCCGGCACGGCGCACATCGTGTTCAACGAGGACGTCGACCCGCCCGCGCCCGACGTCACGCACTTCTGCCGCCTGCCGCGCGGCGCCCGGGCCTGCGACAACCCGAACGGGACGCCGATGCCGATCGGGATCGACTACGCGTCCGACGACGCGGGCCCGCGGATCTTCCAGCTCGGCGACCAGCTCGTCGTGATCACGCACCGCTACCCGCCGGTCGTCGCGCACCCCGACAGCGCCGAGCGAGACCGCACGACGTACGCGTGGACGTCGAGCGACGGCGGCACGACGTGGACCGGACCGGGGATCGTGGGGACCCAGCTCCCCGACGAGGCCGCGCTGGTGGCCGGCGACCCGCCGCGGATCGCCACGATCACCGACACGTTCACGCCCGGCACGTTCGTGCAGGTGCTCGACGCGGGCAGCTTCACGTCGGCGACCGTCCAGCTCGGCGGGCCCGAGGACGCCTACAGCGGCACGATCGCCGCCGACGGCGCCGGGATCATCGCCGCGTTCGCCCATCGCGAGGGCGGCGTGACCGTGCGGCGGGTCGCGAGCGCCGACGCCTGGACCGACGCCGGCGCGTGGTCGAGCGCGGCGATCCCCGGCGAGGAGCTGCCGCGGCTGGCGTCAGGCCCCCGCGGCGCCTATCTGCTGACGCGCGCCCGCGAGGGCTGGCGGGTGCGCCGCGTCGACGGCGGCGCCCCGCAGGCGGCCGTCCCGATCAGCGGCGGCGACGTCAGCCAGCAGCGCGCGTTCACCGCCGACCCCGCCGGCGGCCTCTACGCCGCCCTCCAGCCGGGCGACGAGCCCGGCACCGTCCTCCTGCGCCGCGGCGACGGCGCCTCGTGGGGTGGCGCCGTGCCGGTCGCCCGCGCCAACCAGATCGACGACCTGGCGCTCGGCGCGCTCGACGACGGCGGCGGCGTGCTCGCCCACCGCCGCGACGGGTCGACGATCGCCGTGAGCGCGTTCGGGACGCTCGAGCCGACGGGGCGCCGCGGCGCCGGCGGGCTGGCCGGCGAGGGCATCCCCGGCGGGTACGCCGGCTGCCGCGAGGCGGGCTTCGGCGACCTGCGCATCGCGCCGCGCGCCGGCTGCCTGCTGGAGAGCGCCGACCCGAACCGTCGCGGCGTGCTCGTGTCGCGCTCGGAGGTCGACCTCAACGGGCTCGTGCTGGTGCCCGACGCCGGCGTGTCGATCCTGTTCGACCCGCGCGCCCGCACGCTCGACACGACCGGCCGCGTGCGCGTGCTGCTGCGCGGCCCCGGGATCGGCGACGTCGAGCTGGCCCACGTCGAGTTGCACGCCCGCCTCGGGTCGCAGGCCGGCGAGTCGCTGCTGCGCGACATCCGCCTGCCGGCGGGGCCGCGCGTGAAGGGCTTCCCGATCGACGCCGACGTCGACGTCAAGCTCGCCGCCGACGGCGTCGCGATCCCGGTGTCGCTGCGGCTGCCGCCGTCGCTGGGCGGCCTCAGCGGCAGCGCGACGCTGCGCGCGCGCACCGGCAGCGGCGCCGTCCTCGAGTCGTTCCGCCTGTCGGCGCCGCTCATCCCGCTGGGGCCGGTGACCCTGGAGGGCCTGACGATCGCCTACGAGGGCACCGCCGAGCGGTGGACGGGGGAGGCGAGCCTGAAGCTCCCGCTCGGCAGCCTGCGCGCCGACGTGACGTTCGAGCGCGGCGCGTTCACCGGCGGCTCGTTCGACCTGCGCCCGCCGCGGCCGGGCATCCTCGTCTTCAAGGAGACCTACTTCGCCGGCGTCTCGGGCGCGCTGCGCCTGGAGCCCGCGTTCAGCGTCAGCGCCGGCGCCACGTTCGGCTTCGGCTACCACCCGCCGCCCGCCGACGTGTTCCTGGCCGAGGTCGAGGGGCGCCTGACGCTCACGGTCCGCGCCGGGACCGCCGAGCTCGCGTTCACCGGCCTCGGGCGGCTGTACGGCGCGCAGGTCGGCCAGTGGACGGCGCTGATGAACACCGACGGCTTCGCCCGCATCACCGGCGGCTACGACCTCGACCTCGGGATCGCCGGGTTCGACGGGACGCTCGACGCGTTCGCCGACGCGCCCAGCGAGCAGTTCGGCGCCACGTTCGACGCCACGACGCGGCTGTTCGGCGTGCCGATCAGCGGCGGCCGCGGCGCGATCTCGCGACGCGGGGTCGGCGCGTGCGTGAAGGCGCCGCCGCTGCCGCCGCGGACGCTGAAGAGCACCGAGGCGGGCGTCGGCTGGGAGTTCGGCGGCGACGTGCGCATCCTGTTCGGCGAGACGTGCGACCTGGCGCCGTACACGGTCCCCGCGCCCGCCGGCCGGGCGGCGACGCGCCAGGCCGCGAGCGCCGGCGGGACCGCGTTCTCGTTGCGCGGCGGGCTGCGGTGGGCCAACGTGGAGGTGGACGGCGACGGCGGCGCCCCGCTCGTCGACGTGATCGCCCCCGACGGCCGGCGGATCACGCCGCTGGCGCCCGGCGCGCCCGGCGGCGACCCGGCGGTGAGCGCGGTCGAGATGCCCGAGGCGGGGCGCACGATCGTCGTCCTCGAGCGGCCCGCCGCGGGCGCCTGGCAGATCGTGCCGCGCGACGGCTCGCCGGCGATCGCGGGCGTCGAGGTGGCGCAGAGCACCGGCCCGCCGCGCGTGCGCGGCCGGGTGCAGCGGCGCGGCCGCGCGCGGGTGCTGCGCTACACGGTGCAGGCGCCGCCCGGCACGACGATCCGCTTCGTCGAGCGCGGCGGCGCGTCCCTGCGCGAGCTGGGCCGCGCGACCGGCGCGCGCGGTGCGCTGCGGATCGCGCCGGCGCCCGGGCGCGGCGGGCGGCGCACGATCGAGGCGATCCCCGAGCGCGAGGGGCTCCCGGGCGCGCCGATCGCGGTGGCGACCTACACGGCGCCGACGGTGGGGCGCCCGGCGGCGCCGCGCGACGTCCGGGTCCGGGGGCGCACCGTGTCGTGGCGCCCGGTGGCGGGCGCGCGCGGCTACGTCGTGACCGCGACGCTGCGCAGCGGCCGCACGGTCGCCGCGGTCGCCGGGCGCCGCGCTCGCCGCGTCCGGCTCGCCGGCCCCGTCCGGCGCGCCGCGGTCGTGGCCCGCGACGCGGCCGGCCGCGCAGGCCGGCCGGGCCGCGGGCGCGCGGGCTAGCTAGCCGAGCGGGATGCTGAAGGGCCCGGCCGGGATCGGGATCGCGTCGCCGCCGCCGACGGCGATCGAGGCGCTGCCGCCCGCGGGGACCGACGCGGCGCCGGTGAGCGTGCCGTTCGGCGACGTCGCCCACGCCTGGATCACCACGCTCCCGGGGCCGATGCTGCCCTGGACGAGCAGGGCGTTCTGGGCGATCACGACCTGCGGGCCCGTCCCGTTGAACGGCGTCACCGACGCCGTGTACGGCGCCGACTGGCCGATCTCCAGGCCGCTGCCGTCGTTGAACGCGAGCTCGACGCCGAGGCCGTCGGGGGCCGACAGCGTCACGAGCACCTGCGCGCCCGCGGCGCCGCCGTCGTCGATGAACAGCGCGGTGCGGCCGAAGCGAGTCGGGACGCGGGCGTCGGCGCGGCGGTCGAGCGGGGCGAGCGCGCCGCCGGCCTCGCGGATGCGGGTCACGCGGAACGTCAGCGTGCGCCGGCGCGCGTCGTAGCGGGGCGCGCGGAGCGTGAGGATCGCGACGTCGCGGCCGACCGGCGCCTCGGCGATCTCGAGCGCGGCGTTGGGCGGGTCGTCGCCGAACGTGGTCGCCCAGGAGGCCGCGAACGAGCGCGTCGAGAGCGTGCTGGTGCTGCGCCGTGGCCGGTCGGTGAACGAGGTGGTGCGCGGCGACACCCCGCGCAGGACGAGCGTGTCGCCGGACAGCGATCCGCCGGCGGCCTGCTGGACGTAGAGGTCGGCCGCCGACGCCGTCGCGGGGACCGCGGCGAGCGCGAGAGGGAGAAGGGCGCCGAGGAGCAGCGGGCGCCGGGGGCTGGGGCGGTTCATGGCGCGCCCAACGTAGTGGGACCGGCGCCGCTACGACGGCAGCAGCGAGCGCGGCACGCCGCCGCCGCCGATCAGGCCCGTCCCGACGTGCGCGCCGATGACCGGCCCGATCTCCGACACGAAGACGGGCTCGGTGCCGAAGATCTCGCGGCCCGCGTCGACCATTCGCGCGGCCACGTCCGGCGCCTGGATGTGCTGGACGACCCAGCCGTCGACGCCGTCGGCCTTCAGCGTGCGGAACATCTGGACGAGCCGGTCGAACGCGCGCCCCGACGTGCGCACGCGCTCGATCGGGACGATGTCGGACTCCACCGACAGGATCGGCTTGATCTTCAGCGCGCTGCCGACCATCCCCTGCGCCTTGCCGATGCGCCCGCCCCGCACGAGGTACTCGAGCGTGTCGATCGCGAACCACAGCGTCAGGCGCTGGCGCGCCTCGCGCGCCCGCGCCAGGCACGCCTCGATCCCGATCCCCTCGCGCGCGCCGTCGGCGGCGGCGAGCGCCATGAGCCCGAGGCCGCCGCACGCGGTCGTCGAGTCGAGCACGTGCACCCGGCCGGCCGGGCACTGCTCGGCGGCCTGGCGGGCCGACTCGACGGTGCCGGAGATCCCGCCCGACAGGTGGATCGAGATGATGTCCTTGCCCTCGGCGAGCAGCGGCTGGTAGACGGCCAGGAAGTCGCCGACCGACGGCTGCGACGTCGTCGGCAGGTCGCGCGCGGCGCGCAGGCGCTCGTAGAACGCGTCGAACGACGGCATCTCCGACTCGCGCTGCTGCTGGTCGGGCCAGTTGACGTAGAGCGAGACCTCGTGGATCTCGTGGCGCTCCACCAGCTCGCGCGGCAGGTAGTGCGTCGTATCGGTGACGATGGCGACCCCGGACATGCGCGCCGACCCTACTCGCTCCGGCAACGGAAGGCGGGGCGCCGAGCTAGCCTGCCCGCCGTGAGCACGCTCGTCACCGGAGGCGCCGGCCTGCTCGGCTCGCACGTCGCGCGGCGTCTGGCCGAGCGGGGCGACGACCTGCGCCTGATCGTCCGCCGCACCACGCGGCGCGACAACCTCGAGGGGCTCGACGCGCGCCTGATCACGGCCGATCTGCTCGACCGGACCGCCGTACGGCGGGCCATGCGCGGCGTCGATCGCGTCTTCCACGTCGCCGGGATGACGAACCTGCGCGCGTCGCGCCAGCGCCTGTACCGCGCCAACGTCGAGACCACCCGGATCGTCCTGGAGGAGGCGCTGCGGGCCGGCGTCGAGCGGGTCGTGTTCACGTCCTCGGCGGCGGCGGTCGGGCCGGCTGCGCGCGGCTCCACCGCGGACGAGACCCAGCGCTTCTCGGGCGACGCCGCCCGCGTCCCGTACGTGACCTCCAAGCGCGAGGCGGAGGTCGAGGCGCTGCGGATCGCCGCGCGCGGGCTGCCGGTCGTGCTCGTCAACCCGGCGCACGTGTTCGGGCGCGGCGACGTCAACCGCTCGTCGACCGACATCGTGCGCCGCTTCCTGCGTCGCGACATCCCCGCGTACGTCGACGGGGCGCTGAACATCGTCGACGTCGAGGACGTCGCCCGCGGCCTCGTGCTGGCCGATGAGCGCGGGGAGCCGGGCGAGCGCTACCTGCTCGGCAACCGCAATTTCACGTGGGACCGCCTCTTCGCCGACCTCGCGCGCCTGTCCGGGGTCGAGCCGCCGGCGGTGAAGCTGCCGGTGGCCGCCGCGCTGGCGCTCGCCGAGGTCCTGCAGCGGCTGCCCGGACGGCCGCTGCTGACCGTCGACGAGGTGCGCCTGGCCTCCCACTGGTGGACGGTGCGCTCCAACAAGGCGCGCCGCGAGCTGGGGTGGACGCCGTCGCACCACGAGGACACGCTGCAGGCGACGATCGACTGGTACCGCGAGCGCGAGCCGCAGCGGCTCGCGCCGGCCGGGGCGCGCCAGCCGCTGGCGCTGCGCGTCGCCGGGGCGGCGATCGGCGAGCTGCGCGGGGTCGCCGACCGGATCCCGCTCGGATGAGCGCGACCCTCTACCGCTGCCCCACGCCGACCGACCGCCTGTGCGCCTGCGGGCGCGTGGCGCGCGAGCTGCGCCGGTCCGGGATCGCGTTCGAGACCGTCCGCGTGCCGTTTCGCCGCTCGAGCCGCGACGAGGTCGAGCGCGTGTCGGGCCAGCGGGTCGTGCCGCTCCTCGTGCTCGACGGCGAGCCGATCTGCGACTCGCGGCGGATCGTCGAGCACCTGCGCTGGCGCGCGGCTCAGGTGCCCGCCGCCGAGAAGTGCTGATAGTCGCGCGGCGACCGCCACCGCCCGCCCCAGCCCCAGCCGGCCGCCGCGAACGCGCGCACGAGCGTCCCGCGCGGCACCGCCATCCCGGGGCGCACGTCCGAGCGGTCGAGGTAGGGGATCGAGCGGCGGTGCGACGTCGTGCCGTCCGCGCCCACGTACGGGTTCTCGATCGGGTTCACGTCGATCGCGCGCCCGTAGGCGTGCTGGGACCAGCGGGTCTGGCCGGTCGCTCGCCGGCAGTTGAACGCCGAGGTGTTGTCGGCCTCGATCGAGGCGAAGTCGTCGCCGCCGTAGGCGTCGACCGGGCGCATGCGCCGGATCGGGAACCGCGCCTCGTACAGCCGCGCGAACGCGGTGCGCATCGCGGCGACGGCGTCGCGGTGGGCGATCAGGCGCCCGACTCGCCGGCGGCCACGGAAGTCCCAGTGGGCGATGCGCAGGCTGCGCAGGTCGCCGAGCCCGACCGGGCAGCCCGGGCGCCACGAGACGCCGGTCATCGCCCGCCGCTGGGCGGCGGTGAGGCGCCGGGCGACGAAGGCGAAGGGCGGGTCGGCCGGCGCGGCGGCGGAGACCGGCTCGAACGCGACCGCCTGGCGCCGCGCGAGCGCCGCGCGCAGGGCGAGCACGCGCCGCGCGCCCGCCGCGAGCTGCGCGCGGGACAGGCGGCCCGCGGCGACCGCGCGCGCCAGGCCCGCCGCGGCGCGCTCGGTCGCCTCGTAGCTGCGCGCGAACAGCAGGAGGTCGACGCCGGCGGCGGCGCCCAGCTCGGCCAGGCGGCCGGGGTCGCCGAACGGCTTCAGCGCGTTCGCCTCCAGGTCGTCGGTGATCGTCACGCCGGCGAAGCCGAGGCGGCCGCGCAGCTCGCCGACGGCGATCGCCCGCGACAGGCTCGCCGGCCGCTCGCGGTCGAGCGCCGGGTAGATCGCGTTGGCGAGCATGACGAGCTCGGCGCCCGCCCCGATCGCGGCGCGGAACGGCGGCTCGTCTCGGGCGCGCAGGCGCGCCGCGGAGGTGCCGATGCGCACGACGGCGTCGTCGGTGTTCGCGCGCGCGGCGCCCATGCCCGGGAAGTGCTTGACGGCGCTCGCCGCGCCCCCGGCCCGCAGGCCGCGCACGAACGCGCTCGCGAGCGCGCCGACGCGGGCCGGCGTGCGGCCGAAGGTCCGCCCCTCGCGCGCGAGCGCCGAGCCGCGGCCGGCGACGTCGGCGACCGGCGCCAGGTCGACGTTCACGCCGGCGCGCCGCAGCGCGCGTCCGGTCGCCGCGCCCGCGGCCCGGGTCGCGCCGCGCCCGGCGGCGGCCATCCCCGCGGCCGACTGCGCGGGCGGCGCGTCGCGCAGGCGCCGGACCGCGCCGCCCTCCTGGTCGATCATGATCAGCAGCGGGTCGCGCAGCCCCGGCGGGCGCCGGATCGCCTGCAGCCGGTCGGCGAGGCGGCGCGCCGCAGCCACGGTGTCGCCGTTCTCGGCGAACAGGATCACGCCGGCCAGCTCGCCGCGGGCGATGCGGCGGCGCAGCGCGGCCGGCGGCGTCGCGGTGCCGCGCATCGAGGCGATCAGGCGCTGCCCGGCGAGCTGCGCCGTCGTCAGCCCGGCGACCGGGTCGGCGGCCTGCCGGCCGGGCGCGGTCGCGGCGCCGGGCTGGGGCGCGCCGGGCGCCGCGATCCGGTTCGGGGCGCCGCCCTCGTCGCCGCCGCAGGCCGCGGATGCGGCCAGGGCGAGCCCGGTGGCGCAGGCGGCGAGGAATCGCACCATCGCCGGCATCATCGCGGCTGGCGGCGCCGGGCGCGCGACCCGATACCGTGCCCGGCCACCATGCTCCGGCGTCTGGTCGCCTCGGCCCTGCCCCTCGTCGTCGTGGCCGCGCTCGCGGGGCCGGCGATCGCGGCCGACCCGATCATGCCGCTCGGCGAGGTGCAGCCCGGGATGCGCTGCACCGGCCTGTCCGTGGTGCGCGGTCTGGAGATCTCGTCCTTCGACGTCGAGATCGTCGACGTCGTCCCCGGCGATCCGATCGCCCGCCAGCCGCTGCTGCTCGTCAGCGTGTCCGGCCCGGCGATCGACCCGACCGGGATCGCCTCGGGCTTCTCCGGCTCGCCGGTCGTCTGCGACGGGCGCATCGCCGGCGCGATCGCCTACGGCACCGGCGACTACGGCAACCAGCTCGGGCTCGCGACGCCGATCGAGGCGATGCTCGGCCAGCCGGTGCCCGAGCCCCCCGGCCTGGAGCCGGAGCCGGCCGTGGGCCGGGCGCGTCCGCTGGCGACTCCGATCGCGATCGGCGGCGTCGCTCCCGCCGTGCTCCGCGGGTTCGCGCGCGCCGCCGCCCGCGCCGGGCTCCCGCTCCAGGCCGTTCCCGCCGCGCCCACCGGCGGCCGCTTCCCGCCGCAGCAGCTCGCGCCCGGCTCCTCGGTGGCGGTCGGCCTGGCCAGCGGCGACGTCAGCGCCGGCGCGGTCGGCACCGTCACCTACGTCGACGGCGCGAAGGTGTACGCGTTCGGCCACGCGTTCGCCGGGACCGGCCGCCGGTCGCTGCTGCTGCAGGACGCGTGGGTCCACACGGTCATCGACAACCCCCTCGGTGTCGACCCGGCCGTCTCGGCGAAGCTCGCCAGCCCCGGCCACGACCTCGGGACGATCACCTACGACGGGCGCAACGGCGTCAACGGCGTCGTCGGGCCGCTGCCGCCGCGCACGGAGCTGCGGATCGTCGCCCGCAACGCCGCCACCGGCGCGCGCGACGAGGCCGCCGCGCAGATCGCCGACGAGGCCGCCGTCGGTCTCCCCGACGGCGCGTCGCCGCTCCCGCTCGTTGCGCCGGTGGCCGTCGCGCAGGCCGCGTACGCGCTCCTGGACGGCAGCCCGGCGTCGCAGAGCGCGCGGATGTGCGCGGCGATCAAGCTGCGCGAGCTGCCGCGGGCGGCCCGGTTCTGCCGCCGCTACGTCGGCCAGTTCGGCGGCGGCGGCACCGTCGGCGGTCCGTACGTCACCGACCTCGCCGACGCGCTCGCGCTCATCGACGGCTTCCCGTACGGGGTGCCGCACGTCACCGCCGTCGACGTGGACCTGTCGGTCGAGCCGGGCCTGCGCCAGGCGCTCCTGCTCGGCGTGCGCGGACCGCGGGTGCTGCGCCGCGGGACGACCGCGACGCTGACGCTGTCGCTCCAGCGCTACCGCGGCGAGCGCTTCACCCGCCGCGTCCCGCTGCGCGTGCCGCGCGACGCGCCGCTGGGCCCGCGGATGATCCGCCTGACCGGCACGGCGCTCGACGGCGCGGTCTCCTCCGAGGAGATCGAGATCGTCATCGGCCGCCGCGCCGACGACGACGGCGGCGCCAGCGGTCCGGAGACGTTCGCGGGGCTGGCGCGCCGGATCGCCGCGATGAACGGCTGGGACGGCGTGCGCGTCGCCTTCCGCCGGGCCGACGGCCGCGGCGGCGGGAAGCCGCGGCGGCTCTACCGCGACCCGGACGTGCGCATCAGCGGCAACGCCGCCTACCTCGCCCGGATCGTGCGGTAGTCAGCCGAGGCGGTTCTCGATGCCCAGCGGCGGGCTCTGCGTCGACGACGCCGCGGGCTCCGGCGCGTCGGCGGGGGGCTCGACGCCGAGCGTCTCGGCCAGCTCGCCGGACTCGTAGAGCTCCATCACGATGTCGCAGCCGCCGATGAGCTCGCCCTTGACGAAGAGCTGCGGGATCGTCGGCCAGCCCGACAGGGCCGAGAGCTCCTGGCGGATGCGCGGGTCGGGAAGGATGTCGACGGCGGCGAACGGCGCGTTGAGGGCCTGGAGCGCGGCGGCCGTGCGCGCGCTGAAGCCGCACGCGGGCGCCTCGGGCGTCCCCTTCATGAAGAGGATCACCTCGTTCTCCTTGATGGCCTCCTCGATCGCGTCGCGCAGAGGGTTCTCGGACATCATGACTCCTGGGTCTTGAGCGACAGGGCGTGGATCGGGCCGCCGATCTCGTCGCCGAACACGGCGTACACCATCTGGTGCTGCTGGATGCGCGTCTTCCCCTTGAACGCGGGGGAGACGACGACGGCGCGGAAGTGGTCGCCGCCGCCGGTCCAGTCCTCGACCTCCGCAGTGGCGCCGGGGATCGCGGCCTCGATGCGCTGCTTGATCTCGTCCGCGGTGGGCATCTCCGGAGAAAGCGTAGTCAACCCGGGGGCTCGCCTTTCGGCGGCAGGGGCCGGACACCCTCCGTCTCACGCCGGGGCCGCCGACGGCACCCCAGGGGAGCGCTATCCTTTTTGAAGCGACTCCCGTTGCTCGACGCAGGAAGGCAGCGAATCCGACCATGATCCTCATCACCGACAAGGGCGCCGAGAAGGTGCACGAGTTCCTCGCCAGTCAGAACGCGGACGTGCAGACCGCGGGTCTGCGCGTGGGCGTCCGCGGTGGTGGCTGCTCGGGGTTCCAGTACAACCTCGCCTTCGACGAGGTCCGCGAGGGCGACGCCGTCTTCGAGTCCCACGGCCTGAAGATCCTCTGCGATCAGCAGGCGCTCCCGTACGTCACCGGGTCGACGATCGACTACATCGACTCGCTGCAGGGCGCTGGCTTCCAGGTCAACAACCCCAACGTCGTCGCCGCCTGCGGCTGCGGCTCGTCGTTCCGCGTGGCGGAGGACGAGCACGTGAGCGCTGTCTAGGCGCCGACGGCTCGTCGCAGCATCCGTCGCCGGGGCGGCGATCGTCGCCGCGGTCGTGCTCGTCCTCGTCCTGCGCGAGGACGGCGAGCCGCCGGCGCCCTCCGCCCCGACCCCGACGACCCCCACGGTCCCGCCTCCGCCCTCGCTGCCGCAGGCCGGCGAGGCGCCGCTCGTCGCCGGTCTCACGGAGGCCAACCCGCACCTGATCGCGCCCGGCGAGCAGCCGCCCGGGTTCGCGCCCTGGCGCGACCGCGCGGCCGCCCTGCGGATGACGTACCTGCGCGTGCTCGTCGACTGGCGACGCGTGCAGCCGTCGGCCGACGCGCCGCCCGACTTCGCCCAGCCCGCCGACGGATGCCTGCGCGGCCACCCGCCCTGCGCGCCGTTCGCCGGGATCGTCGACCAGCTGCGCGCCGCGCGCGCCGCCGGCATGACCCCGGTGATCGTGGTGCTGAACACGCCTGAGTGGGCGGCTGCGCCCGCGCGGGGCTGCGAGGCGCGCGACGCCGGCGCCGCCGCGCGCATGCCCGCCGACCTCGACGCGTATCGCGCGCTCGTGCGCGCGCTGCTCGAGCTGGGGCGGGCCGAGGGGATCGAGCTGCCGTGGTGGGCGCCGTGGAACGAGCCCAACCACCCGCTGTTCCTCGGCCCGCAGCGTCGGGCCTGCGACGACGGGGCGCCGGCGCTGACGCCCGCCCTGTACGCGGACCTGGCGCGGGCGATGGGCGCGGAGCTCGACGCGGCGCCGGGCGAGCAGCGGATCGTGCTCGGCGAGGTGGCCGGGTTCGACGCGCCGCGCGACAACGCGGTCGGCGCGGCCGAGTTCGCGGCGCAGCTGCCGCGCGACGTCGCGTGCGCGGGCGCGGTGTGGGGGCAGCACGCGTACGTGCGCGTCGACGACGAGCTGGCCGCCGACGCTGGCGAGGCGGCGGCGCCCGGGTCGATCGACGTGCTCGACGCGGTGACCGAGGCGCTCGCCGGCCACGACTGCCCGGGCGGCCCGCCGCCGATCTGGATCACCGAGACCGGCACCGACCCGGCCACCGGCGCCGACGGCTGCCGCGCCATGGCGCGGGCGCTCGAGGCCTGGCGCGACGACCCGCGCGTGCAGGCCGTCTTCCAGTACACGTTCCGCGAGGACACGGCCTTCCCGGTCGGGCTGGCCGACGCCGGGCTCACGACGCTCGAGCCCGCCTACGCGGCCTGGCTGGCGCGGGCCGAGGACCGCGCCGACCTCGCGGACGCCTGCGCGCCCTAGAGTGCGCGTGTGCCGTTGCCGACCGCCCTGCGTCGCCTGACGCCCGACCGCCTGCGCGACGACCCGCGCCTGCGTGCGATCGCCGTCGGCACGGGCGCGATCCCGCCGCGCACGATGCACTCCGAGCCCGAGCGCGAGCTGCTCGTCGAGCTGGCCCGCGACGCGCGGCGCGTCGTGGAGATCGGCGTGTACGAGGGCAGCTCGGCGGTCGCGCTGGCGCGGGCGATGGGGCCCGGGCAGGAGCTGCACCTGATCGACCCGTTCGGCCACCATCCGAGCGCGCTGCCCAGCGGCTGGGGGGCGACCGAGCGGGCGACGCGCCGCGTGGTGGCGCGCGCCGCCCGGCCCGAGGGCCCGCGGGTGGTGTGGCACGTCGCGTTCAGCCACGACGTCGCGCCCGGCTGGACCGCGCCGATCGACCTGCTGTTCGTCGACGGCGACCACGCCGAGGAGGCGGTGCGGCGCGACTGGGACTGGCACGGCTTCGTGGCGCCGGGCGGCCACGTCCTCTTCCACGACGCGCGCGAGGGGCGGCCCGGCGGGCGCGGCCTGCCGGGGCCGACCGCGGTCGTCGACGGGCTGTTCCGCGGGCCCGGCGGCCCGCCGCCGGGGTGGACGGTGGCCGCGGAGGTCGACCGGACGGTGGCGGTTCGCCGTGGCTGAGCTGTGGCTCCACGGCTTCCCGGTGATCGGCAACAGCGCCGATCTCGCGCGCAGGGCCGAGGCGTGGGGCTTCTCCGCCGGCTCCGGCGGCCACGGGGTCGCGCCGCCCGACGACGTCCTGGACCGCTTCGCCGTCGTCGGCCCGCCCGGCCTGGTCCGCGACCGCCTCGCCGAGCTGCTCTCGCTCGGCCTCGACCACTTGGTGCTCGTGCCCGGCTCGAGGTTCGCCGACCCTGACGCGCTCGAGCGCAGCGACGAGCTCGTCGCCGGCGTGCTCGGGGACCTGCCGTAGCGCTCGCGGCCCTTCGTCCCGCTCGAGTCGCGCTCGCGTGCCGGCGCCGCGGGTTCCTGCCCGCCGCGCCGCTGCTCGCATCGCGTTCCGGGCACGGCAACGGAAGGGATGAATGGCGATTCAGCCCCGCTCAGCGGGGTCAATTCGCCACGCGTGCCCGGCCGAGCGCTCCGGCGCGCGGGCGCGCGCCGCGCCGGCCTCCCACGCGCCCACCGACGAGCTGTTACGACCGCCGCGGCGGTCCGCGCGGTCGGGCGGCGCGGTCAGCCCGCCAGCGGCTCGCGCGCCAGCGCCTCGCCGTCGAGCGCGTTCAGCGCGCGCTCCAGCGACGCCGCGATGCACGTGAACGACGGGGTGTCGCGCAGCGTGTAGGCCGAGGCCTCGGTCGTGCGCAGGCGCTGGACGAGGTCGAGGAAGCTGCCGACGTCGTCGGTGTCGAACGCGACGACGAACTCCTGGTCGTCGAGGCCGAAGCAGTACGTCGTGTGGTTGTCGACGTTCGGGAACTCGCGGCCGACGCGGATGTGCTCCTGCATGATCTCCCAGCGCTTGTCGCGCGGCAGGCCGTACCAGGCGCGCGTCTTCACGAACGGGTAGACGAACAGGTACTTGCCGCGGAACGGGCGGGGGACGAGGCGCTTCTCGTCGGAGTACTCCGAGCCCTTGCGCATCCCCAGGAACGAGTGGGGCGTCGAGGACCACTTCATCAGGCCCGACTGGGCCAGCACGACGTGGAACTCGTGGATGCGGTCGAGGTTCTCCGCCTCCGCGACGAGCATCATGTCCGCGTCGCCGCGCGTGCCGACGAGGCTGAAGGCCTGCAGCAGGTGATCGGTGGCGAAGTCCTCGCAGGCGGCGAGGAACTCCCGCTTGTGCTCAGCCCGCTCCGACGCGTCCAGACGGCGCCACGCAGGATCGACCTTCAGGAAGGTGTACTTCACGAAATGACGCTCGTCGGCCATGCAGCGAGGATAGGCGCTGGCGCCCTGCTGGCGCTTCTCGCCGCCCTGGCCCTCGCGCCGGCCGCGCCCGCGCAGGACGCGGACCGGCGGGCGATCGTCGCGTTCGTCCCCGGCGCCACGATCGAGTCGCTGTCGCGCCTGCCCGGCGTGTCCGCCGGCATGCTCAACCCCAACCAGGGGCGCTACCGCCGCACGCAGATGCTGCTGGACATGTCGCAGGGCGCGCGCACGTCGCGGTCGGCCTACGAGCCGTCGGCCGAGCCGCGCCTGTTCGTCGAGCGCGACGGGCGCGTCGCCGGCTGGGACGCCGCGGTCGCCCGGGCCGACGCCGCCCCCGCCGACGTGACGCCCGGCCTGCTCGGCTCGAGCGTCGGACCGCGCGGCGCCGCCTACGTCGGCCCGGCCGGCGTCGACCGCCTGCCGGCCATCGTCGCCGCCGACACGAGCGGGCGCATCGCCGTCGTCGACGTCGTCGACCCCGGCCAGGTCGTCGCGCGCACGCGAGCGCGCTCGCGGGACCACGACCTCGTCGTCGCCGTCCTCCCCAGCCACGACGCGCTCCGCGACCTCCTCGCGGAGCGCCCGCCGCAGACGCTCGTCGTCGTGATCACCGCCCCGCCGCCCGCCGGGGCGCGCGTCCTGGCGATCGGCACGATCGGACTCGGCGGCGGACGCGCGCTCACCTCGGCCACGACCCGCACCGGCGGCCTCGTCGCCGCGATCGACGTCGCGCCGACGGTCACCACGTGGCTCGGGCGGCCCGGGGACTTCACCGGCGAGCCCATCGAGCTCGACGGCCGCCTCGACGTCGCCGCCCTCACCGACCTGCGCGAGCGCCTCGAGGTCGTGCGCGGCCGCCGCTACCCGACGCTCGGGATGCTCGGCGCCGGCTGGGCGCTGGTCGCGCTCGCCGCCGTCGCCGTCCGCCGCCGCGAGGGCTGGCGCTGGGCGCTGCGCACCGGCGGCCTCGCCGTCCTGTGGATCCTCCCGCTGCTGCTCGCGTTCGCGGTCGGCGCGCCGTCGGCGCTCCTGGAGGAGGCCGGCGTCGCCGCCTGCGCGCTCGCGCTCGGCGCGATCACGGGCGCGCTCGTGCGCTGGCCGCTGGCGCCCGCGGTGCCGGGCGCGATCGGCCTCGCCGCGTACACGATCGACCTTGCCGCCGGCTCCCCCCTGATCGTCCGCTCGATCCTCGGCCCCAACCCGCTGGCCGGATCGCGCTTCTACGGCATCGGCAACGAGCTCGAGTCGACGCTCCCCGTGCTCGGCCTGGCGACGGTCGCCGCGCTTGCCTGCGCGACCGGCACCGCCCGCCGCTCGCCGCGGCTGGCCGCCGCGTTCGCGCTCGCCGGCCTGGCGATGGGCGTCGTCCTCGGCTGGGGCCGCCTCGGGGCCGACGTCGGCGGCGTCATCACCGTCGGCGCCGGGGCGGGGCTGGCGACCGTGCTCGCGCTGCCCGGCCGCCTCACCGCCCGCCGGGTCGCCGCCGTCGTCGCCGTCCCGATCCTCGCGGTCGTCGCGCTCGCGCTCCTCGACCTCGCCACCGGCGGCGACGGCCACTTCACGCGGACCGTCCTGCGCGGCGGCGACGGGGAGGACCTGGGCGAGATCCTGCAGCGCCGCTACGAGCTGGCCTGGAACAACCTGCGCGCCGGGATCATGCCGCTGCTGGCTGCGCTGTCGGTCACGCTCATCGCCTGGGGCGTGTGGCGGCGCGACCGCCTCCTGGCCCGCCTTCCCGGCGCGGACGCATGGGGCGCCGCGCTCGCGGGCGGTGCCGCCGCCGGCGTCGTCGGGGCGCTGACGAACGACTCGGGGCCGATCCTGCTGGTGTTCGCGACCTTCGCCACGGGGTGGCTGGCCGCATATCTCCACGGGGGCAGGCCGTACCGGACCGAGCCTGTCGATCCTCTAGGCTGAACGCACGATGCGCATCGCCCTGGTGTCGCCATATTCGTGGACGTACCCGGGCGGCGTGACACGTCACATCGAGGCCCTTGCGCGCGAGTACCGGGCGCTCGGCCACGAGGTCCGCGTGCTTGCCCCCTACGACCCGGACGACCGTCTCTCCGTGCGTCTGCACCGGGGCGCGCGGCCGCAGGAGCGTCCGATCCCCGAATGGCTCGTCCCGCTCGGGCGCACCGTCGGGTTCCCGGCCAACGGCGCGGTCTCCAACCTCGCGATCGGGGCCTACGGCGTCTCGACCCTGCGCCGCGAGCTGCGCCACGGCGGCTACGACGTCGCGCACCTCCACGAGCCCGTCGCGCCGACGCTCTGCTGGGACGCGCTGCTGGCCGCCGACCTGCCGCTCGTCGGCACCTTCCACACGTACTCCGAGAACGCGGTCACCCACGGCGTCGCCGCCATGCTCGGCTCGCGCCGGCGGATGAACCGCCTCGCGGTCCGCATCGCCGTGTCCGAGGCCGCCGCCTGGACCGGTCGCCGCTTCTACGGCGGGCGCTACCGCGTCATCCCCAACGGCGTCGACGTCGGCGAGCTTCCCGCGCGGGCCCCGCGCGCGCCCGGCGAGCCGCTGCGCATCGCGTTCGTCGGCCAGGCCGTCGAGCGCAAGGGGCTGCCGATCCTGCTGCGCGCCTTCGAGGCGCTGCGCGACCACGTCCCGGCGCAGCTGGACGTCGTCGGCGCCGAGCTGCGCGACGTGTCCGCCCTGCTGGAGGACCTCGAGGGCGTCAACGTGCTGGGCAAGGTCGACGACGAGCGCAAGCTGGCCGTGCTGCGCGAGGCCGACGTGCTCTGCGCGCCGTCGCTCGGAGGCGAGTCGTTCGGCATGGTGCTGACCGAGGCCTTCGCGGCCGGCACGCCGGTCGTCGCCTCCGACATCGCCGGCTACCGCGACGTCGTCACCGACGGCGTCGACGGCATCCTGCTGCCGCGTGGCGACGCCACCGCGCTCGCCGAGACGCTGCGCGACCTGGCGCTCGACCCGACGCGCGAGGTGCGCATGGGGGAGGCCGCCGCGCAGTCGGCCCGCCGCTTCGCCTGGTCGAGCATCGCCGACCAGGTGCTGGCCTCCTACGAGGACGCGATCGCCGCGCCCGCGCCGGCGCGGACGGCCCCCTCGCCGCTCACGCGCTTCGCCGCCCGCCGCGGGTTCATCCCCGCCGACGGCCGGCCTCCGGTCCGCGCGCGCCGCCTGCCGAGCCTGGAGCCCGCGCCGCTGCGTCCCCGCCGCCCCGTGTTCGCGTTCGCGCGCCGCGTCGGCATCCTCCTGGCCGGCGTGCTCGGCGTCGTCCTGTCGTGGCTGGCGCTGCAGCGCATCGGCATCGACCGCGTCGGCGACGCGCTGTGGCGCTCCAGCCCGGCCTGGGTGCTGTTCGGGCTCTCGCTGATGTGCCTCTCCATGGTCGCCCGGTCGGTCGCCTGGCGGGCGATCCTGCGGGCCGCCCTGCCCGGCGTCCGCGTGGGCAGACGCGACGTCCTGCGCGGCACCTCGATCGGCGTGCTCATGTCCGCCACGCTGCCCGCGCGCCTCGGCGAGCCGTCGCGCGCGCTCGTCGTCACCCGCCGCATCGGCGGGCGCACCCGCGAGGTGCTGCCGACCGTCGTCGGCACGATCGTCTCGCAGACGCTGCTCAACGTGTTCGCGCTGATCGTGCTCGGCATGGTGATGTTCTCGACGATCGGCCTGTTCAGCGGCCACGAGGAGGCGCTGATCGCCTTCGCCGTCGCCCCGGTGGCGATCCTGGTGTCGGTGCTCGTCGCGCCGGCCCTCGTGCGCGCGGGCGCGCCGTCGCGCTCGCGTCGCGTGCGCATGGCCGCCGCCAAGCTGCGCCACGCGCTCACGCGCGTGCGCGACGGCCTCGTCGTGTTCCGCCGCCCGCGCCTGGCCACCGAGGCCGTCGTCATGCAGCTCGGCGCCTGGGCGATCCAGTGGATCTCCTGCTACGTGCTGCTGGTCGCGCTCGGCCTGGACCATCGCGCCGGCCTGGGCGCCGCCGCGGCCGTGCTGTTCGCGGTCAACGTCACCGCCGCCGTCCCGGTCACGCCGTCGAACATCGGCGTGTTCCAGGCCGCCTGCGTGGCGGTGCTGACCGGCGGCTACGGCGTCGGATACGCGGACGCCCTCGCCTTCGGGATCATCCTCCAGGCGGTCGAGATCGCGACCGCCTTCATCATGGGCGCGCCCGCGCTCGTCGGCGAGGGCCTGTCCTGGAAGGACGTGCGGCTCCGCGCGCTGCACACCGCGCCCGTCGAGCTGCGCCCGCTGCGCGAGCCGCGCGCCGGCCAGGTCGGCAGCAAGGCGTAGGGCTCAGCCGGCCGCCAGCGCCCGCGCCCACGCGTCGAGCGCGTCGCTGTTGCGCGCGACGAGGTCGCGGCCGGTCTCCTCGAGCGCGGCGAGGTTGCGCGGCGACACGTCGTCCATGTCGTCCTTGGCGTGCTCGAGCTCGATCTGCAGCCGCAGGTGCCGGTCGTCGAGCAGCTGGTCGAGCTGGTAGTCGACGGTGTCGCTGGAGCCGTCGAAGACGACGTCGATGATCGGGCGCGCCCACTCCAGCACGCCCCAGTCCTTCGCCTTCGCGTACGGGATCGGGCGCGTCTGGCTGCCGGTGCCCAGCGACAGGACCCGCATCCGCGCGCTCGGGCGCAGCCGCACCCCCTCGGCGTAGGCGCACATCGCCGGGTTGCCCGCGAACACGCCGCCGTCGATGAGCGCCGCGTCGCCGTCCCGGACCGGCTCGAAGTAGGTCGGCGCCGCGGCGGTCGCCTCGGCGGCGAGCGCCATCGGCACGCCGGCGTCCTCGCGCCAGCTCTTGAAGAAGCGCGGCCGGCGCGCGACGAGATCGTAGGCGGTGACGAGCACCGGCGTGAGCGCGGCCTCGAGGCGGGTGTCGCCGAGGTAGCGCTGCAGCACCGCGCGCAGCTCGTCGCTGGGGTAGCGCTCGTCGATCAGGCCCTCCACGGATGTGATGCGCCGGCCCAGCGAGCGGCGGAAGATCCGCGGCCCCTCATCGACGTAGAGGCGCGCGATCTCCGCGGCGGTCCAGCGCGGGGCGCCGTCCGGCCCCGGGCACGTGAGGGCGAGCGCGATGATGCCGCCGGTCGACGTGCCGGCGACGAGGTCGAACAGCCGGCACACCGGGCGGCCGGCGCGCTCCTCGAGCGCGGCGAGGACCGTGGCGGGCACGATCCCGCGGATGCCACCCCCGTCGATGCTCAGGATTCGCATCGGCCGGCGCGAGCCTACCGGGCGCGCGGTCGCCCGTGGGGCGGTCGCGGTAGCGTCCCGGCGATGCCGCACGACGTCGCCGGACTGCTGCTGGCCGCGATCCTGACCGCCGCCGCGGGGATGAAGCTGGCGGCGCCGCGCCGGAGCGCGAGGGCGCTCGCCACGTTCGGCGTCCACCGGCCGGCCGCGCAGGCGGTCCTGCTCGCCGTGGTGGTCGCCGCCGAGATCGCGATCGCGGTCCTCGTGGCGCTCGGCTCCGACGCCGCAGCCTACGCCGGGGCGGCGCTGATGGCGCTGTTCGCGGCCGCGCAGGCGCCGGTGCTGGCCCGCGGCCGGCGCGGCGCCCCGTGCGCGTGCTTCGGCGCGCGCTCGACGGTCGGGCCGTGGGCGGTCGCGCGCGCCGCCGCGCTGGCCGCCGCGTTCGCGGTGCTGCCGCTGCTGCCGCGCGGGTCGGCGTCGACCGAGGCGTGGCTCGCGCTCGGCCTGGGGGTCTGTGCGCTGGCGATCGCCGGGCTGGCCGTCGCGGTGGTGGCGCTCGCCCGGGAGATCGGCGTGCTGCGCCTGGCGCTCGGCCCGCAGCAGGCGCTGGAGATCCCCGACGAGGGCCCGCCGCTGGGCGCGCCGTCGCCGGTCCTCGCTGCCCGCGCGCTGGGCGGCCGCGACGGCGCGCCCGGCGTGCGCCTGGCGCTGGCGGTGTTCTCGTCGGAGGGTTGCCGGCTGTGCCAGGCGGTCGCGCCGGCGGTCGCGATGCTCGCGCGCGAGCCCGACCTCGCCGTCGTCGTGCTCGACGAGGTGCGCGACGCCGACGCCTGGACGGCCGCCGCGATCCCGGGCAGCCCGTACGCGGTCGCGCTGCACCCGGGCGACGGCACCGTGCTGGCGAAGGGCACGTTCAACGGCCTGGGCCAGCTCGAGAGCGTGCTCGCGACGGCCGAGCGGCGCGCGGTCCAGCGGGACGCCGGCCCGGCCGCCGAGGCGGTGGCGGCCCGTGGCTGAGCGCAGCGGCGCCGGCCGCCTCACCGAGGAGCTGGCCGCGCGCACGTCGCGGCGGGGCCTGCTGTCGCGCATCGGCCAGGCGCTCGTCGTCGGCTCGGCCGCGAGCGTCGTGCGCGAGGTCGTCAAGCCGGGCGAGGCCGACGCCTTCCACTTCTGCGGCCACATCTACACGACCGGCTCCTGCCCGCACCCCACGGGCCTGCCGCGCATCGACGCCCGCGGCTACCCGCTCCGGGCGCGCGACGGCGCGCCGGTCGACGACCTCGGCCGCCGCATCGACCGCCAGGGCCGGCCGGTCGACGAGCAGGGACGGCTGCTGCGCGACCCCGAGGGGCGCCCGTTGCCGGTCGCGACGCGCACGAAGGTGTGCGACGCCACCGGCGAGCGCTTCGGCTTCACGCCGCACGTCGACGGGTCCTGGTACCGCTGCTGCGGCGGGCACGTGCGCAAGCTCGTCGACTGCTGCACGACCGGAAAGCGGCGCATCAACGGCGACGCCGCGCTCACCGGCTACTGCTACCGCGGGCGCAAGGTGTTCTGCGTCATGTACTTCCAGACGAAGGTGCCGTGCTGAGCCTCGCCGCCGTCGCGCTCGCCGCCGCGGGCCTCGCCGCCGGCTGGACCGGGACCTGGTCGCCGTGCGGGTTCTCGATGATCGACACGCTCGGCCCGAACGGGCATCCGGGCGGGCGGCGGCGCACGGTCGCGGCGTGCGCGGCGTTCGCGGCCGGCGCACCGGTCGGCGGCGCGGTCACGTTCGGCGGCCTGGCCGCGCTCGGCGCGCTGGCGCAGTCGCAGCCGGGCGGCGACGTCGCGATCGGCCTCGCGGTGGCGATCGCGGTCGCGGCCGCCGCGCTCGGGGTGCGGATCGCGCCCCAGCTGCGCCGCCAGGTGCCCGAGTCGTGGCGGCGCGTGCTGCCGCTGCCGCTGGCCGCGTTCCTCTACGGGATCCTTCTCGGGCTCGGGTTCACGACCTACGTGCTGTCGTTCGCGCTGCCCGCGCTGGCGGCGGTGAGCCTCGTCGTCGCCGACGTCGGGCTGGGCCTCGTGCTGGGCGTGGCGTTCGGGGTCGGGCGCGCGCTGCCGATCGTCGCGCTCGCGCCGGTCGCCGACCGCGGGATCGGGGCGCGGGCGCTGGACGCGATGGCGGCGCGGCCGGGCCTGCTGCGCGGCGCGCGCCTGGTCGACGCGGTCGCGCTGCTGGCCGTCGCCGCCGCGCTGGCCGGCGGCACCGCGAGCGCGGCGGTGCAGCGTGTCGCCCAGCCGGCCGGGCTGCCGAGCGCCGACGGCGGGACGCTGGCCTGGAGCGTGCCGGGCGGCGACGGGGTGCTGCTCCCGGCGGGCGGGGATCCCGGGCCGGTCGGCGGCCGGCTGCCGGCGGTGGGCGGCGGCCGCCTGGCCTACGTGGCCTTCGACGGCACGCCGACGGTCGTGGAGCGCGCGAGCGCCGCCACCGTCACGGTGCCGGCCGCGGCGGGCGCCGACGCGCTGGCGGTGTCCGCGCGCTGGCTGGCCTGGCGCCTGCCGTCGCCCGACCGCATCGTCGTCCTCGACCTCGCCGATCCCGCCGCCCGGCCGCGCCCGGTCGTGAGCGTCGCGCCGCCCGGCACGCTCAGCCGCCCGGCGCTCGACGGCGACCGGCTCGCCTGGTCGAGCGCCACCCGGCGCGGCAGCCGGATCGTCGCGCTCGACCTCGCCACGCCCGGCGCGCGCTCCGTCGTCCTGCGCCGGGGCCGGGCCGGCGCCGTGGTCGGCGCTCCGTCGCTGCACGCCGGCGCGCTGGCCTGGATCCGCGTCACCGGCCGCAGCCAGGATCTGCGCGTGGCGCGGGCGACGCCCGGGGCCGGCGGGCGGGTCCTGCTGCGCCTGCGCGGCCAGGCCGGGCGCGACGGCGGCCGCGCCCCCGGCCGCACCGGCCAGGGCCGGCGGCCGGTCGACCGCCACGGGCCGATCCCCCCGGCCGCCCACCGGCTGCTGGACACCGCGCTCGACGACCGCGCCGCCTACGTGTCGCGCATGCCGCTGGCCGGCGGGGAGCCGAGCCTGCTGCGCGTCGACCGCTAGCTAAGCCCGTCTCGGCATCAGGCCGCGCCAGGCGCGACGTTGTGGTTGAAGCGCAGCACGTTGTCGGGGTCGTAGCGGCGCTTGACCTCCGCCAGGCGCGCGAGCGTCGCCGGCGGGTAGGCGGCCTCGACCGGCTGCGGCGCGCCCATGTAGTTGACGTAGCCGGGCCGCCCGTCCAGCCCGGCGGCCGCCGCCCGCTCCGTTGCCGACGCCTCGAGCGCCTCCACGTCGCTCTCGGGGCCGAAGCTCATCGCCCCGAGGCTGACCATGTAGCGGCTGTCGCGGAAGGCGAACGCGGTTGTGTCCGCGGGCACGCGCGCCATCGCGCCGCCCAGCGCCCGGATCTCGGCCGCCTTGAACGGGGTCGTGGCCGTCCGCACGCCCTCGACGATCGCCTCGGCGTCGATCGTGTCGGCGAACGCGGTGCGCATCGCGACGGCGGCGCGCTCCGGCCCGCCCTCCTCGGCGAACATGCTCGCGTAGGTCGTCTCCCGCACGAGGTCGGCGATCGGCTCGGCCAGCGCGCGGACCGGCGCCAGCGCCTCCCGGCCGGCCTCCGCGTCGCCGTCGTAGACGAGCGCGACGATCAGCACGAGCTCGCCGTGGTGCTGCGCGGGGATGAACGGCACCGGCGGCGCCGGGACCGCGCGGCCGATCATCGACAGCGCCTCGGGCGCCGCCGCGGCGTACTCGGCGAAGCCGGCCAGGATCTCGGCGTCGAGCGGCAGCACGAGGAAGCCGCCGTACACCGAGCCGATCGGGTGCAGGCGGAAGCGCAGCTCGGTGACGACTCCGAAGTTCCCGCCGCCGCCGCGCAGCGCCCAGAACAGGTCGGGCTCGCGCTCGGCGTCGACGGCGCGGATCTCGCCGTCGGGGGTGACGACCTCGGCCCCCAGGAGGCTGTCGACGGTCAGGCCGTGCTCGCGCACGAGGTAGCCGATGCCGCCGCCGACCGTGAGGCCGGCGATGCCGACCCCCGGATGATCGCTGAAGCCGGTCGCCAGGCCGTGCGCGTCGGCGGCGGCCGTGTAGTCGCCGGCGGTCGCGCCGCCCTGGGCGCGGCCGACGCGGGCGTCCGGGTCGATCTCGACGGCGCCCATCGAGCGCATGTCGAGCAGGACGGCGCCGTCGGCGACGCCGTGGGCCGCGAAGCTGTGGCCGCCGCTCCGGATCGCAACGCCCGCGCCCTGCTCGCGCGCATGGGTCAGGACGGCGGCGACGTCCGCGGCGCCCGCGGGCCGGACGACGACGGCCGGGCGCCGGTCGACCGCGGCGTTGAACACCGCCCGGGCCTCGTCGTATCCGGCGTCGCCGGGCGTCAGGACCGCGCCGCGCACGTCGTCGCGCAGGCGCCGGAGGTCGATCGGGGGAGAGGTGGCGTGGGTCAGGCCGGACATCTCGTGCTCCTCGAAGGGTCGGGGTCGGGTCTTGCGGCGCCCGAACCTACGCCTTCAAGTGCACTTGAAGTCAAGCCCGGCGGATCACGAGCTGAGTGGGGCGCCGACCGTCGCGTCGCGATCGGAGCCCTTGATCACGTCGTCCGGCGCGCTCTCCTCGGGCAGGAAGCCCGACTTCATCCCGAAGTACACGGCCTGCGGATGGTGCGACACGATCGCCACCGTCGACTGCTCGGGCTCGAGCGCGTACCCGCCCGACAGCCGCAGCCCGATCGAGGGCGCGTCCATGACGCGGAACAGCTTCTCGAGCTCGGACTGCTCCGGCGCGGCCGGGTAGCCCCACGACCAGCGGCGTCCCTGCGTCGCCGGGATCCCGAGGTCGGACCGGATGCGCGCGTGCAGCCACTCGGCCATGCCCTCGGCCGTCTGCACGCCGAGCCCGTGCACGAAGAGCTGCTCGGCGAACTCGCCGTCGCGCTCGAGCTGCGCCATCAGCTCGGTCACCTCGTCGCCGGCGGTCACCGCCTGGAAGGCGACGACGTCCAGCTCGCCGGACTCGCGCGGCCGGTAGAAGTCGGCCAGGCAGATCCGCGAGTGGCCCGGCTGGCGCGGGAACACGAACCGCTCCAGCACGGTCTCGCGGTCGTCGGGGTCGAGCACGACCAGCTCGTTGCCCTCGCTGTAGCAGGGGAAGTAGCCGAGCTTGGCGCGCGGGCGCAGGTAGTCCTGCTCGCGCCACATGCGCTCCAGGCGCGGCTGGAAGTCCTCGTTCACGAGGCGCTCCCACTCCTCGCCCTTCACGCCGCGCCCGCCCCAGTGCAGCTTGAACAGCACGTGCGTGTCGAGGTGCGGGAACACCTCGTCGAGGTCGACGTCGATCTCGCGCACGCCCCAGAACGGCGGCTCGGGGATCGGGTTGTCGGTGCGGGCGGCCGAGCGGACGCTGTCGTCGTCGGTCGGGCCGAGCTCGGGCTCGGGGCCCTTCTCGCGCAGCCGCCGCGCGCGCTCGCGCGTCTCGGCCACGAGGCGCTCGCGCGCCTCCGGGTCGATGATCGCGTCCATCTTGGCCAGGCCCTCGAACGCGTCCTTGCAGTAGAAGAGCCCGGGCTCGTAGACCTCGTCGGACTCCTCGCCCTTCGGGTACAGGGCGCGCAGCGCGAAGTCGCGGTTGATCGCGGCGCCGCCGACGAGCACCGGGAACTGCATCTTGTGCTCGTGCAGCTCCTGCACGGCGAGCGGCATCTGCTTGGACGTCGACACGAGCAGCGCCGACAGGCCGATCGCGGTCGCGTCGTGCTCCTGGGCCGCCTCGAGGATCGTCCCGATCGGCACCTGCTTGCCGAGGTCGACGACCGTGTAGCCGTTGTTCGTGAGGATCGTGTTGACGAGCGACTTGCCGATGTCGTGCACGTCGCCGAAGACGGTCGCCAGCACGACCGTCCCCTTCGTGTAGCCCTCGATCTTGTCGAGGTAGCGCTCGAGGCGGGCGACCGCGCGCTTCATCACCTCGGCGCTCTGCAGCACGAACGGCAGGATCAGCTCGCCGGCGCCGAACTTGTCGCCGACCTCCTTCATCGCCGGCAGCAGCACGTCGTTCAGCGTCGGGACGGCGCCGATCTTCTCGACGGAGCGGTCGATCCACTCCTCGACGCCGTCCTTCTTGCGGCGCAGGATGTGGAAGTGCAGCGCCTCCTCGGGCTCCATGCCCGCGGTCGCGTCGGCCTTGTCCTCCTCGGCGACGGCGCCCTTGGCCTCGAAGTGGGCGATGAAGCGCTCGAGCGCGTCGTCGCGGCGGTTGAAGACGAGGTCGTCGGCCAGCGCGCGCTCGGTCTCGTCGATCTCCGCGTACGGCGTGATGTGGTTCGGGTTGACCATCGCCAGGTCCAGTCCGGCCTCGACGCAGTGGTGCAGGAAGACCGAGTTGAGGACGGCGCGGGCCGGCTGCGAGACGCCGAACGAGACGTTCGACACGCCCAGCGACGTCTTCACGTCGGGGATCTCGCGCTTGATCGCGCGGATGCCCTCGATCGTCTCGACGGCCGACGGCCGCCACTCCTCGTCCCCGGTCGTCAGCGTGAACGTGAGGCAGTCGAAGATCAGCAGCTGCGGGTCGAGCCCGTGCTCCTCGCAGGCGATCTGGTGGATGCGCTTGGCGATCTCGAGCTTGCGCTCGGCCGTCTTGCCCATGCCGACCTCGTCGATCGTCAGCGCGATCAGCGCCGCGCCGTGCTCGATGCAGAGCGGGATCACGGTGTCGGCCTTGGCGCGGCCGGCCTCGAGGTTGATCGAGTTGACGATCGCGCGGCCGGGGATCTGGTCCAGCGCCTTGGCGATGACGTCGGGCTCGGTCGAGTCGACCTGGATCGGCGCCGGCTGCGTCAGCGAGACCCGCTTGGCGACCGTGCGCATCTGCTCGTCCTCGTCGGTGCGCTCGGTGAGCGCGACGCACAGGTCGAGGATGTGGGCGCCGCCCTCGACCTGGTCCTCGGCGACCTGCACGAGGCCGTCGTAGTCGTCGGCCAGCAGCAGCTCCTTGGCCTTGCGCGAGCCCTGCGAGTTCACGCGCTCGCCGACGAGCGTCGGGCGCGGCTCCTGCACGAGCGGCGTGGCGGCGATCATCGACGACACGCGCGGCGGGCGCGGGGCCGGGCGCGGGCCGATGCGATGCGGGCGGCAGCGCTGGGCGATCGCGTTGATGTGCGCGGGCGTCGTGCCGCAGCAGCCGCCGACGATCGTGACGCCGTAGCGCTCGACGAACTCGCCGAGCGTCTCGGCCAGCGGGCCCGGCTCCTCGGGGAAGATCGTCTCGCCGTTGGGCCCCTGGATGGGCAGGCCGGCGTTGGGGACGCACGAGACCGGCACGGGCGAGAACTCTCCGAGGAAGCGGATCGCGTCGCGCATGTCCTCGGGGCCGGTGGAGCAGTTGAGGCCGATGACGTCGACCTTCAGCGCCTCGAGCGTGGTGAGCGCCGCGTCGATGTCGGTGCCCAGCAGCATCTTGCCGCCGTTGGGCAGCAGCGAGACCGACACCTGGATCGGCACGCGGCGGCCGGCGGTCTTGAACGCCTCGCGCACGCCGAAGATCGCGGCCTTGGCCTCGAGGATGTCCTGGACGGTCTCGATGACGACGACGTCGACGCCGCCCAGCAGCAGGCCGCGCGCCTGCTCCTCGAAGATTTCGACGAGCCGGCGGAACGGGATCTGGCCGAGCGTGGGGTCGTCGGAGGCGGGCAGGTAGCCGGTCGGCCCGATGGAGCCGGCGACGAAGCGCTCGTCGCCGCCGCCGATCGCGTGGCGGGCGATCTCCGCGGCGACCTGGTTGATCTCGAGCGTGTGGTCGCCGAGGCCCCACTCGTCGAGCTTCAGGCGGCTGGCCTGGAAGGTGTTCGTCTGCACGACGTCGGCGCCGGCCGCGACCATCGAGTCGTGCACGCCGGCGATGACGTCGGGGCGGTGCAGGATCAGGGCCTCGTGGCACTTGCCCGGCAGCCCGCCGTAGTCCTCGCTGGTCAGGTCGAACTGCTCGAGCGTCGCGCCCATGCCGCCGTCGAAGACGACGACGCGCTCACGGATGGTCTTGGCGTAGTCCCGCATCGCGCGGGCAGTCTACCGCAACCTTGACAAAGGTGTGGCAAGGTTTGGCCGGCCGTCGGCCACCGGTACGCTCCCGCGCGATGGGGAAGCTGCCCGAACCGGGGACGCCGCTGTGGACGGCGTGGCTGCGCTTCACCGACTTCCACACGTGGCTGATCCGGACGACCGGCGGCCGCGTGGGCGGCCGGTGGGGGAAGGCCGGCATCCTGATCCTGCACCACGTCGGCGCCCGCACGGGCCGCCCGCGCACGGCGCCGCTGCTGTTCGGCCGCGACGGCGACAACCTCGTGATCGTCGCCTCCCAGGGCGGCGCCGACGAGAACCCGGCGTGGCTGGCGAACCTGCGCGCCAACCCCGACACGACCGTCGAGCTGCCCGGCGAGCGCGAGCCGCGGCCCGTGCGCGCGCGCGTCGCCGAGGGCGAGGAGCGCGAGCGCCTGTGGCGGATGATGGTCGGCCTCTACCGCTCCTACGAGAGCTACCAGCGGGCCACGTCCCGGCGCATCCCGGTGATCGTCCTCGAGCCGCGCTGACCCCGCCGTTGTCGTCTCGCGCTCGCATAGCGAGCTCGAACCGACAACGGCAGCCGGGGCGGGCGCTAGCGTGCCGCGCCGTGGCAGGCATCGGCGAGCTGCGCGAGGGGCCGCTGCACGCGGCGGTCAAGGCGCACCTGGCCCGGCCGGGCGACCGCGCCGAGGTGCGGATCGGGCGCTTCGTGATCGACCTCGTCCGCGCGGACGGCGAGCTCGTGGAGATCCAGACCGGCGCGTTCGGGAAGCTGGGCCGCAAGCTCGACGCGCTGCTGGACGAGCACCGCATGCGGATCGTCCACCCGGTCGCCGCCGAGCGGCGGATCGTCCGCGTCGACGAGCATGGCCAGGTGCTCTCGGCGCGCCGGTCGCCCAAGCGCGCGAGCGCGCTCGAGGTGTTCGACCGGCTCGTCGCGTTCCCGTCGCTGCTCAGCCACGAGCACCTGACGCTCGAGGTGCTGCTGCTGCGCGAGGACCACGTCCGCGGCCCGCAGCCGGTGCGGCGGCACCGGCGCACGCGCGACCCCGGCGAGCGGCGGCTGGTCGAGGTGCTCGACCACGTCGTCCTGCGCGAGCCCGCCGACGTGCTGGCGCTGCTGCCGCCTCTGCCGCCCGAGCCGTTCAGCACGCGCGAGCTCGCCGAGCTGCTGGGCTGCCGCCGCGTGCTGGCGCAGCGCGCGCTCTACTGCCTGCGCGCGCTGGAGCTCGTCGAGCCGGCCGGACGCCGCGGCCCGGCGCCGCTGCACGCGGTCGCTACGCCGTCTTGACGAGGTCGCGGGCCGGGTCGATCCGCCAGCGCGACGCCACCCGCTCCAGATCCTCGTCGAGCGGCCAGGCGTCGGGCTGCGGCTCGCCGTCGTGGGCGACCGAGGCGCCCTTGAGCGCCATGCAGCCCGTGTTGTCGCCGATCTCGCGCAGGCGCTCGACCTCGTCGGGGGTCAGCACCGCCTCGTGCGGGGTCGCCGCCAGCTCGGCGCGCTTGTCCTCGATCGGCCGCGCGCCGGCGCCCGCCTCCTGGATGAGGGTCGGGACCACGCACGAGACGCTTGGCTGGGCGAGGTTCCACTGGACGGCGAGCTGCAGCGGCGTGAGGCCGTGGCGCTCCCCGATCGGCCGCATCCGCTCGAGGCGCTCGCAGCCGTCCTCGATCCAGCCGTCCGGGCGGAACAGGCGGTGGTCGCGCTCGCGGAACTCGTGCCCGGGGCGCACGTCGTCCCAGAACAGACCGCCGTAGTCGGCCACCCGCGTGATCGTGCGCACCCCCTGGCGGGTGGCGGCGTCGAGCACGAACGAGGCCGGCCAGGGCTCCATCGGGCTGAGGATGACCATCGCCCAGTCGACGAGCTCGCCGAAGCGCTCGAAGCAGTCGATGAGGTCGAGCGTGAAGCCGTTGGCGGGGCCGGGGGCGACGCCCAGCAGGCGGGTCAGGCCGGCGTCGCGCAGGTCGGCCATCCCCTCCCACACGCGCGGGTCGCGGTACCCGTCGCGGTCGGGGTTGTGCAGCAGCAGCAGGTCGAACGCGTCGACGCCGCAGCGCTCCAGAGAGCGCTCGGCCGCCTGGCGCAGGTAGGCGCCCCAGCGCTCGGGCGGCTGGGTGGCGGTGAAGCGCTGGAAGCCCTTCGCGCCGGCCCGCTCGCCCTCGTAGAAGTCGTGGCCGACGGCTCCGACGAGGCAGTAGGCGTCGCGGTCGAGGCCCGCGAGCGCGCGGCCGACGATGCGGTCGGCCTCGCCCTGCCCGTAGACGTCGGCGGTGATGACCGTGTCGATGCCGTCCCCGGGCCGCAGCAGCGCCACGAGCCGGTCGTCGTCCAGCGGCTCGCCGAAGTGCATGAAGCGGCCGCCGGACCAGGCCCCGAGCGCGGTGGTCGTCGGGTCGAGCGCCATGTCCCGCAGGCTACTGGAGGGTCTCAGCGCCGAGGGGGCAGCCGGGAGGCCAGCCAGCCGGCGAGCGTGCGGGCGTAGGTCGCGGTGAGGTGGTTGTCGTCGCGGTAGACGAGCGCGTCGCCGATCACGGCCGGGCAGGTCGCGTCCGGGCAGATCACCGGGATGGGGTCGATCAGGTGAACGCCGGCGTCGCGCGCCGCGCGGGCGGCGCGGGCGCTGATCGGCGGGAAGCGGAAGCCGGTGCGGCGGTCGAACGCGCACTCGGCCAGCTCGCGCGGGCGCTCGGCGACGCACGACGGGACGTCGAAGGGCGCGTACGGCGTGTCGGCGAGCGCGACGACCTCGGCGCCGGTCGCGGCCAGCCGGCGCAGCGTCGCCGCGTAGGCGTCGGTGAGCGGCTCGACGCTGTCGACGGCGCGGCGCTTGCTGCCGTCGGGCGCCATCGCCGCGTAGCCGTTGGCGCCCGCGGTGACGACGAGCAGCGGCTTCTCGCGCTCGATGCGCGCGAGCGCGTCCGCGCGCCAGGCGTCGCACTCCGCGTAATGGCGACCGAGCGGCCCGTTCCACAGCGGGATCTCGGCCGGATGGCAGCCCTGCTTGCTGAGGACGAGGAGGGCGGCGCCGCGGCGGCGGGCGATCGCGTCCAGCGCGGGCGCGTACATCGCCGCGTGCGAGTCGCCGAAGAGGACGATCGTGGCGCGGGCGCCCTCGTCGCCGTAGCGGCACTCGGGCGAGCGCGTGCCCGAGCGCGTCTGCCAGCAGCCGTCGTCGTACATGCGCGGCTGGTCGGCACCGGCGTCGCGGGGGTTGGGGCGCAGCGCGTCGGCCTCGCGCTGCAGCACGAACGTCGGCTCGATCGCGCGGGCGCCGGCCACCTGGGTCGCCGTGCGGATGTGCGGCGCCGTGGTCGAGACGAGGACGCCGGCGACGACGGCGATCGCGATGCACGCGGCGCCCAGGCGCAGCGCGAGGCCGGGGCGGGCGGCGAGGCGCGTGGCGTGGTGGAGGGGCGCCTCGACGAGGTGATGGGTGGCGATCGCCGGCGCGAGCGAGACGCCCATCACGGCCAGGCCCTGCCAGGCGGTGAGCGGCCCGAGCTCGTCGGTGGCGAACACCCACAGCGGCCAGTGCCACAGGTACCAGGCGTAGGAGATGCGCCCGACGTAGCGCACCGGGGCGACCGTGAGCACGCGCAGCGGCGCGGTGGCGCCGCCGGCGATCAGGGCGACGGTGCCGAGCGTCGGCAGGAGCGCGGCGACGCCCGGGAACGGCGTGGCGCCGTCGAACCAAGCGCAGGCGACGACGATCGCGGCAAGCCCGAGCCAGCCCAGGGCGGCGCCGGCGCGGGGCGGGATGCGGGCCAGCGCGGCGGCGTTGAGGGCGAGCAGGCCGCCGAGCGCGAGCTCCCACGCGCGCGTGAGCGTGGAGAAGTACGCGACGTCGGCCTCGACGGCGGTCAGGCGCACGCCGTAGGCGAACGAGGCGGCGCCGACGATCGCCAGCAGCGCGCCCGCGGCCCGGTGGACGGAGCCGCCGCGCCGGCGGGCCCACCACGTGCCGGCCAGCACCAGCGCGGGCCAGGCGAGGTAGAACTGCTCCTCGACCGCCAGCGACCAGTAGTGGCGCACCGGGCTGACGCCGGCGCCGACGGCGAAGTAGTCGACCGCCTGCGCGGCGAACCGCCAGTTCACCACCGAGAGCGCGGCGGTCACGACGTCGCCGGACAGCAGGTCGCGCCGGACCGGGTCCAGCAGGAGCGCGCCGGCGACCGACACGCACAGCAGCACGAGCGCGGCGGCGGGCAGCAGGCGCTTGGCGCGGCGCGCGTAGAAGCGCGTCAGGGAGATGCCGCCGCGGACCTCGAGCTCGCGCAGCAGCAGCCCGGTGATGAGGAAGCCGGAGATGACGAAGAACACGTCGACGCCGACGAACCCGCCGGCGGCGGCGCCCACGCCCGCGTGGGCCAGCACCACGGCGCCGATCGCGACGGCGCGCAGGCCCTCGATGTCGGCGCGGAAGCCGCGGGCGCTGTTCTCCATTAACTCAACCTACAAAGCGGAAATGCGGGGGTATTCCGTGTGGCGCCCGCGGCGCCTGGGATACTGCGGCGCCGGTGACCGCCGCCGACGCCTCAGCCATCGTCCGCCCGCGTCTCACCGCGGGCCAGGTCCGAGCGCTCGTCGCCGATCTGGGCGAGCTGCTCGGCCCCGACCGGGTGCAGACCGGCGAGGACGTGCGCCGGCAGCACGGTACCGACGAGTCGTTCCACGCGCCCGCGCCACCCGACGTGGTCGTCGCGCCGCGCAGCACCGACGAGGCGGCCGCGATCGTGAACGTCTGCCGCCGCCACCGCGCGCCGATCGTGCCGTTCGGCGCGGGCACCTCGCTGGAGGGCCACATCGGCGCGCTCCAGGGCGGGGTCAGCGTCGACATGCGCGAGATGAACCGGATCCTGCGCGTGTCGCTCGACGACCTCGACGTCACCGTGCAGGCGGGGGTCACGCGGCGCCAGCTCGACGCGCGCCTGCGGCCGGAGGGCGTGTTCTTCGCCGTCGACCCGGGCGCCGACGCGACGATCGGCGGGATGGTCTCCACGGGCGCGTCGGGGACGATGACCGTGCGCTACGGCGCGATGCGCGAGAACGTGCTGTCGCTGGTGGTCGTGACGCCGCGCGGCGAGGTGCTCAAGACGCGGTCGCGAGCGCGCAAGTCGTCGGCCGGCTACGACCTCACGCGCCTGCTGATCGGGGCCGAGGGGACGCTCGGCCTCGTGTGCGAGGTGACGCTGCGCGTGCACGCGACGCCGGAGGCGATGTCGGCGGCGGTGGCCTCGTTCCCGACGCTGCGCGACGCGGTCGAGTGCTGCATCGAGGTCTCCCAGAACGCGATCCCGGTCGCGCGGATGGAGCTCGCCGACCAGTCGCAGATCGAGGCGATCAACGCCTACTCGAACCTGGACATGGCGGTCGCGCCCACCCTGTTCTTCGAGTTCCACGGCACCGAGGCGGAGGTGGCGGCCCAGGCGGCCGAGACCGGCCGCATCGCCGAGGGCCACGGCGCCGCCGGCTTCCGCTGGGCGACCGACGAGGCCGAGCGCCGCGCGCTGTGGCGCGCGCGGCACGACGCCTACCACGCGGTGCGCGCGATGCACCCGGGCCGCCAGGCGCTGACGACCGACGCGTGCGTGCCGATCTCGCGCCTGGCCGGCGTGATCCTCGACACCCGCCGCGACCTCGACGAGCACGCCCTGAACGGGTCGATCGTCGGGCACGTCGGCGACGGCAACTTCCACGTCACGCTGATGCTCGACGTCGGCGACGCCGACGAGGTCGCGCGCGGCATGGCGTTCCACGACCGGCTCGTGCGCCGGGCGATCGAGGCGGAGGGCACCTGCACCGGCGAGCACGGCGTCGGCTACGGCAAGGCGCCGTACCTCCCGCTCGAGCACGGCACCGCGGGCGTGGGGTGGATGCGCGCGATCAAGCAGGCGCTGGACCCCGACGACCTCTTCAACCCAGGGAAGATCATCGACGGATAGGGAGGAGGACCACATGGAAGGAGCCCGCGGATGAGGCGCGCGCTCGTGCCGGCCGGCTGCTGGCCGCCATCGCCACGGCGGCCGTCGCGCCGGCGGCCGCCGCCGGCCAGACGATCACGGTCAACTCGACCGGCGACTGGCCGGCCACGCCCGCCGACGTGACCGACTGCCTGCAGGGAACGAACACCTGCACGCTGCGCGCGGCGGTGTTCGCCGCCGAGCAGGACGCCGACGGCGACGTCATCCAGTTCGCCCCGTCGGTGACGGGCACGATCGCCCTCAAGAACGGGACGATCACCGTCACCTCGGACCTCACGATCCAGGGGCCCGGGGCGACGACGCTCGCGATCGACGGGTCGGCCGGCGTCGGCGGCGGGATCATCCAGCAGATCCAGGGCACGCTGTCGATCAGCGGCCTGACGCTGCAGAACGGTCTCGCGTCGCCCGAGAGCGACGACCAGACCCGCGGCGGCGGGATCGTCCAGCTCGGCGGCGCGCTGAACGTCTCGAACGTCACGTTCAGCGGCAACGTGTCGAACAACGGCACGAACGGCGGCGCGATCTTCGCGTCCGGCACGTCGACGTCGGTCACCGACTCGACGTTCACGGCCAACCACGCCTCCGGCGGCTCCGGCGGCCAGGACGGCGGCGCGATCTACCTCGACGCCGGCACGCTGACCGTCCAGGGCTCGACGTTCTCGGGCAACGTGGCCACCGGGTCGGGCGGCGCGATCGCCGCCGACGCCGGCACGACCGTCGAGGTCTCCGGGTCGACGTTCACGTCGAACCAGGCCGCCAACGGCGGGGGCATCGAGGTGCTCAGCGGCGACCTCGGCGTGTCGTCGTCGACCTTCAGCTCCAACAGCGCGACCGGCCGGGGCGCGGCGATCGACATGCAGGCGCCGACCGGGACGGCGACGATCAGCGGCAGCTACCTGACCGGCAACACTGGCGGCACGCCGGGCGGCGCGGTCACGATCCAGGACGTGCTCGTCATGTCCGGCACGTTCGTCGAGCACAACAGCGGCTCCGCCGTCGGCGGCGTGTCCGCGAACTCCGGCTACCTGACCGCGACGACCATCAGCTGGAACCAGGCGGCGCCGTTCTCGGACTGCACCTGGAACGCCGGGTGCGCGGCCGGGCTGCACCTCGTCAACGGCGAGCTCACGGACGTGACGATCGCCGGCAACAGCTCGGGCGGGCCGATCCCGGCGCTCCAGTGCGTCTTCGGCGGGATCGTCCGCAACGGCGGCGGCAACAACGTCCCGCCGGACTGCAACCTCTGGTGACCGTCGGCCGGGGCCGCGCGACCGGCGCGCGGCCCCGGCGACCGCCCGTCCCCGCAGACGACGAGAGCCCCGCGGGGCGGCGGGGCTCTCGCATCGGCCGGCGTGTGCCGGACCCCCTACTTGATGAAGAGCATCTCCCAGTACTTCGGGAGCGGCCACAGGTCGTCGGCCACGATCCGCTCGAGCTTGTCGGCCACCTCGCGGACGGCGGTCATCGCGGGGATGACCGTCTCCAGCATGTAGCGGGCCTCCTGCTCGATCGTGTCGTCGTCGTGGACGGCGTTGACCTCCTCGAGCTTCTGGACGGCGAAGACGAGCTCCTTGAGCAGCTCCTCGGTCTCGCCGATCAGGAACTCGTTGCCGGCGCCCTTCAGCTCGGTCAGGTGGCGCACCACCGCCGGGATGATCTGGGTGCGGGCGATGCTCGCCGCCGTCTCGGCCTCGATGTTGAGCTTGACGACGTACTGCTCGGTGAGGACCTCCTGGCGCGCCTCGAGCTCGCGGTGGCTGAGCACGTTGTAGTTCTCGAACGCGCGCACCGTCTGGTCGGCCGTGAGCCACGGCAGGGCGTCCGGCGTGGCGGGGAGGTTGAGCAGCCCGCGGCGCTCGGCCTCCTTGTGCCAATCGTCGGAGTAGCCGTCGCCGTCGAAGCAGACCTGCTTGTTGGCGGCGTAGGACTCCTTGACGATCGCCAGGACGGCCTCGTCGACCGACACGCCCGCGTCGAGCTGCGCCTGCAGCTTCGTGGCGAGCTCGTCGATGGCCTCGGCGGCGATCGTGTTCAGCACCGTGTTGGGCAGCGACAGCGACATCGACGAGCCCAGCGCGCGGAACTCGAACTTGTTGCCGGTGAAGGCGAACGGCGACGTCCGGTTGCGGTCGCCGCCGTGCTTGGGCAGCACGGGCAGCAGCGGCGTGCCGAGCGCCAGCGTCTCCTTCACCGATCCGCCGGACCCGGAGCCGCTCTCGATCGCCTCGAACGCCTTCGTCAGCTCGTCGCCGAGGAAGATCGAGATGATCGCCGGCGGCGCCTCGTTCGCGCCGAGGCGGTGGTCCTGGCCGGCGTTGGCGACCGACGCGCGCAGCAGCGCCTGATGCTTGTTGACCGCCTGGATGACCGCCGTGCAGAAGAACAGGAAGACGACGTTCTCGTGCGGCGTGTCGCCCGGGTCGAGCAGGTTGACGCCGGTGTCGGTCCCCATGGACCAGTTGTTGTGCTTGCCCGAGCCGTTGACCCCGGCGAACGGCTTCTCGTGCAGGAGGCAGACCAGGCCGTACTTGCGGGCCGTGTTCTGCAGGATCTGCATCGTGAGCTGCTGATGGTCCGAGGCCACGTTCGAGGTCTCGAAGATCGGCGCGATCTCGTACTGGTTCGGCGCGACCTCGTTGTGGCGCGTCTTCACCGGGATCCCGAGGCGCTGCAGCTCGCGCTCGGCCTCCATCATGAAGGCGAGGATGCGCTCGGGGATCGACCCGAAGTAGTGGTCGTCGAGCTCGTGGCCCTTCGGCGGCTTGGCGCCGAACAGCGTGCGGCCCGTGTTGACGAGGTCGGGGCGCTCGAAGAAGTACTGCTCGTCGACGAGGAAGTACTCCTGCTCGGGCCCGACCGTCGTGAAGACGTGGTTGGCCTCGACGCCCAGCAGCGCACAGGCGCGCGTCGCCACCCGCGACAGCGCATCCATCGAGCGGATGAGCGGGATCTTCTGGTCGAGCGCCTCGCCGGTCCAGGAGACGAACGCCGTCGGGATGCACAGCAGCGCCCCGTTCGGGTTCTCCATGATGAACGCCGGCGACGTCGGGTCCCACGCCGTGTAGCCGCGGGCCTCGAACGTGGCGCGGATGCCGCCGGTCGGGAACGACGACGCGTCCGGCTCGCCCTGGATGAGCTCCTTGCCCTTGAACTCGGTCAGGGCGGTGCCGTCCGGCTGCGGGTCGAAGAACGAGTCGTGCTTCTCGGCCGTGAGGCCCGTCAGCGGCTGGAACCAGTGCGTGTAGTGGGTGGCGCCCTTCTCCAGCGCCCATGCCTTCATCGCGGCGGCGACCTCGTCGGCGAGCTCGAGGTCGAGCCCCTCGCCGTGCGCGACCGCGGTCTGCAGGCGCGCGTAGGTCTCCGGCGACAGGTACTTCTTCTGGACGGCGGGCGAGAAGACGTTCTCGCCGTAGTAGTCGATGGACTCGGACAGGTCGACGGCGCCGAGCGAGCCGTTCGCCGCCCACTGGGCTGCGGTGACGTTGTGCTGGCGGGTCCTCGGGGCGGGCATGGGTGAGGGTGTCCTCCTCGGAAGTCTCTTCGGGTTCGGCCGTGAGACGTCGAGCCTACGCGGGCCGATGCGCACCGACCTTATCCCGGTGGCTAAAGATGCGCGTGCGGGTTTCGCACCCCGGGCCAACCCCGCTGTACCGGGTGGACAAGGCGGGTCCGGCGATCTTTCGACACCGGTCCAATGACCCTCCGCGGGCCGTCGTCGAGCATCACCAGCGGATCGACAACGAGTTCAGGAGGGTCCATGCCTCACCCCCGCTGGGGTCGAGCGGCCGCACTCGGCGTGCTCGGCTCCCTGTTGCTTCCGGCGGCCGCACTGGCGCAGGAGGCGCCCACGCTCGACAGCCTCAACGAGGGTGTCACGGCCATCACCGATGAGCTGAACACGACCTGGATCATGGTCGCGACCGTGCTGGTCTTCTTCATGCAGGCGGGCTTCGCCTTCCTGGAGATCGGCTTCTCGCGCGGCAAGAACGCCGGCATGGGGATCGCGAAGATCCTCGTGAACTTCTCCGTCGGCTCGATCGCCTGGTGGCTGGTCGGCTTCGGCATCGCCTTCGGTGGTGGTGGCTGGCTGGCCGGAGACACGGGGTTCGTGTTCCAGATCGGTCGTGACGTCGCCGGCGAGTCGGCGACGGCCGGGACCGCCGGCTTCTTCATCTTCCAGATGATGTTCGTCTGCGTGTCGCTGGCGATCGTCTGGGGGACCACGCTCGAGCGCATCAAGTTCGGCGCGTACATCGCGTTCGCGGTGGTCTTCGCGTCGGTCATCTACCCGGTTATCGCGCACTGGGGCTGGTCGGGCGTCGGCCTGTTCAGCAACATCGGCAACGGCGTGCAGGACTTCGCCGGCTCGTCGATCGTGCACCTCACCGGCGCGACCGCGGCCCTCGCCGCGCTCCTGCTGCTCGGGCCGCGTCGCGGCAAGTACGGCCCCGACGGGCGCCCGCGGGCGATCCCGGGCCACAACATGCCGCTGTTCGGCCTGGGCGTCCTGATCCTGTGGCTCGGCTGGTTCGGGTTCAACGGCGGCTCGACGCTCGGCACGGCCGGCAACGGCATGGCCGAGGTCATCGCGGTCACGAACCTGGGCGCCGCCGGCGGCGTCATCGGCGCCACGCTGCTGATCTACCTGCTCAGCCGCAAGCTCGACGTCGGCATGATCGGCAACGGGGCGATCGCCGGCCTCGTGGCGATCACCGCGCCCTGCGGGTACGTGGAGATGTGGGTCGCGCCGATCATCGGCTTCGTCGGCGGCCTCATCGTCGTCGCCGGCGTGCTGGCGATCGACAAGAAGCTCGACGACCCGGTGGGCGCCCTGTCGGCGCACGGCCTGGCCGGCATCTGGGGCACGCTCGCCTGCGGCATCTGGGCGTCCCCACGCCTGGTCGAGTCGCTGGGCGTCGGCAAGGACGGCCTGTGGTACTCGGGCAGCTTCGAGCAGCTCGGCGTGCAGGCCTTCGCCGTCGGGATGACGTTCATCACCGTGCTCGTGCTGTCGCTGATCGCGTTCGCGATCATCAAGGCGACGATCGGCATGCGCGTCTCCGAGGAGGTCGAGGCTGCCGGTCTCGACATCACGGAGCACGGCATGTACGGGTACCCGGAGCAGTTCATTCCGGCGCCCGAGCTCGAGGGATACGGTGCCTTCTCGAAGAGGACGTCGCCCACGAGCGTCGCCCCGACGACCCAGGAGGTCACAGCATGAAGATGGTCGTCGCCTACGTGCGGCACGAGGCGTTCGAGCCGATCCGGACGGAGCTGCTCGAGCTCGGATTCCCGTCGATCTCCATCACGGAGGTCAAGGGGTCCGGCCGGCAGAAGGGGATCACCGAGCGCTACCGCGGCGCGGAGCTGACCAACTACCTGCGGCCGAAGGTGAAGATCGAGTGCGTTGTCGCCGACGGCGACGTGCAGACGATCGTGGACACGGTGCTGAAGCACGGCCGCACGGGTGCGGTCGGCGACGGCAAGGTGTTCGTCATGCCGGTCGAGCAGGCGTTCAGGGTCCGCACCGGCGAGTCCGGTGAGGAGATCCTGCAGTCGCACCCCGACGCGGCGGCCGCCGCGTCGGCCTGACCCAACCCGGCCGAGGGTCGCTCGGCGGCGGGGCGTGGATCGCCCCGCCGCCGGCGCCCCGGCGCCTTGCCCTCCCTCTGCTCCGAGCGATGCCTGAACCTCAACTTCAGCCTGAGTCTGCGCGCCTCGTCACCCGCCTGCGCGAGCTGCATCTCCAGATGGTCGATGCCGTGCTGGGCGGCGAGGGGCTCGGGCGCGTCGCTCAGCTGGCCGCCGGCGCGGCCGGCGGCCCCGTCGCCATCCTCGTCCCGCGGCTGGCCGTCGCGGTCGTCCACCCGGAGGACGCCGACATCGGCGCGCTGCGCCGCTACGCGACCGACCGGGTGAAGGACCGCCCGTCGCCGCTGCCCGAGAACCTCGTCGCCGAGGCGCCGATCGCGTCGGGCGACGACGTCGTCGGCGTCGTCGCGCTGCTCGCCGCCCCCGGCGAGCCCTCGCCGGACGCCGCCGAGTTCCTGCACCTGGCCGCCGTCGCCGCGCTCACCGAGGTCGCCGTCGAGGAGGCCAAGGAGGAGGTCGAGCAGAACCTGCGCGGCTCGCTGCTGGAGGAGCTGCGCTCGCGCCCCGACCTCGACCCGCGCGAGGTCGTCCGCCGCGCCGGCCGCCTGGGCTGCGACCTGGCCCGCGGCGCGGTGATCCTGTGCGCCGAGCTGACCACCGACCGCCCGCGCCACGTCGTGGCCACGATCGCCGGCGAGCACCCGGGCGCGCTCGCCCAGCACATGGACGACCAGCGCGTCTACGCGCTGCTGCCGGCCGTCGGCGGCGACGACGCCCCCGAGCGCACGCTCGAGGCGGCCCGCCGCCTGGCCACGCGCCTGCAGCGCCACGGGACCGTGGGCGTGTCGTCGTTCTACGCCGACCCGGCCGACCTGTCGCGCGCGATCCAGGAGGCCGAGCTCGTGCTCGACGTCCTGCGGCAGTCCGATGCGCCGATCGCCGAGGACATCGGCACCGGCACCTACCGGCTGCTGTTCCGCGTCCTCGCCTCGCACCCGGAGGAGGTGCGCTCCTTCTACGAGGACACGGTCGCCCCGATCGTCCGCTACGACGACCAGTACCGCACCGACCTCGTCGGCACGCTCGAGGCCTACCTCGACCAGAACTGCAACATGAACGCGACCGCGGCGACGATCTACGCACACCGCCACACGGTCGCCTACCGCCTGGACCGGGTGAAGGAGCTGACCGGCCTGGACCCGATGCAGTCCGAGGACCGCGAGCGCCTCGGCCTGGGCCTGAAGGCCTACCGGATCATCGCGCCGCGGCTGCCGCGCTGACGAGCGCGGCCCCCGCGCCCGGCCGCGTTCAGGCTGATAGAACGGCCGTCGCGCCCTGTCACGCGCGAGGGTTCGTCCACGACCGCCACAGGAAGGAGCCCGGATGCGACGTCGCGCCGGCCAGACCGATCAAGCCCCGCCGCCCGCTGGGGCGTACTCCCAGAGCGTGCGCATCGGCGCGCTCGTGCACACCGCCGGACAGGGCGGCCAGGACCCGCGGACCGGGGTGCTCGCGCCCGACGTCGCGGCCCAGACGCGGCAGTGCCTGCGCAACGTCGAGGCGGCGCTGGCCGCCTCCGGGGCGACGCTCGGCGACGTGATCCGCTGCGGCGTCTTCCTCACCGACCCCGAGGACTTCGCCGCGATGAACGCGGTCTTCGAGGAGGTCTTCGAGCAGCCCCACCCCGCGCGCACCACGGTGTTCGTGGGGCTGGCCAGCGGCATGAAGGTGGAGATCGACGCGCTGGCCGTCCTGGAGGACTAGCTATAGCTAGGGGCGGCTCACAACGGGCCGACGCGCAGCACGACGACGATCACGAACGCGGCGATCGCGATCAGCAGCGCGATGATCGCGGCGACCCGCTGGGGCTCGATGGCGCGGTGACGCGCCGGCGCGTCCGTCCGGCTGGCGGCGATCGCGTGCGCCCCGATCCGGGTCGCGCCGGGCGCGAGCGTCTCGGGCTCGGGCTCGTCCTCGGGGCGGTGGCGCGGGCGGCGGCGGCTCGACAGCAGGCGCACGCCCTCGTCGGGGCCCGTCTGGATCTCCACGGGCTCGGCGGCGGGCGGTGCGGGCGCGACGGGCGGGGCGGGCGCGGCGGGCGGTGCGGGCCGCGGCTCGATCCGCGCGGCCGCCGTCGTCGGCGCGACCCGGGTCGGGGCTTCGTCGTCGGCGGCGAGCTCCTCGCGCGTCGTGGCCAGCGCGCGGTCGGACTGCTCGCGGACCGCCGCCAGCTCGCGCTCGTGGCGCTCGCGCAGCGCCGCGAGCGCCCGCGCGTGGTCCTCGCGCGCGGTGGTCAGCGCGCGGTCGGACTGCTCGCGGATCGCCGCCACCTCGCGCTCGCGCCGCTCGCGCTCGGCCGCCAGCGCCAGGCGCGCCTCGGCTCGCGCCTGCTCCAGCAGATGGTCGGACTGCTCGCGCGTGGCCTCGAGCTGGCGGGCCATCTCGGCGCGGACCGCCTCGGTCTCGGCGCGCGCCCGCTCGAGCGCCTCGGCGGCCTCCTGCCCGGCCTCGACGAGCCGGCGGTCCACCTCGGCGCGGGCCGCGCTCGCCTCCGCCTCGGCTGCGGCGGCGCGCGCGACGGCCTCGTCCAGGCGCCGGCGCAGGTCGTTGGCCTCGCGCGCCAGCCGCGCCAGCCGCGCGCCCCCGTCCTCGGGGGGGCCGAGGTCCGGCTCGGGCAGCTCGACGAGCAGGTCGCGCCCGACCTCGAGCGCGAAGCCGGCGCGGTCGACGAGCGCGGCCGGGATCGCGAACGACGCGCGCCAGGGCACGCCGCCGGGGCCGGCCGCCGCGTCCGGGCCGGGGACCGGGGGGCAGCGCAGCCGGCGCTCGCCGCGCTCGACCAGCAGGCACGGGATCCCGAGGTGCCGGGGCCCGCGGTCGGTGAAGCGGCCCTCGAGCTCCAGCACCGCGACCCCGCGCGTGACGGGCATCGCGCGGAACGTCAGGACCTCGAACGTGGGCGCGCTCACCGGGTCCGGGGATCAGGTCTTCTCGTCGTCGGGACGCGCGACGCGCGGCAGCGGCTGCGTGCGGTCGGGGTCGGGCGCCGGCGCGCCGTCGTCCGCGTCCTCGCCGGCCGGCGGCGTCCACAGGCTCGCGCCGCCGCGCGCGCTCGCGGGCGGCTCGTCGTCGGCGCCGTTGCGGGCGTCGACGGCGGCGGTGCGCCGCCGGCGCTCGCTCACGTCGATCGTCACCGAGATCTGCGCGATCGCGAGCACGGCGCCGGCCACCATCAGCGCGGCGCCGCCGAGCGCGATCCACGCGCCGATCTCGCGGTCCGCGCCCCGCACCGCCGGGGGCGGGTCGAGGATCTCCGCGATCACGAGGAAGGCGACGATGCCGCAGATGAACGCCAGCCGCGTGCCGGCCGCGCCCGCGCCGGCCGACCTGGTCGCCGCGCTGCCGGCGAGCGCCAGCGCCGCCACCGCGAACGCGAGGAGCAGCCAGTCGACCACCTCGAAGGCGTCCCAGGCCGCCAGGCCGGGTTCGTACCAGTCCAGGAACAGGCTCACCAGGACCGCGATGGCCCCGATGGCCACCAGCCCGATGCTGAGGTCGACATCACGTCGCATTCGCAAGGCCTCCACGCGTTCGCCGGACGGGGCCCCAGTGAACCACAGCGGGATGCGGACCCGGCGCCGGCGGGAGCGCGCCCGGGGCGCCGTTGTCGGTTCGAGCTCGCTATGCGATCGCGATCCGACAACGGTGCGCCGGACGCGCGCGCCTACCGCGCGTCGCCGCCGCCGGTCACGACGTCGCCGGTGGCGGGGTCGACCGTCGCCTGGGCCGGGCGGTCGGAGACGCGCACCGTGAACGTGCCGGTCGGACGCTCGCCGTCGGGCGTGCGCGCCACGGCCGTGCCGTGCAGGCCGGCGGCGACCGTCCACGTCACCTCGAACGTGCCCGGCATCGCCGGGTTCAGCGACCAGGTGAACTCGCGCGTGTCGCCGGCCTCCAGGCGGCCGAGCGCCCACGTCGAGTCGAACGCGGTCTCGCCGTCGAGCGGCTGGCCCTCGATCACCCACACGGGCTGCTGCGGGTCCGCCGTCCCCGGGGACTCGTTGCGGATGAACAGGCCGGCCAGGCTGACGGCCACGTTGGGGATCGTGCGGTCGCCGCTGTTGCGCACCGCGATGCGCAGCTGCGAGGGCCGGGAGATCGCCTGCTCCTCGGGGAACTCGGCCGTGACGACCTCGACCTCGTAGGAGCCGCGACGCTCGGACGCGTCCTGTCGCTCGCCGCCGCCGCAGCCCGCCGCGACCGTCCCCGACGCGCCGGCGATCGCGCAGCACAGGGAGATCGCGAGCACCCTCCTCACGCGGCGGCACGCTAGCACCTCGGCAGGCCCTGACCGGCCGGTCAGTCACCGTCGCCGCCAGTCTCGGGAAACCCGTGCGTTTGCGGTCAGAGACATGGACGGTTGCGGTTTGGCAGGGGTCCGGATCGTTAACTACGATCCCGCGCGGTCGGCGCGAGCGGTCCCAGGCTCACGCGACCCTGGCACTTCAGGAGGGTGGTGATGGTCCGAAGCGTCGCCGATCGAGCGTTCTTGCCCGCCAGGAACGTCCTCGAGGAGGTGGGCGACATGATGATCCTCACGGGGAAGACGATCTCGTCCGCCCTGCGTCCGCCCTACCCGTACGGCGGCGAGTTCGTCTCGCAGTTCCTGTTCGCGGTGCGGCTGTGCTGGTTCCCGCTGCTCATCAGCACGGTCGCGTTCGGCTACGGCGCGCCCGGCCTGCAGGCGGCCAACTTCCTCGTGATCTTCGGCGCCCTGGACCGTCTCGGCGGCTTCTTCGTGCTCGCGTCGATCCGCGAGTTCGCGCCGTTCGTGACCGCGATCGTCCTCGCCGGCGTGGCGGGCACCGCGATCACCGCCGACCTCGGCGCGCGCAAGATCCGCGAGGAGCTCGACGCCCTGCAGGTGCTCGGCGTCGACCCGGTGAAGAACCTCGTCGTGCCGCGGTTCCTGGCGCTGATGCTCGTCACCGGCCTGTTCAACATCTACGCGCTGATCTTCGGGATCTTCGGCGGCGTGCTCGCGACCCTCACGAACGGGGCGCCGCTCGGGCCGTTCTGGGCGACGTTCTTCACCAACGCGTCCACGACCGACCTCTGGGGCAGCGTGCTGAAGACGACGTTGTTCGGGGCGATCATCGCGATCGTCTGCTGTTACAAGGGGATGACCGCGTCGGGCGGCGCCGAGGGCGTGGGCCGCGCCGTCAACCAGGCGGTGGTGATCGCCTTCCTGGGCATCTTCGCCTTCAACTACGTGTTCACCCAGACCCTCCTGGCCACGCACCCAGAGATCCAGGTGATCCGCTAGTGGGCCGCCCCTGGCTCGCCCTGCCGCGCGACTGGCTCGCCAGCTTCGGCGAGATCGCGAAGTTCTCCGGCCGCGTCCTGGGCCAGGTCTACTCGCTGCGCGTCTTCCGCTTCACCGGCGAGGCGCTGCGCCAGGCCGGGATCCTGATCGTCTCCTCGACGATCGTCATCTGGGGGCTGGTGTTCATCATCGGCCTGCAGTGCGGCATCGAGGGCGCGTACTTCAGCCGCGCGGTCGGCGCGCCCGCCAACGCGGGCGTGTTCAGCGCCTGGTGCGACCTGCGCGAGCTCGTGCCCTACGCGTTCGGGTACATGATGGCCGCGAAGGTCGGCACCGGCATCGTCGCGGAGCTGGGGTCGATGCGTATCTCCGACGAGATCGACGCGCTCGAGGTGATGGGCATCGACTCGGTGCTGTTCCTGTGCGCGACGCGCCTGCTCGCGGCCTGGCTGGTCCTGCCGTTCATGTACCTGGCCGCGGTCGGCGCGGGCTTCTTCGCCAGCTACCTGGCGGTGGTCGAGCAGATCGGCGAGGTGTCCAGCGGCGGCTACTTCCTGATCTTCTGGATGTTCCAGAACCCGCCCGACCTGCTGTACAGCCTCATCAAGGGCATGGTGATGGCCACGGCCATCGTGCTCGTCGGCTGCTACTACGGCTACAACGCGTCGGGAGGACCGGTGGGAGTCGGCACCGCGACGGCGAAATCCATGGTCCTGAACATCGTGCTGGTGCACCTCATCGGGATGTTGGGGACACAGGTGTTCTGGGGCGCGAATCCGAGAGCCCCGATCGGAGGATGAGATGAGCGACGAGCGTGACCGAGACGACGTGCCGCCGGACGAGAGCGCCCGCATGTCGATCGTCTCCGGCCCGGAGGCTCACGAGGACGACGAGTTCCGCTTCCACACCGGCCGCCAGGCGCCGACCGGCGTCCAGGACGCCATCGAGTTCGTCGACGTCCACAAGGCGTTCGGGCGCAACAAGATCCTGCGCGGCCTGAACATGGGCATCCCCGAGGGCAAGATCTCGATGATCCTCGGGCCGTCCGGCACCGGGAAGTCGGTGTGCATCAAGCACATGGTCGGGCTGCTGTACCCCGACCAGGGCGACGTGATCGTGCACGGCCAGTCCGTGCCGAACATGCACGACGACGAGCTGTTCGAGATGCGCAAGCGCTTCGGCGTCCTGTTCCAGGACGGCGCGCTGTTCGGCTCGATGAACCTCTACGACAACGTCGCGTTCCCGCTGCGCCAGCACACCGACAAGGGCGAGGACGAGATCGCCGAGATCGTCAACCGGCGCCTGCGCGAGGTCGGCCTGGCCAACGCGAACGACAAGATGCCCAACGAGCTGTCGGGCGGCATGCGCAAGCGCGCCGGGTTCGCGCGCGCGCTCGTGCTCGACCCCGACATCGTGCTGTTCGACGAGCCCGACTCGGGCCTGGACCCGGTCCGCACCGCGCTGCTGTGCGAGCTGATCCAGGAGATCCACGAGGAGAACGGCGGCGCCTACGTCGTCATCACGCACGACATCATGAGCGCCCGCCGCGTCGCCGAGCACATCTCGGTGCTGTGGAAGGGCCGCATCGTCGAGTCGGGCCCGGCCGAGCAGCTGTTCGAGTCCGACAACCCGTTCGTACGCCAGTTCCTCTCGGGCGACTCGCACGGTCCGCTCGGGATGGAGTGACGCCCGGGAGCGCGTGCGCCGCCGAACGCTCATCGCCCGCGGCCTGGCCCTCGCCGCGCTGACCGCCGCCATCGTCGTGGTGGTCGTCGTCCTGCTGCGCAACGGCGCCCAGACCGAGTACCAGGTGATCTTCCAGAACGCCGGCCAGCTCGTGAAGGGCGACGAGGTGCAGGTCGGCGGGCGCCCGATCGGGACCGTCGACGACATCGACCTCACCGACGACAACCAGGCGCGCGTCACGATCAAGGTCGACGACGAATACACGCCGCTGCGCAAGGGCACGACCGCGCTCATCCGCCAGACGTCGCTGTCCGGCGTCGCCAACCGCTACATCCAGCTCACGATGGCGCCCGACAACGCGCCGGCGCTCGAGGACGGGGCGACGATCGGCGCGGAGCACACGACCACGCCGGTCGACCTCGACCAGCTCTTCGACACGCTCGACGAGCCGACGCGCGAGGCGCTGCAGGAGGTCATCCAGGGCACCGCCACCCAGTACGCGGGCAAGGGCGCGGAGGCCAACGAGGCGGCCGAGTACTTCAACCCGGCGCTGTCGACCTCGCGCAAGCTCGTCAACGAGCTCACGCGCGACCAGCAGACGCTGAGCGACTTCCTGGCCAACGGCGCGCAGGTCACGCAGGCGCTGTCGCAGCGCTCCGGCGACCTCACCGACCTCGTCTCCCACGCCAACGCCGCCGCGGCCGCGATCGCCCGGGAGCGCCGGGCGCTGTCGGAGGACCTGCAGCTGCTGCCGGTCACGCTGCGCCGCGCGAACACGACGTTCGTGAACCTGCGCGCGACCCTCGACGACCTCGACGTGCTCGTCGAGGAGTCCAAGCCGGCGACGAAGGACCTGGCGCCGTTCTTCCGCGCGCTGCGCCCGCTCGTGCGCGAGGCGCGCCCGACGATCGCCGACCTGCGCAACCTCGTGAACCGGCCCGGCAGCGACAACGACCTCACCGAGCTGCTGCGCAAGGCGCCGTCGCTGGCGCGCAACGCGCGCACCTCGTTCCGCAGCCAGCGCGCGGCCCTGCGGGACTCGACGCCGATCCTCGAGTTCATCCGGCCCTACACGCCGGAGCTCGTCGGCTTCCTACGCGACTTCGGTCAGGGCGCCGCCAACTACGACGCCAACGGCCACTACGCGCGGATCATGCCGATGTTCACGCCGTACAGCTTCACCGACAACCCGGCCGGCGGCCTGCTCACGCCGCAGAGCCCGGCCGGCAAGCTGCTCGGCACGTCGACGCTGAACATCACCCGCTGCCCGGGCGCGGCCAGCCAGCCGCCGGCCGACGGCTCCGCCCCGTGGCGCGACACCGACGGCGACCTCGACTGCAACCCGAACCTGGTGCTCCCCGGGCCGTGAGACGCCTGGCCGCCATCGCCGCCGTGATCGCCGCCGCCGTCGTGGTGGTCGTCATCGCGCTGGCCGCGTCCAGCGACGACGACGGCTACAAGGTGCGCGCGATCTTCGACTCCGCGTTCACCGTCATCCCCGGCGAGGACGTCAAGATCGCGGGCGTGCGCGTCGGCGACATCGAGTCGCTGCACGTCACCGAGGACCACAAGGCCGCCGTCGTCCTGAACATCACGGAGCCCGGGTTCGGCGACTGGCGCCAGGACGCGAGCTGCATCATCCGCCCGCAGTCGCTGATCGGCGAGCGCTTCGTCGAGTGCACCCCGACGCAGCCGCGCGCCGAGGGCGAGCCCGCGCCGCCGCCGCTGAAGAAGATCGAGTCCGGCGAGGGCGAGGGCCAGCACCTGCTGCCGGTGCAGAACACCAAGCGCAACGTCGACCTCGACCTGATCAACGACATCTACCAGCTGCCCGAGCGCCAGCGGCTGTCCATCATCCTCAACGAGCTGGGCGCCGGCGTCGCCGCGCGCGGGGAGGACCTCAACGAGGTCATCCGCCGCGCCAACCCGGCGCTCGAGGAGACCGACAAGGTCCTCGACATCCTGCGCCGGCAGAACCAGGTGCTCGCCGACCTGGCCAGCGAGTCCGACGCCGTGCTGCGCCCGCTCGCCCGCGACCGCGCGCAGGTGGCCGACTTCCTCACGCAGGCCAAGCAGGTCTCGCAGGCCACGGCCGCGCGCCGCGACGACCTGGAGCGCAACTTCGAGCGCCTGCCGCGCTTCCTGAGCGAGCTGCGCCCGACGCTCGAGCGCCTCGGCGAGCTGTCCGACGAGATGACCCCGGTCCTCACCGACCTCGGGGCGCAGGCGGCCGACATCAACCGGTTCGTCGAGACGATGGGGCCGCTGGCCGAGTCGGCCCGCCCGGCCGTCCGGACCCTCGGCGAGGCGGCGGTCGTCGGCACCGACGCGATGCGCAAGATTCGCCCGATCACCCAGCAGGTCAACCGGCTGTCGGCCTCCGCGCGGCCCGTCGCCGACGACCTCGACGACCTGCTCGTCAGCCTGCGCGACACGGGCGGCATCGAGCGGGCGATGGACTACCTGTTCTTCCAGATGACGGCGATCAACGGGTTCGACAGCGCCGGCCACTACCTGCGCGCCGGCCTGCTGCTGAACACGTGCTCGACGTACACCGACGTGAAGTTCGCCGGCTGCGAGGCGACGTTCACCCGCGCCGGCCAGACCCGCTCGGCGCCGGCCGACGACGGCGGGGCGCGACTGGCGTCCAGCGCCACGCGCCCGCGCAGGGCGCCCGGCAAGCCGGACGCGGGCGAGGCGATCCGCCTGCCCGACGGGATCCTGCCCGGCAGCGGCACGACGGCGCCCGTGCCCGACAAGGAGGACGAGGGCGAGTCCGAGGAGACGCCGACCACCACCACGACGAGCCGGCTGCTCGACTACCTGCTGGGAGGCGAGGGCTAGATGCGCCGCCGCGCCTCCAGCTCCATCGCCGCGAACCCGGTGCTGATCGGCGCCGCGACGGTGCTCGTCGTGATCGTCGCCGTGTTCCTGGCCTACAACGCCAACAACGGCCTGCCGTTCGTCCCGACCTACGAGCTGAAGGTCAACCTGCCCAACGCCGCCAACCTCGTGCAGGGCAACGACGTGCGGGTCGGCGGCACCCGCGTCGGGACGATCTCGCGGATCACGCCCAAGCGCACGCCGGACGGCCGCTACTACGCGCAGCTGACGATCAACATCGAGACCGACCTGGACCCGCTGCCGCGCGACTCGACGTTCCTCGTGCGCCCGCGGTCGGCGCTCGGCCTCAAGTACCTGCAGATCACGAAGGGCACGTCCGACGAGGGCTTCCCCGACGGCGCGACCGTCCCGATGGCCAACGCGACGCCCACGCCCGTCGAGTTCGACGAGTTCACGAACATGTTCGACGAGCCCACGCGCGAGGCGTCGCAGGTCAACCTCAACGAGTTCGGGATGGCGTTCGCGGGCCGCGGCGCCGACATCAACCGGGCGATCGAGGAGCTCAACCCGCTGCTCGTCAACCTCGTGCCGGTGATGAGCAACCTCGCCGACCGGCGCACTAACCTCGGCGGGCTCTTCCAGGCACTGGAGCGCTCGGCGCGGATCGTCGCGCCGGTCGCCGAGCAGCAGGCGGCGCTGTTCCGCAACCTCGACACGACGTTCCGCGCGCTGGCCGAGGTGACGCCGGAGATCCAGGAGTCGATCGAGCGCGGGCCCGAGGCGCTCGACACGGCGATCGAGGGGCTGCCGCGCCAGCGGCCGTTCCTGCGCAACTCGGCCGCCCTGTTCCGCGAGCTGCGGCCCGGCGTGCGGGCGCTGCGCACGGCCGCGCCCGACCTGGCCGACGCCTTCACGAACGGCGAGCGGTCGCTGCGCCGGTCGGTCGCGCTCAACGAGCGCCTGATCCCGACGTTCGACGCGCTCGTGCGCTTCGCCGAGAACCCGGCCACCGAGCTGGGCATCCAGGACCTCCAGACCACGTCCGACCTGCTGCGCCCGACGCTCGCGCACCTCACCCCGGCGCAGACGGTCTGCAACTACGTGACGCTGTGGTTCCGCAACATCGCCAGCCTGCTGTCCGACGGCGACGCCAACGGCACGTGGCAGCGGTTCATGGTGATCGTCGCCGCCGACGGGCCCAACAACGAGGGCGGCCCCGCCTCGGCCCCCGCCAACGGCCCGACCGCGATCAACCACCTGCACACCAACCCGTACCCGAACACCGCCTCGCCGGGCCAGCCGCGCGAGTGCGAGGCCGGCAACGAGACGTACCTGCCGGGCCGGACCGTGATCGGCAACCAGCCGGGCACGCAGCGCCTGGAGACCGAGAAGACGCGACGGAGCCTGGACGACTGAGATGCCGCTCCTCCGCCGCAACGACCCCGACAAGCCCCGCATCCCGCGCAAGGACCGCCGCGGCATGAACCCCGCGCTCGCCGGCCTGCTGGTGCTCGTCGTCGTGGCGATCGGCGTCTACTTCGGCTTCGCCAAGCAGCTGCCGTTCACGCACGGCTTCCGCGTCAACGCCGTCTTCGAGAACAGCAACCAGATCAAGCCCAACTCGCCGGTGCGCATCGCGGGCGTCAACGTCGGCAAGGTCACCAAGATCGAGCGCTACCAGGACACCGACGCGACCGTCGTCACGTTCGAGCTCGACGACGCGGCGCTGCCGCTGCACAAGGACGCGACCGCCAAGATCCGCCCGCGCATCTTCCTCGAGGGCAACTTCTTCGTGGACCTCGAGCCGGGCACGCCGACGGCCCCGACGCTCGGCGACGGCGACACGATCCCGATCACGCAGACCGCCGCGCCCGTGCAGCTCGGCGACGTGCTCACCTCGCTGCAGCAGGACACGCGCCGCTCCCTGAAGGACGTGCTGCGTGACTACGGCGACGCGCTCACGAGCGAGCCGACCGCCGAGGACGACGCGCAGGCCGACCCCGACGCGCAGGGCGAGACCGCGGCCCAGTCGCTGAACGACAGCCTCGACCACGCCGGCCCGGCGCTGCGCGACGTGTCGATCGTCAACGAGGCGCTGCTGGGCGTGCGGCCCGACGACCTGTCGACCGCGATCGCCAGCCTGGCGACGATCACCGGCGCGCTGGGGCGCAACACGCGCACGCTGCAGGACCTCGTCACGAACTTCGACCGGACGATGGCGATCTTCGCCGACGAGTCGGGCAACCTGCAGGAGACGGTGCGCGAGCTGAGCCCGACGCTGCGCACGACGAACGACACGCTGGCCAGCCTCAACGAGGCGTTCCCGCCGACCCGCGCGTTCGCGCGCGAGATCCTGCCCGGCGTCCGGGAGACGCCCGAGACCGTCGAGGCGTCGTTCCCGTGGATCCGCCAGACGCGGGCGCTGCTGCGGCCGGACGAGCTGCAGGGCGTCGCGCGCGAGCTGAGCCCGGCCACGCGCGACCTGGCGACCACGATCGACGCCACGAACCAGCTGCTGCCCCAGGCCGAGCTCGTGGCCAAGTGCGTCACGCGCGTGCTGCTGCCGACAGGCGACATCGTCATCGAGGACGGCCCGCTGACGACCGGCAAGGAGAACTACAAGGAGTTCTGGTACGCGATGGTCGGCCTCGCCAGCGAGGGCCAGAACTTCGACGGCAACGGCATGTACGTCCGCTTCTCGCCGGGCGCCGGCACGCAGACGGTGTCCACCGGCCGCGGGTCGCTGTCGGGCGAGGCGCTGTTCGGCCGCAGCGACGAGGCGCCGATCGGCACGCGGCCCGCGTATCCGGGGCGCCGCCCGCCCTACCGGCCCGACGTGCCCTGCTACACGCAGAAGATCCCCGACCTCAACGGCGCCGCCACCGGCCCGCCGGACTCGGCGCGCTTCCAGGCGCCGACGACGATCGGCAACCCGCGCGAGCTCGTGCAGACCGCCACCGGGCCGCTGCAGCCCGCGCTCGACTCGCTCGTCACCGACCTCGCCGGGCTCGTTGACCAGCTCACGGCGGAGGAGCGGGTCGGATCGGCCGTGGGCGGCGTGGCCGGCGCGGTCGGCGGCGTCACCGGCGGCGCGACCACCCGCAGCCGCTCCGGCGGCGAGCGCGCCGCCGGCCGGTCCTCCTCGCGGTCGTCGCGCCGCTCGCGCGCCGCCAGCCGGGCGCGGGTGCCCGACGACGACGTCGCCGCGCAGCTGCTCGACCGCCTCAACCCGTTCCGCGGAGGCGCCCGCTGATGCGCCGCGCGATCCGCACCCACGCCCGCGACTTCATCGCGATCGTCCTGCTGCTCGCCGTCGCGCTCGGCGTCGCCGGCTTCATCCTCAGCAACCAGCGCTTCTACCTGCCCGCCTGGGTCCCGGTCATCGGCTCCGACTTCGTCGACCGCCAGATGGAGATCTCCACCGCGCAGGCGCTCACGCCCGGCCAGGGCCAGGAGGTCGCGATCGCCGGCGTGAAGGTCGGCGAGATCGGCAAGGTCGAGCTGAAGGGCGGGCGCGCGCTCGTGACGATGAAGATCCGCCGCGAGCACGCCACGCTGTACCGCGACGCGAGCGTGCTCGTGCGGCCCAAGACCGGGCTGGCCGACATGACCATCCAGCTCGACCCCGGCACGCGCGAGGCCGGCGAGGCGCCCGACGACTGGGTGATCCCGGTCAGCCAGACGCAGCCGACCGTCAACTTCGACGAGATCCTCGCCGCGCTCGACGCCGACACGCGCGACTACCTGCGGATCCTGCTCGGCGACCTCGGCCGCGGCCTCGACGGGCGCTCCAACGACCTCGCCAACACGTTCCGGCGCTTCGAGCCGACCAGCCGCGACATCGAGGAGATCACCCGCCTGCTGGCGCAGCGGCGCGACAACATCGAGCGCTCGATCGGCAACTTCCGGCTGCTGACCGAGGCGGTCGCCTCCAAGGACGAGGACCTCGCCCAGCTCGTCGACGCGTCCAACGCGGTCTTCCAGTCGTTCGTGAACCAGGACCGGGCGCTGCGCGCCACGCTGCAGCAGCTGCCGGAGACGCTGCGGGTCGCGCAGGAGAACCTCGGCAAGGCCGGCGACCTGGCCGACGCGCTCGGGCCGACGCTGCAGTCGCTGCGGCCGGCCGCCCGGGCGCTCGGGCCGTCGCTGCGACAGACGCGCCCGTTCCTGCAGGAGTCGACGCCGATCATCGAGGACCAGCTGCGCCCGTTCGCGCGCGAGTCGCTGCCGACCATGCGGGTGCTGCGCCCGGCCGCGCGGAACCTCGCCCAGGTGACGCCCGACCTCACGAGCGCGCTGAAGGTCGTCAACATCCTGCTGAACACGCTCGCGTTCAACCCGCCCGGCGACAAGGAGGAGGGCTACCTGTTCTGGGCGGCGTGGACGAACCACGCGGGCGCGTCGGTGTTCGGCGGCCAGGACGCGATGGGCGCGATCCGCCGCGGCATGGTGCTCGCGTCCTGCTCGACGCTGCAGACGCTGCCGGCGCTGGTGCCCGCCAACCCGCGTCTGGGCACGCTGATCAACCTGCTGAACCCGGTGTCGGCGCAGGAGGCCTGCTCGCAGTCGGCCGGCGCCGGCAACACGCCGCCGTCGTCGACCGGGTCGGGGACGCCGGGCACGCCGACGACGCCGCCCACCGCCGGCGCGGCCTCGAACGCGGGAGAGGACGGCTGATGCAGAAGCAGGCGCCCACCTTCGGCCGGCTGCTCGTGATGGTCGTCTTCGCCCTGTCGTGCTTCGGGCTGCTGCTCTTCCTGTGGATCGCCTTCGGCGGCGCCACGCCGCTGGCGCCGAAGGGCTACCGGTTCGCGACGTCGTTCGGCGAGGCGACGCAGCTCGCCCGCGAGGCCGACGTGCGCATCTCCGGCGTGCCCGTCGGCAAGGTCAAGGAGATCGAGACGACCCCCGACGGCCGCTCGCGCACGATCATCGAGATGGACCGCCGGTTCGCGCCGATCCCCAAGGACACACGCGCGATCCTGCGCCAGAAGACGCTGCTGGGCGAGACGTACGTCGAGCTGACGCCGGGCGAGCCGTCGAGCGGGATGCTGCCCGAGGGCGGCACGCTGCCGGCGTCGCAGGTGTCGCCGACCGTCGAGCTGGACGAGATCCTCAGCACGTTCGACAAGGGGACGCGCGAGGCGTTCCAGACCTGGATGCAGCAGCAGGCGCTCGGCGTCACCGGGCAGGGGAAGAACGTCAACGACGCGCTCGGCAACCTGGAGCCGTTCGCGATCGACACGAACAAGCTGCTGCGCATCCTCAAGTCGCAGGAGCGCGACGTGCGCGAGATCGTCGACGGCACCGGCGACGTGTTCGCGGCGCTGAGCGCCCGCGACGACCAGCTCGCGCAGCTCATCCGGAACTCCAACAGCGTGTTCGAGACGACCGCGCAGCGCGACGAGGACCTGAAGGCGTTCTTCCGCGCGCTGCCGACGTTCGAGGAGGAGTCGCAGCGGACGGTGCGGCGGCTCACCGAGTTCGCGCGCGACACGAACCCGCTCGTCGACCAGCTGCGCCCGGCCGCCCGCGAGCTGTCGCCGACGCTGCAGGAGCTCGAGGGCCTGGCGCCCGACCTCAACGCGCTGTTCCGCGACCTCGACCCGCTCATCGACGCGTCCGAGCGCGGCCTGCCGGCGGTGCAGAGCTTCCTGGACCAGTTCGCGCCGTTCCTGGGCGAGTTCGACCTGCCGCTGCAGCAGCTCAATCCGATCCTCGCGTTCCTGGGCGAGTACCGCAGCGAGCTGACCGCGTTCTTCGCCAACCCGACCGCGGCGACGCAGGCGACGGCGCCGGACATCAACGGCAACCCCGTCCACTACCTGCGCACGATCAACCCGATCACGCCCGAGAACCTGGCGATCTATCCGCGGCGGCTGCCCAGCAACCGGCCCAACCCGTACATGAAGCCGCGCGAGTTCCTCAACCTCGCGCAGGGGATGGTGTCCTACGAGACGCGCCAGTGCGCGAGCGGGTTCCCGACGTTCGTGCAGACGAGCGAGCTGGCCCAGGCGATCGGCGGGGCGACGTCGGCGCTGACGTCGATCCTGCCGGCGCCGCTGCGCGAGCTCAGCCCCGAGCAGGCCGACGAGCTGATCGCGGTGCTGAACAGCTACGTGACGCCGGCGCTGCAGGCCGACCTGTTCGCCCAGGCGCTCGGCGGCGTGCAGGGCGTGATCGCGCCGCCGTGCAAGCAGCAGGGCGACTACACGACGCGGGCCGGGACGACGCAGTACCCGCACATCTCGGCGGCGCCGAACGGGCACACCGCCCAGCCCTAGAGCCCTAACCTGCCGCGGACGATGACGCGCCTGGAGCGCCTGGTGGGCTGGGTCGGGCGCCGGCCGTGGACGGTGCTGGGCGCCGCGCTGCTGGTGGTGGGTGCGGCGACGGCGCTGGCGGCCGCGACGCTGCGGCCTTCGAGCGGCGCCGACACGCTCGTGGGCCGCTCGTCGGACACGTGGCAGGCGACCGAGCGCTACCACGAGCGCTTCGGCGACGACGCCGTGTACGTGCTGGTGGCCGAGAACCTGCGCCAGCTCCTGCTGACCAGCGACCTGGAGACCGTGCTCGGCCTCGAGGGCTGCCTGTCGGGCAACGTCCCGTCGGGCGCCACGCCGCCCGGCGGGACCGGGTCGCCGTGCGGGCGCCTGGCGGCCACCCATCCCGTGCAGGTCGTCTACGGGCCGGGGACGTTCGTGAACGAGTCGGTGCGCCAGATCGCCGACCAGTTCAACGCGCGATCGGAGGCGGCGGCCGCGCAGGCCGACGAGGCGGCCCGCGCCGCGCGGGAGCTGGCGCGCCGGCGCGGCTACTCGGAGGCGCGGGCGCGGCGGTTCGCGCGCCAGGCGCGGCAGCTCGTGAACGCCGGGTTCACCCGCGACGTCCTGGCGATCGCGCTCGAGTACGGCCTCAGCGGGGTGCCGCAGCTCAACGACACCGGGTTCGTGTCGAAGCTCGTGTTCACCGGCGACGGGCGCGGCGGGACGCCGAAGGCGCGCTTCGCCTACCTGTTCCCGACGGCCGAGTCGGCGCTGATCCAGGTGCGGCTGCGGCCGGACCTCACCGGCGACGAGCGGCAGGAAGCGATCGCGCTCATCCGCGAGGCGGTGGCGATGCCGCGATGGCGGCTGACCGGCGGCGGCGAGTACGTCGTGACGGGCGCGCCGGTGGTGCTGAGCGACCTGGGCGACGCGATCTCCGACTCGCTCGTGACGCTGCTCGTGGTCGCGCTCCTGGTGATGGCGGGCGTGCTGGCGCTCGTCTTCCGGGTGCGCCCACGGCTGCTGCCGCTGGCGCTCGCGCTGGGGGCGGGCGGGCTGACGTTCGGGGCGCTGGCGGCGCTCGGGCTGCCGCTGACGATGGCCTCGATCGGAGTGCTGCCGGTCCTGATCGGCCTGGCCGTCGACTACGCGATCCAGTTCCAGGCGCGCACCCGCGAGGAGGGCTCGCCGCGGGCCGCGGCGGCGCGGGGCGGGGCGACGATCGTCACCGCGGGGGCGGCGACGGCGACGGGGTTCCTGGTGCTGGCGCTGTCGCCGGTGCCGATGGTGCGGCAGTTCGGGCTGCTGCTCGTCGCGGGCGTGGCCCTGGCGCTCGTCCTGACGTTCACGGCCGGCGCGGCGGCGCTGACCGTGGCGGGCCGGGGCCTCGTGCCCGGCGCGGCGGGCCGCGCGCTGCGCTCGGCGGTGGCGGGCGCCGACGAGCTGGTGTCCGGCAACCCGGTGGCGCGGGCGGTGCGCGCGGGCGGGCGGCGCGCGAGCGGCTGGGTGGTGGGCGCGGCGCTGCGGCGGGCGGGGGTCGTGCTCGCGGTGGCGGGCGTGCTGGCGGTCGCGGGCTGGGCGCTGGACACGCAGGCGCCGGTGCAGTCCGACGTCAACCGGCTCGTCCCGCAGGAGATGCCGGCGCTCGCCGACCTGCGCGAGCTGCAGGAGTCGACCGGCGTCGGGGGCGAGATCGACGTGATGGTCACGGCCGACGACCTCACCGACCCCGCGGTGCTGCGTTGGATGACCGGCTACCAGGAGCGGGTGCTGGAGCGCTTCGGCGACGGCGGGCGGCGGTGCGGGCGCGCGACGGTCTGCCCGGCGTTCTCGCTGCCGGACCTGTTCGAGGGGGCGCAGGAGCCGACGCGGAAGGAGATCGCCGAGCTGCTCGACGCGGTGCCGCCGTACTTCTCGCAGGGCGTCGTGACGGCCGATCGGACGGCGGCGACCCTGGCGTTCGGCATCCGGCTGATGCCGCTCGATCGCCAGCAGGAGGTCATCGAGGCGATGCGCGACGAGCTCGACCCGCCCGAGGGCGTGACGGCCGAGCTGGTCGGGCTGCCGGTGCTGGCGTCCGAGGCCAACGCGCAGGTCTCGTCGCCGTGGCGGCGGGCGCTGCTGCTGATCGGCGGCCTGGCCGCGGTCGCGCTCGTGCTGCTGGCGGCGATGCGCTCGGTCCGCCGCGCGCTCGTCCCGCTGGCGCCGATCGTGCTGGCCACCGGCTGGTCGGCGCTCGTGCTGGCGGCGCTGCGGGTGGAGCTGAACCCGATGTCGGTGACGCTGGGCGCGCTCGTGGTCGCGATCTCGACGGAGTTCAGCGTGCTGCTGGCCGAGCGCTACCGCCAGGAGCGCGCCGGCGGCCTGACGGTGGCGGCGGCGCTCGAGCGCACGTACCGGTCGACGGGGGCGGCGGTGGTCGCGTCGGGCGTGACCGCGATCGCCGGGTTCGCGGTGCTCGTCGCCTCCGACATCCAGATGCTGCGCGACTTCGGCTGGGTGACGGTCGTCGACCTCGGCGTGTCGCTGCTCGGCGTGCTGGCGGTGCTGCCGGCGGTGCTCGTGGCGGCGGAGCGCCGGTGGAGGCGCGGGTGAGCGCGGACCCGCCCGCCCGCCCGCCGTGGCAGACCCGCTACGGGTGGATCCTGGCCGCGGTGGTGCTGGCGGCGATCGCGATCGTCTCGATCCGCGCGCTCGGCGGGGGCGAGGGCGGCGGGGCGCGGGGCGTGGAGCCGGGGACGGAGCTGCCGCCGTTCGCGGTGCCGCTGGCGCTCGGCTCGCTCGAGGGCGACGCGAACGTGGCGCGCGAGGCCGACTCGGGCGCGGCCGGGAGCGTGCCCGCCTGCTCGGTGCGCGGGCCGGAGGTGCTGAACGTGTGCGAGCTGGGCGAGCGGGGGCCCGTGGTGCTCGCGTTCCTGGCCACGCGGGGCGGCGACTGCACGCGCACGCTCGACCGGCTGGAGGCGATCCACCGCGCCCACCCGGAGGCGCAGGTCGCGGCGGTCTCGATCCGCGGCGACCGCGACGACCTGCGGCGGCTGGTGCGCGAGCACGGCTGGACGTTCCCGGTCGGCTGGGACCGCGACGGCGCGCTCGCCGCCCTGTACGGCGTGGCGGTGTGCCCGCACGTGACGTTCGCCTATCCGGGCGGCGAGGTGCGCGGGACCGTGCTGGGCGAGGAGTCCAAGGCGTCGCTGGAGGGGCGCGTCGAGCGGCTGGTGGCCGCGTCGCGCCGGCGCGGATGGACGCCGGCGGGCTGATCCGGGTCGGGCGCGTGGCGCCCGCGCTGGCCGCCGAGTTCCCGGGGCTCGGGGTGCTGTCGGCGGTGGTGGCCGCGCGGCCCGGGCGGACCCCGGCCGACGTGCGCGCCCGGCTCGCCGACCTGTCGGACCGGTGGCGCGGCCCGCAGGCGATGGTGCTGCGCCGCCAGCCGGTCGTGCACGCCCACCGCGTGTTCTTCCGCCACATCGGCCTCGAGCCCGACGTCCACCGCGTCCCGCAGGAGGCGGCGATCGTGCGCCGCCTCGTCGAGGGCGGCTTCCCGCCGCGCGGCATGCCGGCCGACGCGCTGACGATCGCGACCGTCGAGACCGGCGTCGGCGTGTGGGCGGTGGACGCGGCGTCCGTCGAGGGCCCGCTCTCGGTGCGCGTCGAGCCGGACCGCCGCCTGGTGGTCGCCGACGACGCCGGCGTGGTGGCGCCGCTGTTCGGCGACCCGGAGCGGCCGCTCTCGCGCTCGACGCGCGAGATGCTCCTCTACGTGATCCGCGTCCCCGACGTGCCGGAGCTGTTCGCCGTCGAGGCGCTGGAGCGCTGCGTCGAGCTGCTCGCCCCGTTGTCGGATTGAGCTCGCTGTGCGACAACGGCCGCCGAGGGCGCCGCGCGGTTGCTCGCGGCTCCGGTGTGCCGCGCTTTCCCTCCACCCCTTGGAGGAAAAGCGCGACACGTCTCGAGCGGTCGGTCCGCGAAGGGGCGTGCACCGCGGGCGCGGGGCGGCCAGCGCCGTCCTCGCACGACGCGATGCCGGGGCCCGTCGAGAACTCGGTGCACGTGAACGAGGTCGTCGCGGAGGCGCCGGCCTCGAAGACCGCGCCGTCGAGCGGGGCCGCGATCGCCACCGTCGGCGGCGGGACCTCGAAGCTCAGCGTCAGCGACGCCGGGACGCCCAGGGCGGCGGTGGCGAAGGTCGCCCCGGCCGGCCCGAAGCTCGATCCGGCGCCGCCGCCCATGGCGAGGCCGAGATCGCCGCCGGCCGCGCCGCCGCCGTCGCTGAAGCAGCGGCCGGGACCACCCGCTCCGCCGCCGTTCGCGCCACCGGGACCGCCGTCCCGCTTCCCGGATATGCACGTCCGGTCCCGGCCCGCCACCGGTCCGCCGACCTCGACGTGTCTCCTGCGCCGGCGCGACCGCTCGCGCGTCGCGCGGCGCGGCCGCCCGGAGTACGCTTCCGCCATGGTCGCCACCGGCCAGCGCGCGCTCGCCCCCGGGCTCGACGAGGCCGCCGCGCGGCGCTCGCTGCGCGCCCAGATCGCGCACCTCGAGCGGCGTCTGGCGATGCTCGACCCCGCGCCCCGCCAGACCGGCGCCGACGCCCGCCCGCAGCGGCGCGCCGGCGTCCCCCGGCTCATGACGCTCGGCGAGCTCGAGCGCGCCCGCGACCGGCTCGCGGCCGCGGTCGACGAGGCGTGCGCGGCGCAGGCCGAGCGCGGCGCCCGCCAGGAGCAGGCGCGCGTCCGCCTCGAGCGGATGCTGCTCGAGCCGGGCCGCCACCGCTTCGAGCGCGTCCGCGCGGCCGATCTGGGGGAGGGCGGCTGCGGCGTCTACGCCGTGCGCCCGCGCCTCGGCCTCGTGGGGATGCTCATGGGGTGGTGGCAGGTGAAGCTGTCGTCGGGCTGCCCGTTAGCCGGCTGACATGGCCGACAACCGCCGCAAGCGCCGCAAGCGCCGCCCCCCGCGCGCCGCCTCCGGCGCGTCCGCCCCACCCGCCGTGAAGGAGCGGCCCGTCCCCGAGCGGGCCGAGCGCGCCACCGCGACCCCCTCGCGCGCCCAGCCGCGCGCCTCCCGCCGCGCCCGCCTGGAGGACGCGCCGAAGGCGCCCTGGAGCCCGTTCCCGCTCATCGAGCTGACGATCCTCGGCGGCATCGTCCTCATCGTCCTCGGCCTCACCGGCGTCGCCTCCGACCGCACGGCGTTCGCGGTCTGCGGGTTCGCGCTCGTCACCGTCGCCTCGCTGGAGCTGTCGCTGCGCGAGCACTTCGCCGGCTACCGCTCGCACTCCACGCTGCTGGCCGCCAGCGCCGCCGTCGCGAGCGTCATCCCGCTCTACTTCTTCACCGGCCTGCCGCAGCTCGCGCTGATCGCCGTCGGCGTCGCCGTGTTCGCCGTGTGCTTCGCCGCGCTGCGCGCCGCGTTCCGTCGTCGGACCGGGGGCATAGGGTTCCGGACGTGACCGATCCGACCGAATCGACCGCCCAGCCGCGGCGGATGCAGATCACCGGCATCCACCACGTGACGCTGATCGTCCGCGACCTGGACGCCACGACCGCCTTCTACCGCGACACGCTGGGCCTCGGCCTGGTCGAGCAGGGCGTCAACGACGACGACCCGACGGCGCGCCACTTCTGGTTCGGAGACGCCGAGGGCCGGGCCGGCACGCTCGTGTCGTTCATGGAGTACCCGCAGATGCCCGCCGGCAGCCCGGGGCCCGGCGCGCCGCACCACCTGGCGCTCACGGTCGACTCCGCCGAGGAGCTCGACGCGTGGCGCGACTACCTGCGCAGCCGCGGCATCCAGACCACCGACGTCTTCGAGCGCGGGCGCTTCCGGTCGCTGTACCTGCGCGACCCCGACGACCACATCCTCGAGCTCGCCACGCGCGTCTGACGCCGCGCCCGCTCCGTCATCGCCGGCAGCGGCCGGCAGCTCCGGGAGCGACGCGACCCGGTCGGCCGGGACGTGGACGATCGCGCCGACGAGCGCGGCCGTCGCCGTCCCTGATCGTGCCGCCGCCGGGGCCGTCGCGGCGGCGGTCACGATCTCCACGGCGCAGCGGCTACGACACCGCGCCGGCCCGCGCGCCGAGGAACGAGAGCAGCGCCTCGTTGACCTCGTCCGCGTGCGTCCACAGCAGGCCGTGCGGCGCGCCCTCGATCTCGACGAGCTCGCAGTCGTCGATCCTCGTCGGCGGCACAGCAGCGACGCGGCCCCGGCGACGTTCCAGATGTCGCGCACGACCTCCTCGGTTCTCCGACCTCGACGAGCTGCTCGGCACGCGCGTGTCGCGTCGTAGAAGGCGGTCAGGTAGGCGAGCGGTCGGTCCGGATCGCCTCGACCCGTCGCCTCGATGTTGCTCGCCGGGGTCCCGTGCGGGTTGCCCTCGGTCTGCAGCAGGAACGGCGGGACCACGCCCATCATCACCGCGCGGCTGTCGCGCTCGGACCCGTACGTGCCCGGGTAGCGGGCGACCTCGCCGGTGCCCATCGAGAAGCCGCCGTGCACGGCGTCGCGCAGGTCGAGCCGGGTGATGAGCTCGTTCAGGTCGGCCGCGAACGTGTCGTAGTCGTAGCCGGTACTCGGCTGGCTGGACTCGCCGAAGCCGCGCCGGTCGTAGGTGATCACGCGGAAGCCGGCCTCGAGCAGCGTGATCGTCTGCTTCTCCCACGAGCGGCCGCTGAGCGGGAAGCCGTGGATCAGCACGACCGGCTGACCGGTCCGGCGAGTTCGCATCGGTGGATCCCCAGCCGGACCCCAGGGCGGGCAACCCGGGGGTCCCCTGAGCGGCGGGAGGGAGCGCGTAGGTTCCGGGCCGGGATGGAACCGACCTCGACGAGGACGCTCCCGCCTCCCCGCCGCGACCGGTGGCCGGGGCGGGGGGCCGGGCGTCGTGGTCGCCGGCAGGGACGCGGCCGACGCCGCTAGGCGATCATCGACGCCATCGGGCGGGAATGCACCCGCTCGGCGTCGTCCATCGTGCCGACCGCGGTCGCGTCCAGGCGCGCGGCGATCGCCAGCCGCTGGCGCTCGGTGAGCGATCCGATGGTCTTGGTCTCCGAGAGCGGGACCTGGGCCAGGAAGCGCCGGCAGCGGGTGCGTCCCCAGCGGCGCTGGCTCATGAGCAGGTCGGCGATGGCCATGCTCTCCGCCTCCCAGGGCGAGGTGAGCACCACCTCCGACACCGTCAGCTCGCCATCCGCCACCCGGCGCTTGAGCTCCGCTCGGGCGAGGCGGACCTCGTTCGCGCGCTGGAGAGCCCGCAGGTGCTGGGGCCCCGAGGCGTTGAGTGCTGACGCCGTCATGCTTCCTCCCTGCCGTCGGGCCGATCGGCCGTCCGGCATCGTCGTGTTCCTGTGCGCGCCGTGCCGCGGGCATGGAGCCCCCTCCCGTGCGGGTTCGGCTCCTCTGGGGTCCCGTCCCGGCCGCCGGCCGACCCTCTCTCGGACCGGCGTCCTTCGCTCTCTCCATCCCCCATGCGCCGCGGTCGACGCGCCCGGAACGGTACGCGTCAAAACGTCAGGCGGTCAACGGGGGGCCGCGAGGTTCATGCGCTCCGAGCGCACTTTTCCCGCCAGGTCTCGACCAACGGTCGAGGCTCGCGCCCGGCGGTCGCGATCAGGGTGACGGCAGCGGCCCGTGCTCGGCCTCGAAGGCCGCCTTGACGGAGGCGAACGCGTCCAGCGCCCGGTCCAGCACGGCGCGTTCGTGGGTCGCCATGACGCTCGTCCGCAGCAGCGCCCCGCCGGGCGGGACGGCCGGGTGGATCGCGACGTTGACGAACACGCCCGCGTCGTAGAGCGCGCGCCACAGCAGCGCCGCCTTCCAGTCGTCCTCGACGAGCACCGGGATCACCGGCGTCGCGATCTCGTGGTCGACGGTCTTGAACCCGCGCTCGCGCAGCCCCGACCGCAGGTACTGGGCGTTGTCCAGCACCCGGGCCATCAGCTCGGGGCCCTCGGGCGAGCGGATGATCCGCAGCGCGGCCAGCGCGGCTCCGACCGCGGCGGGCACGCCGGCGGCGGTGAAGATGAACGCGCGGCTGCTGATGCGGATGAAGTCGATGACCTCGGCGTCGCCCACCACGAAGCCGCCACAGCTCGCCAGCGACTTGCTGAACGTGCCCATGCGCAGGTCGACGCGGTCCTCGACGCCCAGCAGCTCGCTGGCGCCGGCCCCGCGCGCGCCGAGCACGCCGGCGCCGTGCGCCTCGTCGACCATCAGGCGAGCGCCGTAGCGCCGGCACAGGTCGGTGATCTCCACGAGCGGGGCGACGTCGCCCTCCATCGAGTAGACGCCGTCGACGACGACGAGCACGCCGCCGCCGTCCTCCTGCGCGCGCTCGAGCTGCTTCTCGAGCTTGTCGAGCTTGTTGTGGCGGAACGGGCGCATCTTCGCCCGCGACTGCAGGACGCCGTCGAGGATCGACGCGTGGTCGCCGGAGTCGACGATCACCGTGTCGGACTGGTCGAGGATCGTGCCGATCGTCCCGAGGTTGGCCTGATGGCCGGTGGTGAAGACGATGCAGTCCTCGGTGCCCATCCAGTCGGCCAGCTCCTCCTCAAGCTGCAGGTGCAGCCGGGTGGTGCCGTTCAGGAACCGCGAGCCGGTGAGGCCGGTGCCGTAGGCCTCGAGCGCGTCGCGGGCGCCCTGGAGGACGCGGGGGTCGCCGGTCAGGCCGAGGTAGTTGTTGGAGCCGAGCATCACCCGCTCGGCGCCCTCCATCTCCGTCACCGGGCCGGCGGGGCCGGTCAGCGGGCGGAAGTAGGGGACGAGATCGGCCTCACGCGCGGCGCGCAGCTGCTCGGCGCGCTCGTGCCCGCGGACCTTGGCGAAGACGTCTACGGTGGTGGGCATATGAGCCTTGAGATCCGGGCGGTGGCGTCGCACCGCGAGATTCGGGAGTTCATCGAGCTCCCGTTCCGGCTGCACTCTACCTCTCCACAGTGGGTGCCCCCGCTGCGGCTCGAGCGCCGCTTCTTCCTCTCCCGCAAGCACAACGCGTTCTTCACGCACGGCGACGCCCGCCTGTTCCTGGCCTGGCGCGACGGGCGCGCGGTCGGCCGCATCAGCGCGCAATACAACCTCGCCTACGACGGCCAGCACCCGGACGAGTCGACCGGCATGTTCGGCTTCCTGGAGGTCGAGGACGACCCCGAGGCGCTGCGCGGGCTGCTGGAGGCCGCCGCCAGCTGGCTGCGGGCGCGCGGGCGCACGCGGATGCTCGGCCCGATGGACTTCACGATGAACGACGAGAGCGGCGTCCTCATCGAGGGCTTCGACCGCGAGCCGATGATCCGCCAGCCGTGGCACCCGCCCTACTACCAGCGGCTCCTGGAGGACGCCGGCCTGGCCAAGGCGATGGACCTCTACATGTGGGAGCTGTCGATCGCCGACCGCAGCTCGGTCCGCCCGATCCTCTTCCGCCTGGCCGAGGAGGCCGAGACCAAGCACGGCGTCACGCTGCGCAAGATGACCCGCCGCTCGCTGCGGCGCGACCTCGACGCGTTCGGCGAGATCTACAACGCCGCCTGGGCCGAGAACTGGGACTTCGTGCCGTTCTCCAAGGCCGACCTCGACGCCTACGCGCTGGAGCTGCAGCTCGTGTTCGACAGCGACTGGTTCATGGTCGCCGAGAAGGACGGCGAGCCGATCGCGGTGAACATCACGATCCCCGACGTCAACCAGGTGCTCAAGCGCATGAACGGGCGGCTGCTGCCCCTCGGGTGGTGGCACTACCTGCGGCGCCGGCGGATCATGGACCGGGTGCGGGTCGGCTTCCTCGGCGTCAAGCCCGAGTTCCAGCACACCGGCGTCGCCGCGCAGATGTACATCGAGCAGTTCAACCTGGCCGAGCGCACGCCCTACAAGTGGGGGGAGATGGGCTGGATCCTCGAGACCAACCACGCGATGAACCGGGGCATGGAGGCGATGGGCGGGCGGATCGTCAAGCGCTACCGCGTGTACGAGCGGCCGGTCTGAGCCGCGCGCCGGAGACCGCCTGACGGACTGCTATGGTCGCCGCCCATGGCCGATGAGCCCATGCCCGTTGAGGCCGAGCCCGAGATCGTCGACGGCGTCATCGTGCGCGAGCCGGCGCCGGTCGAGCGCCGCTCCGTCGCGCCGCTGACCGTGCAGGCGGCGGCGGTGGCGGGCGCCTCGCTCGTCGCGGGCGCCACCGCGGTCGTGCTCGCCAAGGGCGTGGCCCGGGCGGCGCGCGGTCCGCGGCGCACGCGGCTGCGCCTCGGCGGCCGGCGGCGCGGGGGCCGCCTCGACGTCGTCGCCACCCGCACGTTCCTCGTCGACGTGCATCTCGTGGATCGGCGCTGAGCCCGCCCGCCCTGCAGGCGCCCGGCGTCGACCCCGCCGCGCTGGCGGTGGAGGTCCGCGTCGAGGTGCGCCCGCCGTGGCCGTTCCGGCTCCAGCGCCACGGCGGCAAGGACGGCGTGCTGCGCTGCCGCGGGGGCGTGCTGTCGCGCCTGCTGCATGTCGACGGCGCGCCCGCCGTCGTGCGCGTCGCCCAGCCGGCGCGCGACCGGGTGCTGTTCGGCGCCCGCGCGGAGCGGCGCGACGTGGCCGAGGAGGCGATCGCGCGGATGCGCTTCGCGGTCGCCGTCGACGACGACCTGCGCGCGTTCCACGACCGCTTCCGCTTCGACCCGCTCATCGGCCGCGCGGTCCGCACGCTGCCGCACCTGCGCGTCCGCCGCCGGCCCGAGCCGTTCGAGGCGCTCGCGTGGGCGATCTGCGAGCAGCTCATCGACTTCGAGCGGGCCAGCGAGATCGAGCGGCGCATCGTCCGGGCGGCCGGCCCGGTGTGCCCGCAGGGGCCGCAGGCGCCGCTGCGCGACGTGCCCGCCGCCGCGGCGATCGCCGCGATGGCGCCCGCGCGGCTGGAGTCCTTCGGTCTGACCGCGACCCGGGCGGTGGCGATGGTGCGCGCGGCGCGCGAGGTCGCGAGCGGGCGCGTCGACCTGCACGACCGCGATCACGAGCGCGGCTGGGCGCGCCTGCGCGCGATCCGGGGCGTGGGCGCGTGGACGCTCGAGTACCTGGCCCTCCACGGCCAGGGCCGCTACGACCAGCTTCCGGCCGGCGACCTGGCCTACCGCAAGCTGGTCGGGCGGCTGCGCGCCGGCGGCCGCCCGTCGGCGCGCGCCGAGGAGGGCGAGGTGCGCGCGTTCTTCGCCCCGTACGGCGAGTGGGCCGGCCTGGCGGGCGCGTACGCGCTCGCCGCGACCAGCCGCTTCGAGCGCGCCCTCGCCGCCTAGCCCCCGCTAGTTCGCGGCCGCCGGGTCGTCCGCCGGCTCCAGGCCCGCGCCGGGCAGGAACTCGTTCGTCAGCGAACGCGGCAGCGGCGGGTTCTCGAGCAGGTCGTTCTCGAGCATCCACCCGCCGTAGCGGCCCCACGCCGCCTGGTCCTGCCAGCCGAACGGCTGCTCGGGATCCTCGGGGAAGAACGCGGGCAGCGTCTCCTCGACCTCGGCGAGGGTGTCCGCGCGGTCGAGGTCCGGGTTGGCGGCCAGCAGCGGCCCGATCCCGGTCTGCGGGTCGTCGCGCAGCGCCTCGTGCCCCTCGGCGACGGCGCGCAGGAACGCGCGCAGGTAGGGGCCGCGGTTGCGGGCGGTGTCGGCCCGCACGACGAAGATCAGCTCGTCGTAGGTCGGCACGCCGGCCTTGTCGACGGGGATGATCACCGGGTTGCGCTTGGCCCGCTTGAGCTCGACGCCCTCGACGTTCCAGAACGCGCCGAGCGTCGCGTCGACGCGGCCCGACAGCATCGCGGGCACGAGGTTGAAGCCGACGTTGACCTCGCGCACCGACGACGGGTCGATGCCGTTCTCGGTCAGGATCGTCTTCAGGTACGCCGACTGGTAGGGGATGCCGGCGGTGCCGACGGTCTTGCCCTCGAGGTCGGCGACCGAGCGGACCTTGCCCTTGGGCAGCGCCATGATCGAGGTCAGCGGCCGCTGCACGAGCGCGCCGACCGAGACGAGATCGGCGCCCTGGTCGCGGGCGAGCAGCAGCTCGGGCTCGTAGGAGATCGCGACGTCGACCTTGCCGGCCGCCAGCAGCTTCAGCGGCGCCGCGGGATCGGAGGGGGTGACGAGCTCGACGTCCAGCCCCGCGCGCTCGAACGCGCCCGTGCCCTCCGCCGCGTAGATCCCGGCGTGGTCGGCGTTGGGGTAGTAGTCGAGCATCAGGCGCACCTGGCTGGTGGGCGGCGCGCTCGTCTTGTCCTCCTTCTCGCCGCAGGCGGCGAGCGCGATCGCGCTCAGCGCCGACAGCGCGACGGCGATGATCCGGCGGGTCACGATGTCCTTTCGTTCGTGGTCCAGGGCAGGAGGCGGCGCTGGGCGAGGTCCAGCGCGTAGAAGAGGGCGACGGCGAACGCGGCCAGCACGACGACGGCGGCCCAGGCGCGGGCCGTCTCGAGCTGCGGGATCGCCTGCAGGATCAGGTGGCCGAGCCCCTCGCTGGAGCCCGAGTACTCGGCGAACACGGCGCCGATGACGGCGACCGCGACCGCGATCTTCGCGCCGCTCAGCGCGGCGGGCAGCGCGGCCGGGGCCTCGGCGAAGCGGAACGCCGACCAGCGCGACGCGTCGAGCGTGCGCAGCAGGCGGATCGTGTCGCGGTCGACGCGGCCGAGCGCGTCGAGCGTCGTGACGACGATCGGGAAGAAGCAGATCAGCGCGATGATCGCGATCTTCGGCGCCATCCCGAAGCCGAGCCACACGATCAGCAGCGGGGCGACGATCACGATCGGCACCGCCTGGGAGGCGACCAGCAGCGGATAGGTGGCGCGCCGCAGCGGACGCCAGAAGTGCAGCGCGGTCGCGCAGGCGAAGCCGACGAGCAGCGCGGCGACGATGCCGAACGCGACCTCCTGGGCGGTCACCAGGAAGTTGCTCCACAGCAGCGAGCGGTCCTCCCACAGCGCGGTGGCGATCTCGCTGGGGGAGGGCAGGATGAGGTCGTCGACCGGTCCCTCGCTGGCGTAGAGCTGCCAGGCGCCGAGCAGCACGGCGACGAGGAGCAGCGCGATCACGCGGCGCCCTCCCCGCCCAGCGCCTGAAGCGCCCGGGCGCGCAGCGCGACGACCGCCGGGTCGGTGGCGACCCGCGGCCGCGGCACGTCGACGGGCAGGTCGGCGACGACCCGCCCCGGGCGCGGGGACATCACGACGACCCGGTCGCCGAGCAGCACCGCCTCCTCGACGTCGTGGGTGACGAGCAGGACGGTGCGCGGCTCGCGCGCGAGCGCGTCCGCCAGCCAGCGCTGCATGTCGGCGCGGGCGATCGCGTCGAGCGCGGCGAACGGCTCGTCGAGGCAGAGGACCGGCTTGCCGGCCAGCAGGGTGCGCAGGAACGCGACGCGCTGGCGCATGCCGCCCGACAGCTCGCCGGGGCGGGCCCGCTCGAACCCGGCCAGCCCGAACTCGGCCAGGACGGGGTGCGCGGCGGCGCGCGCCTCGCGGCGGCCGGCGCCCTTCAGGCGCAGCGGCAGCGCGGCGTTGTCGAGCGCGGACGCCCACGGCAGCAGCAGGTCGCGCTGGGGCATGAGCGCGGCCGGGTCGGCCGCGACGGTCCCGGCGTCGGCGCGCTCCAGCCCGCAGACGAGCGCGAGGAGCGTCGACTTGCCGCAGCCGCTGGGGCCGACGACCGCGACGACCTCACCCGGCGCGACGGTGAGCGACAGGTCCGAGACCGCGGTCACCTCGCCGTAGCGACGGGTCACCGAATCGACGCGGATGCCCTGGCGCTCGGCGGCCGGCGCGGGCGCCGACGCGGGTGACGATGTGCTCTGCATGCCTCCCTTCGCGGGGATTGCCCCACAGGTTCGAAGGGTCAGCACCGGATCGGGTGCTATCTCAGCCGGCCGCCTGCCAGCCCCCCTGGCTGTTCGATTCGCGCAGGAAACCCTAGCTCACACGGCCAGCGTCGTGCCGCGTCGCTCCGCGATCACCGCCACGAACGCCCGCACGACCGCCGGGTCGAACTGCGTCCCGGAGCAGCGCTCGATCTCCGCGAGCGCCTCGTCGGCGCTCAGCGCCGCGCGATACGGGCGGTCGGTCGTCATCGCGTCCCAGGCGTCGCAGAGCGCGACGATCCGGGCGCCGAGCGGGATCTCGTCGCCGGCCAGCCCGTCCGGGTACCCGCCGCCGTCCCAGCGCTCGTGGCTGGCGCGGACGATCGGGGCGACCGGGACGAGCGCGGGCGCGGCCAGCAGGATGCGCTCGCCGACGATCGTGTGACGGTGCATGAACGCCCACTCGTCGGGGTCCAGCGGCGCGGGCTTGTGGAGGATCGCGTCGGGGATCGCGAGCTTGCCGACGTCGTGCAGGACGGCGGCGGCGCGAACGTGCTCGACCTCGTCGGGGGCGAGCATCATGTGGCGCGCGACGTCCACCGCGAGGTCGGCGACGTCGTCGACGTGGCCCGACAGGTCCGGGTTGCGCTCCTCGACGGCGCGCAGCAGCACGTCCCGGGTCTGGGCGATCGCCGACGCGCGCCCGCCGCGCCCGCGCTTGGCCGCGTACATGCGCTGGTCGGCGAGCGTCAGCGCGTGGCCGGTGGCGCGGACCTCGTCGGGCACCCGGACGACCCCGCGCGACGCGTGGACGTCGAAGCCCTCGCCGCGCTCGCGCAGGGCGGCGTCGGCGGCCGCGAGCACCGCGTCGGCGCCGTCGACGGGCGTGAGGACGCAGAACTCGTCGCCCCCGATGCGGTAGGCGCGGCCCGGGGCGGGCACCGCGGCGTCGAGGCGTTCGGCCAGCCGGCACAGCAGCACGTCGCCGGCGGGGTGGCCGAAGCGGTCGTTGTAGGCCTTGAAGCCGTCGAGGTCGTAGAGCGCGAGCGTCATCGGCCAGCGCTGCTCGCGGCTCCACTCGAGCGCGGCCATGAGCTCGCGCCGGTTGGCGAGGCCGGTCAGCGCGTCGGTGTGGGCGTCGCGCTCGGACGCGTCGAGCATCCGCCGGTTCATCTGCGACACGAGCGCCAGGCGGACCAGCAGGCCGATCGCGGCCGCGGCCGCGAGCAGGACGCTTCCGGCCGGCAGCCCGACGAAATGGTCGGCGACGAGCACGCCGACCGTGGCGACGCCCGCGACGGCGGCGGCGAGGACGCCGAGGCGGTCGTGCTCCCGGCGGCGGCCGATCGCCCGCGGCACCCAGGCGGCGGCCGCCAGCGCCAGCAGCGCCAGCGGCCAGGTGACGTCGAGCAGCCCGTCGATCGCATACGTGCCGTCGGCGACCTGGACCAGGTACACGGTGTCGGCGATCGCGGACACAACGAGCCCGAGGGCGATGATCAGCCAGGTGGCGCTGGCGGCCCGGCCGAACGCGCCGATCAGCGCGGCGATGAGGCCGAGCAGCAGCACGTCGGCGATCGGGTAGGCGAGGTTCGTGGCGACGACGAGCGCGCCGCCGCGCGTGCTGCCCGACAGCGCCGGGTGGATGGCCGCGGTGGCGACCGCCCCGGTGGCGAGCGCGGCGATGGCCCCGTCGAGCCACTGCAGGCCGGTGACGCGCCCGCCGCGGCGGCCGCGGGCCAGCAGCACGATGGCGACGTAGGCGCACAGGAAGAACGCGAGGTAGAGCGCGTCCGCCACCGAGGGGTAGGGGATGTCGGCGGGCGCGAGGGGCTCGAACGCCACCACCCAGTACAGGTCGCCGGCGGCGTAGGCGGCCAGCGCCGCGGTCATCCACCACCAGGCGGCGCGCTCGACGGGGACGGCCAGCGCCCGCCACGCGCAGGCGGCGACGGCGCCGATCTCGATCGCGTTGTAGAGGTAGGCGGTCCAGCCCGGCCACGCGCCCGGGTCGGTGACGTTGCGCAGCGCGAGCGCGAGCACGGCCGCGGCGAGCGCCGCCAGCAGCAGGTGCGGTGCTCGCCGGGCGACGGTCATGCGCCCTACATCGTCGGCGGCAGGCCGCGAGTTGAGCTATTCATAGACCACCACGGCCGGCGGTGGCCGCAGCCGCAGGACCTGGCGCGGCGTGAGCAGGTCGGTGTCCTCCTCGTAGAACAGCTTGAAGCCGTCGAAGAGGCGCTCGCCGCTGGCGGCCAGCTCGTGGTACTTGGCGCGCTTGACGGCCCGGCCGCCGAAGCCGTCGACGTTGATCGCCAGCGCCAGGTTGCGGCGCGGCTTCAGCGCGGCGACGTCGTCGATCATGCCCTCGGTGAAGCGGTGGATCAGCAGCAGCTTCTGCGGCAGGCGGTGGCGCTGCGCGAGCCGGTCCAGCCAGAACGAGACCGCGTTGACCTCACGCGAGCTGACGGAGCCGATCACCTGCCCGGGGACCTGCGGCGCGTTCACCCGCCACTCGGGGTCGAGCGCCAGCGACACGTCGGGCTGGCGCAGCCAGCGCCTCAGGCGGCGCGCTTCCTGCAGGAAGTCGGAGCGGCCCGGCTGGATGTCGAGGATCAGCAGCGCCTTCATGCGCCGCGCGGCGCGCAGGTAGCGGCGGATGACCTTCGGGTCCTGGCGGGTGCGGTACATGCCGTCGTTGCCCGCGTGGCCCGCGGCGATGACCGCGATCAGCTCCATCGCGGGCAGCACCGGCATGCCGGGGCGCTCGTAGCGGCGGGCGACGCGGGCGAGCCGGCGGCCGGCCCGGTCGGGCGTGCCGATCCCCAGCACGCCGAGCCGGCGGTCCTGCGGGGCGCCGTAGAAGGCGACGACGCGATGGCCGGGGAGGATCGTGCGCCCGCCGCGCGGAAGCTCCGGAGGCGGCGGCGCGTCGGCGCCGGAAGGCGCGGTGCTCGCCGACTCGTCATCGCCGCCGCCGCAGTCGCTCAGGAGCAGCGCCACGGCCACCACGAGCACCGCGATCGCGCCCAGCGCATACGCGCGCCGGCGCCAGTAGAGGGTGCGCACGCGCGGAACCGTACCCGTCCGGGGGCGTTCGACGCGCGATCAGACGCCCGTCATCGGCTTCGACAGCGCCTTGACGAAGACCTCGAGCTGCTGGGTCGTCCAGCACTCGAACGCCTCGCAGTACTGCTCGTAGGCCGCGATGACGGAGTCGCCGTAGTTCCAGTAGAGGCGCGGCTCCGGGTTGAGCCAGAACGTGCGCCCGGCCAGCGACGCGATCTGCCCGAACACCTCCGCGCGGGGGTCGCGGCCGTTCGTGCGCGCGTCGCCGAGGACGATCACGGTCGCGCGCGGATGCAGCTCGTCGGCGACCGCGTCGCGGAACTCGCTCCACACGCGGCCGTAGTCGGTGTAGCCGGAGATGTCGGCGACGCCGGCGTCGCGGGAGATCGCGTTCGACACGGCGGCGAAGTCGCGCTCGCGCTCGAACACGTCGGTCACCTCGCTGATGCGCTCGATGAACACGAACGAGCGCATCTTGCGGAACGTGTCGTGCAGCGCGTGCAGGACCGACAGGAAGAAGACCGAGGCGCTCGTGACGCTCGTGGACACGTCGCAGAGCACGAAGATCTCGGGCCGCCGCGGCCGGCGCGGGCGGAAGCGCAGCTCGACGGGGACGCCGCCGGTCTGCAGCGAGGCGCGCATCGTGCGGCGCACGTCGACGTGCGCGTGGCGCTTGCGGCCCCGCGCCTCCATGCCCTGGGTGGCGAGGCGGCGGCGGAGCTGGGCGACGACGCGATGGACGGCGGCGAGGTCCTGCAGGGGGCCCGACGGCAGCGCGCGGTCGAGCTCGTTCAGCGGGCGCGAGGCGGGGAGCTGCTCGGTCCGCTCGATCTGGCCGCGCTCCAGCTCGCGGCGCAGCAGCTGCTCGAAGCGGCGCAGCTCGTCGCGCGGCAGGCCGTCGTGGCGCGGATCCTCGGGCGGCAGGTCCGGCTGCGGCTCGCTGCGCAGGCCGAGCTGGCGGCGGATGCGCTGCACGTCGACGCCGATCACGCCCGAGCCGGTGCCCTGGCGGCCGAACGCGGCGATCGCCAGGCGGGCGAGGTCGCGCATCGCGCTCTCGGCGCCGTCGCGGATCGCCTCGGCGATCTGCTGGCGCAGCGCGTCGAGGTCGATGTCCCCGGCCTGCTGGCCCTCGCCGTCGCTGTCGCCGCCGACCTGGCCGCCGGCCGCGCCCTCCTTGATGCCGGCGCGCACCGCGGCCGCCTCGGTGGCGCGGAAGAAGAAGCGCTCGAAGACGAGCTCGAAGACGCGGCGGTCGTCGGGCGACTTGGCCAGCGTGGCGGCGAGCGCCTCGCGGAAGTCCTCGGGGTCCGACCACGGCACCTCCTGCAGCGCCGCGAACGCGTCGAGCAGCTCGGACGTGCCGACGGCGACGCCCTCGTCGCGCAGCGCCTCGCCCAGCTCGATCAGGCGAGCGGAGATGCCGGGCGGGCCGGGGTCAGGCAGCCTTGGTGCCAACGCCGCTGGGCGGGCCGGGGCCGAGTCGCACACCGACGCGCTCGGCGACGATGTCGAGGTCGGTGCGGTGCTTGACGATCACCGACATGGTCTCCCTGAAGACGCCCTCGTCGATGTCGTCGGCCCCGAGCAGCAGCAGCGCGCGCGCCCAGTCGATCGACTCCGCGATCGACGGCGGCTTCTTGAGGTCGAGCTCGCGGACCATGTGGACGACCTCGACGAGCTTGCGCGCCACCTGCTCGTCCAGGTCGGGGGTGTGCAGGCGGACGATCGCGAGCTCCTGCTCGACCGGCGGGTAGTCGAGCCACAGGTACAGGCAGCGGCGCTTGAGCGCCTCGGTCAGCTCGCGCGAGTTGTTGGACGTCAGCAGGACGATCGGCGTCGTCTTCGCCACCACCGGGCCGAGCTCGGGGATCGAGATCTGGAAGTCGCTGAGGACCTCCAGCAGCATCGCCTCGAACTCCTGGTCGGTCTTGTCGATCTCGTCGATCAGCAGCACGACCGGCTCGGGCGAGGCGATCGCGGTCATCAGCGGGCGCTCGAGCAGGAACTCCTCGCCGAAGATGTCGTCCTGCACGCGATCCCAGCCGGTGTCGGCCGCCTCCGCCTGGATGCGCAGGAGCTGCTTGCGGTAGTTCCACTCGTACAGCGCCTTGGCCTCGTCGAGCCCCTCGTAGCACTGGAGGCGCACGAGCGTGCGGTCGAGGTAGCGCGCGAGCGCCTTGGCCAGCTCGGTCTTGCCGACGCCGGCCGGGCCCTCCACGAGCACCGGCTTGCCGAGGCGGGTGGCCAGGTAGGAGACGAGCGCGGTCGACTCGCCTGGCAGGTAGCCGACCGACTGGAGCCCTTCGCGGACCTGCTCGACGGAGGTCGGGGTGGCGGCCATGGGAGGTGCAGATGGTAGAACGCGCCGGCCATGCCGGCCGCCGCGAGCGAGATCCCCGCCCTCCCGTTCCTCGCGGTGATGGCCCTCGGCGTGCTCGTGGCGATCGCCGGCCACGTCGTGCGGGCGCGCTGGCTGGTCGTCGTTGGGCTCGTCCTCCTGTTCGGCGCGACCGCCGCGATCCTGGTCGCCGGGTTCGTCGACTACCAGGGCGGCGGCGCCGACCCACGTCGGCCTCACGACCCGCGCGAGCCGACGTTCTGAACGACGCGCACAGGCGGATTCCGCCCCCGGGACGCGGGGATCAGCGCTCGGGCAGGCGGTGCGTCTCGGCCTCGTCGAACGAGAGCTGGCCGGGCATCGGCGGCTCGTCGTCGCTCGGCGGGCGCCGACGGCGCGGCTGCGGCGCCGGCTCGGTCGGGGCCTCCGACGCGGGCGGACGCGTCGCCGGCGCCGGCCGGGCCGGCGCCTCCGACGGACGCGGCTCCATCTCGCCGGCCGGGGTCGCCGGCGGCGGCCGCCGGGGCCGCTCCCGCTCCGCCCGCCGCCGCGTCCGCGGCGGCAGGTCGAACGGCTCGTCACCGGCCGCCGGCAGCGGCGGCTCGGGCCGGTGCGCGGCGCGGATCCGATACCCGGCGTACACGAGGAACGCGGCCGCCAGGAACGCGATGAACACGCCCCACTGGATGCCGATCGTCGCGCTCTCGCCGGTGACGTCCGGGTGGTCGAGCACGCGGTAGAAGATCAGCAGCGCCGCCCAGCCGCCCGCGATCATCACGATCAGCCCGTCGCCGCCGGGCAGGTGGAACGCCCGCTCCTCGCCGCGCGCGAACAGCAGGCCGAGCACGCCGAGCGCGACGAGGACGACCGACGCCATCACGAAGTCGGCCGAGCCGAACCCGCTGAGCTTGTCCTCGACGAAGCCGCGGCTGGTCGTGTCGTAGAACGACTTCTCGTACCAGGGCAGGAACAGCGTGGCGAGCAGCAGCAGCGCCGCGACGGCGGCCAGGCGCTGCTCGCCGGCCAGGTTGGCCCAGACGCGCCTAACCCGGTCCACCGGCCTCCAGCGCCGTCAGGCGCCGCTCGATCAGCTCCACCACGCGCGGGTCCACGCCGCCCCCGGCCGCGACCGAGCGGGCCTCCTCCAGCGCCGCGCGCGCCCGCCGCGCCCGATCCGCCGGGTCCCCTTCGTTCTTGAGCACGTTGTCGGCGCGCAGCAGCAGCGTGCGCACGCGATCGGCCGGGTCGCGCATGGTGCTCATCGTGGCTGCATCCTGTCAGGCGATCGGGATGTCCTCGGCGGTCCGGGACGGACCGCCGTCCTCCGCCGCGACCTCGCGCTCGATCCGCGCCACGAGCCAGTCGAGCAGCGCCCGCAGGACCAGCAGGAGCTGGCGGATCAGATCGGCGATCTGCTGGCGCAGGTCGGGCGGCACGAGCTCGCGGAGCGCCGCCAGCAGCGACGCGAGCGCCTGCGCCTCCTCGGCGAACGCGCCGCGGCTCTCGCGCGGGACGTCCCAGCCGCGCGGCGGCACGCCCGACCCCATCAGCCGCTCGGCGGCCTCCTGGGTGGCGCGCACCTGGGCGCGCAGCTCCTCGAGGGGGTCAGGATCGGCCATCGGGATCGTCGAAGCGAAGCTCCAGCGCGCCGTCGGTGAACGAGGCGCCAGCCGCACGATAGCCAGCCAGGGCGGGCGGGAGGACCACCGTGCGCTTGTGCCCGTCGACCCGCACGATCACCTCCGCGCCGATCTTGCGCAGCGCGATGTCGCCCTTCTCGGCGAACGGCAGGTCGAGGCGCAGGACGGCGCCGTCGTCGTCGACGCGCAGCTCCTGCGCGAGGCGCTCGTGCAGCACGCCGGCCGGCTCGACGCCGTCGAACACGGCGGCCGCGAGCTCGTCCAGGCGCTCGCCGCCGACCACCTCGCCGGCGAAGTAGGGCGCGGTCAGGACCGGGACCGGAGCGAACCCGGCGCGCACGTCGGCCAGCGCGTCGAGCTGGCGCCGGCGCCACGGCTCGAAGTAGTCGCCGACCCCCTCCGGGAACACCCGGTTGACGATGACGGCGTCGGTGAGGAAGCCGTACAGGTTCAGGTAGGTGAACGTGCGCCGCGCCTCGTCGATGACCATCCGGTCGGGGGTCGTCACGAGCCGGATCGACACGTTCGCGCGGTCGCGGAGGATCTCGTTCATCGCGATGAGGTTCTCCAAGAGCCGGCTCACCTCGTCGAGGACGTCGTCGCCGGGCAGGCGCAGGTCGAGGACGGCCCGGGCGATCGGGCGGGCCGCGTCCATCAGCCGCGACTGCTGCGGGAACACCTTCGCCAGCCACCAGCGCAGGACGTCGGGGAACGACAGCAGCCGCAGCGTCTCGCCGGTCGGCGCGCAGTCGACGATCACCGCGTCCCACTCGCCGCTCTCGTGGTGGCGCTTGATCTGCAGGAGGCTGAACAGCTCGTCCATCCCCGGCGGGACGCTCAGCTCCTCGGCGGAGATGCGGTCGGCCCCCCGCTCGGTCAGCAGCTCGCCCGCCCACGCCTGCACCGACGACCAGTGGCGCTCCATCTCGTCCTGCGCCGCCACCTGCTGCCCCCACAGCCGCTCGCCGATCTGCGTCGGGTCCGGGCCCAGCTCGTGCTCGAGCGCGTCGGCGAGCGAGTGCGCCGGGTCGGTGGACAGCACGACCGTGCGCAGGCCGGCGTCGGCGCAGCGCCGGGCGGTGGCGGCCGCGACCGAGGTCTTGCCGACGCCGCCCTTCCCGGTGTAGAGGATCGTGCGCGGGCTCTCCACCGCGCGGGAGCCTACTTCCGCTTCAGCACGATCGTCTTGCTGACCTCGGCCGTGTTGCCCGCGAGGTCCTTGGCCTTCAGCGTGACCGTCACCGGCCCCGGCTTGCGGCGCCCGGCCCAGGTGAGCGTGCGCTCCCCGTAGGCCAGCGTCGCCGACGTGATCGGCGTGCCGTCCACGTAGAGGCTGACCGTCGACTTCTTCGACAGCGTGAAGCGGATCGCGACCGGCTTGCGGGTGCGCGCCGTCGACGTGCGGATGCGGATCGACGGCGGGTCGGTCTCGTCCTGGGCGAATCGCGTCGCCGTCGCGCAGTACGCCTCGGCCTGGGTGCGCTCGCACAGGTTCTGCAGGAACTCGCGGACGAGCTGGTGGTAGCTGAGCGACGACTCGTTCCTGCCCTCGTACAGCGACCACGCGCCGGTGTCGTAGTCGGGCAGCTCCTTCTGGGCGGCCCGGTCGCCCGCCTCGAAGAGCTGCAGGCCGACCGGATCCTGGGAGATCTGGGCGTAGTCCCACAGCCCGTTCAGCGACTGGATGAAGCCGTTGAGGACGAGCAGGCGCGGGTTGGTGGAGTAGATGAGGTAGTGGGCGCCGCCGTTGCGCTTCAGCGCCACGCCCTCGGACGGGGGCGTCTGGAAGATGCCCAGCGCCTGCTTGGCGGCCTCGAGCAGCTCGGGCCGCTCGAGCTTCTGGGAGGCGCGCGAGAGCGCCTGGATCCCGGTGCCCTGCGACAGCGCGCTCACCCACACCGGCGGGGCGCCGCTGAACGTGAAGAAGCTCTCCCAGGCGATCCCGCCCGCGCGCGGGGAGGCGAGCGCGAGCACCTCGTCGAGCAGCTCGCCGAGCGCGGTCGCGGAGGCGCGGCGGTTGGACTTCCAGTACGCGTTGGCGGCGCCGAACGTGCCCAGCCACTGCGGCTGGATGCCCGCGCCCGGGTAGTACTGCCACACGATCCGGCTGCCGCGGAACTCGACCCGCGCGCCGTACGACAGCGCGCGCCCGGTGTTCCAGTACTCGGTGTTGCGGCGCAGGATCTCGGTGAGGACCGGGATCCGGCCCGGCGTCACCTGGTTGCGGGCGGCGAGGCCGTCGAGCAGGTCGCGCACGTCGCCGAGGTTGGACTTGCTCGTCCCGGTGGGGAGCTTGCGCAGCAGCGATCTCGCCTCGGCGGCCGCGTCGCGCGCGGCCTGGTGCACGAGCGGGTCCAGGCGCCCGTCGCGGGCGAGCTCGTCGACCACCCGCGCGAACGTCTGCTTGCGGGCCGCGGCGCGGGCCCGGGCGGGCGCGCCCGAGCGCTCGGCGGCGGGCGGCGGCAGCGGGTCGGCCGCCGGCAGATAGGGGTCGTCGCGCAGCACGACGTCACCGTCGGCTTCGACGACATGGACCGGCGCGGCGACCGCGGGAGCGGCCCCGACCAGCGCCATCAGGACGAGGAGAACTGCGGTCCGCGGCACCATCACGATGCTACGTTCAACCGCCGATGCGCCCGCAAGTTGCGTTGCGCGCCGTCCTCGCCGTGGTCCTCGCCGGCGCCCTCGCGCTCGCCGGCTGCGGTGGCGACGACGCGTCCGACAAGTCCGCGTCGGAGCTGATCGAGGCGACGTTCTCGTCCGACCAGCCCGTCGAGAGCGGCCGCCTGCAGCTCGGCGTGCGCGCGGACCTGGCCGAGAGCGGCTCGCTGGAGGGCACGCTCACCGCGCGCTTCGCCCAGGGCGGGGAGGGCCAGCTGCCCAAGCTCGACGGCCAGCTCTCGCTGGTCACCGACGGCGGGTCGCTGGAGGCCGGAGCGATCTCGACCGGCGACAAGGGCTACCTCGTCGTCGCCGGCCAGGCCTACGAGGTCCCGGCCTCAGACTGGGAGCGCATCACGAAGGCCTACACCGCCTCGGAGCGCGAGACCGACAAGCGCCGCCGCGCCCAGCCGACGCTCGACCAGCTCGGCATCGACCCCCGCCGCTGGCTCGTCGACCCGCGCAAGGACGGCGAGGGCGACGTCGAGGGCGCCGAGACGATCCACCTCACCGCCGGCGTCGACGTGCCGCGGATGCTCGCCGACGTGACGAAGCTGGCGCAGGGCAACGACATCTCCGAGCAGCTCGGCGCCGAGGACGCCGAGCAGCTCGAGAAGGCGGTGCGCTCCGCGCGGGTGGAGATCGACACCGGCAAGGAGGACGAGCGGCTGCGGCGGCTCGTCGTGCGCCTGGAGCTGTCGGCCGGGACGCTCGAGCTCAGCCTCCGGTACAGCGAGCTCGACGAGCCGCAGGAGATCCGCGCGCCGGAGGGCGCCCGCCCGCTGTCGGAGCTGACCGAGACGCTCGAGCGCGCCGCCGGCGCCGCGGGCGCGGACGACCCGTACACGAAGTGCCTCCAGGAGGCCGGCGCGGACCTCGCGAAGGTCCAGAAGTGCGCGAAGCACCTGTAGCGTTGCGCCGGTGAGAGGCGCGCGGGCGTTCCTGCTCAGCAGCGCGGGATGGCCCTACCTGCTGGTGCCGGCGATCCCGCTCGCGATCATCCTCGAGCTCGGCCACGCCGGCGCGGTGGCGCTCTTCGTCGTCTCGGCCCTCGGCGTGATCCCGACGGCTGCGCTCATGGGCCGCGCCACCGAGGAGCTCGCCGCCCGCTCCGGGCCCGGCATCGGCGGGCTGCTGAACGTGACGTTCGGCAACGCGCCGGAGATCATCATCGCGCTGTTCGCGCTCGGGTCCGGGCTGCACGAGGTCGTCAAGGCGTCGCTCGTCGGCTCGATCCTCGGCAACATCCTGCTCGTCATGGGCGCGTCGATGCTCATCGGCGGGCTGCGCCGTGAGCGCCAGTTCTTCGACCGCACCGCCGCCAACGCGCAGTCGCTCATGCTGCTGCTGGCGCTGGCCGCCCTGATCATGCCGGCGATCTTCGAGCTGGTGGAGGGGCAGGGCCTGCCGTCGCCGGGCGACGAGCGCGTCGACTACGACGGCACCGTCGAGCACCTGTCGCTGGCGGTCTCGATCGTCCTGCTGGTCACCTACGGGTTCGGCCTGCTGTTCTCGCTGCGCACCCACCGGGAGCTCTTCAACCCGCACACGGCCGGCGAGGACGAGGAGGAGCCGCCGTGGCGGGTGCGGACCGCGGTGATCGCGCTCGCGGTCGCGGGCGTCGCCGTCGGCGTGATGTCGGAGATCCTCGTCGACTCGATCACGGCGGCCTCGGCGTCGATCGGGCTGAGCGAGTTCTTCGTCGGCGTGATCGTCGTCGCGATCGTCGGCAACGCCGCCGAGCACTGGGTGGCGGTGATCGTGGCGGTCAAGAACAAGATGGACCTCGCGGTCAACATCGCGATCGGCTCGAGCGCCCAGGTCGCGCTGTTCGCGGCGCCGCTGCTGGTCGTGTGCTCCTTCTTCATCGGGCCGGGTCCGATGCCGTTCGTGCTCAACGGGTTCGAGCTCGGCGCGCTGATCCTGGCGGTGGTGATCGCGCAGGTGGTCACCAACGAGGGCGAGTCGCACTGGTTCGAGGGTCTGCAGCTCCTCGCGCTCTACGCTGTCCTCGGCCTCGCCTTCTTCTTCGCATGACCGCCGTCATCTCCGGACCCGGCCCGATCGCTGCTGCCGCGGCGATCATCGTCGGCCTGCTGCTGGTCGACCTGCTGCTCTTCGCGCGGGGCCGCGAGCCGACGTTCCGCGAAGGGGTCGTGTGGTCGATCGGCTGGCTGGTGCTCAGCATCCTCGTCGCGCCGCTGATCATCCTGCTGGGCGAGACCGAGGTCGCCGTCGACTACACGACGGTCTACCTGATCGAGCGCACGCTGTCGCTCGACAACCTGTTCGTCTTCCTGCTGCTGTTCGCGTACTTCGGGGTGCCGTCGCAGGCGCGCCCGAAGCTCCTGTTCTGGGGCATCGTGCTCGCGCTGTGCATGCGCGGCCTGGCGATCCTCGGCGGCACCGCGCTGATCGAGCGGTTCCACGTCGTCATCTACGTGCTCGCGGTGACGCTGCTGTTCCTGGCCTACCGGATGTTCAAGGGCGTCGGCCACGACCAGGACCCCGAGGACACGATGCCGGTGCGGCTGGCGCGGCGCATCCGGCCGGACGCGTCGCCGCTGACGCTGTGCCTGGTGGCGATCGTGTTCGCGGACATCGCGTTCGCGATCGACTCGATCCCGGCCGCCTTCGCGATCACGACCGACGCGTTCGCGATCTGGATCGCCAACGCGTTCGCGCTGCTGGGCATGCGCGCGCTGTTCGTGCTGGTCGAGGGGCTCGTGCGCCGCTTCCGCTACCTCGACGAGACGATCGCGATCGTGCTCGGCATCGTCGGCGTGAAGCTGCTGATCGAGGACCTGGTCCACATCGGCCCGGTCGTGAGCCTGCTGATCGTGGTCGCCGCGTTCACGATCGGGATGGTCGCGTCGGTCATCGCCGACCGCCGCGACCCGGACGCCGACGCCAAGCGCGCCGAGCGGGTCGAGCGCACCACGCACGCGGCGTAGGTCGTCGAGCGGCGGCGAGCGGCGGCGCGCCGACTATGCTGGCCGCCGATGGACGTCACCGGACGAAGGATCGTCAGGCGCGCGCTGCTCGCCACCTGCGCCGCCCTCCTCCTCGCCGCGCCGCCGGTCGCGGCCGCCCCGCCGGGCTCTGAGCTGTTCCCGATCAAGGGCGTCGCCTACCAGCCGGCGCCCTCCGACTACACCCGCTGCGGGCCGCCGTGCCCGTACTTCGACACGGACTTCGCCAACGCGGACTTCACCGAGCTGTGGTCGTCGGCCGGCAGCGGCCGCGGCGACCTCGCGGCCATCCAGGACCTCGGCGCCAACCTCATCCGCCTCTACAACTGGAACCCGCAGCGCAACCACCTGCCGTTCCTCAACGAGGCGCATCGGCGCGGCCTGCGCGTCGTCGTCCCGATCAGCAACTACTTCGTCCTGACCGACGGACGGGCGCTCCCGGACATCGTCCGCGAGGTCTACGTCGACGCGGACGGCAGGCCCTCGAAGACCCCGCACCCGGCGGTCGTCGCCTGGTCGGTCGGCAACGAGGTCGACCTCGAGGGCAACAACCAGGACCCGGTCGAGCGCCGAAGGAACCTCGGCCGGGTCGCCGACGCGATCGCCGCGCTCGTGAAGGCCGAGGACGACCTGGGCGCGACGCGGCGCCTGCCCGTGTCGGCGCCGGTGTCGTTCGCGACCTTCGACGACCCGGAGCCCGCCTTCTCGGCCACCCGCACCATGCTCGAGGCGATCCGGGCCCAGCCGCAGCTCGGCGAGGCGTTCATCGGGTCGCGCTTCTTCGCCGCCGTCCAGACCTTCAACCCGGGCAGCTACCTGCGCGACTGGCTCGCGCGCTTCACCCGGGAGTTCCCGAACCTGGCCGTCTGGTTCTCCGAGCTGGGCGTCCCGATCAACGGCTCCTGCGGCGGGTTCGTCAAGCCGCCCTGCCAGGAGGGCGAGCAGCAGCAGGCCGCCTACATCGCCGCGCAGTGGCGCGAGGCGCCGCCCGGAAGCGCCGGCGGCGCCTACCTCGGCGGCACCGCCTTCGAGTTCGTCGACGAGCCCTGGAAGACGGGATCCGAGGGGACGTTCGGCCTGACGAAGTACGCCACGCCGGCGAGCTGGCGCCAGGTGGGCGGCTACCGCGTCGACGCGCTCGTGCACAAGCCCGCGTGGGACGCGTTCCGCGATCCGGTGAACGGGGTGCGGCTGGTCACCGCCGAGAGCGCCGCGAAGCTCGCGGGCGTCGACGCCGACGCCCGCGACGTCGTCGCCCTCGACGAGGAGACCGGCCGGGCGGAGCTGCGCTTCGACGGAAGCGAGGCCGGCGTGCGCCCGGGGACCCACATCGACGCCGTCACGGTCGACCCGCGCGACGGCAGCCTGCTGCTCTCGTTCAGCCGTGCGCAGAGGCTCGAGGGCGTGGGGCGCGTCGGCCCGTCCGACGTCGTCCGCGCGCGCGGCTCGCGCCTGTCGGTCGTCCTGCGCGCCGCGCGCGCAGGGCTCCGCGGCCGGCGCGCCGACATCGACGCGCTCGCGGTGGACCGTCGGGGGCGGCTCGTCGTCAGCACCGCCGGCGGCTTCCGCGCCGGCGCCCACCGCTTCGCGCCCCAGGACCTCGCCGTGCTGCGCCGCGACGGGCGCTGGGCGCCGTTCCTGCGCGGCGCCGACATCGGCCTCACGCGCCCGAGCGAGAACGTCGACGGCGCCTGGATCGACCCGCGCACCGGCGCCGTGCACCTCAGCACGACCGGGGCCTTCCACGCTCGCGGCGTGCGCGGGTCCGGCGGCGACGTGCTCGTCCGCACGCGCCACGGCGGCGTGCACCTGGGCTGGCGCGCCCACGCCGCGGGCGTGACCGCGCGCGGCGCGGAGGGCGTCGCCCGCGACGTCCGGTAGCGGAGACGCGCCTGACCGCGTGAACGACGTTCACGCGGTGAGATAGTCTTCGCCCATGAGCGGATTCCTGCGCGGAGCCCTGCTCGCGGCCGCGCTTCTCCTTCTCGTCCCGGTCGCCCTTCTCGTCCCGGTCGCGCAGGCGGCGGGCGCCACGATCTCCTACACGACGGGCACCGCCGGCATCTGGACCGTCCCGTCGAGCGGCGGCTCGCCGACGCTGATCGCCAACCGCGGCGCGCTGGCCGCCTGGTCGCCGAACGGCCGGCAGATCGCCTACGTCAGCGGCCACACCCTGTACGTCGCCAAGGCCAACGGGAAGGGGGCGAAGCGGATCGCGACGCTGCCCTCCGGCCCTCCGGGGGCGGTGGCGACGCCGCTGCCCAGCGGCGGCCCGCCCGACTGGTCGCCGGACGGCAAGCAGATCCTCGTCGCGGCGCCCTCGGGCGACGTCCTGGCGGTGCCCGCCAAGGGCGGCAAGGCGCGCACGGTCGTGTCGTTGAGCACGTCGGCCTGGATCAGCCCCATGGGCCACCCGGTCTGGGCGCCCGACGGCAAGAGCATCTACTACCTGGTCACCCTGCAGGCGCTGTCCGCCGACGTGGCGGTGTACGGCGTCGCCAACCTGTCGCTCTCGCCGGGCGCGCAGCCGAAGCAGATCTCGGCGAGCCTCCCCGCCGCGCCGACCGGGTTCTGGACCCTGGAGCCGTACTCGCTGGCGATCTCGCCCGACGGCGGCACGCTGGCCGTGACGTACGCGAACCGCATCGCCCAGGGGGCCCAGCCGCTCGGCTACGGCATCGGGCTGCTGGCGTCGAGCGGCGGCGGCGCCGTGACGATGCTGCCGGGCTACAGCGCGGCGGCGTTCTCGCCCGACGGCACGCAGCTCTGCGCGAACGCCGACGCCGGCGGCCTGGCGATCATCACGCCGACCGGCGGCCTCGCGTCGACGATCGTGCCGGCGAGCGCGGCGCCGGTGGGCTGCGCCTGGCGGCCCTAGGAGGATCCGCGGGCGCGGCGCTCAGTCGTCACGCCCGACCTCCTGGTCGTCGGCCTCGAGCTCGTCCACCTCGGCGTCCTCCTCCTCGTCGGAGGCGGCGGCCAGCGACCGCTCGGAGCCGGGGTGGTAGTGGACCTGGAAGCGCTCGATGAGCTCGTCGCGCTGGTTCTCGTCGATCGGGACCTCGTCGGAGACGAGCACCCACTCGGCGCCCTCGTAGGCCTCCATGTTGAAGATCTCCTGATCCATCTCGGGCGAGTCGTCGACGACGATCAGGACCTCGGTCTGGGGGTTGAAGTACGTCCCCGGCCGGTTGACCAGGTCGTCGAGCTCGAAGACGCGCGGATCGGGCATGGGCGGTTTCTAGCAGCTTGCCGCGATCACGTCCGGTCGGTCAGCGCCCGGCGCACCTCGGTCTCGACGTCGAGGGGCGGCTTGCCGTTGCGTGCGCGGCGCTCGTTGCGGGCCACGACGAGCGCTCGGACCTCGGCCTCCAGCCCCGGATCGGCCGCCCCGGTGAGCCGCGCCAGCTCGGCGCCGACGTCGAGCGGCGCCTGCCCGCGGCGGATGCGGCGGTCGTTGGCGGCGTCGAGCAGCTGGCGGATCTCGGCGTCGCGCGCCGCCGCCGTCGACGGCGCCGGGGGCGCGCGGTCGATCGAGAGGCCGCCGCGCCCGATCTCGTCGTACGCGCGCCCGCGCGAGGCGAATCCGGCGATCCCGACCACCGCAGCCAGGATGACGACCGCGAAGATCACGACCTCGAACGCCTCCTGCATGTGCGCATTGTTGCGGACGTTCGTCCGAAGCGCGTGGGATCCGCGCCCTGAGGGGGTACTCTGTGCACAGGTCGTTGACTGACGAGTCAATCGCACGAACGCCGACGAGAAGGACGAGCACACCATGGTCGACTTCACCCTTACGGACGAGCAGAAGGCTCTGCGCGAGCTGGCCCACGACTTCGCGGAGAAGGAGATCCGTCCGGTCGCGTGGGAGTACGACAAGGACGGCACGTGGCCGCAGGACATCATCGACAAGGCCTGGGAGGTCGGTCTGATGAACGTCCACGCGCCCGAGGAGTACGGCGGGCCGGGCCTGTCGTACCTGGACGGCTGCCTGATCGAGGAGGAGCTGGCCTGGGGCTGCTCCGGCATCGCCACCTCGATCGGCGCCAACGGCCTCGCCGCCGCGCCCGTCTACCTGGGCGGCTCCGAGGAGGTCAAGAAGGAGTACTTCACCGACCTCATCGAGAACAAGGCGCTGGCCTCGTTCTGCCTCACCGAGCCCGACGCCGGCTCCGACGTCTCGGGCATGCGGACCCGCGCGGTGCGCAAGGGCGACAAGTACGTCCTCAACGGCTCCAAGTGCTTCATCACCAACGGCACCTACGCCAACTGGTACACGGTCTACGCCAAGACCGACCCGGACGCCGGTCACCGCGGCATCTCCGCCTTCCTGGTCCGCCGTGACGACACCGTCACGGTCGACAAGAAGGAGGACAAGATGGGGCAGCGGGCTTCGAACACCGCGACCATCACGTTCAACGACACCGAGGTCGACGCCAAGTACCTCATCGGCGAGGAGAACAAGGGCTTCAAGCTGGCGATGATGACCCTCGACCGCACGCGCCCCGGCGTGGCGGCGATGGCCACCGGCATCGCCCGCGCGGCGTTCGAGTTCGCCACCGAGTACTCCAAGGAGCGCGTCCAGTTCGGCGTGCCGATCGCGATGCACCAGGCGATCCAGTTCATGATCGCCGACATGGCGACCAAGGTGCACCTGTCGCGCCTGGCCACCTGGAACTCCGCGGTCCTGCTGGACCAGGGCAAGCGCAACACCATCGAGTCCTCGCACGCCAAGCGCTTCGCGGCGGACACCGCGATGGAGGTCACGACCGACGCCGTCCAGGTCTACGGCGGGTACGGCTTCATCAAGGAGTACCCGGTCGAGAAGCTGATGCGCGACGCGAAGATCATGCAGCTGTACGAGGGCACCTCGCAGATCCAGCGCCTGGTCATCGCGCGCGAGACGCTGCTGCCGCGCCGCATCGAGGAGCCTGCGGCCGCGACCGCCTAGCACCCCGCCGCTCCGGCGGCCCGCGGGCCGATCCCGCGGGCCCGCCGACGGCGCGCCCCGCCATACTGGCCGTGATGACCGGGTCGCGCCCCCGCACCGACGCCGCCGTGGCCGAGGCCGCGCCCCTGGACCGGGCGCGGGCCGCCGCGGGCGGGGCGGGCTCGTCGGACCCGCTCGTCGCCGGGCTGCGCCGCAGCGGGCTGCTGCCGCTGCTCGTGCTCCATCTGTGCGCGCGCGAGCCGTGCTACGGCAACCAGCTCATGGAGCGGATCGCCGAGCTGACCGGCGGCCTGCTGGCCGTGAACCCGAACACGATGTACCCGCTGCTGCGCCAGCTGGAGGCCGACGGGCTGATCGCCGGCGAGTGGGAGCACCCGGAGCGGCGCTCGCGGCGCTTCTACCGCGTCACGCCGGCCGGCGAGGCCGAGCGCGAGCGCCTGGCCGCCGAGGTGCGCCCGCGCCTGGACGCCGCGGCGGCGGCGATCGAGGCGATCCGCGCGGAGCTGTGAGCCGGCCGTGTCGAGGGTGAGGGCCAGCGCCGCGATCGGCGACTCGATCTTCAACGCCGAGGAGCTCTGGTACGACACCGGCCGCTGGGCGTCGTTCGTGCCGGGCTTCGGGCACGTCGTCTCGGTCGACGCCGACTGGCCGCGCGGCGGCTCGATCACGTGGGACTCGCGGCCGGGCGGGCGCGGCCGGGTGGTGGAGGACGTCGTGTGGTTCAGCCCCCGGGAGGGGCAGGACGCCGAGTTCGAGGACCCGGAGGTGATCGGGACGCAGCGGCTGCGCTTCGCGCCCGGCGAGGTGTCGCTGGAGCTCGAGTACCGCCTCAAGGAGGGCAACGTCCTGCGCGACCTCCTGCTCGTCCGCCGCCGGATGCATCGCATCGTCCGCGCCACCGTCCGCCGGTTCGCGATCGAGCTCGAGAGCGACCGCGAGCTCGGCGTGCGTTAAGCGTTCCTTTGCACCGGAGGGCTCTCGTGTGATGGAGTTCTTCACATGAGCTTCCACGGGGTCACGCTATGAGGGCGGCCGTCTACCACGGTCCGCACGACGTCCGCATCGAGTCCGTCGCCGACCCGGAGCCGCCCGCGCCGGGCGAGCTGCTGCTGCGGGTCGCGCGCGCCGCGATCTGCGGCAGCGACTGCGGCGAGTACCTGCACGGGCCGGTGCTCGTGCCGCTGCGCGAGCGCCACCCCGGCAGCGGCCACGTCGGCCCGCTCGTGCTCGGCCACGAGCTCGTCGGGGTCGTCGAGGCGGCCGGGCCCGGCGTCGAGGGCTTCGCGCCCGGCGACCGCGTCGTCACCGGCGCCGGCGTCTCGTGCGGGCGCTGCGACTGGTGCGCGCGCGGGCGCACCAACCTGTGCGAGCGCTACTACACGATCGGCCTCCAGGCCCACGGCGGGCTGGCCGAGCGCGTCGTCGTCCCCGCCTCGACGTGCCTGGCCGTGCCGGACGGCTGCAGCGACGAGGCGGCCGCGCTGGCGCAGCCGTTCGCGGTCGGCATCCACGCGTTCACGCGTGCGCAGACCCGCGCCGGCGACAGCGTGGCGGTGCTCGGCGCGGGCGGCATCGGCATGTTCGTCGTCGCCGCGGCGGCCGCCGGCGAGGCCGGGCGCGTGATCGCCGTCGACGTCGACCCGGCGCGCCTGGAGATCGCCCGCGCGGTGGGCGCCACCGACGTCGTCGACGCGCGCGCGACCGACGCGGCCGAGGCCGTGCGCGGCCTCACGGACGGCGCCGGCGCCCACGCGGTCGTCGAGTGCACCGGCATCCCGTCGGGGCCGCCGACGGCGATCGCCGCGACCCGCCGCGGCGGCACGGTCGTCGTCGTCGGGTTGCAGAAGGCCCCGGTCGAGCTCGATCTGCTCGACCTCGCGCTGCGCGAGATCGACGTGCGCACGTCGCTGGCGCACGTGCTCGCCGAGGACCTCGGGCCGGCGCTGGCCCGGCTCGCCGAGACCGACCTCGCGACCACGGTCACCGACCGCGTCATCTCGCTCGAGGAGCTCGTCCCCGAGGGCCTGGAGGCGCTCGCCCGCGGGCGCGTGCACGGGAAGATCGTGGTCGACCCCGCTCATTGACTCATGAGTCAATAGGCTGGGCGGCATGTTCGTCTTCAAGGCTGCCGTCGTCGGGGCCGGCACGATGGGCGGGGAGATCGCGCAGACGATCGCCGCCGCCGGGATCCCGGTCCTGCTCAAGGATGTCGACCAGAAGTTCGTCGACGTCGGTCTCGACAAGGCCCGCGAGGTGACCGCCGCCCAGCAGGCGCGCCTGGTCAAGAAGGAGAAGATCACCCAGGAGCAGGCGGACGCCAACGTCGAGGAGATCGTCGGGCGCATCACCGGCACGACGAGCTACGAGGGCTTCGGCGACGTCGACTTCGTGATCGAGGCGGTCCCTGAGCGGATGGAGATCAAGCAGGCGGTGTTCGCCGAGCTCGACGTGGTGACGCCCGGCCACGCGATCCTCGCCTCCAACACGTCGTCGCTGTCGATCTCCGAGATCGGCGACGCGACGATGCGCCCAGACAAGGTCTGCGGCTTCCACTTCTTCTACCCGGCCAGCGTCATGCCGCTGCTGGAGATCGTCGAGGGCGACGAGACCGCGCCGGAGACGACGACCGCCGCGATCAACTTCGCGCAGGCGATCAAGAAGCAGCCGATCACGTGCGCCGAGGTGCCCGGGTTCGTCGTGAACCGGATCCTGACGAGCGCGCTGAGCGAGGTGTTCCGCGCCCAGGAGGAGCGCGGCCTGTCGATCAAGTCGATCGACGAGGGCGTCGGCGCCAAGAACATCGCGCCGATGGGCCCGTTCTTCCTCATCGACCTGCTCGGGCTCGACACGGTGCTGCACGTCAGCGAGCACCTGCTCGAGTCCTACGGCGAGGAGCGCTTCTACGTCCACCAGGGCATGCAGCGCCTGGTCGCCGAGGGCAAGCTCGGAGCCAAGTCGGGCGGCGACGGCTTCTACAAGGACGGCGAGCCGCAGCTGCCCGGCGACGCGGAGGCCGATGCCGACGAGCTCGCCGAGCGGTACACGCTGAAGATGCTCGTCGAGGCGTGCCTGGTGCTCGAGGAGGGCGTCGCCCAGACGCGCGCGATCGACCTGGGCCTGATGGCGGGCGCGGGCCTGGACCCGCGGCGCGGCATCCTGCCGCCGCTCATGCGCGCCGACGTCGAGGGCCTCGACGTCGCGCTCGAGAAGCTCGAGAACGCCGCCGAGCGCTACGGCGAGCGCTTCGAGCCGCCGGCGATCCTGCGGCGCATGGTCGCCCAGGGGCGCCTGGGCCAGAATGCCGGCCAGGGCTTCTTCCCGTGGCCGCGGCCCGACGAGGGCAAGGGCGAGGGCCCGATCCAGGTCGAGACGCGCGACGACATCGCGATCCTGTGGATCAACAACCCGCCCGCCAACTCGCTGTCGCCGGACGTCGTCCGGGCGCTGCGCGCGGCCTGGGACGGCGTCAAGGGCGCCGGCGTGCGCGCGGTCGTGCTGGCGTCGGGCAACCCGCTCGTGTTCAGCGCGGGCGCCGACATCAAGGCGTTCACGACGCTCGACGAGACCAGCGGCGCCGAGCTGCTGCAGGCCGCGCACGGGCTGTTCCGCGAGATGGAGCAGAGCCCGATCGCGACGATCGCCGCGGTCAACTCGATCGCCTACGGCGGCGGCTGCGAGCTGGCGATGGCCTGCGACGTGCGCGTCGCCGCCTACTCGGCCCTGTTCGGCCAGCCGGAGATCAACCTCGGCATCATCCCCGGCTTCGGCGGCACGCAGCGGCTGCCGCGGCTCGTCGGCGCCTCCAAGGCGCTCGAGATGAACCTCACCGGCGACGCGATCACCGGCGAGGAGGCGTTCGAGTTCGGCCTGGCCAGCGTGGTCGTCCCCGACCACGAGCTGCTCGACACGGCGCTGGCGTGGGCGCGCAAGCTCGCCGGCGCCGCGCCGCTCGCGCTCGAGCAGATCAAGCGCGTGTCGGCCGCCGGCGACCTCGACGCGGGCCTGGCCGCCGAGATGCAGGCGTTCGGCACGGTGTTCGCAAGCGAGGACGCGCGCGAGGGCATCTCGGCGTTCCTGAGCAAGCGGCGGCCGAGGTGGCAGGGCAGGTAGGCACCGAGCGCCTCGCGGCGCTGCTGCGCGACGCCGGTTCGGTCGTCGCACTGACCGGGGCGGGGATCTCGGTGCCGTCCGGGATCCCCGACTTCCGCTCGCCCGGCACCGGGCTGTGGGCGAACGTCGACCCGATGGAGGTCGCCCATATCGACGCCTGGCGCCGCGACCCCGAGCGCTTCTGGCGGTTCTACGGGCACCGCTTCCACGTCCTCGACGGCAAGGAGCCCAACGGCGCCCACCGCGTCCTCGTCGAGCTGGAGTCGCGCGGCATCCTCGACGCGGTCGTCACGCAGAACATCGACGGGCTGCACCGCAAGGCCGGCACGCGCCGCCTGATCGAGGTGCACGGCACGATCGACTGGTCCGTGTGCCTGACCTGCGGGGCCCGCTACCCGCTCGACGACGTGCGCGAGCGGCTCGAGGCCGACCCGCAGGGCATCCCCCGCTGCGACTGCGCGCGGCCGCTGAAGCCCGGGGTCGTCCTGTTCGGCGAGCTGCTGCCCGACGGGGCGATGGAGGAGGCCACGGAGATGGCCCGCGGCGCCGACGTGCTGCTGTGCGTCGGCACGTCGCTGGAGGTGTGGCCGGTTGCGGGGCTGGCCGACGTCACCGCGTCGGCGGGCGGCGCGGTCGCGATCGTCACGAAGGGCCCGACCCCGTTCGACGCGGACGCGACCGTCCGCCTGGATGGCGACGTCGTCGACGAGCTCGAGGCGGTGCTGGCCGCGCTCTGACCGCGCGTCAGCGCGCGCCCGGGGCCATCAGCAGGCCGTCCAGGCCGGTCAGCTCCAGCACGCGGCGCACGTTGGGCCCGGCCTCGGTGACGACGAGCGACCCGCCGCGGGCGGTGAGCCGCCGTCGCCCCTCCATGATCGCCGCCAGGCCGGTGGAGTCGAGGAACGTCGTCTCGCTCAGGTCGATCGAGAGATGGCGCACGCCCGCGTCGGCGGTCGCATCGATCGCCATCTCCAGCCGCAGGGCGGACACGAGGTCCAGCTCGCCCGCGACCGCCAGTCCCTGACGGTCGCCGGAGCGCTCGCCGGGCGTCACCGAGAAGTCCGTCATGGCCTCCGACTACCCATCCGGGCGCCGGATAGGCTCGCGCCGCGGATGGCGACCACCGAGCTGCTGGAGCGGGAGGAGGAGCGGACGGCCCTCGCGGGCGCCCTCGAGGCGTCGCGCGCCGGCGGCCGGATCGTGCTCGTGGCCGGCGAGGCCGGGATCGGCAAGACGTCGCTCGTGGCGGCGACCTGCCGCGAGACGCCGCGCCGCCGCGTGCTGTGGGGCGCCTGCGATCCGCTGGTCACGCCGCGGGCGCTCGGTCCGGTGTGGGACGTCGCCCGCGACGCCGGCGGCCCGCTGCTGGAGCTGCTGGAGCGCGGGGCCTCGCGCGAGGCGCTGCTCGGCGCGCTGCTGGCCGAGCTCGACGAGCGTGGCGCCGCGACGCTCGTGGTCGAGGACCTGCACTGGGCCGACGACGCGACCCTGGACCTGCTGGCGCTGGCGGCCCGCCGCCTGCCCCGTCGCCACGGCTGCCTCGTGCTCACCTGCCGCACCGACGCGCTCGGCGAGCGCCCCGCCGTGCGCACCGTGCTGGCCGCGCTGCCGCGCGAGGCGACGATCCGCGTGGAGCTGGAGCCCCTGTCGCCGGCCGCCGTCGACGCGCTCGCCCGCCCGGCCGGCCGTGACGGCGCCGCCGTCCACGCGCTCACGGGCGGCAACCCGTTCCTGGTGACCGAGGCGCTGAGCGCGCCGGGCGACCGCGCGGTGCCGGCGAGCGTGCGCGACGCGATGGCGCAGCGGTTGGCGGCGCTGGACCCGCCCGCGCGCGAGGCGGCGGAGGTGGCGGCGGTCGTGCCCGGGCAGGTCGAGCTGGCGCTCGCCGAGACGCTGGGCCTGCGGCCCGAGGCGGTCGAGGCCTGCCTGGCGGCCGGCATCCTGGAGGCGCGCGGTCCCGCGCTCGCCTACCGCCACGAGCTCGCGCGGCGCGCGGTCGAGGACGAGCTGTCGCCGGTGCGCCACCGCGAGCTGGACCTGCGGGTGCTCGCCGCGCTGGAGGCGCAGGGCGCGGATCCGGCGCGGCTCGCCCACCACGCGCGGCGGGCGGGCGACGTCGACGCGATCCGGCGGCTGGCCCCGCGCGCCGCGCAGGCGGCGGCGAGCGCCGGCGGCCACGGCGACGCGCTCGAGCACTGGGAGGCGGCGCTCGCGGCCGGGGGCACGCCCGAGGAGGTCGAGCGGGCGCTGGAGGGCGTGGCGACCGAGGCGTACCTGGGCGGGCGCTCCGAGCGCGCGCTCGAGGCGCGACGGGCGCTGCTGGCCCGCCACGAGGCGGCGGGCGACGCGCTGCGCGTCGGCGACGAGCTGCGCCGCCTGTCGCGCGCGCTGTGGTGGGCGGGCCGCGGCGAGGAGGCCGACGCCGCCGCCGAGCGCGCCGTGGCCGTGCTGGAGGCGTTCCCCGACAGCCGCGAGCTGGCGATGGCGATCAGCGGCCGGTCGCAGCTGGCGATGCTCTCCCAGCGCCACCGCGAGGCGATCGACCTCGGCCTGCGGGCGGTCGCGCTGGGCCGCGCGCTCGGCGACGACGCGATCGTCTGCCACGCGCTGACGAACGTCGGCACGGCGATGATGGACCGTCCCGACCCGCTCCCGGCGCGGGGGATCCTCGAGGAGGCGCACGTGATCGCCGTCGACGCCGGCCTCGACGACGACGCCTGCCGCGCGATCGTGAACCTGGCCTGGATGACGCTGATGTGGCGGCGCGACGCCGAGGGCGCTCGCGCTGACATCGAGCGGGCGTTGGCGTTCGCGCGCGAGCGCGAGCTGGAGGGCTACGTCCAGTACCTGCTCGGCGCGCGGGCCCATCTGCGGATGCTCGTGGGGGAGTGGGCGGCCGCCGAGGCCGACGCGCACGCCTCGCTGGAGCTCGAGCACCAGCCCGGCCCGCGGCCCTGCCCGGGCCTGATCGTGCTCGGCCGCCTCGACGCGCGTCGCGGCGGCACCGGGGCCGGCTCGTTCCTGGATCGCGCGTGGGCGCGGTCGGTCGACACCGGGGAGCTGCAGCGCCTCGGCCCGGCGGCCGCCGCGCGGGCCGAGCACGCGTGGCTGGAGGACGACCCGGCCGGCGTGCTCGATGCCGTCGGCGACGTCTACGACCTGGCGGTGGCGCGCCGCGACCCCTGGCAGATGGGCGAGCTCGCCTACTGGCGCTGGCGGGCCGGCGTGCGCGACCCCGCGCCGGAGGGGACGCCGGCGCCGTACGCGCGCTCCATCGCCGGCGACCCGCGCGGCGCCGCCGAGGCGTGGACGGCGCTCGGGTTCCCCTACGAGGCCGCCGACGCGCTGGCCGACAGCCCCGACGAGGCCGACGCGATCGAGGCGCTGCGGACGTTCGACCGGCTGGGCGCCGCGCGCTCGGCGGCGCGGCTGCGCCGGCGGCTGCGGGCGGCGGGCCTGCGGCGCATCCCGCGCGGGCCGCGGGCGGCGTCGCGCGAGGCTCCGGCGGGCCTGACGCCGCGCCAGCTCGAGGTGCTCGCGCTGCTGGCCGAGGGCGCTACGAACGCCGAGATCGCCGAGCGGCTGGTGATCTCGCCCAAGACCGTCGACCACCACGTGTCGGCGGTGCTGGCCAAGCTCGGCGTCGCCTCCCGACGCGAGGCGGCCCAGGCGGCCCCAAGATGGGGAGCGCCTCCCGATGTCGAGCGCGCGGGCCGCGCGTAGCGTCGCGCCGACCCCGAGACGTGGAGGTATCCCCGATGGGTGCGACGCAGACCGCGACGCCCGCGGATCGCGAGCTGAAGGAGCGCCACCGGCGCATGTGGGGCCTGGGCGACTACCCGGGCATGGTCCGCGACTTCCTGCTGCCGCTGGGCCCGGCCCTCGTCGACGCGGCCGGCATCGAGGCCGGCGACCGCGTCCTCGACGTGGCGGCCGGCACCGGCAACGCGGCGATCGAGGCCGCCGCCCGCGGCGCGTCCGTCGTCGCGTCCGACCTGACCCCCGAGCTGTTCCCCGACGGGCGCGTGCGCGCGGCCGAGCGAGGCGTGGAGCTGGAGTGGGTCGAGGCCGACGCCGAGGCGCTGCCGTTCGGCGACGGCGCGTTCGACGTCGTCGTGTCGTGCATCGGCGCGATGTTCGCCCCGCACCACGACCGCGTGGCGGCCGAGCTGGCGCGCGTCTGCCGGCCGGGCGGGACCGTGGCGATGCTGAACTGGACGCCCGAGGGCGCCATCGGCGAGCTGTTTCGCACGATGCGCCCGTACGTTCCCGCGCCGCCGCCCGGCGCGTCGGCGCCGCCGCTGTGGGGCGGCGAGGCGCACGTCCGCGCCCGCTTCGGCGACGCGCTCGAGGACCTGTCGCTGACCCGCGCGACGCTCCCGGTGTCGCTGTGGGGCTCGCCGGCGGACGACCGCGACTACTTCAAGCAGCGCTACGGCCCGACGATCGTGGCCTACCGCGGCCTGGAGGGCGAGCCGGAGCGCGCCGCCGCGCTCGACGCGGAGCTCGAGGCGCTGTTCGCGCGGCGCAACCTTGCGGCGCCCGGGGAGCCGGCGCGCTACGAGTTCGAGTACCTCGTGGCCGTCGGGCGCCGGGCCGGGTAGCCGCTACCGGGCCGTGCAGCCCTCGAGGTGGTCGTTGACCAGCCCGCAGGCCTGCATCGCCGCGTAGGCGGTCGTCGCGCCCACGAACACGAAGCCACGACGCTTGAGCTCCTTGGCCAGGGCCTTGGACTCGGGCGTCGTGGCGGGCAGGTCGGCCATCGTGCGCGGCGCCGGGCGGCGGTCGGGGTCGGGCGCGAACGACCAGATCAGGTCGGTCAGCGTCGTGTCCTCCAGGGCCAGCGCGGCCCGTGCGTTCGTGATCGCGGCGGCGATCTTGGCGCGGTTGCGCACGATGGACGCGTCCGCCAGCAGCCGCGCCACGTCGTCGTCGCCGAAGCGGGCGACCTCCGCGATCCGGAAGCCGGCGAACGCGCGCCGGAAGCCCTCGCGCTTGCGCAGGATCGTCAGCCACGACAGCCCGGACTGGAACGCCTCCAGGCACAGCCGCTCGAACAGCGCGTCGTCGCCGCGGACCGGGCGGCCCCACTCCTCGTCGTGGTAGCGCAGGTAGTCCTCGGCGGAGGTGGCCCAGCGGCAGCGGGGGCGCCCGTCGGGACCGACGACGAGGTCCTCGGCCGTCATTCGAAACCGAGCGCGGCCCGCGCGCGCATCGCCGCCTCCAGCCGTCCGAGCACCCGGTCGACCACCGCCTCCTCGTCCGCGTCCAGGCCGCCCTGGAGCGCCCGCGCGGCGACCTCCTGTGCCCGGGGGCGCAGCTGCCGCAGCTCGTCGATCCGCTTCGCCATGTCCCCCCGATCCTGCCACGGAACGAGCTCGGCGAGCGCGGCGTCGAGCCCGGAGATCAGCCCGAACGCGGCCAGGCGGGAGCGGCCGGCGGCCAGGTCGACCCGGGCCCGCTGGGCCAGCTCCTCGGCGGCCGGCGCCACGTCGCGACCGCCCAGCAGCGCCGCCAGGCGCTCCTGCGAGCGCAGCGCCTCGGTCCGCCGCCCGGCGCCGCCCGCGGGGAGCTCGACGGCGGCGCGGTGGCGTCCGTCGGCGACCTCCTCGCCGTGGCCGTACCCGACCCGCACGGCGAGGGCCTGCGCCCGCGTCACGTCGCGGGCGCCGGGCTCGGCGGCGGCGATGCGGTGCGCGGCCACGACGCGGTTGAGGACCGCGAGCGCGCCGGCGGCGAAGGTCTCCGCGTCGACGCCGGCCAGCCACCGGGCCGCCTCGCGCTCGCCCGGGAGCGCCTCCGCGTCGATGACGGTGGCGCGCGTCACCGGCACCGGCGCCACCGGCGGCTGCGGATCGACCCGCCGCGGCCGGCGCCGGCGCAGCAGCCGCCGCTGCGGAGCGCCCAGCGTCGCGATCACGACGACGTGGGCCGGCGCCTCGCCGGCGTGCGGGCGCAGCACGTAGCGGCCGTCGGTCGGACCGATCGCCCAGGGCAGCTCGAACTGGGCGAAGCGGAACGCCCTAGTCCCCGGCGCCGGCGCGGTCGGCATCCGGGTCGGCCGGCAACGCGTACTCGGACGGCGTCAGCGGCACCTCGGGGTTGTCGAGCGACTTCAGGCGCTCGACCAGCTTCGTCCACTGGCCGGGGCGCAGGACCGACTGGAACTTCGCCGCGCCGCGGCCGTCCAGCGGCCGGAAGCCGACGTGGATGTGGTCGTCGTGGTCGGCGAGGGCGAGCGTGTTGTCGGTGCCCGGATAGCTGTGCAGCGTGATGATCTGGTCGGGCTTCATCGTGCCCTGCAGCGTCAGCAGGCGGCGTACGGTGATGTCGGTGATCGACCCGGAGCCCTGGTGGCCGAGGATCGGGATGCCGTTGATCTTGGCGATGTCGACGGCGTTGCCCGACGAGTGATGCGACACCCTGCCGCCGGCGGTCAGGTAGGAGTGGCCGCATTCGAGGCTGCTGACGGTCGGGCGCAGGCCCGAGGCCGACAGGAACGCGAGCGTGGCGAGGACGCGGCGGTCGACGACGCCGGCCTCGATGTCGCGGCGGCCGCACTCGTAGATCTCGATCCGCGGGTCCTCGAGCACGCGGGTCTGCAGCTGCTCCTTGCTCATCAGCAGGATCTGGCCGATCGACGCGTCGTCGCTCTCCAGCAGCGCGTTGCGGCCCTCGGCGCGGTAGATCGCCGTCGACTCCAGCAGCTTCCAGCCGTCGAGGATCGGCTTGGGGTCGATCTTCGGGGCGCCGCGGCCGGCCGGGCGGATCGCGAACGTCATGTGCGGGCGCGTGCCGTTGCGGCGCTCGCCCAGGCGACCCAGGATGGTGCCGGCGATGACCTTCGACCCGACCTTGAGCCTCGTGAGGCGGACGTCGTCGCGCTTCAGCCCGTACGGGGTCGTGAAGTAGGCCCTGTAGGTCTCCAGGCCGGTCAGCTCGCCGCCCGCCTGCAGGATCTGGTCGCGCCCGCCGGCCTCGAGCGCGTTGGGCCGGGTCGGGTTGGCGAACAGCCGCTGCTTGCCGGCGGGCGCCGGGCGGCTCGTCGCCGCGCGGCGGTGCGCGGGTCGCGCCTTGGAGGCCGGGCGGCGGGCCGGGTGGCGCCCCGCGGTCGCGGGCTCGGTCGGCGGCGGGTCGGCCTTCGGCCGCTTCAGCTTCAGCTCCTCGGCGACCTCCGCCTTGCTGACCGTGCGCTCCTTGGGCACCGGCACCTCGCGCGCCAGCGAGCCGAGGTTCGCGTACGTGTACGTGTTGCCGTAGGCGTCGCGCAGCTTGATGTAGCGGCCCAGCTCGCGGGTGCGGCCCATCGCGACGATGCGGCCGTCCTGGACGGCGATGACCGGCGCCTTCGCGCGCGCGTAGATGTCGATCGAGCGGCGGTCGGCGTCGCCGTCGACCGGCAGCGCCGCGTTCCGGCCGCGGGCGATGCGCAGGGCGCGGGCGCGGTGGGCGACGTCGTCGGCGTACGTCGCGCGCGCGTAGACGGGGAAGCGGCCCTGGGTCAGCCCGGTCAGCGACCCGACGAAGTCCGCGGGCAGGCCGCTGATCAGCCGCGCGCGCAGGAGCACCGAGTCGACGTACCAGTCGGCGTGGTTGTAGGCGAAGATCGCGCGGCGCAGGTCCTGGTCGGCGCCGGCGGCCTTCAGGTAGCGGGCCGCGGCGAAGATCGCGTCGACCGGGTTGTAGGGGTCCTTGCGGCCGTCGTCGTTGGCGTCGACCCCGTAGGCCTTCCACGACGACGGCATGAACTGCATCCAGCCGACCGCGCCTGCGCTGGAGACGTTGAGGTTGCGGCCGTAGTCGGTCTCGATCTCGTTGATCGCGGCCAGCACCTCCCAGCGCACGCCGTACTCGATGCCGGCGGCCTGGTAGATGGACAGCAGGAACGGCGGGATGCGGAACTTCTCGATGAAGAAGTTGGGGACGCCGATCACGGCCGGGCCCGGATCCGCGACCGTGTAGGTCGGGTCGGCCGGGGTGGGGGAGCCGTCGGCGTTGCGGGGAGCGGGCCGGTCGCGCTCGCGCTCGCGCTCGCGCTTGCGCTTCTTCCGCTTCCCGTCACCCTCGACCTCGGCTTCAGGGCCCGGCTCGTCGGTGACCTTCTGGCGCTTCTGCTGCGGCTTGCCGTCCTGCGCGGCCTGCGGGCCGTTGGCGGGGTCGCCCCCCCGCGGCTCGGGGGCCTCGATCTGGGGGATCTGCTCGTCGTCGAGCGACGGGGTGGTCTCGGTGGGCGCGGTGGCGCTCGGCGCGGCGGGGTCGGCGGGCGCGGGCTCCGTCGCCGGCGGCGCCTCGGGCGCGGGCGGGGGCGTGACGTCCTGGATCGAGACGATCGTCCCGGTCACGCCCGGCACCTGGAGCTCCTCGAGCGGCGTTCCCGGCGGGACGTCGACGGTGACGGTCAGCTGCTGGCCGCCCTGGAGGGTCACCAGGAGCGTGCGCGGCTCACCGGACGCCGAGCCGGCCGGGACGACGACCGCGACCGCCAGGGCGGCGGCGGCGAAGGTGGCGATTGGCAGCTTGCGCCTGATCATGGGAAACGCCGTCGGCTCCTCCCCAGGAAACCCGGCAGGGGCCCGACGGGCAGCCCCGAGGTCCCGAAGCTAGCACGGGCAGGGGACCGACGGCGCAGGACGCTAGCCATCTGCATCATGTGCTGCAACGCGCAACCGCGCGCGGAATTGCGGCCTTGGTGGAGATCGTGATCGCGGGGCATACCCGGTCCGGGCACATCTTCGTCCCCGGGTCGTCGGCTCCTTGACGCCCAGCCCTGACATATCTCACCCTCAGGTCGAGACTGAGATCCGGGATCGTGGACGCGTTCCGGGGTAGCCTGCGGGCATGGCCGACGACAGCAGCGACGGGATCAAGCAGCGGATCGCCCGCTCGGGCGAGGACGCCCTCGGCAAGCTCGTGCAGGACCTGCTCGAGAACCCGCTGATCAGCGGCGCGCTCGCGAAGGCGTTCGAGGCGCGCGAGAAGGCGACGCAGGCGCAGGAGGTGGCGATGGGCGCGCTCAACCTGCCCTCCGCCGCCGACCTCGAGCGGATCACCCGCCGGCTGCGGTCCGTGTCCCAGCGCCTGGAGGGGATCGAGGACTCCCTCGACGGCCTCGACGAGCGGCTGTCCGGGCTCGGCGCGATCGCCACGCTCGAGGTGCGCCTCGGCCACATCGAGGAGGCGCTCGACGCGCTGCGCCGCCAGGTCGCCGCGCTGTCCGAGTCGCTGCCCGAGGCGCCCGCGCCCCTGCCGCGCGAGCAGGAGCGCCTGCAGGTCACGGCCGACTGACGGGCGCCGCCGCCAGCGCGCTCGCCGCCACCCGGCCCGCCGCCTCTCCGGCGGCGCCCTCCTGTGCGCCCAGCTCGAGCACGGCCGCGGCCGCCAGCCCGCGCTCGCGCGCCGCCGCGAGGACCGCCGCGGTCTCCAGATCGACGCCGAGGACGCCGGGGCCGGTCGCGACGGCGCCGCCGTAGAAGAGGTCGCGGCTCAGCACGGCGCCCACCGCGGCGCGCGGCGCCGCGGCCCGCAGCGCCTCCAGGAGCCCGGCGTCGGGCGCCACGGAGGCTCCGGCGCCCAGCGCCCGGCTCGTGCCGTCCCCGCAGATCGCCGCCTCCACGACGAGCAGCGTGCCCGGCTCCGGCTCGTCGCCCACCGCCGCGCAGGCCCCGACCCGCACGATGCGCGTGGCCCCCAGCGCGGCCAGCTCCCACACGACCACCGCCGCGCTCGGACCGCCGATCCCGGTCGCCTGGACGGTCAGCGGCCTGCCGTCGATCGCGGCCGCCCCCGTGTAGCCCCACAGCCCCCGGTGGTGGTTGAACATCCGCGGCGTCTCCTCGAACAGCGCCTGCGCCAGGGCGAGCGCCTGACCCGGGTCGTCGGGGGCGATCACGCGCGGGGCGAGCTCGGCGGTCGGATGCAGGTGGACGGTGCGCGGCACGACGGCCGGCGACTTTAGACTCATCGCCATGGCCGATCGCAGGCAGAGCCGCGCCGAAGCCGTCCGCAGCGCCGTCGACGAGGCGTTCGCGGCCGCCGCCGGCCAGGCGCAGGCGACGGCCCAGTCCACACGCGGCCGCGCGCAGGACCTGTTCGACGAGATGGGCCGGGCCGCGGGCCGGGTCCGCGGGGCGCTGGACGACCTGCGCCCGGTGTCCGCCGACGAGGTACGGGCGCTGCGCCGCGAGCTGCAGGCGCTGTCGGAGCGGGTCGCCGCGCTCGAGCAGGCCCGCCCCGATCGGAACGACCCGTAGAGGAGCCCTCATGGCCGCACCGCAGTTCTCGTCCGACACCGAGTTCCGCGAGGTGATGGACCGCGTCTTCACCATGATGAGCGAGGACCCGGAGATGGGGCCCAAGCTGCGCGACGCTGACGTGCCGCAGCGCTTCGAGTTCACCGACGTCGACCAGGTGGTGAACATCCGCGCGGCCCGGCCGGGCGAGCCGGGCAACCTCCACTGGGAGTGGACCGACGACGTCGACTGGGAGCCGAAGGTCCGCATGACGATGTCCAGCGAGACCGCCAACAAGTACTTCCAGGGCAAGGAGAACGTCGCGATGGCGATCGCGCGCCGCCGCATCAAGACCGGCGGCGACGTGAGGGCCGCGCTGGCGCTCATCCCGATCACGAAGCCGATCTACGCCGCGTACCGCGCGATGCTCGCCGACGAGTATCCCCACCTGGTCGTCTGACCGCTGACCCGTGTCGTTGACACCCCGCGCGCGCCGGTGGGAGCCTGCTGACGCAGCACCGAATCCGGCATCAGGCCCGGTGACGCGCAGAGCGCGCCGGCTGATTCCGCGGGCCGTGCCCGCTGGCGGCGGGGTGCCTCGTCCGGAGGTCCCGCCGCTTTCATGAGCGGGCCCCTCTCCATCGCGCAGGTCGCCCGCTCGGCGGGCGTGTCGGCGGGCACCGTCCGCCGCTGGATCCGCGCGGGGCTCGTCCGCCTCGGCCCCGAGGGCGTCACGCCGCAGGTCGCCGCCCAGGTGCGCATGGTCGCGCGGCTGCGCGAGCGGGGGCACTCGATCGCCGCGATCCGCGAGGCGGTCGACAGCGGCCGCCTGGCCTTCGGCTACGTGCAGGAGCTGTTCCCGCCGCCCGAGAAGACGATCGGCCTCGAGGAGGCCGCGCGCCGCACCGGGCTGGAGCCGGCGCTGATCGCGCGCATCTACCGCACGCTCGGCCTGCCGGCGTCCGCCGTCGACCATCTCACCGAGGCCGACGTCCGCTACCTGCGCCGGGCCGCCGACGTGCTCGCCGCCGGCTTCCCGCTCGTCGCCTTCCTCCAGCTCACGCGCGTGTACGGGCAGGCGATCGCCCAGATCGCCGACGCCGAGGTGCGCCTCTTCCACCTGTACGTGCACGAGCCGCTGATGCGCGAGGGCGTCCCCGGGCTGGAGATCGCCGAGCAGATGTCCGGGCTCGCGCGCCGGCTGCTGCCGCTGGCCTCGCCGATCATGGACTACGTCCACCAGCGCAACCTGGGCCACTTCATCGAGCAGGACATGATCGGCCACATGGAGAGCGACGCCGGCGACGTGCTCGGCCTCGGGCGCCTGCGGGTCGCGATCGCGTTCGCTGACCTGGCCGGCTACACGCGGCTGACCGAGGAGCAGGGCGACGAGGAGGCCGTCGGCGCCGTCGAGCGCTTCGTCGCCGCGGTCGAGGCCACGCTGCCCGACGACGCGCGCGTGATCAAGACGATCGGCGACGAGGTGATGATCGTCGGCGGCGACGGCGGCGCGCTCACCGACTGGGCGGTGGGCTTCCAGACCCTGTACGAGGACCGTCCGCTGCCGCGGATCGGGGTCCACGTCGGCGAGTGCGTCTACCGCGACGGCGACTACTACGGGCGGGAGGTGAACCTCGCCTCGCGGGTCGCCGCGCGGGCGGCCGGCGGGGAGGTTCTGGTCACGCGGCCGGTCGTCGAGGCCGCCGGCGACCACCTCGTGTTCCGGCGCATCGGCGAGGTGCGGCTGAAGGGCTTCAGCGAGCCGACCGAGCTGTTCGTGGCGGCGATGGCCGATGCGTGACCCGGCCGCCGTCGAGGCGCTGGTGCGCGCCGAGGGGCTGCTCGCGCCGGGCGCGCCGGTCGTCGTGCTGCTGTCCGGCGGGCGCGACTCGGTCTGCCTGCTCGACCTCGCCGTCGAGATCGCGGGCCGCGACGCGGTCGGCGCGCTGCACGTCGACTACGGCCTGCGCCCCGGGTCGGCCGATGACGCCCGCTTCTGCGCGGAGCTGTGCGCGCGCCTCGGCGTCGCGCTCGAGGTCGAGCGCGCGGGCGGGCCGCCGCCCGGGGGCAACCTGCAGGCGTGGGCGCGCGACCTGCGCTACCGGCGCGGCCTCGCGCTGGCCGAGGCGCGGGGCGCCGACCTCGCGGCCGGCCACACGTCCTCCGACCAGGCCGAGACCGTCCTCTACCGCCTCGCCGCCGCGCCCGGGCGCCGCGCGCTGCTGGGGATGGCGCCGCGGTCGGGGCGCCTGATCCGCCCGCTGCTGTCGGTCAGCCGCGAGGAGACCGCCGCCTGGTGCCGCGCCCGCGGCCTGCCGTGGCGCGAGGACCCCTCCAACGTCGGCGACCGCTTCGCCCGCAACCGCGTGCGCGCCCGCCTGCTGCCCGCCCTGCGGGAGATCCACCCGGCGGCGGAGGCCAACGTCGTGCGGACGGCCGCGCTGCTGCGCGACGAGGCGGCGGTGCTCGACGCCGCCGTCGACGACGCGCTCGGCGGCGCCCACGAGATCGCGCTCGAGCGGCTGCGGGCCCTGCCGATCGCGCTGGCGCGCCTGGTCGTCGTGCGCCTGGCCGAGGACGCCGCCGGCGCGCTCGTCCCGCGCGCGTCGTCGCGCACCGAGGAGATCCTCGCGCTCGACCCCGCGCGCGCGTGGACCGCGCTCGACCTCGGCGACGGCGTGCGGGCCGTGGTCGAGCGCGGGATCCTGCGCATGGAGCGCATCATCTAGCCTCCGCGGACCATGCGCGACCCGAAGATCGGCGAGATCCTCGTCCAGCCCGACCAGCTGCAGCGGCGGGTGCGCGAGCTCGGCGCGCAGATCAGCGCCGACTACGAGGGCCGCAACCCGCTGCTGATCGGCGTGCTCAAGGGCGCGATCTTCTTCCTGTCGGACCTGATGCGCGAGATCACCTGTCAGTGCGAGGTCGACTTCATGGCGATCTCGTCGTACGGGTCGTCGACCGCGTCCAGCGGCGTCGTGCGGATCCTGAAGGACCTCGACGCGCCGATCGGCGGGCGCGACGTGATCATCGTGGAGGACATCATCGACTCCGGCCTGACCCTCCAGTACCTGATGCGCAACCTCGGCGCGCGGGGCCCCGCGTCGCTGGAGGTGTGCGCCCTGCTCACCAAGCCCGAGCGCCGCGCGGTGGACCTGACGCCCCGCTACCTGGGCTTCGAGATCCCCGACCGATTCGCGATCGGCTACGGGCTCGACCTCGGCGAGCGGTACCGGAACCTTCCGTACGTCGCCGCGTTGGTGGAGTAGCTCGAGGGCTCCAGCAAGCGGCCTGGCGGCCGAATACAGGTTGGTAGCCTAGGTTTTCCCGCCAGACCCGGAAGGCGAGTTTCCTCACATGAGCAGGTTCTTCAAGAGCGCCGCATTCCCCATCCTCATCGTGGTGGTGCTGGCGTTCTTCGCCCAGCGGCTCATCAGCCCTGGGTCCCCGACGCGCGACACCTCGTACGCCGACTTCGAGCAGCAGCTCGAGGCGGGCGAGATCCAGAAGGCCACGGTCAAGCAGAAGGACCACACGATCGAGGTCACGCGCCGCGCCGAGAACGGCGAGGAGGCCGTCAAGTACGAGGTCGGCTGGGTCGACGACAACGGGAACGAGCTCGTCAACGCGCTCACCGCCGCGCGTCAGGCCGACAAGATCGACGACTTCACGATCGAGGGGACGAAGTCCAACGGCTGGCTGTCCCTGCTCACCTACGTCTTGCCGTTCCTGATCTTCATCGGGTTCTGGATCTTCCTGATGAACCAGGTCCAGGGCGGCGGATCGAAGGTGATGTCGTTCGGCAAGTCGCGCGCGAAGCGCATGTCGGTCGACTCGCCCAAGATCACCTTCCGCGACGTCGCGGGCGCCGACGAGGCGGTCGAGGAGCTGCACGAGATCAAGGAGTTCCTCGAGAATCCCAAGAAGTTCCAGGCGCTCGGCGCGCGCATCCCCAAGGGCGTGCTGCTCTACGGGCCTCCGGGCACCGGCAAGACGCTGCTGGCCCGCGCGGTCGCCGGCGAGGCGGGCGTGCCGTTCTTCTCGATCTCCGGGTCGGACTTCGTCGAGATGTTCGTCGGCGTCGGCGCCTCCCGCGTGCGCGACCTGTTCGAGCAGGCCAAGCAGAACTCGCCCTGCATCATCTTCATGGACGAGATCGACGCCGTCGGACGCCATCGCGGCGCCGGCATGGGCGGCGGCCACGACGAGCGCGAGCAGACGCTCAACCAGCTCCTCGTGGAGATGGACGGCTTCGAGGCCAAGGACAACATCATCATGATCGCGGCCACCAACCGGCCCGACATCCTCGATCCCGCCCTGCTGCGCCCCGGCCGCTTCGACCGGCAGATCACCGTCGACCGCCCCGACCGCAAGGGGCGCGCCAAGATCCTCGAGGTCCACACGCGCGGCAAGCCGCTCGCCAAGGAGATCAACATCGAGGACCTGGCCGGCCAGACCCCCGGGTTCACCGGCGCCGACCTCGCCAACCTCGTCAACGAGGCGGCCCTGCTGGCCGCCCGCAACGGCAAGCGCGAGATCAGCCAGACCGAGCTCGAAGAGGGCATCATGCGCGTCGTCGCCGGCCCGGAGAAGAAGACCAGGGTCATGAGCGAGAAGGAGCGCCTGATCACCGCCTACCACGAGATGGGGCACGCGCTGGTCGGCCACTACCTCGAGCACGCCGACCCGGTCCACAAGATCTCGGTCGTCTCGCGCGGGCAGGCGCTCGGCTACACGATCTCGATGCCGCAGGAGGACAAGTTCCTCACGACCCGCGCCGAGCTGCTCGACACGATGGCGATGACGCTCGGCGGCCGCGCGGCCGAGGAGATCATCTTCGACGAGATCACGACCGGCGCGTCCAACGACCTCGAGAAGGTCACGCAGTCGGCCAAGCAGATGGTCATGCGCTTCGGCATGAGCGACAAGCTCGGCCCGCGCGTGTTCGGCCACAACCAGGGCCAGCCGTTCCTGGGCCGCGAGTTCTCCGCGGAGCCCGACTACTCCGACGAGATCGCGCGCGAGATCGACGACGAGATCCGGCGCATCGTCGAGACCGCCCACCAGCGGGCCAAGGACATCCTCATCCAGTACCGCGACCAGCTCGTGCGGATCTCCGAGATCCTCCTGCGCCGCGAGACGATCGAGCGCGACGAGTTCCTCGCCCTCCTCGAGGGGAAGACCGAGGAGGAGGTCTTCGGCAGCGACACGAGCGACGAGGCGCCCGAGGCCGTCGGCCCGGCGCCCGCCGACCGCGTCCCCGCGCCGCGGCCGCTGCCGCGCCCCGGGTTCGCGACCGACCTGCGCCTCGACTCGCCCGAGAAGCCCGAGCCGGCCTGATTCAACCGCGGGCGCGCGCCGGCCCGTCCAGGTCGGCGTAGGCGACCGCGCGGGGGTGGAAGAACGCGAGGTGGTTGGCGGTGAAGCCGTTCCACCGGTCGCCATGCGCCTTGAGGCCGAGCGAGTTCGCGTTGACGGTGAGGATGAGCAGCACGCCGTCGGGCTTCAGCAGGGCGCGCAGGCGCCGCAGGTCCCGGACGGGCTCGGCGAGGTGGGCGAGCACCGACCACAGGGTGACGATGTCGAAGCCGCCCGCGGCGATCTCGGGGACGTCCTCGGGGGCGCCGAGGCGGGCGTTGCGGCCGCTGGGGCGCCGGCGGGCGATCTCGATCGCGGCCGGCGACAGGTCGACGCCGTAGGGCTCGAAGCCGCGCCGGTCGGCGACCTGCAGGAACAGGCCGGCGCCGCAGCCGTAGTCGAGCAGGCGGCGGCCGTCGCCGCGGTCGAAGAGCGGCCCGAAGGCGCGCATGACGAGCCGGTAGCGGCGCAGGCGGCGGCTGCCGCCGTAGTGGCCGGTGAGGAAGCGGCCGTACCGGTCGCCGGCGTACGGGTCGCCGAGCCGCTCGGGGCGGATCCCGGGGCTGCGGTACAGCAGGCCGCAGTCCGGGCAGCGCACGACCCGGTACTCCCACCTGCCGCGCTTGCGGTCGCGGACGTGGAACAGCGGCTTGACGCGCGTCGCCCCGCAGAGATGGCGGGGGAGGAGGACCTCGCGCTCGTGCAGCTCGAGGCCGCGCCGGTAGCGGTCGAGGTCGACCGGCCGCGCGGCGGCGAGGCGGGCCCGCCAGCGCGGCTCGTGCACGAGCGGCGCGCCCGGCAGGACCCACGGTCGGACGCGCGGGCCGCGGAGCCCGAGGCGCCTGGCGTGCGCCTCGGCGCGCTGGGCGAGCGTCGCCATCCCGGGGCAGGGTGACGGCGTGACCCGCCGCGCGTCAACGTAGGGTGGCGCGATGCAGCTCTCCGATCTCGCGCCCGGGACGACCCTGCGGATCGACGGCCGCACGTGCCGGGTGGTCGACGCCGCCCGCGACGAGCACGGCGCGGTCGTGTGCGTGCTCGAGCACCCGGCCTACTGGTCGGCGGTGCTCGTGTGCGGGTTCACCCCAGGCGAGGCGGAGCTCTATGCGCTGGAGCACCCTGCGTCGGTCGTGCGCTCGCAGCTCGAGCTGGCGCGCGAGCGCGTGCGCGACGAGGACGCGTTCTGGGCGGAGTACGGGGACACCGACGCGGTGATCGGCGAGCTGGCCCCGGCCGAGGCGCCGCCGTCCTCGGCGGCGACGCTGGTGCACGACGACTTCCTGGCCACCGACCGGCTGATGGCGGGCGTGCTCTACGACCTCGAGGCCCGCCGGTTCTGGATCGTGCGCGAGGTGCGCGACTACGCGCTCGCGGACCTGGGGATCGACGCGGGTCCCGCGCGGCGCGGGCTGGCCGGGCGGCTGCGCGGGCGGTTGCGGCGGGGGTAGCGTCGGTCCTGTGACCGCCGATCCGGGCGCGCGCCGCGGCGAGCGCGGGTGCCCGGTCAGGTCTCCGTCACGCCGGCCCCGCCGGAGAGCTGCGCGCCGACCACCCGCCCGCTTCCGTCGATGTCGAGCGTGCCCTGCATCATCCCGCTCTCGATCCGCCACGTCCGGTCGGTGGTCTCGTCGTGGAGCGCCTCGCCGATGGCCATGGCCGTGACCGCGTCGCCGTTGCGGGACTCGACCTGGATCACGATCGTGCTGGAGTACCAGCAGTCGAAGGTGACCACCGTGCGGGGACCGCCATCGTCCGCCTGCCCCGTGCACCAGCCCGCCCCGGCGTCCTGCAGCGAGACCGGGAACCACGGGCCGGGCACGGGTCCGGAGACCTCGGGGCGGGGGCCGGCGATCGTCAGCAGCAGGGTCGCGGTCGCGGCGAGCGTCGTCTCGAGGTGCTCGACGTGGCCGCCGGCGCGGCCGGTGTAGCGCACGCGGACCCGCAGGCGGCCGTGGTCGCGCAGGTGCGCGCGGGCGCGGGCGCTGGCCCGGGGGCCGAGGACGCGGGCGCCGCGATCGCGGTCGTGGCGGCCGCCGCCGCGAGCAGCACGAGCGCAGGTCGCATGGGCGGCGAGCGTAACGTGGGCGATGCGCCCGGCGCTACCCGTGATCGCGCCGGCGGGGCGGCCGGCGCGGAGCGCGCGGGCGGTCGCTCGGCTCGCCGGGATCCGCGCGGCGCGCCTCGCGGGCGCGCTCGCGGTCCTCGGAGCGGCCCACCACGTAGAAGGCCGCGCCCGTCGCGAGCACCAGCACGGTGCCCGCGACGATCAACACGACGAGCGCCGTGCTCAGGCGGCCGCCACCATCGCGTCGCGCTTGGCGGTGATGCCGTCGAGCAACTGGTGCATCGAGTCGGCGAACTTCTGCACGCCCTCGATCTCGAGCGTGTTCGTGACGTCCTCGTAGTCGACGCCGACGGCCTTCAGGTCCTCGAACACCTTCCGCGCCTCGTCGACCCCCTTGTCGAGCGTGCGGGCCACGACGCCGTGGTCCTGGAAGGCCCTGATGGTCTCGATCGGCATGGTGTTCACGGTCTGCGGCCCGATGAGCTCGGCCACGTACAGCGTGTCCGGGTAGGCCGGGTTCTTCGTCGACGTCGACGCCCACAGGCAGCGCTGCGGGGTCGCGCCCTTGGCCGCCAGCTTCTCCCAGCGCTCGCCCTTGAAGATCTGCAGGTACTCCTGGTACGCGAGCTTGGCGTTCGCGATCGCGAGCTTGCCCTGCAGCTCCGTGTTGCCGAGCTTCTCGAGGCGCTTGTCGGTCTCGGTGTCGACGCGCGAGACGAAGAACGAGGCGACCGACGCGAGCGTGGACGGGTCGCCGCCGGCCTCGACGAAGCGCTCGAGGCCGCGGATGTAGGCCTCGGCGACCTCGCGATAGCGCTGCAGGCCGAAGATCAGCGTCACGTTGATCGAGCGGCCGTTGGCGATCGACTCCTCGATCGCCGGCAGGCCCTCCTTCGTCGCCGGGATCTTCACGAGCAGGTTCGGGCGGTCGACCCACTCGTGCAGGCGCTTGGCCTCGTCGATCGTCGCCTGCGTGTCGTTGGCGAAGCGCGGGTCGACCTCCCAGGACACGTAGCCGTCCTTGCCGGACCCCTCGTCCCAGACGCGGCGCAGGAGGTCGCAGGCCTCGACGATGTCGTCGTGGGCCAGCGCGTAGAAGATCTCCTTCGGGTCGCGCTCGGTCTCGAGCACACGGCGCAGCTGCTCGTCGTAGGCGTCGCCCTCGGCCATCGCCTTCTGGAAGATCGTCGGGTTCGACGTGACGCCGACGACGGCGTCCTCCTCCATCATCCGGGCCAGCTCGCCGGAGCGCAGCATCTGCCGCGAGATGGAGTCCAGCCAGACGGATTGATCCTCGGCGGAGAGCCGGTGGAGCGGGCTGTCGGGCATGGTCGTCTCCTTGTTCTCGCGTGCGATTCGCCTCTCTAGAACCTACCCGACGCATGCGGCGGGTCAACGGGGCTTCACAATGGCGGCATGCATGCGGTGATGGGGATCGTGAACGTGACCCCGGACTCGTTCTCCGACGGGGGCGCGTTCCTGGACCCGCGCGCGGCGGTCGCGCACGGGTACCGGCTCGTGGCCGAGGGCGCCACGATCCTCGACATCGGGGGCGAGTCCACCCGGCCCGGCGCCCAGCCCGTCGACGAGCAGACCGAGCTGCGGCGCGTGCTGCCCGTGCTCGAGGAGCTGGCGCAGACCGGCGCCCAGCTCTCGATCGACACGTCGAAGGCGAGCGTCGCGCGCGCCGCGATCGACCGCGGGGCCACGCTCCTCAACGACGTGACCGGGCTGCGGCGCTCGCCGGAGATGGCGGCGCTCGCCGCCGAGCACGGCTGCGAGCTGTGCATCATGCACTCGATCGGCGACCCGCGCACGATGCAGGACGACCCGCGCTACGACGACGTGGTCGACGACGTGCGCGCGTTCCTGGAGGAGCGGCTCGCGTTCGCGGTCGAGCAGGGCGTCCCGCAGGAGCGCGTGCTGCTCGACCCCGGCATCGGCTTCGGCAAGACCGTCGACCACAACCTCGAGCTGCTGCGGCGCCTGGACGAGATCGTCGCGATCGGCTGCCGGGTGCTGATCGGGACGTCGCGCAAGTCGTTCCTGGGGAGGATCGCCGGGCGCGACGTGCTCGACCGCCTCGGAGGGACGATCGCCACGAACGTGCTCGCGCTCGAGCGCGGCGCCAGCGTGTTCCGTGTGCACGACGTCGCCCCGGTCGTCGATGCCCTGGCGGTCGCTGCTGCTACGTTGGCCGGGCGATGGCGGCCGACGACGACCTGAACGACGACGACGCCTACGACGAGGACGACGACGGCGTCGAGAGCGTCGTCACCGTCGAGGTCACGGGGCTGTCGATCTTCGCCGCCGTCGGGGTCACCGACGCCGAGCGCGAGGTCGGGACGCGCATCCTGCTGGACCTGCGCATGGACGTGGGCGAGTGCGACGCGACCGTGACCGACATGGTCGAGGACACCGTCGACTACGCGCAGGTGTGCCAGACCGCGTGGCTGGTCGCCCAGGAGCGCCCGTACCGCACCCTCGAGCGGCTGTGCTCGGTGATCGCCGACCGCATCCTGGCCGACTTCCCGGTGGAGTACGTGTGGGTGAAGGCGGCCAAGCCGGAGCCGCCGATCCCGCTGCCGGTGGGCGAGGTGTCGGTCGAGGTGTCGCGGGAGCCCTCCGACTGACCGGATGAGCGGGTTCGACGAGCAGATCGCCGCCCGGCCGCTGGGCGACGGCCGCTACCGGGTGCGCTTCGACCCGGCCTGGCGCGTGGTGCGCGGCCCCAACGGCGGCTACCTCGCCGCGGTGCTGGCGTCGGCGATCCGGGCCGAGGTGGGCGACGACGCCCGCCAGCTGCGGTCGCTGACCGTCCACTACCCGCGCGTCGCCGCCGAAGCCGAGGCCGACGTGATCGTGACCGTCGAGCGCGCCGGCCGCGGGCTGACGACCGTCTCGGTGCGCTGCGAGCAGGAGGGCCGCGTCGTCGCGCTCGCGCTGGGCGCGGCGGCGACGCCGTACCCGCCGAGCGTCGCGTACGCCGACGCGCCGATGCCGGCCGTGCCGGCGCCCGAGGACGTGCCGGACCCCGAGATCCCCGACGCGTTCCGCGAGCTGCCGATCCTGCGCCACTACGACATCCGGCCCGTGCTCGGCCATCCGCCGCTGTCGCGCGCCCCCGAGGCGTACGCGGGCGGCTGGATCCGGCTGCGCGAGGAGCGTCCGATCGACGCGCCGCTGCTGATCGCGATCACCGACTCGTGGTGGCCATCGCCGTACTCGGTCACCGACGGGCTGATCGCCGCGCCGACCGTCGATCTCACCGTCCACCTGCGCGCGGCGCTGCCGCGGCCGCACGACTGGGTGCTGATCGACGTGCGCTCCCGCACCGCCCAGGAGGGGTTCCTGGAGGAGGACACCCGGATCTTCGCGCGCGACGGGACGCTGCTGGCCCAGTCGCGGCAGCTGGCGCTGGCCCTCTGAACGATGAGCGAGATCGGCTACCTGGGACTCGGCTCCAACGTCGGCGACCGGCGCGCCAACCTCCAGGCCGCGGTCGACGCGCTGCCCGCCCACGGCGTCGAGGTGCTGGCGTCGTCGTCGACGTACGACACCGACCCGGTCGGCGAGATCCTCGACCAGCCGTCGTTCCTCAACGCGTGCGTGCGGATCCGGACGGAGCTCGACCCGGAGGCGCTGCTGGACGCGTGCAAGGCGGTGGAGCGCGCGCTGGGGCGGCCGGAGCGGTACGTGCGCCACAGCCCGCGGGCGATCGACGTCGACGTGCTGCTGCTGGGTTCCCGGGAATACCGCTCCGAGCGGCTGCGGCTGCCGCACGAGCAGGTGCTGGCGCGGCGGTTCGTGCTGATCCCGCTGCTGGAGCTCGACTTCGGGCTGCGCACGCCGGCGGGCGAGTCGCTGGCCGACGCGCTCGCGGCACTGCCGCTCGACGAGGGCGTGCGGCGCGAGGGACCGCCGCTGCGGGTGCCCGGCGACCGCGGCCGCTAGGCCAGGCCGACCTCGGCGCCGGGGATCCACTCCGCCGGCAGGGCGCCGGCGGGGATCGACCCCGGGTAGCGGGGGAAGACGCGGCGGGCGAGCTCCCCGGCGGACCGCGCGTCGACGAGCGGCACGACGTCGCCGATCGTCGTGAGCAGGCGCAGCCCGGCGCCGATCTGCAGGTCGGCGACGTTGAGCTGCTCACCCCCGATGACGCCGTCGGCGATCCAGCCGTCGACGCGGTCGAGGTGGGCGGGGAGCGCGGCCAGGTCGGCGCGGACGGTCTCGTCGTTGGAGCCGTTGAGCGCCTGCTCGAGGCGGATGACGACGGGCGCCGAGCGCGCGGCCAGCGAGAGCGGGAGCGGCAGCTTGGCCTCGGCCGCGTAGCTGGGCAGCGCCGCCGGGTCGCGCGCGAACGCGGCCCAGATGATGCGCCGCCCGAGCGGCTGCAGCACCTCGTCGCCCCAGGCCTCGGCCGCCTCGACCTTCGCCCGCAGCACCGGGTCGGCCGGCAGCAGCGGCGGCTCGGGCTCGAGCCCGTCGAGGACGCGCAGGATCGCGCGCGAGCCGACCACCTTGGAGCCGTCCTCGAGCAGCAGGCCGGGCACCGTGCGCTTGCCGAAGCGCAGCTGCTGATGGAGCACGTGCACGACCGGGAGCAGGTCGACGCGCTCGTACGCGAGGCTCTTCAGCTCGAGGGCGCGCTCGACCGTCGCGCACGCGTGCGAGCCGGGGACGACGAAGAGCTTCAGTCGATCGGCCACCGCGACGAGCATACTTCCCGACCCATGCTCCTCGTCGTCGACGTCGGCAACACCCAGACCCACTTCGGCACCTACGACGGTGACCAGCTCGTCGAGCACTGGCGCTTCGCGACCGTGCGCACCTCCACCGCCGACGAGCTCGGGGCCGTCCTGCGCAACCTGCTGGAGCTGCGCGGCCTCGGCCTCGCCGACCTCGACGGCTCGATCGTGTCCTCGACCGTCCCGCAGCTGCGGCCCGAGTGGCGGGCCGTCGGCGCGCGCTACCTGCGGCACGAGACGATCATCGTCGGGCCGGGCATCCGCAGCGGGATGGCGCTGCGCTACGACAACCCGCGCGAGATCGGCCCCGACCGCCTGGTGAACGCGGTCGCCGCGTACGAGAGGGTCGGGGGCGCCTGCATCTGCGTCGACTTCGGCACCGCGATCACCTACGACCCGGTGAGCGCCGACGGCGAGTACCTCGGCGGCATCATCTTCCCCGGCGTCGAGATCTCGATGGAGGCCCTGACCGAGCGCGCCGCCGCGCTCCCCAAGATCGAGCTGCACGAGCCCCGCACCCTGATCGGCAAGAGCACGGTCGACGCGATCCGCTCCGGCATCATCTACGGCTTCGCCGGCACCGTCGACGCCATCGTCCGGCGCCTGCGCGCCGAGATCGGCGAGGACGCCGAGGCGATCGCCACCGGCGGCCTGGCGGGCACGATCGTCCCGTTCACGGAGACGATCGACGAGCTGGACGACCTCCTGACCCTGCGGGGGCTGCGGCTCCTGTGGGAGCGCAACCGCTAGGGCGCCAGCGCCAGCACCGCGCCCACGCGGCTGGCGACCCAGGCGGGGTCGTTGACGACCTGGCGCCAGGTGAGGCGCAGGACCCGCCAGCCGCGGGCCATGCGGTCGGCGTCGCGGCGCCGGTCGGACTCGAAGGCGTTCGGGGTGTCGTGGGTCCGGCGGCCGTCGAGCTCGACGGCGAGGCGCCGGTCGCGCCACAGCAGGTCGACCTCGTGGCCGAGGAGCTGGGCGTTGACCTCCGGGCGGGGGAGGCGGGCGGCGCGGATCAGGCGCAGCGCGCGGCGCTCGAGCTCGGAGCGGGTGAGGACGTCCTGCGGGCGCGTGACCAGCAGCGCGGCGCGCAGCCCCTTCAGGCCCCGGCGGCCGGTGGCTCGCGCGACGGTCGCGCGGATCGCGTCCGCGTCGAAGAGGCGGCGGGCGGTCGCGCGGTCGATGGCGGCGACGACCTCGCGGACCGGCAGGATCTCGGCCAGGTCGAGGAGCGTGCGGGCGACGGTGGTGACGCGGATGCCGTCGACGACGACCGTCTCCCGGGCGTCGAGCGCGCCCGCGTGGGCGACGACACCGGCCGGCCCGCGCCGCCGGCGCCCGGGGACCGTGACCTCGACGAAGGACACGTTCGGTCGCAGCCCCCAGAGCGCCGCGGCCGAGCGGTGCGAGAGCACCGCCTCGGGGCCGCCGGCGAGGACGGCGGCCGTCCAGCGGCCGCGGTCGGTGAGGCCGGGGTGGCCGACGGCGAACACGCCTTTGTGCACGCGGTGGAGCCAGCCCGCTGCCGTCCGCCGGTCGACGCCGTGCGGGCCGATGCCGGCATCGAGCAGTTGCGCGTGCCCCACCACGCCGTGCTGCCGGGCTGCCACCCACGCCACCCGCGCGTCCGGGGGCATGGGGGTGATCGACCTAACCCTCGCCATAGCGGGTTTAGGTCGATCACCTCAGCATGTTCGCCCCCTCTAGGCTGAGGAGCGTGCTGACGGACTCGTGGCAGCTCGGGCCGATCACCGTGCCCAACCGCGTCGTGCTGGCGCCCCTCGCGGGCATCGGCACCTGGTTCGTGCGCCTGCAGGCCAAGCGCTACGGGGCCGGGATGGCGACGTCCGAGATGGTCTCCAGCTTCGCGATCCACTACCGCAACGAGAAGACCATCCGCGAGCTGCTGCGGGTCCATCCCGACGAGCACGCGGTCAGCGACGCGCCGACCTCGCTGCAGCTGTTCGGGCAGGACCCCGAGATCATGAAGAGCGCGGCCGCGTACGTGCGCGAGCACGTCCCCGGCGTCGACGTCATCGACCTGAACATGGGCTGCCCGGTGCCGAAGGTCTGCAAGACCGGGGCCGGCGCCGCGCTCCTCAAGGATCCCGACACCGCCGTCCAGGTCGCCAAGGCGGCCGCCGAGGGCTCCGGCCTGCCCGTCACCGTCAAGCTGCGCTCCGGTCAGCGCGCGGGCGAGACCGACGGCTACGACCTCGCCAAGCGGCTCGTCGAGGAGGCCGGGGTCGCCGCCATCGCCTTCCACCCGCGCTCCGCGCAGGTGCACCACAAGGGCACGCCCGACTACGCGCTCGCGGCCCGGCTCGTCGAGGAGCTGCCCGCGCCCGTCATGCTCTCCGGCGGCCTGCACGACGCCGACGCCGCCCGCCGCGCCTACGAGATCACCGGCGCCGCGGCGATCATGCTCGCGCGCGGCAGCCTCGGCAACCCGTGGCTGTTCCAGCAGCTTCTCGGCGAGCGCGACGACGAACCCACGCCCGGCGAGATCCTCCGGGAGCTCGAGTGGCTGATGGACCGGGCCGTCGAGCACATGGGCCCCGAGCGCGGCGGCCGCTGGCTGCGCAAGGCCTACCCGTGGTACGTCGACCGCCTCGGCGGCGGCAAGGAGATGCAGGCCGCGATGCAGCGGGCCGAAACGGTCGAGCAGGCGCGCGAGGCGCTCTACGCCGCCGCCTGAGGATCCAGCTCGTACGAGAACCGGGTCAGCTGCTCGCAGCCGTCCGCGGTGACGAGGAACAGGTCCTCGACGCGCACGCCGCCGTAGCCGTGGCGGCCGGTGCCGGGCTCCAGCGCCACGACGTCGCCGGCCACGAGCGGCTCGCGGCCGCTGCGCCCGATCGCCGGCGGCTCGTGCACCTCCAGCCCGACCCCGTGGCCGAGCGAGTAGAAGAACCCGTCGCGCAGCGGCTCCCGGCCCTGCGGGTCGCGCTGGGTCGGCTCCCCGGCCGCCTCGAACACGTCGCAGGCGACCTCCCACAGGTCCCGACCCGTCACGCCCGGCGCCAGCAGCGCCACCGTGCGCGCCAGCGCGTCGCGCGCGAGCCCGTGCCAGGCGATCACGTCGTCGGCCGGCGTGCCCACCACGAACGTCCGCGTCATGTCCGACCAGCAGCCGCTCGCCCGGTCCTGCGGCCACAGGTCGACGACGATCGGCTCACCGGGGACCAGCGGCCCGCTCCCGGCGTGGTGGCCCAGCACGCCCTGCGCCCCGCCGGCGGCGATCAGCTCGTCGAGCGTGCAGTCGCGGGCCGCCACCGCAGCGCGGATCTCGGTCTGCAGCCGCTCGCTCGTCAGGACCTCGCCGTCCACCCGCAGGACCGGCCCGGCCGCCGACGCCCGCGCCAGCAGCGTCGCCGCGGCCGCCATCCCCGCCTCGGCCGCCGCCGACGCGCGCCGGATGCCGGCCAGCTCCGCGCCGGCCTTCACCCGCCGGCGCCCCTCGAACAGCGCCGTGTCGACGGTCAGCTCGATCCCCGCCGCGCGCAGCCGGTCGGCCAGCGCCAGCGGGAACGCGCGCGGCACCGCCGCGCGCGTGACGCCCATGTCGCGGCATGCGCGCACGTGGACCTCGTCGACCGCGTCCTCGCGGTGCATCCCGCGCTCCAGCAGCTCCACGAGGCCGAGCGCGAACGGGTCGAGGATCCGCAGATCGGGGCGCGCCTCGAGCGCGTTCGCCTCGTCGACGGTGTGCAGCACCGCGAACGCGCGCCCGCCCCGCTCGCCGTACAGGAACGGGTCGCCGATCGCCGCCGGGATCTCGTGGCGGAGCTCCGGCGAGCCGGTCGTCGCGCCGTGGATGAGGACGTCGCGCTCGATCCCCGTCAGGCTACGCCGATCGCACGGGATCCGGTGTCTCGGACACCCGCTGGGACCGCGCGCGGCCGTTGCTACACTGCCCGACCCTTCAAGTCGACCCACCGAGGGACCGCGGGAGATCCATGCCGAAGGACGTCATCCTCACCCCTGACGGCTTGCAGAAGCTGAAGGACGAGCTCGAGGAGCTGTCGACCACCAAGCGTCGCGAGGTCGCGGCGCGCATCAAGGAAGCCCGCGAGTTCGGCGACATCTCCGAGAACTCGGAGTACGACGACGCCAAGAACGAGCAGGCCATGCTCGAGCAGCGCATCGCGCAGCTCGAGGAGCGCCTGCGGGCCGCCACCGTGATCGACGCCAAGGAGCTGGGCACCGACATCGTGCGCGTCGGCTCCCAGGTGAACGTCAAGGACGAGGACACGGGCAGCAGCTCGAAGTTCACGATCGTCGGTTCGGCTGAGGCCAAGCCGCCGGAGCGGCTCTCCAACGAGTCGCCGGTCGGCAAGGCGCTGCTGGGCGCCAAGAAGGGCGACGTGGTCGAGGTCGTCCTGCCCAACGGCAAGAAGCGCCGGTTGAAGATCACGAAGATCGACGTCGGGCTCTAGCCTCCCGAAGGTGAGCGACGAGCAGTCCGAGCTCCTCGCCGCGCGGCGGGCGAAGCTCGAGCGCCTGCGCGCCGAGGGCATCGACCCCTTCCCGCACAGCTTCCCGGGCGTCGTGCCCACGGCCCGCGTGGCCGCCGAGCACCCCGACCTGGAGCCGGGCGCCGAGACCGACGACCGCTACCGCGTGGCGGGCCGCCTGGCGGCCCGCCGCGGCCAGGGCAAGATGGCGTTCCTCGACCTCGTGGACCGCTCCGGGCGCCTGCAGCTGCAGGCGCGCGTCGACGTGCTCGGCCCCGAGCGCATGGAGCTTCTGCTCGGGCTCGACCTCGGCGACCTGATCGGCGTCGACGGCAGCGCGATGCGCACCAGGCGCGGCGAGATCAGCCTGCGCGTCGAGGACTTCACGGTGCTGGCCAAGTCGCTGCGCCCGCCGCCCGACAAGCACCACGGCCTGCACGACGTCGAGACGCGCCACCGCCAGCGCGAGCTCGACCTGATGGCCAACGAGGAGACCCGCGCGCGGTTCATGCTGCGCGCCAAGGCGATCGCCGCCGTGCGCCGCCAGCTCGACGAGGACGGCTTCATCGAGGTCGAGACGCCGGTCCTGCAGCCGCTGTACGGGGGCGCGCTGGCGCGGCCGTTCATCACCCACTTCAACGCGCTCGACCGCGACATGTACCTGCGGATCGCCACCGAGCTGTACCTCAAGCGGCTCATCGTCGGCGGGCTGGAGCGCGTGTACGAGCTCGGCAAGGACTTCCGCAACGAGGGCCTGTCGCCGAAGCACAACCCCGAGTTCACGATGGTCGAGTGGTACGAGGCCTACGCCGACTACCACGACGTCGCCGCCCGCTTGGAGCGGCTGGTGCACGGCGTCGCGCAGGCCGTCGGCTACGAGGGGGAGCTGGACTTCGCGCCGCCGTGGCGGCGCGTGACGCTGCGCGAGCTGCTGATCGAGCGCGCCGGGGTGGACATCCTCGAGGTGCGCGACCGCGACGAGATGGCCGCGATCGTCGAGCGCCACGTGCCCTCAGAGAACCCGGACCGCACGTGGCCTCAGCTGGTCGACGACCTCTTCTCCAAGACCGTCGAGCCGACGCTCGTGCAGCCGACGATCGTCATGGACTTCCCGGTGGAGCTGTCGCCGTTCGCCAAGCGCCATCGCAGCGGCGACGACCGGCTCGTCGAGCGCTTCGAGGCGTTCGTCGGCGGGATGGAGATCGCCAACGCGTTCACCGAGCTCAACGACCCCGACGACCAGCGCGCCCGCTTCGAGGCGCAGGTGCGCCTGGCCGCCGCCGGCGACGAGGAGACGCAGCCCTACGATGAGCTGTTCATCGCCGCGCTCGAGCACGGCATGCCGCCCACCGGCGGCCTGGGGATGGGGATCGACCGCCTCGTGATGGTGCTGAGCGGGCAGCGCTCGATCCGCGAGGTGATCCTCTTCCCGGCGATGCGCGACTGACGCCGTCTGGTATCCCTGATGCGCGGCATGAGTCGCGCTCCGGTTCGACCGGGTGGGCAAGCGCTACGGACGGCGCGCCGCGCCCGTGCTCGCGGGCGTCGACCTGCAGGTCGCGCCCGGCGAGGCCGCGTCGCTGGTCGAGCGGCTCGGCTTCAGCGCCTGGCTGGACGGGCGCCTCGCCCACGACTCCTCCGGGACGCTGCACAAGGTCCTGCTCGCCCAGGCGCTGGCCGGCGCGCCGCCCCTGCTCGTGCTCACGAGCCGTGGGCGGGCCTCGACGAGGACGCCCGCGCGGCGCTCATGCTCAGCGAGCACGGCCCCGGCCCGCTGGCCGCCGACCGCACGCTGACCGTCCACGGCGGCCGGATCGAGGCCGGCGCGGCGTGACCGTCTGGCTGGTGGTGCTGGCCCGCAGCGCCCGCTTCCTGGCCGCGCTGGCCGCGCTGGCGCTGCTCCTGCTGCTCGTCTACCTGTACGAGGACAACCCCGTCCGCGACTCGTACGCCGCCACCGCGCTCTACCTCGTCCCGCTGGCCGCGTGGATGACGCTCGCGCTCCTCGACGCCATCGACCCGCAGGTGCGCGAGCTCGCCGTCGTGCGCCGCGGGCGCCTGCGGACGGACGCCGAGCGCGTCGCCGCCGCGCTGGTCGTCGTCGCGGCGATGGCCGGGCTCGCCGTCGCCGCCAGGGCGCCCGGCGGTCGCGGCCGCGGCGGTCGCCGGCGCGCTGCTCGTCCTGGTCGTGCTCGGCGCCCCGCCGACGTCGCTGCTCGACGCGCTGCACGACGACGCGCCCACCGCCGGCCCGCTGGCCGCCGCCGCCGCGCTCGGGGCCGCGCTCGTCGCGGCCGCCCTGGCGCTCATGGGCCGGCGCGAGTGAGCGTCCGCGGCGTCAGTCGACCAGCCGCCGCGACGCCGCCCAGCGGCTCAGCTCGTGGCGGTTGGAGAGCTGCAGCTTGCGCAGCACCGCCGACACGTGCGCCTCGACCGTCTTCGTCGAGATCCCCAGGCGGTGGGCGACCTCCTTGTAGAGATAGCCGCGGGCGATGTGCTGCAGCACCTCGCGCTCGCGCGGCGTGAGCTGGTCGAGCTCGGGGTCGGACGGCGCCGGCAGGTCCGCGGCGCCGGCGGCGAACGCGTCGAGCACGAACCCGGCGAGCTTGGGGGAGAACACGGCGTCGCCCTCGGCCACGCGCCGCACGGCGTCGGCCAGCTCGGGGCCGGAGATCGTCTTCGTCACGTACCCGCGCGCGCCCGCGCGGACGGTCGCGATCACGTCCTCGGCCGCATCGGAGACCGACAGCGCCAGGAAGCGCGTCCCGGGCAGCTCGGCGCCGATCGCGCGGATCACCTCGACCCCGCCGCCACCGGGCATGTGCACGTCGAGCAGCACGACGTCCGGGCGCGTCTCGCGGATGCCGCGGATCGCCTCCGCGACGGTGCCGGCGTCGCCGACCACCTCGACGAGGCCGGCCAGCTCGGCCCGCACGCCCGCCCGGAACAGGCCGTGGTCGTCGACGAGGTACACGCGCGTCATCGCGCCACCACCAGCTCCACCTCGGTCCCGCCGCCCGGCTCGCTGTGCACCCGCGCCTCGCCGCCGGCGCGCGCCATGCGCCCGACGATCGACTCGCGCACGCCGCGGCGGTCGGCCGCGATCGCGCCGGGGTCGAACCCGGCGCCGCGGTCGCGGACGAACACCTCGAGGCGCTCCGGCGTCGCCTCGGCGTACACGTCGATCCGCTCGGCGCCGGCGAAGCGGGCCGCGTTCAGCATCGCCTCGCGCGCGGCCTGGACGGTCGCCGCCGCGGCGTCGTCGAGCGGCGCGTCGCCGACCGCGACGACCTCGATCGGCACGCCGTGGAGGTCCTCGATCTCGGCCGCGGCCGCGCGCAGGGCGGCGGCGAGCGTCTCGACCTCCGGGACGGCCGGCTCGCCGGCCAGCCAGGCGCGCAGCTCGCGCTCCTGGCGGCGGGCCAGTGCCGCCACCTCCCGCGGGTCGTCGGCGCGCCGCTGGATGAGCGCCAGCGTCTGCAGGACCGAGTCGTGCAGGTGCGCGGCCATCTCGGCCCGCTCCTGGGAGCGCACGCGCTCGGCGCGCTCGTCGGCCAGGGCGCGCGCCACCCGCAGCCACGCGGGGCCGAAGATGAGCGCGATCCCGACGACGACGGCGAGCGCGGCGAGCATGACCGAGCGCGCCTGCGCGAGCGCGTCGGTGGCGCTCAGGAACGCGACCGCGCCGAGCACGACGAGCGCCGCGCCGGCCACCATCCGGGGCTGCGCCTCGGGCAGCGCCTCGCGCAGCGTCCCCAGCGGCGTCGCCGACCGCCGCCACAGGAGCATCAGGCCGCCGGCGGTCAGCGCGATCGGCCACAGGAGCGCGTCGCCCGTCCACACGCCGAGCTGGCGCAGCGCCAGCAGCGCGGCGACGACCACCAGCACGACGCCGGCGGCCTGGCGGAACGCGCCCGCGGGACGTGGCGAGGACGACACCGGCCGATTCAACCAGGGCGGCGCACGACGACGGTGCCGAGGTCCACGCTCGCGTGCACGACGAGCTCGGCGCCGTCCTCGCCGTTCTCGCCGGCCTCGCCCAGCTCGCGCGCCAGCGTCGCCGCCAGGCCGCCGCGGGTCTCGCCGAGCAGCTCGACGGAGCCCGCGCCCGCGTGCGCGCGCACGACGACCCGGCCCTCGGCGGGCAGCGTCACCGTGAGCGTGCCGATGCCGACGCGCGCGTGCACCTCCGTCCGCCCGGGCGGGGGCGCGATCTCGCGCAGGTCGACCTCGAGCGTGCCCAGCCCGACGCGGTAGCGGTCGCGCAGGTCCTCCACGCTCGCCGGGCGGTGGCGGGCGCTCCAGGTCTCGTCGCTCGTGAGCCGCGCCCAGGCGCGGGAGAGCGCGTCGCCGCCGGACCGCGGGCGCGGGGCGGACGCGGCCGCCGCGGGGGCCGAGCGGGCGCGGGCCGCGCTGCCGCTGGCGATCAGGACGACGCCCGCGGCGCCGGTCAGCAGCGGCGCCAGCCAGCCGAGCCCGACGTCCGCGAGGCCGGTCGCGTCGACGAGCAGGATCGCGCCGACGGCGACGAGCGCGAGCCCGCCCGCCAGCGAGGTGGCGTCGACCTCATCCACGGGGCGGCTCGTCGCGCTCGACGCGGATCTGCCCGAAGCCGACGTGCACGTCGAGCGCGAGCCGGCGTCCGGCCGCGGCGGCCGAGCCCGCGCCGTCCTCGACCGTGTCCACGTCGACGCCGCTGGTGGCGCGGCCGAACGTCACGACCTCGCCCGCCACCGCGGACCCGTCGACGCGCACGTCGACGTCCGCCGGGACGGTGACGACCGCCTCGCCCATGCCCAGCTCGACGCGCGTGCGCGTGGTCCCGACCGGGAACGGCACCTCGGTGAGGTCGAGGCGCAGGTCGCCGGCCGCCAGCCGGTACTCGTCGCGCAGGCTCTCGAGCGTGGCCGGCCGGTGGTCGCGCTCGCCCACGCCGCCGCGCAGCGGGACCGGCCCCAGCGCGAACACCCCGACGACCGCCGCCACCAGAAACGCGGGAACCACCAGCGCCGGCGAGCCGCCGAACGGGGCGCTGAGCACGAGCACGACGCCGGCGGCCATGACCGCGCCGGCCGCGTACACGTCCCAGGGCGGGTCGTCGAAGACGGCCACGAACGTCAGCGCGGCGGCGCCGAGCAGGATGGCCAGCACGCCGGCGGCGACGGCGGTCGCGACCCGCCGGCGGGTCCGGTCGCCCGGCGACGGCGGCGGGGGCGGGGCGGGGGGCTCGGCCTCCCAGGTCGGGCGCACGCGGGTCGCCCCGGTCGCCGGCGGCTCGGCCGGCGCCGCCGGCAGCGTCGCCGAGGCGCCGTCGCGCTCCCGCAGCGCCATCCAGGCCAGGCCGCCGAGCACGAGCGCGGCGACGACGAACCAGCCGCGGTCCCACGGCCACGGATCGCCCGCGACGACGACCACCGCGAGCAGGAGCAGGAGGCCGGCGCCGGCGATGGCCGCGCCGCGGTCGCGGGCGCTGCCGGCCAGGCGGATGAGGGGCTCGCCGCCGCCCTCCTCCGGGAGCAGCAGCGCGGCCGCCACGTAGGCGATCAGGCCGACGCCGCCGAAGGCCATCAGCACGACCGCGATCACGCGGACGGTGGTGGGGTCCAGGTCGGCGGCGCGGGCGATGCCGCCGCACACGCCGGCGACGACGCGGTCCTCGCGGCTACGCTCGATGGAACGGGGCATCTGCATGCCGGAGAGCATCGCGCGGCCCGTCGCGGGGAACCATGGGGGATGACCCCGATGGGACCCCGATGACCCCCGGGCGACGCCGAAGCCCACTGGTAGACTGAGACATGCCCGCGATAGGACCCGCCGCTCAGTTTCGACCCCGAACAGGTCGATAACCCGGGCAGCGGGTAGTTCACCGTCCCCACGACCCCACACCCAGCGCCGCCCCAGTAGGAAGGACGTATCCAATGTTCGAGCGATTCACAGAACGAGCCCGCCAGGTGGTCGTTCTCGCGCAGGAGGAGGCGCGGACGCTCAAGCACAACTACATCGGCACCGAGCACATCCTCCTCGGCCTCCTGCGTGAGGAGGAGGGCCTCGCGGCCCGCGTGCTCGAGTCGCTCGACATCACCGTCGAGCGCGTGCGCGCGCAGGTCGTCCGCATCGTCGGCTCCGGCGAGGAGGTGACCTCGGGCCAGATCCCGTTCACCCCGCGCGCGAAGAAGGTGCTCGAGCTGGCGCTCCGCGAAGCGCTCAGCCTGGGCCACAACTACATCGGCACCGAGCACATCCTGCTCGGCCTCGTGCGCGAGAACGAGGGCGTCGCGGCGCGCATCCTGCTCGACTTCGACGCCGACTCCGAGAAGATCCGCAACGAGGTCATCCGCATGCTGTCGGGCCCCGGCGGCCGCCGTCAGGGCAGCGGCGCCGGTGCGGCCGCGGCCGGCGCCGGCGGCGCGCAGGGCGAGGGCAAGAAGTCCTCGAAGCTGCTGGACCAGTTCGGTCGCAACCTGACCAAGCTGGCCGCCGACGGCAAGCTCGACCCGGTCGTCGGCCGGGAGACCGAGATCGAGCGGATCATGCAGATCCTCTCGCGCCGCCAGAAGAACAACCCGGTGCTCATCGGCGAGCCGGGCGTCGGCAAGACCGCGGTGGTCGAGGGCCTCGCCCAGCGGATCACCAACGCCGACGTGCCCGAGCTGCTGAAGGGCAAGCAGATCTACACGCTGGACCTCGCGGCCCTCGTCGCCGGCTCGAAGTACCGCGGCGAGTTCGAGGAGCGCCTGAAGAAGGTGATGAAGGAGATCACCCAGCGCGGCGACATCATCCTGTTCATCGACGAGCTCCACAACCTCGTCGGGGCGGGCGCCGCCGAGGGCGCGATCGACGCCGCGTCGATCCTGAAGCCGGCGCTGGCGCGCGGCGAGCTGCAGACGATCGGCGCCACCACGCTCGACGAGTACCGCAAGTACCTCGAGCGCGACGCCGCGCTGGAGCGCCGCTTCCAGCAGATCCGGGTCGACCCGCCGTCGATCGAGGAGACCGTGCAGATCCTCAAGGGCCTGCGCGACCGCTACGAGGCGCACCACAAGATCACCATCACCGACGAGGCCCTCGAGGCCGCGGCGGAGCTCAGCGACCGATACATCAGCGACCGCTTCCTGCCCGACAAGGCGATCGACCTCATCGACGAGGCCGCCGCCCGCATGCGCATCAAGTCGATGACCTCCCCGCCCGTGTACCGGGACCTGGAGGAGGAGATCGAGACGACGCGGCGCCAGAAGGAGGCCGCGATCGAGGCGCAGGAGTTCGAGAAGGCCGCCAACCTCCGCGACAAGGAGCGGCGCCTGACGAACAAGAAGCGCGAGCTCGAGGAGCAGTGGGAGCAGGGCGAGTCCGGCGAGCGCCCCTCGATCGGCGAGGAGGAGATCGCGGACATCGTCTCGATGTGGACCGGCATCCCGGTCTTCAAGCTCACCGAGGCCGAGACGGCGAAGCTGATGCGCATGGAGGAGGAGCTCCACAAGCGCGTCATCGGCCAGGAGGCCGCGGTCGAGGTCATCTCGAAGGCGATCCGCCGCTCGCGGGCGGGCCTGAAGGACCCGAAGCGGCCGACCGGCTCGTTCATCTTCCTCGGGCCCTCGGGCGTCGGGAAGACCGAGCTGGCGCGCACGCTCGCCGAGTTCCTGTTCGGCGACGAGGACGCGATGGTGCGCATCGACATGTCGGAGTACATGGAGAAGCACGCCGTGTCGCGCCTGGTCGGCTCGCCTCCGGGCTACATCGGCTACGACGAGGGCGGCCAGCTCACCGAGGCCGTGCGCCGCAAGCCGTACTCGGTGCTCCTGCTCGACGAGATCGAGAAGGCCCACCCGGACGTGTTCAACATCCTCCTGCAGATCCTGGAGGACGGCCGGCTGACCGACGCCCAGGGGCGCACGGTCGACTTCCGGCACGCGATCGTGATCATGACCTCGAACATCGGGGCGTCCGAGATCGCGCGCAACACGCCGCTGGGCTTCGCGGTCACCGAGGACGAGACCGGGATCACGTACGACGACATGAAGAACCGGATCATGGGAGAGCTCAAGAAGGTCTTCCGTCCCGAGTTCCTCAACCGCATCGACGACGTGATCGTGTTCCACAAGCTGCAGAAGGACGAGATCCGTCAGATCGTCGACCTGCTGCTGCTGCGGATCCGCGGCTCGCTGGCGGAGCGCGAGCTCCAGCTGGAGCTGTCCGAGCCGGCGCGGGACTACCTCGTCGACAAGGGCTGGGACCCGGCCATGGGCGCGCGTCCGCTGCGCCGGGCGATCCAGCGCTACATCGAGGACCCGCTGGCGGACTTCGTCCTGCGCAGCGAGCTGCAGCCGGGCCAGATCGTCCTGGCCGACGTCCCGCAGGGGCCGGAGAACGACGGGGCCGAGATCGAGCTGACGCTGCTCGACCGGGCGCCGGTCGCGGTCGGCGCCGAGGGCGGCGAGAACGAGGAGGAGGAGGAGCGCTCCGAGGGCGAGCAGTCCTCGTCGGGCGAGAACGCCTCCTCGTCGACGCCGAGCGAGTAGCTCGCGCGACCCAATCGGGTGTGGGTAGAGGGCGGCCTCCGGGCCGCCCTCTCTCGTTCCCGGGCGGGGCTACCCTCGACCGTGATGGACGAGCCGCTCGTCGAGATCAAGGTCCGCGACCACGGGCCCTACAAGGTGACCGGGCCGGTGCGCCTGGTCGACGCCGAGGGCGGCGTGTTCGACGTGCCCGAGGGGCGCGCGATCGCCCTGTGCCGGTGCGGGCAGTCGCAGACGAAGCCGTTCTGCGACGCCTCGCACAAGGCGGCGGGGTTCGAGGACTGCTCTCGGGCGGAACGCCGGCCCTAGGCGGCCGGGGCCGTCTGCCCCGACTCCTCCAGGATGCGCCGCGAGCGGCGGGCCAGCTCGACGGTCGCGCTGCGCAGGCCGTTGGGCACCGTGATCGGCTCCGCGAAGCCCACGCGCGTCTGCGCGCGCCCGCGCGGCGTGTGGACGACGAGGTCCAGGCCGTAGCGGTCGGCGCCGGTGCAGCGCACGGCGGTCGCGTCGGAGTAGCCGGCGAGCGCCTTGGCCATGTCCAGCAGCGCGTCCTCGTGGTCCTCGTTGAGGTGCGCGACCGCGTACGGCGCGGACGCGGCGACGGGATCGGGCTGCGCCGCGTGGTAGGCGGCGGCGTCGGTGGAGTCCATGCGGCCGAACCCGCCGACCCAGCGCACGCGCTCGATGCGCAGCACGTAGATCGTGAAGTCCCCGTAGTCCATGAACGCGGACGCGTCCTGGACGGCGTCGCGGTAGGCGGCGCGCGCGTCCTCGAGCTCCAGGCCCTCGGGCACCTCGGCGCGGCCGGCCAGCGTCACGCGCCCCGAGTCGAGCGGGTCGCGGTCGCCCGGGTTGGAGGCGACGACGAGGCTCGCGCGCGGGTCGCGCGGCAGGTTGCGGCCATGCTCGGCCAGCGTCGACAGGCACAGCACCGGCGAGCCGTCGGCCAGCGTCCCGTAGGCGACGAACGAGCCCCACGGATGGCCGTCCTTGCTCAGCGTCGCGAGCGTGGCCAGGTTGGTCCCGGCGACGATCGTGCGCGCCTCCTCGGCGGCCGTGCGACGGCGGACGTCGCCCTCCACGGGCTGCAGCGGCGGCGGGGGAGCGGGCTGGGCCATCGAGGGCGGCACCTGGTGCGGATTGGGCGGGGCAGCGGTGTCGGTCACAGGAGGTCCGTTCGCGTGGTCGTCGGTGTCTGGCGTGGGTCGGGCGTCCGGGCCCGGCGGCTTAGGTTACCCTAACCCCGCCGGCCGCCACAGGAGATCCGACGCCGAATGATCCTCGATCCGTCCACCGTTCGCCACATCGCCGTCCTCGCCGCGGCCGGGGGCGTCCTCGCCGCCGCGCCGGCGGCCGGCGCGCAGGACACGACGATCGTGCTGAAGGGCAGCGCGGCGCGCTCGCTCGCCGACGAGGGCGTGCGCGTGAGCGCGGTGTCGCCGGCGCGCCGCCGCGCCGCCCGGATCACCCTTCCCACCGGCGACGTGACGATCAGCGGTCAGACCGCCACGGTGGCCCAGCGCGGCGCGCTGCGGCTGCGCGCCGGGCGCCGCAGCGTCGTGCTGCGCGACCTGACCGTGCGCGTCGGCTCGCGCTCGACGCTGACCGCCTCCGTGAGCGGCCGCACCCGCACGATCGCGGCGATCGCCGCCCCGGCCCACCGCCGCTCGGTGCAGCCGACCGGCACCTACGTCACCGACGCGCCGCTGCGCCTGACCAAGGCGACCGTGCGGATGCTGCGCCGCGAGCTGCGCCGGCCCGGCCTGCGCGGCGGCCGCCTGGGGACGATCGACCTCGAGGCGACGACGACGCCGGGCAGCTCGGACACCCACATCCCCGGCGCCCCCGAGCCGACGGTCACCGGGCCGCCGACCCCCGGCGGCGCGACCGTCGCGAGCCGTCCGGCCGGCGCGGTGCAGGTCACCGGCGGCGCCGTGCGCTGGTCGCCGCGCGAGTCGTGGCTGGGGTACCTCCAGTCCGGCGGGGAGCCCGCCAGCGTGGGCCCGCCCGCGACGTTCGACGGCGCCACGTACACGCTGCCGATCACCGGCGGCTGGTACGACCCGGCGAGCGGGGCGACCGTCGTCGACACGGCCGGCTCCACGAGCTTCCGCTATGCCGAGCGCTTCCTCGACATGCGCTTCGCGAACTGGACCTGGGACCTCGCGTCGCCGACCCCGAAGGCCGTCGCCACCGTCGAGCGCGCCACCGGCGTCGAGGCGGGCGTGGTCGGCTCGCGCCAGCCGATCCTGCTCCTGAAGCCCGGCGCGATCCGCCCGACGGTCGAGGGGGCGACGGTGACCTGGGCCGCCGTCCCGGCGACGCTGTCCGCGGAGGGCGTGCCGATCTTCCGGGCCTACCTGTACGACACCGACGAGGGGTCGGTGACGATCTCGGCGACGCTCGGCTGATGCGCGCGGGGCGGGTCATCGCGCTGGCGCTCGCTCTCGGGGCGATCGTCGCCGCGCCCGCCGCCGCCGCGCCCGGCCTCGTGTTCGACGTCAACGGCGAGAAGCGCACGGTCGGCGCCGACCAGATCGCCGCCGGCGCCGACGTCCCGCCGACCACGTACGTCGTCGGCGGTCAGCCGCGCCAGCTCACCGGCCTGTCGCTGCGGCGCGCGGTCGGGCTGGCCGGGGCGGACCCCGACTCGATCACGGCCGTGACGATCGAGGGGGTCCTGCAGTTCCTGACCTCCGATCCGAGCGACCTCGCGGATCCGCCGCCGTTCCCCGAGGGACCGGCGCTCGTGTGGGTCGACGAGCAGCAGCGCACGAACGTGCTGCGCCCCGCCAAGGACGGCAAGCCGGCCGAGCTGCAGACGTCGGCGCCCGGCGAGCCCCTGCAGGCCACGCTCGACGGGGTGACTCTGCTGGAGGTCGGCATCATCGCGCCCAAGCGGCGGGTGAAGGTCGGAGAGCGGGTGCAGCTCTTCACCACCTCGACGGCCGACGACGGGGCGACGTACACGTGGGACTTCGACGACGGCACGAGCGGGACGGGCGAGGACGTCGTGCACCGCTTCCAGCAGCCCGGGCGCTACCGCGTGACGGTCACGGTGTCCGACGGCGCGGGCGGCGGGGGCACGTCGGCGCCGGTGACGATCGTGGTCGGCGACGACGGGAACGAGCCGGAGAAGCGCAAGGACGAGCGGGAGAAGCCTCGCGGCGGAAGCGGCGGAAGCGGCGGCGGTGGAGGTGGCGGCGGGAGCGCCGCGACCGGCGTGGGCGGGACTGGAGCGGCCGGCGCGCCCGCGACCCCGGACCCGGGCGCGTTCGGCGCGGACGACGGGCTCGCCCCCGAGGCGGCCGAGCCCGCCCCCGAGGCGGCCGAGCCCGCCCCCGAGGCGGTCGAGCCCGCCTCCGAGCCCGAGCCCGAGCGCCGCACGCGGCGGCGCCACCGCGACCGCGACGACGAGCCCGCGCCGGCCGATCCGGTCCCGCCCGGCGCGGTCGAGGGCGTCCTGCTCGCGGACGCCTCCGGCCCCGAGTCGCCGGCGGTGCGCGCCGCGGTCGCCGCGGCCGGTCGCACGCCGGTCGACGACCCGGACCGCGACGGTGGGATCGACGTGCCCCCGGGGGGCTGGGTCGGGCTCGGCGCGCTGCTCGTGTTCAGCGCTGGGGCGCTGACGGAGCTCCGGGCGCTGCGCCGGCGTCGCTGACCGGGCGGCCGTCCTCCAGCCAGCGCACGTGCAGGGCGGTGCGGCCCGTCCCGTCCATCTCCAGGTCGGCGCCGACGTGCCAGACCTCGCGCAGCCGGTCGGCGTGCAGCACCTCGCCGGGCGGGCCGCTGGCCACCGAGCGGCCGTGCGAGATGACGACGACCTCGTCGGCGATGGCGGCGGCGAGCGCCAGGTCGTGGAGCACGAGCACGACGGCGAGGCCGTCGTCGGCGAGGCCGCGCAGCAGGCGCGCCATCGCCGACGTCGCGCCGAGGTCGAGCGCGGAGGTCGGCTCGTCGGCCATCAGCACCGGCGCCTCCTGGGCCAGGCCGATCGCGATCTGCACGCGCTGCAGCTCGCCGCCCGACAGGGTCGTCAGCCGCCGGTCCGCGAACTCCAGGACGCCGGCGCGCTCCATCGCGACCTCGGCGGCGTGGCGGTCGCCGCGCCCGAGGCGCTCGAGCGGGCGCAGGTGCGGCGAGCGGCCGATGAGGACGGCCTCGCGCACGACGATCCCCTCCGGCACGCGCGGGCGCTGCGGGATGAACGCGCGCAGGCGGGCCAGGCGCCGGCCGCGCAGCCTGCCGATGTCCTCGCCGTACCAGCGCACGCTGCCGCCCGCGAGCTTCTGCAGCCCGGCGGCGGCGCGGGCGAGCGTCGACTTGCCGGCGCCGTTGGGGCCGACGACGGCCACGAGCTGCCCGGGGTCGACGGCGAGGTCCGCGGAGTGGAGGATCTCCGCGTCGCCGATGCGGACCTTCGCGTCGGTGACCTCGAGGACCGCCACCCCTACACCGCCCTCCGCAGCAGCCACAGGAACAGCGGCACCCCGAGCGCGACCATCATCGGCCCGACCGGCAGCTCGAGCGGCGCCTTCAGCGTGCGCGCCACCACGTCGCCGGCGGTGAGCAGCGTCGCGCCGGCCAGCGCCGAGACCGGCACCACGAACGTGTTGTTCGAGGTGCCGCCCAGCAGCCGCACGGCGTGGGGGATGACGATGCCCAGGAAGCCCAGCAGGCCGGCCAGCGCGGCCGACCCGGAGGCGAGGATCGCGGCGGCGACGATCGCCAGCAGGCGAACCGTGCGCGGCGACGTCCCCAGCGAGGCGGCGACCTCGTCGCCGAGCGCGAGGCGATTGAGCGGCCGCATCAGGCCGAGCGCGAGGACGAGGCCGACGGCCAGGTACGGCGCGACGCTGCGGATCGTGGGCCAGCCCTCCGTCTGCAGCGATCCGGCCAGCCACATGACCGCCGAAGGCGCGCGGCTGGGGTAGATCGCCATCAGCATCGAGGTGGCCGCGGTGAAGATCGAGCCGATCGCGATGCCCGACAGGATCAGGCGCCCGACGCCGCCCCGGTTCGTGCCCGTCCACGAGATCATGAGCACCAGCAGCGCGGCCACCATCCCGAACACGAGCGCGCTCAGGGGCAGCAGCGCGACGTGCCCGGGCGACAGCAGGATCACGAGCATCGCCCCGAACGCGGCGCCGCCGGTGACGCCGACGACGTCCGGGGAGGCGAGCGGGTTGCCCAGCGAGCCCTGGAGCATCGCCCCGGCCACGCCGAGCGACGCGCCGACCGCGATCGCGGTGACCGTGCGCGGCAGGCGGAGCTGGAGGATGATCTCGCGGTCGACGCCGCGCGCCTCGTTGCCGGTGAGCCAGCCGAGCATCGCGTCGACGACCTGGTCCAGCGGCACCTTCACCGAGCCGAGCGCCAGCGAGGCGCATACGGCGGCCACGAGCGCGACGGCGATCCCGGCGACGACCAGCACGCGCCGCACGCTCACGCGGGGCGCGACGGGAAGCTCGGACGCCGGCCGCTCCGTGGCCGCGGCGGCCGGCATCAGTTCTTGAGGTACTCCCGGCGCACCTTGCGGATGAGCGACGCCGGGTCGGAGGTCGCCTGGAGCAGGAGGTCGTCGGTCGGGACGTAGATGCGCCCGGTGCGCGCGGCCTTCGTCTTGCGCCACGGCGCGAAGTTGCGGTAGTAGCGCGCGATCGTCGGGACCTCGTCGGCGGCGCCGTGCGGGACGACGATGATCACGTCCGGGTTCATCCGCACGACCGCCTCGTTGCTGAGGTTGCCGACGAGGGCGCCCTCGCTCGTGCGGCCGATCGGCTTGATGTTCTTGGTGACCAGCTCGCCGCCGGCCGCCTCGATGATGTCGCCGCCCCACGAGTTGCCGAGCATCGCGAGCGTGTACTGGGCCAGGCCCATCACGAGCAGCACGCGCGGGTGCTTGCGGATGCCGGCCGACGCGGCGCGGTACTCGCGCTGGACGCGGTTGGCGAGGGCGACGCCCTGCGCCTCCCGGCCCACGATCTTGGCGATCTTCTTGATGCCGATCGGGACGGTGCCCAGGCGCTGCGGGTCGAGCGAGTCGTAGACCTTGATGCCGAGGTTCTGGATCTTCGGGGTGCCCGCGCGCCAGACCGGCGAGGAGAACACGGCGTCGGGCCGCAGGGCGACGAGCTGCTCGAGGTTGGGGCCGTTGGGATGCGACATCGCCAGCCGCTGGGCGCCGCGCAGGCGCGGGCTGAGCCGCTCCTCGGTGGCGGCGGGCTCCGCGACCGCGATCGGCGTCACGCCGAGCTGCGCCAGGATGTTCGCCGTGAACGGAGTGAGGGCGACGACCCGCTCCGGCGTCTCCGCGCGGGCGGGCGCGGCGGCGGCCAGGACGGCGGCCGCGATCGCGACCGAGAGGGCGGCGAGGACGAGGGCGCGAAGCGCCACGGCGCGGCGCGCGAGCGGCATGCGGACGGTCACGCCCGCCATGGTAGGGGATTCGTTAGGGGGACCTAAGGGTTGTGCGGCCGAGGTGACGGCCCGCCCCGTCCGGGGCGAGGACGTCGGGTGCGGGGCCTACGGTTCACCGAGCGATGGCGCGACCGACCACGATCCACGTCTGCTCGGCCTGCGGCCACCAGGAGGCGCGCTGGCAGGGCCGCTGCCCCGGCTGCGGGGAGTGGAACACGCTGGTCGAGGAGCGGGCGCCGGCCGCGGTGGGCGGCGGCGGTCGCGGCGGTGGCGGCGGAGGACGCGGCGGGGCCCGGGCGCGGGCGGTGCGCCCCCAGCGCCTGCGCGACGTCGAGACGCCCCGCCTGGCGCGCCTGTCGACCGGCATCGGCGAGTTCGACCGGGTGCTGGGCGGCGGCCTGGTGCCCGGGTCGCTCGTGCTCCTGGGCGGCTCGCCCGGCATCGGCAAGTCGACGCTCACCGGCATGGCGATGGGCAACCTCGCCGGCGCCGGGCACGGGACGCTCTACGTCTCCGGCGAGGAGTCGGCCGCGCAGGTGAAGCTGCGGGCGTCGCGACTGCCGGGGGCGGCGCTCGACGTGCCGGTCCTGGCCGAGACCGACCTCGAGACCGTCGTGGCCACGATGCTTGCCGAGCGCCCCGAGGTGTGCGTCATCGACTCGGTCCAGACCCTGTACGCGTCGGAGCTGACCGGCGCGCCCGGCTCGGTCGGGCAGGTGCGCGAGGTCGCCGGCCGGATCGCGCGCGTGGCCAAGGAGACCGGCACGGCCGTGCTGCTCGTCGGCCACGTGACGAAGGAGGGCGCGCTCGCGGGCCCGCGCGTGCTCGAGCACCTCGTCGACGCCGTCCTGCAGTTCGAGGGGGAGCGAGAGCGGACCTACCGGACCCTGCGCGCGCTGAAGAACCGCTTCGGCTCGACGAACGAGGCCGGCGTCTTCGAGATGCGCTCCGGGGGGCTGGTGGAGGTGCTCGACGCGTCGGGCCGCTTCGTCGGCGAGGCGACGCGGGCGCCGGGGTCGGTCGTGCTGGCCTCGATGGAGGGCTCCCGGCCGCTGCTCGTCGAGGTGCAGGCGCTGGTGTCGCCGAGCGAGCTGGTGCCGCCGCGGCGGATGGTCAACGGCATCGACCGCAACCGGGTCGCGCTCGTGCTGGCCGTGCTGGCCCGCCACGCCGGGGTGCCGACCGGATCGGCCGATGTCTTCGTGAACGTGGTCGGCGGCGTGCGGGTCGACGAGCCCGGCGCCGATCTGGCCGTGGCGCTCGCGGTCGCCAGCGCGGTGCGCGGCGCTTCGCTCGGCGGTGACGCGCCGACCCCGCTGGCCTGCTTCGGCGAGCTCGGCCTCACGGGCGAGCTGCGCTCGGTCGCCCACCCCGAGCGCCGCCTCGAGGAGGCCCGCAAGTTCGGCCTGCGCACGGTCGTCGCGCCCGAGGGCAGCGGCGACGGCGCGCTGGCGGTCGGGTCGCTGCGCGCGGCCCTGCGCGCCGCGCTCCCCGCGGGGGAGCGGGCGGCGCGGGCGGCGGCGTAGGGGGCGCGCCCGCCGCGCTGCGGGACGCCGCGCCGCTCCGGGACCGCGGGCCCGTTGTCGGCTCGAGCCCGCATAGCGAGCTCAATCCGACAACGGCTCGCCGATGCGGACCTCGAGCTCGTCGTGCAGCAGCGACACGAGGCCCGCGATCGGCTGCATCCCGTCCAGCGGCTCCTCGTAGGACCAGGCGCCGTCCTCGAGCAGGCGGTCGCCCACCCGCAGCGACCAGTACGTCGCGTCGCCCTTGTACGGGCAGACGGTGCGGGTGTCGCTCGGCTCGAGGTCGAACAGCTCGCGCGGCAGGTAGGCGCGGATCGGCAGGCCGGTCTCGAAGACGAGGACCGGCTCGTCCACGCGGGCGAGCAGGCGGCCCTCGAACAGGACCTCGACGGGCCGCGAGGACGGGCGCGCGTCGGCGCGGTGGTACGGGTCGCGCAGGTGGCCGTGGATCTCGACGTCCTCGTCGAGCCAACGGTCCATGCGGTCGGCGTACAGGGCGCCGTAGCCGGCCAGCCACGGCGCCGACGGCAGCGGGTCCTCGTAGGCCCACAGCGCGTTTTCGGCGACCCTGCCGCCGGCCCGCACCGTCCAGTACGACGCGTCGCCCTTGTACGGGCAGTGGGTCGTGTGGCCGGTGCGCTCGAGCGCCGCGGCGTCGTAGTCCTCCAGCGGGGCGTAGAAGACCGGCAGGATCCCGGTCTCGTGCAGCAGCGCGCCGCGGGTCGTGTCGAGCACGACGTGGCCGCCGAGCTCGGCGCGCACGCGGCGCGGGTGCGCCTCGAAGAAGAGCCGGTGGTCGGGCCCGTCGATCGTGTAGTTCGCCGATGCGGGGGCGCGTGACAGCGGGCCGTGGCCGAGGGTGAGCGTCATGGGTTGAGTGTGACCGCATCGGGCATGCTGAGGGCATGCGTCGCGTTCCCCTCGTGCTCGCCGTGCTCGCCGCCGTGGCGCTCGCCCCGGCGACCGCCGCGCACGCGCAGACCGCCGCCGCCACCGCCCCGGAGGCGGTCACCGAGGCGGCGGGCGTGCTGCGCACCGGCTCCGTCTACGTCGCGCCCGGGAACGCGGCGGGGCTCACCCAGGCCGACGCCGACCGGATCCGCACCGCGGTGCGCGGCAGCGACGTGCCGATCTACGTCGCCGTGTTCGCGCCGGGCGCCGGCGAGCCGCGCCAGCTCGCGGCCGAGCTGTACCGGGAGCTGCAGGCCACCGGCGTCTACGGGGTCGTCGCCGGCCCGACGGGCCGCACGTTCCAGGCCGGCCAGACCGGCGACGTCGGCCTCGACGCCGGCGTGGCCCGGGAGGCCGCCGCCGACGCCGTCCAGGCCGAGCGGGACGCCGGCGGCGCCGCGATCCTGCTCGACTTCGTCGGCCGCATCGACGAGGCGCACGCCAACGGCGGCGCGCTCGACGACGGCGGCCCCGACGGCCTGGCCCTGCTGATCGGCGCCATCGCGATCGGCGGCGGCGTCGGCGCGTTCGCGCTCGTGCGCAACCGCCGCACGCGCCGCGAGCGCGCCGAGCAGGTCGCGCAGCTGCGCCGCGTCGCCGACGAGGACCTGGTCGCGCTGGCGGACGACATCCGCGCGCTCGACCTCGACGTCGAGATGCCCGGCGCCGACACGCGCGCGAAGGCCGACTACGCCCGCGCGCTCACCGCCCACGAGCAGGCCTCCGCCGCGCTCAGCCGGGCGCGCACGCCCGACGACTTCGCCCCGATCGCGCAGACGCTCGAGGAGGGTCGCTTCGCGATGGAGGCCGCCAAGGCGCGCCTGGCCGGGGAGGCGCCGCCCGAGCACCGCCCGCCGTGCTTCTTCGACCCCCGCCACGGCCCGTCGTCGCGCGACGTGGAGTGGACCCCCGAGTACGGCGCGCCGCGCCTGGTCCCCGCCTGCGAGGCCGACGCCCAGCGCGTCGAGCGCGGCGACGACCCGCACGCCCGCGAGATCGAGCTGGCCGGCCGCGGCCGCGTCCCCTACTGGCAGGCGCCCGCCTACTACGGCCCGTATGCAGGCGGTTTCTTCGGCGGGTTCGGCGGCAGCGGCCTGCTGACCGGCCTCTTCGCCGGCTCGCTGCTGGGCTCGGCCTGGTCCGCCCCGGCCGCCTGGGGCGCCCGCGACGGGGGCGGGATGGGCGACTTCGGCGGGGGCGGCGACTTCGGCGGAGACTTCGGCGGCGGGGGCGACTTCTGAGCGTCCATCTCGCGCCGTCTCTCCCAGAACCTGCTGATTACCAGCGCTTTATGAGCTCGTAAGGCACGCTAGAATGTGGAAGGCATGTCGGCACGGTCCGGGGAAGAGCTCAACGAGCTCGAAGCACGTCAGGAGCCCCGGCTCGTCAAGGCGCTGGAGATGGTCGCCCCTGGCACGGCGCTGCGCGAGGGGATCGACAACATCCTCCACGCGGACACCGGTGCGCTGATCGTCATCGGCGAGGTCGACGAGCTGAGCTTCCTGTTCTCGGGCGGCATCAAGCTCGACGTCGACTACACGCCGTCGCTGATCTACCAGGTCGCGAAGATGGACGGCGGGATCGTCCTGAACGCCAACGCGACGAAGATCTCGATGGCGAACGTCCAGCTGATCCCCGATCCCACGATCCTGTCGCTCGAGACCGGCACCCGACACCGCACCGCCGAGCGCGTCTCCAAGCAGACCGACGCGCTCGTCATCGCGATCTCCAAGCGGCGCGAGGTCGTCTCGCTCTACGTAGACGGCGCGAAGTACATCCTCGAGGACATCCCCGTCGTGCTGGCCAAGGCCAACCAGGCGCTGGCGACCCTCGACAAGTACCGCACGCGCCTCGACCAGGTCTCGACGCGGCTCACCGCGCTCGAGTTCGAGGGCGGCGCGACGCTCCACGACGTGCTCACCGTCCTGCAGCGCTCCGAGCTCGTGACCCGCATGGCGGTCGAGATCGAGCGCTACATCGTCGAGCTCGGCACCGAGGGCCGCCTCATCGAGATGCAGCTCGAGGAGACGATGGTCGGCACGGCCTCCGACAAGGCCGCGCTGATCCGCGACTACCTCGCCGACCCCGACGACGAGGCGTTCGCCACCGCCCTGGACCAGATCGGTCGCCTGCCCCACCAGGATCTGCTCGACTTCGGCCGCCTCGCCGAGGTGCTGGGTTACGACCGCAAGCTGAACACGCTCGACTATCCCGTCTCCCCGCGCGGCTACCGCATCCTGGGACGGATCCCGCGGCTGCCGAAGATCGTCGTGTCGCAGATCGTGCGCGACTTCGGCGGATTGGACGAGATGCTCGCCGCGACCGACGCCGAGCTGGAGGCGGTCGAGGGCGTCGGCGAGATCCGCGCCAAGGACATCCGCGAAGGGCTTCGCCGGCTGCAGGAGATCAACCTCGTCGATCGCTACCTGCAGACCTGAGTCAGCAGCACCATCAGCAGCACCCCGAAGGAGGGACACCATCACCGACGTCACTGAAGAGCAGATCCTGTCGGACCTGGAGGTCGAGCGCGAGGTCGAGTGCATCGACTTCGAGGTCGGCGACTCGGTCGTCTACCCCCACCACGGTGCGGGGCGGGTGCTCAAGAAGGAGAACAAGAAGGTCTTCGGCGAGGAGCGCGAGTACCTCACCATCAAGATCCTCCACAACGACATGACCGTCATGGTCCCGTGCGAGAACGCCGCCGTCGCGGGTCTTCGCCGGATCATCGACGAGGAGGCCGTCAAGAAGGTCCTTGCGGTGCTCGAGGACTCCGAGTCCGAGATGCCCAAGAACTGGAACCGCCGGTTCAAGCACAACCGCGACAAGATCAAGACGGGCGACATCTACGAGCTGGCCGAGGTCGTGCGCAACCTCGCGCTGCGAGAGTTCGAGAAGGGCCTGTCGACCGGCGAGAAGCAGATGTTCACCCGCGCGAAGAAGATCCTCGCCTCGGAGCTGATGTACGCCCTGGACAAGGACGAGGAGGCCGCCGAGGCGTACCTCGACGACCTGCTGGCCCGGTCCGCGGAGGAGAAGGGGATCCTCCCCGCCGCCAAGTAGGGACCCGATTCGTGGCCGTCGCGCTCCTCGTGGCGGCCGGACGTGGCGAACGCCTTGGCGCCTCCGGGCCCAAGGCGTTCGTCGTTCTCGCCGGCCGGCCGCTCTACGCGTGGTCGCTGGCCGCGCTGCGGGCGGCGCCGTCGATCGCCGAGGTGGTCGTCGCCACCCCCGACGGCGTCGCCGTGGAGGGCGCGATCGCCGTCGCCGGCGGCGCGTCGCGCTCGGAGTCCGTGCGCAACGCGCTCGCCGCCGCTCCGGCGGACGACGTCGTCGTCGTCCACGACGCCGCCCGCCCGCTGCTCACCCCCGAGCTGGTCGAGGCGTGCGTGGCCGGGCTGGCCGGCTTCGACGCCGTCGTCGCCGCCGCGCCCGTGACCGACACGATCAAGCGGGCCGGCCCCGACCACGTCGTGTCCGAGACGCTCGAGCGCTCCGCGCTGTGGGCGGTGCAGACGCCGCAGGTGTTCGCGCGCCCGTGGCTGGAGCGCGCGCTCGACCAGCCCGCCGACGTGCTCGCCGCCGCCACCGACGACGCCGGGCTGGTGGAGGCGCTCGGCGGCCGCGTCGGCGTGATCCCGGCGCCGCGCGAGAACCTGAAGGTCACCACGCCGCTGGACCTGCGCGTCGCCGAGCTGCTGCTGCAGGACCGCGCCCGATCGGGTAGGAAGGCCGGATGAGCCCGTCCCGTCCCCTCGTCCTCGTCCCCGGCGCCTGCCTCGGCGGGTGGGCCTGGCAGGACGTCGCCCGCCGCCTGCGCGCCGCCGGCCACGAGGTGTATCCGGTGACGCTCACCGGCCTCGGCGAGCGCGTGCACCTCGGCGGCCCGCAGGTCGACCTCGAGACCCACATCGCCGACGTCGTGAACCTCCTGGACTACGAGGACCTCACCGACGCCGTCCTGGTCGGCCACAGCTACTCCGGCATCGTCGTGACGGGCGTGGCCGACCGCCGCCCGGAGCGCCTGGACGCGGTCGTCTACTGCGACTGCTCGCCGTTGCCCGACGGGATGGCGATCGCGGACGCGATGCCGCCCGAGGCGCGCGAGGCCCAGGAGCGCCAGGTGCGCGAGGAGGGCGACGGGTGGCGCTGGCCGGTGCCCGACCGGGCGACGCTCGAGACCGGCGCGTTCGGCAGCACCGCCGGGCTGAGCGACGCGCACTTCGACCTGCTGGCCGCGCGTGGCACGCCGCAGCCGTGGGCGACGTTCACGTCGGCGCTGCGGCTGACGGGCGGCGGCGCGCCGCGGCGGCGGGCCGCGATCTTCTGCACTGACGGCGGCTTCACGGTCGCCGCCGTGAAGGAGCTGCTCGAGCAGGGCGACCCGCGCGCGCAGCTGTTCGCCGGCGATGACTGGGAGCTGCACGAGCTGGCCACGGGCCACTGGCCGATGTTCTCGGCGCCGGGCGACGTCGCCGACCTGCTGGGGCGGATCGCGCAGGGCTAGCCGAGGATCGCGCGCGCGGCGCTGTGGCCGGGGATCCCGCTCACGCCGCCGCCGCGCACCGCGCCCGCGCCGCACAGCAGCACGCGCGGGTGGCGCGTCTCGACGCCCCACGTGCCGACCGCGGCCTCGTCGTCGGCGAACGGCCAGCGCAGGTCGCGATGGAAGATGTGCCCGCCGGGGAGCCCGAGCTCGGACTCGAGCTCCTGCGGCGTGCGCGCCTCGAGGCACGGCGCGCCGTCGGCGTCCTGCCACAGGCAGTCCTCGATCGGCTCGGCCAGCACCGCGTTCAGCGACCGCAGCGTCGCGGCGACCGCCTCGCGCTTGGCCGCGTCGTGGTCGGCGGCGAACAGCCGCGCCGGCATGTGCAGCCCGAACAGCGTCAGCGTCTGGGCGCCCGCGGCGCGCAGGTCGGGGCCGAGGATCGTCGCGTCGGTGAGCGAGTGGCAGTAGATCTCGCACGGCGGCAGCGACGGCATGCGGCCCGCCGCCGCCTCCGCGTGCGCGCGCTCGAGCTGCGCGTAGGACTCGTTGACGTGCAGCGTGCCGGCGAACGCGTCGCGCGGGTCGACCGCGGGGTCGCGCAGCCGCGGCAGGCGCCGCAGGACCATGTTGACCTTCAGCTGCGCGCCCTCCGGGGGGTCGCCGGGGCTCGTCCCCGACGGCTCGGCGCCGGCGGCCGCCAGCAGCGCGTCGAGCACGGCCGGCGCCGCGCCGCACAGGACGTGCCCGGCCTGCAGCGCCCCGCCCTCGAAGCGCACCTCGCCGTCGGGCGCGATCGCCGTGACCTCGCGGCCCGTGCGCAGGTCGGCGCCCGCGCCGCGGGCAGCGGCCGCCAGCGCGGCGGTCACCGCGCCCATCCCGCCGACCGGGACGTCCCAGTCGCCGGTGCCGTTGCCGATCACGTGGTAGAGCAGGCAGCGGTTCTGGCGCAGGTCGGGCTCGCGCATCGACGCGAACGTGCCGATCAGCGCGTCGGTCGCCACGATCCCGCGCAGCACGTCGTCGTCGAAGGCGGCCTCGATCGCCTCGCCGGCGGGCCGCTCGACGAGCGCCTCCCAGGCCGCGTCGTCGCCCACCAGCGCGCGCATCTGCGCCGCGGAGCGCAGCGGCTCCAGCACGGTGGGGAAGACGGCGCGGGCCAGGCGCCGCGTCATCGCGCCGAACGCGCCGGTGTCCGGGTTCAGCACCCCGCCGTCGCCGACCGGCGTGTAGGACGCCACGCGCCGGCGCCGCAGCTCGAGGCCGAGCCCGAGGTCGCGCGCCAGCCCGCGCGGGAACAGCGAGACGAGGTAGGCGTAGCGCGACAGCCGCGCGTCGACGCCCGCGAACGGCCGCTCGGAGACCGCGGCGCCGCCCACCTCGTCGCGGCGCTCGAGCACGACGACCGAGCGCCCGGCGCGGGCGAGGAGGGTGGCGGCGACGAGGCCGTTGTGGCCGCCCCCGACGATCGCGACGTCGACGCTGCTGCCCGGCACCCGCGCCAGCCTACCCGCGCGCCGGGCCCGAGTACCGTCTGGCGGCGCATGCTGACCGACTACCACGTCCACCTGCGCCCCGACGAGCCGGGCACCGACGCCGACCGCTACTTCACGGCCGCCAACGCCGAGCGCTTCCGCACCGTCGCGACCGAGCGCGGCATCGCCGAGCTCGGCGTGTCCGAGCACGTCTACCGCTTCCGCCAGGCCCTGGCGGTGTGGGACCACGACCTGTGGCGCAGGGAGGCGCGCGACGACCTCGACGCCTACTGCGAGTTCGTGCGCGAGGAGACCGACCTGCGGCTCGGCATCGAGGCGGACTTCGTGCCGGGACGCGAGGACCGGATGGCGTCGCTGCTGGAGGAGCGCGAGTGGGACTACGTGGTCGGCTCGGTCCACTTCCTCGGCGACGAGGCGCTCGACCACCCCGACTACGACATCTGGGAGAACAACGCGTCGCGGCCCGAGCGGGTGTGGGCGCGCTACTTCGAGTGGCTGGGCGAGGCGGCGCGCAGCGGGCTCTTCGACATCCTCGCGCACCCGGACCTCGTGAAGATGTGGGGCGGGCGGCGCCCGCGTCCCGACGGCGACCTGCGCCGCTTCTACGAGATCGCGATGGACGGGATCGCCGAGTCGGGCATCGCCGTCGAGGTGTCGACCGCGGGCCTGCGCAAGCCGGTCGGCGAGCTGTACCCGGCGACCGCGTTCCTGGAGATGGTGATCGAGGCCGGCAACCCGATCGCGCTGTCCAGCGACGCGCACGTCCCCGACCACCTCGGGTACGGCTACGACCAGGCGCTCGAGGTCCTCGACGCGCTCGGCGTGCGCGAGCTCGCCGTGTTCGACCGCCGCGCCCGGCGCCTGGAGCCGATCGGGGCGACGTGATCGGCCACGGTTACGACTCGCACCGCTTCGCGCCGGGACGGCGGCTGGTGCTGGGCGGGGTGGAGATCCCGCACGAGGCGGGCCTGCTGGGCCACTCCGACGCCGACGTCCTCACCCACGCGATCATGGACGCGCTCCTGGGCGCCGCCGGCCTCGGCGACATCGGCCACCACTTCCCCGACACCGACGAGCGGTGGCGCGACGCGGACTCCGTCGCGCTGCTGCGCGAGGTCGTCGCGATGCTCGCCCGCGAGGGCCTGGAGCCCGTCAACGTCGACGCGACCGTGGTGCTGGAGCGCCCGAAGGTCGGCCCGCACCGCGACGCGATCCGCGCGCGGCTGGCCGAGGCGCTCGGCCTGCCGGCCGGGCGCGTGAACGTCAAGGCGACGACGGCCGAGGGAATGGGCCCGATCGGCCGCGGCGAGGGCGCCGAGGCCCACGCGGTCGCCCTGCTGCGCCCCCGCTGAGCGGCCCGCGCCCGCCCGCGACGTGCGCGGACGGGCGCGGTGCCGGGTCAGGCCCGGCGCTCGAGCGTGAAGCGCCCGACCAGCTCCTCGAGGTCCTGCGCGGTGCGGGCCAGCTCCTGGGCGGACGCGGCGATCTGCTGCGTGCTCGCGCTGGTCTGCTGGGTGCTGGCGCTGACCTGTTCGCTGCTGGCCGAGGATTGCTCGGCGACCGCGGCGACTTCGGCGGTGGCGGCGGCGATCTCGGCGATGCGGGCGGCGACGTCGCCGACGGCGGTCTCGATGCGGGCGAACGCGTCGCGGGCCTGCTCGACGACCTCGGCGCCGGCCTGGCTGCGCTGGGCGCCGTCCTCGACGACGTCGACGGTGCGGCTGGTGTCCTGCTGGATCTCGCCGATCAGGGCGCCGATGGTGGCGGCGGCCTGCTGGGATTCCTCGGCGAGCTTGCGGACCTCCTCGGCCACGACGGCGAAGCCGCGGCCCTGCTCGCCGGCGCGGGCGGCCTCGATGGCGGCGTTGAGCGCGAGCAGGTTGGTCTGCTCGGCGATGCCGCCGATGGTCGAGACGATGCCGCCGATCTCGTCGGACTTGCCGGCCAGGGCGCGGATGGCCTGGACGACCTCGGCGCTGGACTCGCGCACGCTGGTCATGGCCTCGGTGGCCTGGGCGGCGGCGCGGGCGCCCTCTTCGGCGATCGCGCGGGCCTCCTGGGCGGCCTGGGCGGTGCGGTCGGCCGAGGCGCGGGCGTCGTCGACCATGCGCACCTGGCGCTCGGCGCCCTGGGCGACCTCGCCGACGGCGCCGGCGATCTCACCGACCGCACGCCCGGCCTCCTCGCCGGTCGTCGCGACCTGCTGGGAGGCCGCGCTGACCGACGACGCCGTCGTGGACACGTTGCCCACGAGCTCGGAGAGGGCGTCGAGGCTGCGGTTGTAGGCGTCGATGCTGGCCTCGGTGTCGTGGCGCACGTCGTTGACCATGCGGGCGACGTCGCCGATCTCGTCGCTGCCCGGCTTCTCGATCGGCTCCGTCGTGACGACGGCGCGCTGCGTCAGGTCCCCCTCGGCCATGGCGTCGAGGCCGCGGCGCAGGGAGGCGGTGTCGTTGGCCTGCAGCGAGCGCAGGCGGTCCAGGATCTGCGCGACGGCGCGGCGGATCGACTCCGACAGCGCCAGCGCGATCCCGACGCCCAGCAGGGCGGCGATCCCCAGCGCGATCAGGATCCATGTGCGCGCGCTCGCCTTCGTGTCGCCGATGTCGGCGCGGGCGCTCTTCGCGTACTCGCGCGTGGCCTTCGTCATCTCCTGCGCGCGGGCCGTGATCGCCAGGCCCGCGGGGTTGATCTGCGGGTTGAGGCGCGCGATGCCCTCCAGGTCGCCCTCCTCGCGCGCCTTCGTGGCGGCGGCGAGGGTCTCCTTGTAGTGGGTGATCGCCTTCGAGAGCCGGTCGGCGGGCTCCCGCAGCTGGGCGGGCGCGTCACGCAGGGTCACGATCACGCCGTCGAGGATCTTCTGGTCGACGGCGACCTGGGCGAGGATCTCCTGACCCAGCTCCGAGGCGGGGCCCTCCTCGGGACCCAGCTGGCGGATGGCGATCTCCTCCATCCGCACCGACTGCAGGTTCAGGTCGCGCGCGGCGCTCTCGGCCTGCGCGGCGGCCTCCGCCGGGATGTAGGCGTCGTCGTACAGGTGCTCGCCCGAGGTGCTGACGCTCCCCAGCTGGGTGATCGCGACGACGGCGATCACGGCGGACATGGCCACCAGCGTCAGCGTGCCGGCAAGCAGCTTGACGCGCAGTGAGAGGCGCGGGACGCGCATCGATGTTTCCTCCAAAGCGGTTCGGAACACTTCCGTTCACTTGTCTCGACCGCTCCAGCGGACACATGTAGGGGGCGTGGACGCCTGGACGATCCCGGGGTCCGCGGCCCGTGCGAGACTCTTCGCGCCGTGGACCACCCGATCCTGCTGCTGCTGCTCCTCGTGGCGACGGGCGCGTTCCTCGTCATCGCGTACCTGACGCAGCTCCCGTATCCGATCTGGCTGGTCATCGGAGGCGCGGTCATCGGCTTCATCCCCGCCGTCCCCAACGCGGCGCTGAAGCCCGACCTGGTGCTCGTCCTGCTGCTTCCGCCGCTGCTGTGGTCGGCCGCGTTCTTCTCGTCGGTGCGCGACCTGCGCGCCGACGCGGGGCCGATCTCGTTCCTGGCGATCGGGCTCGTGCTGGCGACCACGCTCGGCCTCGCGGTGATCGGGCACGAGGTCGTCGGGCTGTCGTGGGAGGTGTCGTTCGTGCTCGGCGCCGTCCTGTCGCCGACCGATCCGGTCGCCGCGACCGCGATCGGCCGGCGCGTGGGCGCGCCGCCGCGGATCGTCACGGTCGTCGAGGGCGAGTCGCTGCTCAACGACTCGACCGCGCTCGTGGCCTACAAGTTCGCGATCGCCGCGGTGCTGGCCGGCGGCTTCTCGCTCGGCGACGCGACCGTGGAGTTCCTCGTCGACGTGGTCGTGGGCGTGGCCGTGGGCCTGGCGGTCGGGTGGGCCGGTCTGCAGCTCCTGCGCCCCCTCGACGACGCCCCGACCGAGATCGCGCTGACCCTGCTGATCCCCTACGTCGCGTACCTGCCGTGCGAGGCGCTGGGCGTCTCGGCCGTGCTCGCGGCGGTGTCGGCCGGCCTGTTCCTGGGCTGGAACGCGCCGCGCATGTTCAGCCCGCCGACGCGCATCCAGGCCTACTCGTTCTGGGAGATCCTCGTCTTCGGGATCAACGCGACGCTGTTCCTGCTCCTGGGGCTGGAGCTGCCCGCGGTGTTCGACGGGATCGACGGGACCCCGGTGACGACCGTCGTCTGGAACGCGGCGGCCGTCGTGGCCGGCGTGATCGCCGTGCGCTTCCTGTGGGTCTTCGGGACGGCGGGATCGCGGGGGCTCATGCGCCGCGCGCGCCGGCTCCCGCGGCCCCCGTCGATGTGGCGCCAGCGGACGCTCGTGGCCTGGACCGGCATGCGCGGCGCGGTGTCGCTGGCCACCGCGCTCGCGATCCCGGTCGCGCTCGACGACGGGACGCCGTTCCCCAACCGCGAGATGGTGATCTTCCTCGCCTACGTCACGATCCTCGCCACGGTCCTCGGCCAGGGCCTGTCGCTCCCGTGGCTGATCCGCCGGCTCGGGCTCGCCGGGGTGGGGGTTGACCAGACGGCCGCGCTCGAGCGCCAGGCGCGGCTGGAGGCCTTCGACGCCGCGCTCGACCGCGCCGAGGAGCTGCGCGACGAGCCCTGGGTGCCGCGGGAGCTGCTCTCGCGCATGGAGCAGGTCTTCGAGCTGCGCCGGCGCCGCCTGACCGACGCCGTCGAGCCGGGCGCCGCCCAGGCGCTCCTCGGCGGGGCCGACGCGGAGACGGGCGCGCGCCTGCGGCGCGAGCTCCAGGACGCTCAGCGCGAGCGGATCCTGGAGCTGCGCAACGAGGGCGTGATCAACGACGAGATCATGCGCAAGATCGAGCGCGACCTCGACCTCGAGGACGTCCGCCTCTCGCAGTGACGGCGGCCGCCGTCAGCGGATCCGCGGGCGCAGCGTCGCGGTCTGCTTGCCCATCGTCACCTTCACGGTGACGCGCCGGCCCTTCCTCTCTCCCTTCAGGCCCTTCGGCCCGAGGCGGACGACGACCCTGCGCGAGGCCAGCCCCCGCACCGACACGGCGCGGCGCGAGACGGCCACGCGGGCGCGCCCGCTCGCCTTCAGCGACACGGCGCGCCGCCCGCTGATCGACATCCTGCGCCCGAGGCCGATGCGCACGCGGCTCACCTTGCGCGCGCCGCGGACCGTCACGACCAGCCGGTGGCCGCGCAGCCGCGCGGTCGCGCTCGTCTTCCGGGTCCGGCTGGCGGCGCTGATCGTGCCGCACACCTCGAACGCGCCGCGGGCACTGTGCCTGGCCCCGCTCTGACCGGTGAACTCGGCGTCGCCGGCGAGCTTCTCGCCGCAGCGCAGCCGGCGGTTGTTGAGCAGGATGCCGCCGTCGCCGCCGTCGATCGTCAGCTCGAAGCGCGAGAGCGGCACGTCGGGGATCCCCTCGAACGTGTTCGCCACGCGCCCCTGGGGCGTCAGCGCGGTCTTGCCGGTCAGCGTCAGGTTCAGCAGCCCCTTCAGGTCGAGCTTGAGCTGCGGCAGCCCGCCGCCGCGCGGCGTCACCAGGCGCACCTGGCCGGTCAGCGGGACCGGCAGCAGCGGCGTCACCGCGGTCGCCTTGCCCACCACGTTGCGGGTGCCGCAGTCCTCGCCCTCCGGGCACGTGCGGTTGAGGTTGGCGACGTCGACGCCGATCTCCTTGGGCAGCGTCACGGTGACCGCCCGGGCGTTGATCTCGTTCTCGGTCTGCGTCACGAGCGCGGTCACCGTCGGATGGGCGCCCTTGGCGAGCTGGTCGCGCGTGGCCGCCACGCCTGCCAGCTTCGGCCGGAACGGGACGCGGTTGCATCCGGTCGAGCGGTACGGCGCGCTGGCCGCCGCGGTCGCGCCCAGCGAGGACGTGAACGCGGCTCCGACCTGCTGGTCGGCGCAGCTCGTCGCGTTGCGCATGAACCCGTCGCGGTCGAGGTTCAGGCGGATCTCCCGCAGCCCCAGCGGGATGCCGCCCACGACCTGCGGGAGGCCGGACGCGGTGACGTCGAGGCCCTGGTCGTCGGGGCGCACCGCGATCTTGGCCATGCTCACGGTCGTGCCCAGGTCGAACGGGCCGACCTTGCCGGGCACGACGATCGCCAGGCCGGCCAGCGCCCCGTCGAACGGCGTGGTCACGAACACCTGGCCGGCGATGCGCAGCGGCTTGGGGCCGGGGCCGGCGACGAGCTGCGCGGTGCCGACGCGGCTGTTGGCCGGGCAGTCGCCCTTGCGCGCCTTCTCGACCTCGCACAGGCCGATGCCGCCGCCGAGGCCGCCGACGAGGCCGGCCGGGAACGACACCTTCATGTCGCTCAGGCGCTGGGTGCGCTCCGGACGCGTCACCGTCGTCGTGGCGGCGGTGAACGCGCCCGCCGTCGACGGGTTCACGCTCACCGCGATGCCCGGCGTGAACGGCAGCGGATCCGGACACGGCGCGCCGGCGCCGTCGAGGTCGACCATGAACATGCTCTGCGGCGTCGCCGCGGCCGCGCCCGTGTCGGGCACGAGCGTGGTGGTGCTGTAGGCCGGGCCGCAGCGGTCGGGCGTCGTGAGGATCGACCGGTCGCCGCCGCGGAACGTCAGCTCGAACGCCGTGAACGGCAGCGGCGGCAGGTCGCGGAACGTCGAGTGGACCTGGCCCGTGCGCGGGTCGGGGGTGACGTCGCCGACGAGCTTGATGCGCAGGCCGGGGCCGGGGACGTCGACGAACAGCCGCAGCATCTGGCCGGGCGTCGGCGCGCCCTCGTACACGGTGCCCGTCAGCGTGCCGACGAGCGGCGAGGTGAACGCCACGGTGCCGACGGCCGACGCGGCCGGGCAGGTCGGCGCCGAGCGCTCGCCGCGGGCGAACTGGGCGTCGGTGCAGACCTCGAGGCCGTCGGCGGTGCCGGGGTTGAGGCCGGCGCCGAGCGGCAGCGACACCGTCGTCTCCGCCACGTGCGCCTGGCGGATCGGCTCGTCCTCGCCGGGCACGAACAGGCGGATGCTGTAGGCGGCGTTGCTCTCCACGCGCGTGGTCGACGGCGCCACCTGGAGCGTCGGCGTGAACGGCACCGCGCCGCAGCCGGTCGGCGTGAACGACGCGTGCGCGGTGGCGGCCGACCCGGTGTACGGCGTGACGCGCACCGTGGTCGTCGCCGGCGTGCACCTCGTCGGCAGCGTCACGAACGCCCCGCCGCCGGACGTGTGGCCGTTGAGCGTGAGCTCCATCCCCGTGATCTGGGTCGCCAGGCCGTTGAACTCGGCGGGCAGGCCGTCCAGCGAGGAGGTCAGCCCGAAGTCGCCGGTGTCTCGCACCTCGATCGTGGACTGCAACCGGATCTCGCCGGCGATGCCGCCGAGCGGGCGCACGGCGATGCCCAGCCGCGCGGCCTCGCCGGGGTTGGGCGCGAGGTTGTAGACGGTGCCCGGGGCGTCGAGCGGCAGGCCGACGAGGCGGCGCTTGCCGAGCTTGAAGCGCTGCAGCTTCGCGTTCGGGGCCGCGGTCTTGAGGGCGGAGATCCGAGAGATGCCGAGCAGGTCGCAGAGCATCGGGAGCAGGGTGCACACGGGGTCGGTGACATCCGGAAGCGACGGAAGCCCGCCGCCTCCGCCTCCGCCGCCGCCGCCGCCGCTCCCGCCGCCGCCCCCGCCGGTGGCGTCGCCGATGCCGGCGATCGTGTGGACGACCGTGCTGCCGACCACGGAGTCGGGGCCGCACCCGCCTGACGCGAACGTCGCCTGCGCGCAGCGGGCGGCCGCGTTGGGATTGCCGACGAAGCCGGGCGGGAGGTCGATGCGCAGCGACTTCGGCGTGCTGTCGCCGCTGAAGCTCAACGAGAGGTTGAAGTTCGGGTGCGATCCGGCCTGCGTGCCGGTCGGCGTCGTGCTCATCGCGCTGATGCCGAGCGCCGATGCGCTCCCCGGCGCCACCGCCGCCACGGCAAGCGCCGTGAACGCGCCCACGAGGGCGACCCTCCACCTCGTCACCATTCCCTGCCCCTCTCCTGGGTTCTCACCGCTACGAGCGGTTCCCGCGCCGCCCGTACCCCGAACGCTACAAGATCATGCGTGTTTCTGATTGAACGTCCGGTCAGAAGTACGCATGCTGACCGGCCCGCGGCCGGTCGGCGCGAGCGCGAGCGGGGCCAGGTCAGGCCGCGAGCGCGGCGGGCGCCGGCGCCTGCGCCGGGGTCTCCAGGCAGCGCCCGAAGAAGCGCAGCAGCAGCGGGTTGACCTCGTCCGGGCGCTCCACCTGCGGCACGTGGCCGCAGCCCTCGAGCACCGTCTGGCGCGCCTGCGGCAGCCAGTCGTAGACGATGTGGCGCAGGCCGGACGGCACGAGCCGGTCATGGGAGCCCCACACGAACAGCGACGGCGTGCGCAGCTGCGACAGGCGCGGATAGAAGCCGCGGCGCCCGAACGGCGCTTCGCGGTACAGGTTGCGCGCCGAGGCCAGGAACGCGTGGCGGGCGCCCGCGCTCGCGTACGTGCGCCGGAAGCCGTCGACGACGACGTCGGCCAGCGCCGCGTCGATCGCCTCGCGGTCGCCGAACAGCGACCAGAACTGGCGCGCGACGAGCGCGCGCGGGATCCCGTGCGGCAGCAGCCCCAGCTCCGGCCGCAGCACCGACACGAGCGGGTGGAACGTCCGCTTCACGAACGCGACCGCCGGGCAGAGCAGGGCGATGCCGGTCACCCGCTCGGGCGCCGCCAGCGCCGCCTCGATCGCCACGCGCCCGCCCATCGAGTTGCCGGCCAGGCCGGCCCGCTCGACCCCGAGCGCGTCCATCGTGTCGAGCACGGCGGTCGCGAACCACGCGCCGGTGTAGGGGGCGCGCAGCGGCTTGGACGACGCGCCGAACCCCGGCAGGTCGAGCGCGTGGACGCGGTGGCCTCCGGCCGCCAGCGCGGCCGCGGTCTCGAAGAACGAGCTCTTCGTGCCGCCGAGCCCGTGGATGAGGACGACGTCGGGGCCGCGCCCGAGCGAGAGCACGGAGACGTCGCGCCCGCCGCCGAGCTCGAGCATGCGGAGATGCAGCTGCGGGCCGCGCCCGCCGGGGCGGCGGAAGAAGCTCTCGAAGGCGACGGCGAGGTCGAGGTCGCCGCGGGCGCGCAGGCGGCGGGCGGCGAACGCGTCGACCCCCGAGAGCGCGCCGCGGCGCAGCGCCAGCCAGGTGGCGGAGTCCGTCGAGATCTCCACGTCGGGGCGGCGGTCGCTCGCGCCGTGGCGGACGGTGGCCGCGTCGGGGCCCAGGCGGACCTCCCACACCGCGCCGATGTCCTCGAACGTCAGCCGGTAGGTGGCGTCGAAGCCGCGCGCGGCGCCCAGATAGCGCTCCGGAAGCGTCGCGAACGCCTGCTCGATGGCGTGCTCGCCCTCCTGCCTGCCCGACCTGCGTGCCATGACCCGACCGTGACCGTAGCGCTCGCCGCGGATCGTCGCGCCGCACGTCGTGCGCGATACCTAGTCTCTGAGCGCAGAATGGCGCGCGAGATCCGCATCCACGACACCCGCAGCGGCGAGCTCCTCCCGCTGCGCCCCGACGACGACGGGCACGTCGGCATCTACGCCTGCGGCCCCACGGTCTACGGGCCCATCCACATCGGCAACGCGCGCCCGTTCGTCGTCTTCTCGCTGCTCAAGCGGTTCCTGCAGCACGAGGGGCTGCGGGTCACGCTGGTCATCAACGTCACTGACGTCAACGACAAGATCTACGAGGCCGCCCGCGCGGCCGGGCGCCCCAGCGACGAGCTCGCGCGGGAGATGACCGCCCGCTACCGCGCCGACACCGACGCGCTCGGGCTGGGCCGCCCCGACCACGAGCCGCTGGCGACGCAGACGATCGACGGGATCATCGGGCTGATCGAGGCGCTGATCGAGCGCGGGCACGCCTACGAGGCCGGCGGCGACGTGTACTTCGACGTGCGCAGCGACCCGGCCTACGGCTCGCTGTCGCACCGCTCGGTCGACGCGATGGACCAGGGCGAGGGCCTGGAGGGCGCCGACCGCAAGCGCGACCCGCTCGACTTCGCGCTGTGGAAGGCGCGCAAGGAGGACGAGGACACCTGGTGGGACTCGCCGTGGGGCCCGGGCCGGCCGGCCTGGCACATCGAGTGCTCGGCGATGGGCGAGCAGTACCTGGGGGTCGGCTTCCAGATCCACGGCGGCGGCACCGACCTCGTCTTCCCGCATCACGAGAACGAGGCGGCGCAGACCCGCGCCGCGCGGGGGGCCGAGCTCGCCCAGATCTGGATGCACAACGGGATGCTGCTGATGGGCGAGGAGAAGATGGCCAAGTCCGTCGGCAACATCGCGCTGCTGCGCGACGTCGTCGAGCGCTGGGGTCGCGACGCCGTCCTCGTCGCGTTCGCGTCGGCGCACTACCGCCAGCCGATGCGCTTCGACGACACGGTGATGACCCAGGCCACGCGCAGCGTCGAGCGCATCCGCGAGGCGGCCCGGCGGACCCGCGACCGCCCGTCGCCGGAGCTCGAGCCGCTGCGTGACCGCTTCTTCGACAGCCTGGCCGACGACTTCAACACCCCGGCCGCGATGGCCGCGCTGTACGAGTGGATCACGAGGTCCAACGCCTCCGGGGGCGGCGACGCCGCGCAGCTGCGCGAGATGCTCGAGGTGCTCGCGCTGGAGAACCTGCTCGACGAGGCCGCGCCGGAGGCCCCGCCCGAGGTCGTGGCGCTGGCCGAGGAGCGCGTCGCGGCCCGGGCGGCGCGCGACTTCGCCCGCGCCGACGAGCTGCGCGAGGCGATCGCCGCCGCCGGCTGGACGGTGCGCGACGGTCCCGACGGCTACGAGCTGACCCCGGCGGCGTGATCCTCTACGGCCGCAACCCCGTGCGGGAGGCGCTGCGGGCGGGGCGGCGGCCGGTGCGGCGCGTGTGGGCCACGCGCGGGGCCGCGGGGGAGCCGTGGCTGCGCGGCGTGCCCGTCGAGGTGGAGCGGCCCGAGCAGATCGAGCGCCGCTGCGGGTCGCCCGCGCATCAGGGCGTGTGCGCCGAGGTCGGCGAGTACCCGTACGCCGACGCGGCGGACCTCCTCGCCACCCCGGATCCGCTGATCGTCGCGCTCGACGAGCTCGAGGATCCGCAGAACGTCGGGGCGATCTGCCGCACGGCCGAGTGCGTGGGCGCCACGGGCGTGGTGCTGCCCGAGCGCCGGTCGGCGGAGGTGACCCCGGCGGTGTGCAAGGCGTCGGCGGGCGCGGTCGAGCACCTGCCGGTCGCGCGCGTGCGCAACCTGGCCGACTTCCTCGCCGACGCCAAGGACGCGGGCTGCTGGTGCTACGGCGCCGCGGCCGGCGAGGGCGCGGTCGCCTACGACGCGCCCGACTACCGCGGTGGGGTGGTGCTGGTGCTCGGCGCCGAGGGGAAGGGCCTGCGGCGCCGCGTCGCGGAGTCCTGCGACCAGCTCGTCGCGCTGCCGCTGCGCGGCCGGATCGCCTCGCTGAACGTCAGCGCCGCCGCCGCGGCGATCCTGTACGAGATCTTGCAGCGCCGGCTTGACAGCGGGTCATAACTTCGCATACCTTGCCAGCACTCAACCGTGAGGTTGAGGTTGAGGTAGTCCATAATCGTGACCTGGCGCCCTGGGAGGGCGCGCCAGGGAGCTCCAAGCACTCGGCTGCGCCCTGCGCGCGGCCCAGGGGGATCGCTCCATGGCGCGTCTGTCCACACAAACTCAGGGTCAACTGCAGGTCGATGACGGCTTTCTCATCGCGCTCGCCAAACAGGGCAACGCCGATGCGTACGACCGCATCGTGCGCCGCTATTACGGCTTCGTCCGGCTGAAGGCCTCGTCGTACTTCCTCGCCGGCGGCGACGCCGACGACCTGATCCAGGAGGGCCTCGTCGGGCTGTACAAGGCCGTGCGCGACTACCGGACCGACCGCGAGTCGAGCTTCCGCAACTTCGCGGAGCTGTGCATCACGCGCCAGATCATCACCGCGGTGAAGACCGCGACGCGCAACAAGCACACGCCGCTCAACGGCTACGTGTCGTTCTCGGCGCCGCCCGCCTCGGCCTCCGACGGGGAGCCGACGCTCGACGAGGTCATCCCCGGCTCGCCCGTGCACGACCCGGTCAACCAGGTGATCTCCGCCGAGGAGCTGCGCTCGCTCGTGGCGTGCATGACGAGCGCGCTGTCCGAGCTCGAGTCGCGCGTGCTGGCGCTGTACCTGGACGGCCACTCCTACGAGACGATCGGCGAGCGCATCGGCTGCGACACGAAGACGGTGGACAACGCCCTCCAGCGCGTGAAGCGCAAGGTCGGCGCGCACCTGCGCTCCCGCGCCGTGCCGGCCTGATCCCCGGGCGCCTAAGCTGGCCGGTCTCCGAGTTCTCCCGACAGTTGGGAGATCGATAGGGCTTTGAGGCTGGATGGTCCCTGCCCGATCGGGCGGGGACCATCCGTGCCGCGGCTCAGGCTGCCTCCTTCACCGCCAAGTG